>Ga0315899_10004708_pt1 | contig 14718 bp, 10 predicted proteins | sample LakEriMetagenome_2_FD_203518 | JGI IMG/M metagenome (GOLD analysis project Ga0315899, IMG submission 203518) | Freshwater fungal communities from buoy surface, Lake Erie, Ohio, United States - Buoy 4 MA112 | ecosystem: Environmental > Aquatic > Freshwater > Lake | place: USA: Lake Erie, Ohio... | reverse complement strand
TTTATTCAAGTGCTCTTCGGTCTTGGCAAGCAATCCGGCAGCATCTAAATCTTTCGCAATTTGATCACGAACCGCAAAGCGCTCTTGACCCACATACATTCCGCCAGCTTCGGAAATGGTTCCGTCTGCATTCATCATGTTAATCACTTCCAATTGGTATTTTTCACCCAACATAAAGTCATTTTGATCGTGCGCAGGGGTTACTTTCAAGCATCCTGTTCCGAATTCAATTTCAACGTATTCATCTGCAATGACAGGCACAGCGCGGTTCACCAACGGAACAATAACTTTCTTTCCGTGAAGGTGTGTGTAACGCTCGTCTTTCGGGTTTACGCAAACAGCGGTATCGCCGAGAATGGTTTCAGGACGTGTGGTTGCAACGGTTAAAAATTCGTTGGTTCCTTCGATCTGATATTTTAGGAAGTACAATTTCGATTGTATTTCCTTGTGTATTACTTCTTCGTCTGATAAAGCGGTAAGTGCAGCAGGATCCCAATTGATCATGCGCTCGCCGCGGTAGATTTTTCCTTTTTTATGAAGGTCAATGAAGCAGTCGATTACGCTTTCATAATATTTTGGATCCATGGTGAAACGCGTGCGATCCCAGTCGCAGCTCGCTCCCAACTTCTTCAATTGATCTAAAATAATTCCACCGTGCTTGTGCGTCCATTCCCATGCGTGCTCCATGAACGCATCGCGCGAAAGGTCAGATTTCTTAATTCCTTCTTTGCGCAGTTTCTGAACCACTTTCGCTTCAGTAGCAATAGAAGCGTGGTCGGTACCAGGCACCCAACAGGCGTTGAAGCCGCGCATACGCGCACGACGAATAAGTAAATCTTGAATGGTATTATTCAACATGTGTCCCATGTGCAATACACCCGTGACGTTTGGCGGAGGAATAACAATGGTGTACGCGGGCTTGTCGTTAGGAGTAGATTTAAAAACCTTCTTCTCTAGCCACATTGCGTAAATGCGGTCTTCCGTCTCGTTTGGAGAGTATTTGCTTGGAATTTCCATGGTTGTTGAATGAAGGTGCAAATTTAAGCACCTGCCTTCAACTTCAGTGGGAAAATATCGATTAAAGAGAAATTACTTCTCTTGCAATTTCATCATTCACTTCAACTTGAATAGAACATTGACCAATATCTGTAATCAATGAAAAGTGAAACACACCGTTCTTGTTCTTTTTGTCATTTAACATGAATTGAAAAATCTCATCCTGTTCTTCTTTGTTGAAAGAAGGAAGTGGTCCGAAAATATCGAGTATTCTGTTCTCAATGTTTTGTGCCAAAGAAGTATTGAGCATTCCCAATTTTAGGGCTATTCTATTTTCGAGAACCATTCCCCATCCTACAGCATTGCCATGAGTGATAGGGTCAGATTGCTTGAGAAAGAAAGATTCGATTGCATGTCCAATGGTATGTCCGTAGTTTAGCTTCTTTCGAACCGAATGTTCGTTCGGGTCTTGCCGAGTTATTTCTGATTTTATTTCGTTGGAACGCTTCACGAAAACAGCAATGTGAGAAGCCTCTTTCGGGTTGACGTGTATCAGTGCTTCCCAGTATTCAGCATCGGCTATTAAAGCATGTTTCAACATTTCTGCGAAACCAGATTTCAATTCTTTTTCTGAAAGTGTATTTAAGAATCCGGTGAAAACAAGTACACTTTTTGGCCAACTGAATAGTCCAACAGCGTTCTTCACGTCTATCAAATCTATTCCACACTTTCCCCCTATAGCGGCATCTACTTGTGCCATTACTGTGGTTGGAATATTAATGAAGTCAATTCCTCTTTTGTAAGTTGAAGCAACAAATCCACCGATGTCAGACATTACCCCTCCTCCGACATTTAGCAAAAGTGATTGCCTGTCGGCATTGTGATGAAGCAATTCTTCATACAGCTGCCCAACAATCTCCAATGATTTGCTTTCTTCCCCTTCTGGAATTTCAATAATTGGAACTTCATTCAAAGCTGGAATGGTTTCGAGTAGGAAACGCACACAGTGTTCGTTCGTATTGCTGTCGCACAAAATGAAGGTAGCCGAATGCGTGCCCACTTCTTCCGTGAGAATTTTTTGTATTTCGTCGAATGAATGAATGGTTTTTACGTTCATGGGAGTGTGAATTTATAACTTATTCGTCAGAACTGTTCTTCAATGACATGAAAATGTCATAAGCTCCTTTCACAACAATTTTAGCGTCTTTCAAGTCATCTGCCTGAAGCAATTCAGCTTGGGCATTATTGGTAAACCCAAGGTTTACCAATGTCATTTCAAACAATCCATTTCCTTTATCAAGGAAGACATAATTCTGTTTTTCAAATTGAATGATCGCCTCTTTAGGAACCACCCAACCTGTTGAGTTAGGTGTGGTAATTTCTGCATTCCACACAGATCCTGGAATAGCAGATTGCCCGGACAATGAGCAAATCACTTCAATCTTTCCATTACCATCTACGGTAGGTTGAATGTATTGAATGGACGAAGAAATAGTTTTCGACGTATTCATGAGATCGGTTAATAGAATTGGTTGACCGATACTTAAATACGGAAGGTCTTTTTCGAAGACAATAATTTTTGCAATCGGATTTTCAGTTCCAACGTAACTCATCCAAACTGCTTCTGAAGCAATGTAGCTTCCTACAGAAGCATTCACAGCAGAAACAACTCCGTTGTTTTTCGCAACCACACTCACTTTAGAAGTGATGTTGTTCGGGGTGAGTTTATCTGCGCGTATTCCAAGTAGGTTTAACTTTTCTTTTAAACTCATCATGCGGATCAAAGCCGATTGCTCAGCCGACTTTACTTCTTCATAATTCTTATCGCTGGTTGCGTGCGAAGCAGCAAGTTCTTCTTGACGTTTGGCGTTTTTTTGAAGCAGTTCAAATTCATTCTTAGCAAGCAAATAATCTTGCTGAATAGCAATGTATTCGGGGTTTTCAATAACACCGATAACTTGACCAATCTTAACTTGTTGTCCAGGAATTACATTGCTTGAAACAACGTATCCTCCAAACGGAGAGGTGACTTGAATGCGCTCGTTGGCATTCACTTCAACCGTTGCTGTTCCTTGAATGGTTCTGTTTATCTGAAGTTGCTGCGGTGATTCCGTACTTAGGGTGAGTTGAGCCAATTGATCGGTTGAAAGTTGAACCTGCATTTGCACAGCGGTTTCTTTCTTTTGCTCTTCAGGCGAATTGCTGCACGCAGCGAATATGAGAAGCAGGGGAAGTAGACGTTTCATAAATTTATTTTTCTTTGATGAATTCAATTTCGATGAGTGTGTTGTTTTTGAGTTGAAGGGCCGACCAATAATTCAGTTCCATCTGCATAAGATTTTGCAAATTCCAAGACCATTCCATATAGTTCACATTGCCTGTTTCAAACTGTTTGGTTATTTGTGTTGAAATAGACTTCGCTGATTCTGAATCATTCACCCATTTTTCGAGTGTTTGTAGTTGTGTATTCACTTGCGAAAGTTGATCGAACAAGGTGTTTAGTCTTGCATTGAATTGCTGCAGCAACAGGTTTGTCTTAAGTTGTTGAACATCGAAGTCCATGCGGTTCGCTGCAAGATTTGCTTTTTGTTTTTTTCGGTCTGTTGGAAGAACAATTGCAGCGCCAACAGAAGTAAATCTGCTGGAAGGACCGTAATAAGCGTCTGTTCCAGAGATGTTCTGATAACCAATGATGGACATGTTATTCAATGAAAATTCCAGCGTGGGCTTTTTCATTTGTTGCAAGATGGCAACTTCCGACTGAATAAACTCTTGCACTAGTTTGGCCATTCGAATTTCAGTATTTGAAATTTCTTCGTTTCGATTGCCGTTGTACCGAAATTCGAATTCATTGTCATTAATTATCAACGTTCCGTTCCAACCAGCAAGTTGCTGAAGCGAGTACATCTCTTGATTTTTTTCAAGTTGAAATTGAATAATCTGTTGCTCTAATTGAATGCGTTGTTGTTCTACTAAGAGCTTGGCATAGGATATCTCGTCCCCTAATTCAATGCGTTTGGCGGTAAGCAATTCTACTTGTTTAATTCTCGAAATGTTTTCTTCCAAGAGTGAAATTTTCCGAGATAAAATGGCAAGTGCAAAGTACGATTGCTTAATGGAACGAATCACTTCCTTTCTAGTTAGAACAATTTGTTCCTCTGCTTTACTCACGTTCAGTTGTTGTCGCTTATTGAGCGATTCGGAGTATCCGGGTAAATGAAAAGCTTCAGAAATTGAGATGCGATGATCCATTGCGGCACTGTTCACATTTCCATATTCATTGCTTATGGAAAGGGGAGACCAATTCCGATAGACACTCGCTTTTTTACTTTCAGATTCGAAGGCCAATTTCGACGCTTGAATCGAGAGATTGTTTTTCTCTGCAGAGGCAATCAAGTCCTCAACATTGACTTTTTGTTGCGCTTGCGCGGAAGAAAAAGAAAGTAAGGCAATAAGAATTGTCAAAGGAATTGAAACGGTTCTGCGCAGCTCACGTTTTTTCTGCCAAACGTATAGAATTGGAAGAACGTACAGTGTAAGTATAGTTGCCGAGATAAGTCCACCGATTACAACAAGCGCAAGCGGACGTTGAACCTCTGCACCTGCACCTTGTGATACTGCCATTGGAATAAATCCAAGAGAAGGCGCAAGCGCGGTCATCAAAACAGAACGCAGACGAATCTTAGTTCCTTGAGCAGCAATGCGCTCATAGTCATTCCAGCCTTCGCTTTCTAATCGTTTGAATTCAGCAATTAAAACAATTCCATTCAATACAGCAACACCGAACAGCGCAATGAATCCAACTCCTGCTGATATACTGAAGTTCATTCCAGATATATACAACGTTACAATTCCACCTATGGCTGAAAGCGGTATAGCGCTGTAAACAAGCAATCCTTCTTTCACACTTCCTAATGCGAAATAGAGAAGAACGAAAATGAGCACGAGAGCTACAGGAACAGCAACAGACAAACGCTGTTTGGCAGCTTGAAGGTTTTCAAAAGTTCCTCCGTAGTTAATGGAATATCCTGTGGGGAATTTTATTTTCTGATCTATTTTTTGTTGAAGTTCTTGTACAACGGTTTGAATGTCTTTTCCGCGAACGTTGAAACCAACTATAATTCTTCGGCGTGTATTCTCGCGTTGCACTTGATTCACCCCATCGGTCTCTTCAATGGATGCAATAGCGGAAAGTGGAATGGCGACATTGTTTCTGTTAGTAACAATCATTTGCATGATGTCTTCGGTTTTACTTCGAAACGCTTCGTCTGATCGAATCACAATGTCGAATCTTTTTTCGCCTTCATATACTGAACCGGCTGTTTGTCCAGAGAAAGATGTTTCAATCCATGCATTCGCTTCCTCCACTGTAACTCCATATTTCGCGAGTTGATCGCGTTTAAGTTTTACAACTACCTGCGGCATTCCGGTTACCGATTCAACATAAATGTCTTTTACGCCATCGACTTGTTCAGCAAGCTTGGCAAGCTTTCCAGCGTATTCAGCTAAAGTGTCTAAATCTTCTCCGTAGATTTTGCACACAACATCTTGACGAGCGCCGGTCATTAATTCATTGAATCGCATTTGAACAGGGAATTGAAATCCAACGGATATTCCAGGAACCTTGCGCGCTTCTTCACCCATTTTTTCAGCAAGTTCATCGAATGTTTTTGCTGAGGTCCATTCTTTCTTTGGTTTCAAGATAATCATCATATCACCCGCTTCCATAGGCATAGGGTCTGTAGGAATTTCACCACTTCCGATTTTCGTTACAATCTTTTCAATCTCAGGAAATTTTGCAAGTAGCAAGTGGGTAGCTTTTTGAGAAGTTTCAATGGTGGTATTCAAATTACTTCCAGTCAACACACGGGTTTCAACCGCGAAGTCTCCTTCCTCTAATTTTGGAATGAATTCGCCACCCAATTGGGTCATCATCCAAATGGCAATGACAAAAAATCCGAGTGTTGTAACTATGACCCATTTTCCTTTTTTGAAAACTGACATTAGTGAATGCTGATAAATGCGTTCTAAGAATTGCATCATGCGGTCAGAGATCGAAAGTTTTTTCGATTTGTCCTGTTTGCTAATGACTAAAGCAGTCATCATGGGCACGTATGTCAAAGAAAGCAAGAAGGCACCTAGAATGGCGAAGATTAGTGTTTGCGCCATAGGCTTGAACATCTTGCCTTCAATACCCGATAGGGCTAATAGTGGGAGGTAGACAATGAGAATAATGATTTGTCCGAACACAGCAGACTTCAAGATGCGACCTCCTGCCGAGGTCACATGTTCGTCCATTTCCGACTGGTCGAATTTTGATTTGTTCTTCCATTTATTGCTATGTGTTATTTGGTGAAGAACGGCTTCAACAATGATTACAGTTCCGTCTACAATAAGTCCGAAATCTATTGCCCCAAGGCTCATTAGATTTCCACCAACACCGAATAAATTCATCATGCCCACTGCGAAGAGCATGGCTAATGGAATGACAGATGCTACTAATAATCCAGCTCTGAAATTTCCAAGGAATAGCACTAAAACGAATATGACAATGAGTGCACCTTCCATAAGATTTACCTCAACGGTATGAATGGCATTGTCTACCATTTTCGTGCGGTCCAAGAATGCTTCCACCACAATGCCTTCAGGAAGTGTTTTCTTAATTTCTTCCATTCGCAATTTCACGGCATCGATAACATCCGAAGAATTGGCACCTTTCAACATCATGACAACGGCACCTACGGTTTCGCCTTGATCGTTGTAGCATACGGCGCCAAATCGATTGGCTTTTCCCTCTTTAACCGTAGCAACATCTCTCAGGTATATGGGAGTTTCGTTTTGATAACCAACAACGATCCATTCCAAATCATTGATCGATTGCGTTAATCCTTCAGTTCGAATGAACAACGCTTGAGGACCTTTTTCAATGTATGAACCTCCTGTGTTACTGTTATTTGCTTCAACAGCTTTTACAATGTTGTCGAGCGTAATTCCGCGCGCAGCGAGCCACTGGGGTTGTACTGCAATTTCATATTGCTTCAAATTTCCACCGAAGCTTGAAACGTCTGCTACGCCTGGTGTTCCGAGTAATTGTTTGCGAATGTACCAGTCTTGAATGGTGCGCAATTCACTCAGTGAATATTTGTTTTCATAGCCAGGAGCAGGACGAGCAGTGTATTGGTAAATCTCACCAAGCCCTGTTGTAACGGGAGCCATTTCAGGTTTACCAATACCCGCGGGAATGTTCGATTGCACTTGTTGCAGGCGTTCAGCAATCTGTTGACGCGCCCAATACACATCTGTTTCTTCATCGAATACTATTGTAATTAGCGACAGTCCGAAACGCGAAAATGAACGCAGTTCTTTCCTTCCCGGTATATTGCTAATGGCCTGTTCAATGGGAACAGTTATAACACGTTCAATATCGGTTGCACCCAAGGCAGGGCTAACCGTTATGATTTGAACTTGGTTATCGGTGATGTCTGGTACGGCATCTATAGGAAGTTGTGTCACTTCATACACCCCCCACCCAATAAGGGCGAGCGTAAGTATGCCAATAATGAGTTTGTTTCCAACCGAGAATTGAATAATTCTTGAAAGCATAATAAAAAATTGAATAATGAACTTGCTTCCTTTTAAGGAAGGCTCGAAAAAAGAGGGTGCACGAGGAATGTGCTAATGGCAGATTTTACTGCGGAGGTTGGAACACTGAAATGGTTGTGTTCGCTACATTTCCAATAGAAGATGGAAATACGAATGATTGAGTTTCGGTAAATTCAGACGGCTCAGCTTGTCTGTTTTTTAAATCTAAAGCTAAAAGTATCGAAGAAGTATGCATTTGCGATTTGAACGGAAGGTCACCGTGCTCGCTATCGCTGGTGTCTGTTTGCGAATAATGTTCGTTCAGAAAAGTAAGGAATGAAATTTCTTCGTTCGATCTTTCATGTTCTTCGAAATGCTCGATGAGCAGCGGTATGCGACAAATTTCTGTAAGTAATCCACCCGCAAACAAGCTTAAGCTTGAAAGTTGAATGATGAGTACAATTAACAGGGTTTTTCGCATGTTGCAAAATTAGAGCTCTTTCGAAAGAATCGGACCAGAAAGGAAAAAAATAATATTTATCATATTTCGAAATCAAGGAGTTAAGGCAACTTAAAGTGACTCTTGCCGTCTTTAAAGTACCTAACTAAAAAGACTATGAACTTCACTGTTGCATTGCAAGAGGTGTGGGCGAAACAGCCTCACCTCATACTTATCGCGGGATTTATTATCCTTGTCGGGTTCGTTTCCAAAATGAAATTGTTTGCCAAGGCCAATCAGCCAATGACAGCTGCATTTGTACCAATTTGGGACCTGATGATTATCATGAAAATTATTGGCAGACCGGTGAAACATGTTTGGTATTTCGCAATACCTGTGCTGAACATTTTCTTTGGCTTTAAAGTGTTGGTTCAATTGGCGCAATCATTTGGAAAGCGGACTTACACCGATGCATTCTTCGCGTGCTTATTCAACGTTTTTTATGTGTTGAATTTAGCTTTATCGTACGACGAAGAATACGTTGGTCCAGTTTATCAAGACACCATTGAACCGGCTGCTCCCGCAGTGAAAAGTGTTGTTTAGTGAATAAATGAGTCGAGTGAAATTTTCACTTCTTGTGGAAGTGTAACTTTCAATAACGGCTCTTGTTCCATTGCACGTTCAATAGCGAAAACAGCTTCTTTGTTTCGCGCCCAGCTTCTGCGCGCGATTCCGTTGTTCACGTCCCAATGCAACATGCTGCGTAATTTCTTATCACACGCTTCACTGCCGTCGAGTAACATTCCGAATCCGCCGTTAATTACTTCTCCCCAACCAACACCACCGCCGTTGTGCAAGCTCACCCATGTTGCTCCGCGGAAGGCGTCGCCAACGAAATTCTGAACAGCCATGTCTGCGGTGAATCGAGAACCATCGTAGATGTTGCTTGTTTCGCGATAAGGGGAATCTGTTCCACTCACATCGTGATGATCTCTTCCTAAAACGACAGGACCAATTTTTCCTTCAGCAATAGCTTTGTTAAATGCCGCTGCGATTTCCATTCTTCCTTGCGCATCGGCGTAAAGAATGCGGGCTTGAGACCCTACAACTAACTTGTTGCTCTTCGCTTCGCGAATCCATTGAATGTTGTCGGCTAGCTGTTGTTGAATTTCAGCAGGAGCTGTTTCTTTCAACTTCAACATAACTTCTAAGGCAATTGCATCTGTTGCATCTAAATCTTCCGATTTTCCGCTAGCGCAGACCCATCTGAAAGGACCGAATCCGTAGTCGAAGCATAAGGGTCCTAAAATATCTTGAACGTAAGAAGGGTATTTGAACTCGCGTTCCAAGGTCGGAACGTCTGCCATTACATTCGCTCCTGCACGCGAAGCTTCCAACAAAAATGCATTTCCATAATCGAAGAAATACATGCCTTGCTCACTGTGCTTTTGAACAGCTGCAGCATGACGAATAAGTGATTCTTCAACTTTTTCTTTGAAGAGTGAAGGGTTCTCTGCCATGAGTGAGTTGCTCTCTTCATATGAAAGTCCAACCGGATAATATCCTCCAGCCCACGGGTTGTGAAGCGAAGTTTGATCACTACCCAAGTCAATGTGAATGCCTCGTTCTGCAAAGACTTCCCAAACTTCAACGATGTTGCCAATGAATGCAAAGCTGTGTGCTTTTCCAACTTTCAATGCTTCCTGTGTGCGTGTGCACAATTCATCAATGTTATCGATGAGTTCATCTACCCATCCTTGCTCGAAGCGCTTCGTTGCTGCTTTGGGATTCACCTCTGCTGTAATTGAAACACAACCAGCAATGTTTCCGGCCTTCGGCTGCGCGCCGCTCATACCGCCTAATCCAGCGGTAACGAACAACAAACCTTCTGCTGCACGCTCATAAATATTTTTATCTCCGCGTTTGTTGCGAAGCATGCGCGCTGCATTCATAACCGTAATGGTTGTGCCGTGCACAATTCCTTGCGGACCTATGTACATGTATGAACCAGCGGTCATTTGCCCGTATTGAGTAACTCCTAATGCGTTGAATTTTTCCCAATCGTCTGGCTTGCTGTAATTCGGTATCATCATACCGTTCGTCACCACAACGCGGGGTGCAGAAGGGCTAGAAGGGAAGAGTCCCATCGGATGACCGCTGTACATCACCAACGTCTGTTCTTCAGTCATCTCACTCAAATACTTCATCACCAAACGGTACTGCGCCCAATTTTGAAAGACCGCACCGTTTCCACCGTAGGTGATCAATTCATACGGATGCTGTGCAACACGTGGATCCAAATTGTTTTGAATCATAAGCATGATCGAAGCTGCTTGCTCGCATTTGGCGGGGTATTCAGAAATCGGACGTGCATACATTTCGTATGTCGGACGATAACGATGCATGTAAATGCGCCCGTAGGTTTTCAATTCTTCACCGAACTCTGCAGCTAATGTTTCGTGCAATTCTGCCGGGAAATAGCGCAAAGCATTGCGTAAGGCTAAGCCCTTTTCCTCGTTCGAAAGAATCTCTTTTCGCTTCGGAGCGCGGTTGATGTTTGAATCCATTGAAGGAGTTTCCGGCAAGTAGCTTGGAATTCCTTCTTGTATTTGAGAGTGAAATGTTGACATAGTTTGAAATGCTAGAATTGCGCTGCAAGCGACAAATTTAATCCGTTCATGTGTTTTTCGCTGAAATTTTGAAAGGCAAAGGTGTAGTTGTTGGAGGTGATGTTTCTCCACTCAGCTCTAAGCATCAAATGCTTATCGAGTAAATAATTTATGTTGAAACTGTATCCCCACAAGTCATTGTTCACGCCCGCAATCACCAAGTTGTTTTTATCGCGTAACATCTCGGCTCTGCCCACTAGCGCTAGCTTTTCATTTAATTGATAAGAGATTCCAACAAACCCAGTCATCCAACTTTTATCCATTCCGCTTTTCCCAGTTTCTTGCATTCCATAGTCCGCTTGAAGTTGAACGTTCCATCTATCTTTCAATAAAACGTTCGCGTAGAAATTTTGATAGAAACGTGTTTGTGAACTATCCAACACAGCGGCCTCGCCGAAATATGTGGAATGATTCAACGTGAATTTTGAATTCGGTTTGAATTGAATTTGGGTACCAATGTCGGGACGTCTTTGTTGTGGTGTTAGCGTCATTGTTTGCCATCCGTTAAGAAGCAAAAGAGAACCTAACCATTTGTTATTCTTCGATGTGTATTGAAGATTTAAACCACTCTCATAGTAAGGAGAATTCTCTGCAGCGAGACTTCTAGTCATGGATAAATTGGAAAAACCAATGGCAGATTCAAGACCGATGTGGGAAGGAAAAACACCAGCCTGGAGCCAGAGCTCTTTCGAATCACTTAATTTGTAAGAGATGTTTCCAACGTACAGTGCACCAAAGCCAATCGGTTCAGCTGATGTTACCTTGTTCGCATAAGTTCCTTCAACCAATGAAAGTTGTGTTTTCACACGTTCAGAACTGTATTTGAAATCTATTACTGCTGTATTTAAAGCGAAGTGATTGGTTGAAGTGTGACTGTACAAAAATTCAGGACGCTCATGATTGTTCCAGTTGTGTTGATCTTGCGAAAAATAAATTTCACTGTAACCGGAAAAATGAATACTGTCTTTACGAATTTGCGAAAAAATAAAGTTTGGAAAGAGTAGCCCGAGAAGTATTAACGAACGCATACTATTTGTTTTTTACAAAGATGCGAGGTTATTTCTTCGTTTTACCTGTTTTTTTATCATAGCCATAAGGACAATGCTTGCAGCCACTCAGGCAGCAATATCCTCGTTTCAAATGATACTCTTCTGTAAAAATAAAATAACCCTCTTCGCTCAAGTAGTAGTCTTCACCATGTACTTTTGAATTCTCTTCCTCTTTCATACGGCAAAAATGCAATTTACTGACTTGAACAAAATAATTAATTTTCAACTTCCTGTTTACGATAACTTACTTTTCGATGAATCGGGTAAGTTAGCTGTCAAGCGTTTTGACCGCATGCACGCAACTATCAATGGGAACAAGTGGTTTAAGTTAATGTTCAATCTAGAAGAAATGAATCGAAGAGGTGCTAAGCAATTGGTCACCTTCGGTGGAGCCTACAGCAATCACATATACGCAACAGCCGCTGCCGCAAAGGAATTGGGAATTCATGCTGTAGGTATTATTCGTGGCGAAGAACCCAAGACATACAGTCAAACTTTGTTGTTTGCGAGAGAATGCGGCATGGAGCTTTGTTTTATTTCAAGAGCCGATTACGAGGAAAGAAATAGTGAAGAGATGAAAGCTTGGGTTCACGATAAATGGGAGTCTGCTTTTTTAGTTCCCGAAGGTGGAGCGAATTATTTAGGAATGAATGGCGCCATGCAAATGGTCAGTGAAGAAGATTACACTTTCGATCATTGGCTTGTTGCTGCAGGCACAGGAACAACCGCCGCAGGCATACTTGTTCAAGCGAAGCCTCACCAAAAAGTATGGATATACAGTGCGTTGAAAGGCGAGCAATATATGCGAAACGAAATTCGAAATAAGTTGATATACTTTTTTCACGATGAAACTGCAGCCGACGAAGTCTTAGAGCGTGCGGTAGTTTTCAGCGAAGATGAATTTGGTGGTTATGGAAAATACAATGAGCGCTTGGTGGAATTCATTCAACAGATGAACAGTAGCCATAAGCTTCCACTTGATGTTGTTTACACCGGCAAACTCATGTACGCATTTTTAGTCGGAAACAAAAAACCGAACGAAGGTTCGGTTTTAATGTTTCATACAGGTGGATTGCAAGGCAATCCGAAAACTATATTCGACTAATCTTTAACATGTTTGTTGTGCCTTGCTCTGCAATAGGCATAGACGCTACGTTTACCAAGAAATCTCCTTCTTGCACGTAACCATTTTTCTTCAAGATGTAACGAATGTCTGCAATTGTTTGGTCTGTACTTACCATCTTGTCGTAGAAGAACGCTTTCACACCCCAAACCAAATTCAATTGCGTTAGAATTCGTTTGTTTCCTGTGAAGACGAATACTTGCGCATTCGGTCTCCAACTTGAAATTTTGTATCCTGTGTATCCAGAGAATGACATCGTTGCAATGCTTGTTGCACCTGTTCGCTTTGCAACACGACAAGCACTGAAGCAAATACTGTCAGTTATGAAACGAGTCTCGTCCATCTCATAAGGAGCCTCTTCAAGGTAGTACAATCCTGGGAACTTTTCCGCTTCGTTAATGATGTTATGCATCATGGTTATCGCTGCAACCGGATAGGCTCCAACACTTGTCTCACCGCTAAGCATAACTGCATCTGCACCGTCCAAAACTGCATTGGCAACGTCTGTTACTTCTGCACGTGTAGGAGTCATACTTGTAATCATGCTCTCCATCATTTGTGTAGCAACAATAACGGGTTTCGCAGCTTCAACACATTTCTTCACGATCATCTTCTGAGCAAGTGGCACCTGCTCAATTGGAATTTCCACCCCTAAATCTCCACGTGCAACCATAACAGCGTCGGTCTCGCGAATGATTGCGTCAATAACTTCAAGCGCTTCTGGTTTCTCAATTTTCGCTACCACTTTGGCATGCTTGCCATTCTCTGCAATAATCCCTTTTAAAACACGTACATCTTCAGCAGTTCGAACGAATGAAAGTCCGATCCAATCGATGTTCATCGAAAGAGCAAACTCTAAATCATTCAAATCTTTTTTCGATAAGGAAGGAAGTGAGACTTTTGTTTCAGGAAGGTTCAATCCTTTTTTCGATGAAAGAATTCCACCTTGAATAATCTCACACAACACTTCTTTTTTTCCATCGGTGGAAAGAATTCGAATAGCAATCTTACCATCGTCTAAAAGAACACGTTCGCCTGGTTTAACATCCGAAGGAAATTCTTTGTAGTTCGTATAGATGTGTGTTGATGTTCCGATTTGTTCTTCCGTTGTAATGATAATTTGATTTCCCGCTTCTAACATTACACCGTTGTCTTGCATAACACCCACACGCAATTTTGGACCTTGCAAGTCTGCAAGCAATGCGGTGTTTGTTCCCAGTTCTTTGTCGATTTCGCGCACAAATCCGACAACACTAGAATGGTCATCGTGAGAACCGTGAGAAAAATTCAAGCGCACAACATTTAAGCCGGCTTGAATCATTCCTTTCAGAACTTCTTTGTTTGCAGATACAGGACCGATGGTCGCTACTATTTTCGTTTTTTTCATAATCAATCGAAGAACAAATGACTCACGTGTTTCATGCTTTCTTGCGTCAGGTGAAATGCGGCGAGTACATTGTTTATTTTTCTAATTTGTTTTAACAACTCTTCTATGTCTTCTCTGCCTTCAACTTTCAGCAGATATTCAATTTGCGCATATTCAGGAATTAATATTCCCTGAAGTGAACGGTTCGAGATTAAGTGAATGGTGTAATGATTTTCTTCGGAAACGAACTTGAACAATTCATGTTCTGAGTTTTGTTCTTTTGTTTCAAGTTTGTATGGCTTCATGCGTTCCAAACTCCACTTCATTTCACGATTTAAAAACCACGCCAATCGAAAATCTTTCTCTCTCGAGTTAATTCCGATTAGTTCGAAATTCAAATACTCGTCGTTCGAAAATGTTATGTTTTTAGCGCCCATCTTAGTTAGTGTATTTTTTACACGAACTACGCAAAGGTAGTTATTTCCATGTCAGTT
>Ga0315899_10004707_pt1 | contig 14719 bp, 15 predicted proteins | sample LakEriMetagenome_2_FD_203518 | JGI IMG/M metagenome (GOLD analysis project Ga0315899, IMG submission 203518) | Freshwater fungal communities from buoy surface, Lake Erie, Ohio, United States - Buoy 4 MA112 | ecosystem: Environmental > Aquatic > Freshwater > Lake | place: USA: Lake Erie, Ohio... | reverse complement strand
TTCGCAACAAACTCAGCTGGGGGCTGGACAAAAGAAATTAAAAGATCACTGAGCCAAAATCAATTTTTAATTCTACCATGGCCGGTCAATCATTAAAAACCAAATCGATTTTTTTCGTTTACTGGATTCTCGTGCTTTACGTACTGGCCGCATTGATTTGGTGGTATATCGCTTTGTCACGACAAAACGAACAACTGGCACAGATGAAAATTGAAGACCTTAACCAACTGGCCGCCAACTATTCATCCCAACAAAAAGAAATTCTTCAACTAAAAGAAAATAAAACTGCGCAATACCTTGGTGAAGGCAGCATATTTTGTCTGCTCATCATCGCCGGTGCCATATTTTTATACAGAGCGGTGAACAAACAATTGAAAGAAAGTCGCAGACAAGAAGGCTTTTTCATGGCCATCACCCACGAACTGAAAACGCCGATCGCCGTAGCGCAGCTCAATCTGGAAACTTTACAAAAACATCAACTCGACGAAGAGAAAAAAAACAAACTGCTCGACAACACCTTGCAAGAATGAACAGTCTTTGCAACAACCTGCTGCTCGCTTCGCAAATGGAGTCGGGTCGTCAATTGCTGACCCTTGAGCATCTCAGCATCAATGAACTCTTACACGATTGTATCAATGCTGCTGTAATGAGGTATCCCAAAAACAAATTCATTTTTCATGAAGCCGCCAACACTACCATACATGCTGATGCGTTTCTGATGCGAATGGCCATCAACAACCTGATAGAAAATGCGGTAAAATATGCAGATAAAAATTCGGAAGTATTGCTGGAAATAAAAAAAGAAAAAAAGAAACTGGAGCTTTCGATTGCTGATGAAGGACCCGGAATCGCTGATGCGGACAAAAAACACATCTTCAAAAAACATTACCGTATCGGCAACGAAGCTACGAAGCAATCCAAAGGAACAGGACTCGGTTTGTACCTGGTGAAACGCATCATACGGGCACACAAAGGAGAAATAGAAATACTTGACAGACATCCTAAAGGTGCTGTTTTTATGTTGACCATGAACTGCACTGATCCATCATGAGTGAGAAACAACATCATATACTGCTGGTAGAAGATGAAGAACATCTTCAGGAAGCACTCAAGCTCAATCTTGAGCTGGAACATTATCAGGTAAGTTGCTGTGGTGACGGAGCTGAAGCACTTGCGCTTGTACATCGCGAACATTTCGACCTGATCATTTTGGATGTGATGCTGCCTGAAGTGGACGGAATGGCCGTTTGTGAATCTTTGAGGTTACAACACTTCAATGTGCCCATTCTGATGTTAAGTGCAAAAAATACAAGCGCTGACAGGGTGGCAGGATTGAAAAAAGGAGCAGATGATTATCTCACCAAACCTTTCAATCTTGAAGAACTGCTGATTCGGGTCGAAAACCTGATCAGAAAAAATCAAATGATCACCGACAGGAATCAGGTGACAGATGTTTATCAGTTCGGCAAAAACAAAATTGATTTCAACGGACTCATAGCCTACAACAAGAAGGGTAAACCCATCAAACTGACAAAGACAGAATCCATGTTGTTGAAACTGCTGATCGACAACAGGAATGAGGTGGTAACTAGAGAACGGATTCTTCAGTCCGTGTGGGGCTATCAGGTATTCCCCAACACCAGAAGTATCGATAATGTGATATTAGCTTTCAGAAAATATTTTGAAGAAGATTCGCGAAATCCGATTTTTTTCCATTCCGTACGAGGTCTAGGATACAAATTCAGTTGTCCCGATTGATCAGAGATCTCCAAGTTGAGGACGGAGCACCAACTCTTCTACAACGGCTTGCGGATGTAATCGAGTGATTGCATATACCATATCAGCAACGTCTTCGGGCTCCATGATCCTTGCTTTGCTGTTGTCGAAGCCGCCCCAGGTATCCGTATTCACCGCACCGGGATGTATCGTTGTGACCGCGATGCCATGCGGCATCAGTTCGTGACGAAGATTCTGACTGAAACCATGCATCGCAAATTTGCTGACGCTATAACTTCCACCACCGGGATAAGCTTTCAAAGCAGCGATGGAACATACATTGAAAATATAACCCCGTTTTTTGGAAATCATAGAAGGCAACAAAGCTCTTGTGAGATGATAAGCACTGTAAAAGTTGAGATTCATGATTGACTCCATCGCACCATCTGCTTCATCGTGCAGATTGCCCGGATGGTAAGTGCCAACATTGTTGATGAGGATGTCCGGAGTGCCACACTGCAGACAAAATGTGCCAAAGTCCTGTACTTGAGCTTTTACAGCCAGATCAGCTGCAAATACATGCACCTGGCGATCTGGAAATTGTTTCAGGATTTCTGTTTTGAGCAAACCCAGTTGCTCTTGTTTTCTGGAACACAAAAAAAGAGTAGCGCCTGCTCCGGCAAATTTCAATGCCATAGCCCTGCCCATTCCTTTGCTTGCTCCGGTGATGACCACATTCATACGAGTGTGTTTTTGATTAACTTCGTTTTGCAGGACAAAGTTAACCAACCACAACCATTCAGCACATGTCTTCGAATCTTGTTTACCGTCATCTTTTTTTTGATTTGGACCATACTCTCTGGGATTTCGATAGCAATTCAAGACTTGCGCTTCAGGAAGTATACGAAGAAAAACAAGTTACAAACAAGACCGGCGCGACGTTCGAGGCTTTTTTTGAAAAATACCTGATGCACAACAAATTGCTGTGGGAGCGTTACCAGAAAGGATTCATCAGCGCAGAAGAACTCAAATGGAGAAGAATGTGGCGGACGTTGATGGAATTCAGATTAGCGGATGAGGAACTTTCAAAAGCAATGGGTTATCGTTTTTTGGAGATCTTACCTACCAAGACGCAATTGTTTCCGCATACCAAAGAAATTTTACAGTATCTCAAGGAACGTAATTACAAATTGCACCTCATTACTAACGGATTTGAAAAGACGCAATGGAACAAACTGAGACACGGCAACATTGATCATTATTTTTCCGAAGTCATCACATCAGAAACAAGTCAAAGTACCAAACCGGATAAAGCGATCTTTGAATACGCCATCAACAAAGCAAAAGCGACATTATCAGAATCCATCATGATTGGTGACAATCTGGAAGCAGACATCAAAGGGAGTTTGGGTGCAGGAATGGATGCCGTATTTGTCAACCATATCAACGACAACACTCCTACAGAGGCAACATACACGGTGAGACATCTAAAAGAGCTGGAAACCATTTTCAGGTGATTACCATTCGGCAATCACGTCTACACCACCTTTTACGGCATCACCGATGTTACATTTCAGTTTCGCATCCAAAGGAAGCAAAAGATCTACACGGCTGCCAAACTTGATGAAACCGAGTTCATCACATTGCTGCACTTGCTCACCTACTTTGCTGTAATTTACAATCCGCTTGGCCAAAGCGCCGGCAATTTGTTTGACCATTACTTTTCTGCCATTGGAATCTATTACTACTGAATGTCTTTCATTTTCTTGTGAGGATTTGGGATTCCAGGCAACAAGGTATTTTCCTTTGTGATACTTGCTATAACAGATTTGTCCTGATACAGGATTGAGGTTGACGTGTACATTGGCAGGACTCATGAAAATAGAAACCTGTAATCGTTTTTCTTTGAAATACTCATAATCAAACATTTCTTCCATCACCACCACTTTTCCATCACAAGGTGCTACAACCAAATGTTCACCTACTGTCTGTTTTCTTTTGGGTATTCTAAAAAAAGAAATGATGAATAAGAATACGCTACCCGATAATCCGGCAGCGACAAGCAGTATCGGATTGAACCAACAACCGGTAAAATTATGCGTAATGAAAGCTACAATAGTGTTGAGCAGCAACCAAGAGAGTGCAGTAAGCGCAATGGTTTTATATCCTTCTTTGTGAATCGTCATCTTTATTTATTGAGATGCAAATGTACGTTTTCTAAGCAGCCTTTAGTATGAGTCTCACATAAATCCATACTGCAGGAATGGCGAGCAGCATGGAGTCGAAACGATCGAGAAAACCACCGTGACCGGGCATGAGGTTTCCACTGTCTTTCACACCGGCGAGCCTTTTGATTTTACTCTCAAGCAAATCACCTAAAGTGCCAAAAATAGCAATCACCGAAGCGATGATCAACCAATGGTATAGTGAGATGTGCCGCGATATTTCAAGTTTGGATGCAATGATGCTGATGACAGCGATGCTGATGAGTGCGCCTCCGATCGTGCCTTCCCATGTTTTTTTCGGCGAGATGGGAGAAAAAGGAGTTTTGCCGATCAGAGAACCCACAATATAAGCCATGGTATCGTTGATCCAGATGCCGAAGACAATCACGCAGGGAAACAACGGTTCCAGCAGATGGTGGATATCGCCGCGAGTGCCGAGATCGATCATCATGCCTATGGGCAGCAGAATGTAAGGCAATGCCAAAGGCAATCTGTTGATATATTTCTGAGGTGAAATCTGCAGCAACAATCGTCTGAATTCGGCATAACAGCCGAACATGATAATGAAGAAGAGAATGATGAAAGATTTGGTACTCCATAACAAACCCATCAACATCACTGCTGCAAAAATAATCGCACTTATCGCGCGGGTTTTGAATTGAGAAAGATTGAATGCCATTTTCGTTTTCAATGTTGATGGTAAATGTCTTATGCCAATGGTTGGCCTATAGGTTCATTGACAAGCAATGCCTGTTCTCTCGCATAGATACTTAGTTTGTTGTTTTCAGAATGTTTCTTCAGCAACTTGAATAAACCAAAAATAGCAAACAAACCCAGCAAACTTATCCAGGAAGAAACCTGCATATCCATTTTGCTTATATCTACATCTTTATTGGTTTGCTGCAAATAATACAATTGTATCAAAGCAACGGCATTGTTGAGAAAATGCGCAATGATATTCACCCAGATATTTTTTGTGTAATAAAATATGAGTCCCAAAACGAAACCAAGCAAGGCACGACTCAGGAACAAATGAATGGAGCTGTGAATCAGGCTAAAAACTAGAGAAGTGATGATGATGCCTACAATAGGATGCTTCAGCCATTTCACCAGCACTTGTTGTAAGGCACCACGGAAAAAAAGTTCTTCGAATAACGCCGGCAAAAACGCCATGATAACCAATGAGATTGTGAAGTCAATTGGGCTGCTGAAATGCGAGATGGCTTTCACCTGGTCACTGTACATCCCTTCCATTTGGTTGGCCAGGGCACTTAGATCGGGAGCATAAGAGACTATTTTTTCGGAGAATGTCTGCAGCGATCCGGCAGTAATATTGGCAATGAACATGATGGCAAAACCAATCATCACCTGAAAGATATTGAGGTGTTTGTTGAATCCGAGCCAGAACATTTTTTTTCCGTTACAAATCAGAGAAAATAAAATGGCAGGTACACAAAATAGAAAGAATGTGGAGATGGCCTGCATCCAGCGAATCAATGTGGTATGTGCCGGATCTTCTAAAATAAGTCTCATTTGTTCACTCGAAGGCAATCCGTCTTTTAAAAGCAATGGCATCAGCATCACTGCCTGTATCAGGCCTGCTGCAATGAACCCTAATCCTGTAAAAAGCAACAACATACCGAGCTGTCCGACGGGAGTATATCCTTTATTGCTCTGAAATTGCATAAGCCGTTATTTAAGTTTATTTTTGCCTGCAATATACTAATAAACCATGCCTCAAATCGGTGATATCATACTTCCGGAATTTCCATTGCTATTGGCGCCCATGGAAGATGTGAGCGATCCGCCTTTCCGTGCCGTATGCAAGGATAATGGTGCCGATCTCATGTACAGTGAATTCATCAGCAGTGAAGGTTTGATTCGTGATGCGATGAAGAGCAGAAAAAAGCTCGATTTCACAGAAGAAGAAAGACCGTTTGGCATTCAGATCTTCGGCGGCGATGAAGAAGCCATGGCCATGAGTGCCAGAATCTGCGAAACCGTGAATCCTGATCTGGTTGATATCAATTTCGGTTGCCCCGTGAAAAAAGTTGTGAGCAAAGGTGCGGGTGCCGGTGTGCTCAAAGACATCGACCTAATGGTGCGCCTCACCGAAGCCGTTGTCAAAAGCACTTCATTGCCTGTTACAGTCAAAACAAGACTGGGATGGGACGACAACACCAAGAATATTGAAGAGGTAGCCGAACGATTGCAGGATATTGGCATCAAAGCATTAACCATCCACGGACGAACCAGATGCCAGTTGTATAAAGGCCAGGCCGATTGGACCTTGATTGCCAAAGTGAAAAACAATCCGAGAATCACCATGCCCATTTTTGGTAACGGCGACATCGATTCACCGCAAAAAGCGCTGGAATATAAAAACCGTTATGGTATAGATGGCATTATGATCGGGCGTGCCGCCATCGGCTATCCCTGGATTTTTAGAGAGATTAAACAATTTTTGAAAGACGGCACGATTTTGCCGCCACCCACGCTGGAAGAGCGCATCACTGTATGCAAAAAACACCTGCTTCGTTCTGTAGAATGGAAAGGACCGATAGTAGGTATCAATGAAATGCGCAGACATTACACCAATTATCTGAAAGGACTCCCCGGCATTAAAGAGTTTCGCTATCGATTAGTTACCTTACCCACACAAGAAGCGATTCTGGAGGTGCTTGACGAAATGCAGGAACATTACAAGGGATATGAATTCAAACCCACTTCGATCGAACTGATCGATTATCATCAGAATTGTCCGCTATAAAAAATTTCAACCATTGAAGCTGTTGAACTTATTCGACTTTCACAAACGAATTGTCGGTGGGTAATGGTTTGTAGTTTATTGTTGTTAGAAAGCTTAACCTACCAAACGTCCCAAGCTTGATCAACTTTCACCCACGAATTTTGGGTTATTTATAGGCCCTGAAGGAAGATTAAGCCTTGTAAATGCCAAATCCGCTATCTGCGGATTTGGAGAGTAGCCTCGCCTAGAATCGAACTAGGATCTGGAGCTTCGGAAACTCTTATACTATCCATTGTACTACGAGGCCATAAACAAAATTAACCATTCCTGACCTCACTGAAAAATTCATCATGAAAGGGGGCCTGTCATACTGACTATACGGACTAAATTTCGTTTTACATTTGAAATCCAAGTCCAATTTGGTGAGCAATATTTTTGTTGTAAATGACCCCATATTTGATCACAGCAACGTTGGCCACTTTAAAGATCAACCCTGCCTCCGGAAAAAATTCAAATTTAGTCTTGTCTTTATTTCTCAGCCAATATTTTCTGTCTACATCCTGATAGATGTAATCTGGATCCGTAGCCTCCCATTTATCATATTGAGTAGTATATATCATACCCCCACCGGCATACATAAAAAGAGGATAAACTAGCTTGATGGTCAATCCTGCAGATGCAGAAGCATTTGCATTGCGTATTGCATTTAATCTTGTGTGTGTACTGGCTTCATTAAATCTTGTCAGCGAAGTTTTTCCATTATTATCAATAGTGCCGTTTAGGGATGTGAAAATACCGCTGTTTACTTTGAATGTGGTATACGCTCCTATGCCATTCTTATTCAATCTTCCCATGCTAATCCCAATTGGACTTAGTGTATCATACGAATATGCTATAAAGCCATTGCTGCGCTGTTTGAGTTTCCATTCACATTTTTTGATTGATTTTTTGCAATAAGGGGCGTCTTTACCATTAGCAGAAATTTTGAGATAAGCTTGGTAACTGGTTTTAGCTTCAAACCACTTCTTTTCTTCTTTCATCCTGTTTCCTCTCTCTACATAATACTTCATAAGTAAATTTCTAATCTTTTGTACTCCCTCATCACGGGAATATCTCATTGAATATTTATTCAAATACTCAATGAGTTTATTTTCGTCTGATTGCTGATATGCATTTTCAGCAATATTCAGATAGCTTCTCTTGATTGTAGCATTGGCATTATCTGCATACTTACCATACGGATATTGATTAGCATAGTTCTCCGTTTCAGTAATGTAACTCGATTCCTTTGCCTTTTTCCATGCAATCTCTTCAGTCATTTCCCGAATCTTAGCGGTTGCGTAAGTGTCACCGGATTTGAATTTCTCAGCTTTCTCATAGGACGTCTTTGCCATCGAATAATTTTCCTGTTTGAGGTATTTGTCACCGTCCGCAATGGCATTTGCATAGCCATTCACATTGATCATTTTTGGCGTTTGATTTATTTTTTTTACAAGTTCCTTCGCCTCAGAATCCATATATACCAAAGGCTCATTAAGCACTTTGAGTGCTTTTTCATATTCTTTCAGATCCAGATAATGTGCGACAGCATTCAGGGCATATTCTATTTTATATTGATCGTACTGCCATGCCTGATACCATGCATCTGCAGCAGCTTTCTTATCATTTGACGATTCAAAATCAATGGCACTTCTCAACGATTGCTGCAATTCTTTTTTGGATGAGATATTTTGTTCTAAAAGCTTGATTTTTTCTGTCAAGGCCACATCGGTAAATGCCTTTGCTTTATTGATATATTTTTTTGCATTTTCTTCATTGCCCAGTCGTTGAAAAGCAAGTGCGGTATAGTAATACCCATCACCTTTGGTAACATCTTCAATCATCAAATCAGGAGCGAGTAAAAGTACATCGTCCCACTGATTGAGTTTAATTTTCTGCTCAATGTTTTGTTTGAGTCGGTCGAACTTGTCGGATTGACCATGTGCAAATGAAAAACACATTACCAACAAAAGACAAAAAATGTACCTTTTCATTATCGATTGATTTTTTCTAGTATTTTTTGATATCTGTAATCGGGATTGTAACGCATCATCTTACCCAAGTCTTCATCTGAAATGCCGTTGATGAGTGCATTCTTCATGGAGGTATAATGAGAAAATGCCTCTTCACATCCTGTATATAAGACAATGTTGCTCTCCATATCTGATGCGCAACTCAAAAGTTTATTCGCGTTTAACCAGATTTTTGAAGTAACATCACTACCCCAGCATGAAGCGCCGCCATCCTTACAAGCCTGCATCAGTCTGATTCTTTCCGGTTCCACTAATTTTTCATAATCCTTCGCCTTATTTCTGAATTCGTCCCGCTTATTGGCAATCGAGGCTTCCAGGGAGGTGAGGATTGATTTTCTCCCAGACAATGCGTCATCCAAAACTTCTCTCTTTGCACTGAATGCCTGTCTCAGATTATTTTCTGCCTCTCTGATGAGGGCTGGTAAATTGACTTGCAAATTCCATGCTTCGTTTTTTGATGTTGTCATTTCACCTTCCGTTCTGTCTTTAAATTCTCTGAACGTATTGTTGGCCGATTCAATTTTGGCAATGGTTGAACTGATCAGGCTTTTGACTTCATTGAGCCGGACCGTAGATTTAGAAATCTGATCCGTTGTCAATTGCTCTTTTTTGTTAAGTAACTTTTCGAGGTTTTGTTCTTCGTTCCTAAGTTGGGTGAGTTCTAGATTCAAGGTATTTACTTCCGCATTTGTTGAAGCCTGACGAAGGCTGATTTCATTTTGTTTTTTGGAAATCAGCATGTTGATATCAGCTATTTTTTTATCATTCTCCTTTCGTAGTTTATCGTTCAATTCAGCAACTGCATTTTTTTCATCCTGATCCAATTCTTTTTTCTTCGCTTCCAAAACTCCTATTTTAAGAATTGAAAAATGTTTTTGTGCAATTTCAGTCATTACGGGGCCAATGTCTGTGTTCTGCATCGATTTGATCTGGCCCTCAATCTGATTCACATATGTTTTACTTAATTCGGCTATTCGTTGTCTTATATCTTCATTTTCACCTTGTATTTTATTAATATCATTGTTGATTTTGTCTCTCAATTCTGAAAATTCATTTTCACCATCCTGAAAGTCTGTAATCTCAGCCTTTTTTTTTCCAATCTCCTTGTCATACTTGTTCTGTTCGTTCTTAATCTTATCCAGTTCTTTTTCAACCAGGGCATTATATTCTCGCATGGCCTCTGAAACAGAAACCGAATACCAGTGATTGACAGGGCAAATCGGTGGCGGACCACCTGCACCACAAGTTCCCGGACTGTATTCCTTCCATCCACTTTGAGCAGACTTTTTTCTATTTGCCCACGTGGCACTTGTTGCAATTTCATTTTGCTTGTTTTCTAACTTTTTCTTAAGTCTTTCGTCTTCGTCTTTTTTCTTTTTTTCAAGATCCTCTAACTCACTTTGCAATCGTTTTGATTTGATATCTTCTGATACATAGCTGTCCATGTGTTTTCGGTTCAATTCGCCGATTTTGTTACTGTTTTCTTCCTCTTTCTTTGCCAGAGATTCGATGGTAGAAAGTGTTCCTGAACCAGCCGTCTGACAAATTCCTGCAGCATTGCTGAGCAACAATATGGATGAGCAAATTATTATATTGACGATTCTCATGAATTGTTTATGTGTTATATAATTTGAAAATAATTTGTATACTACAGCATACGTGTTATACACCTCAGTAAATGGAGGGTGAAGTTAAACTTACATATAATTTCTTGTAAGTGGTAATGAAACGGGAATTAATTTCTGATGAATCTGTTGATTTTCGCTGCGCGAGTTTGTTGATTATTGTTTGTGGTTTGTGGTTTGTGGTTTGTTGTTTGTTGTTTGTTGTTTGTTGTTTGTTGTTTGTTGTTTGTTGTTTAAGATTATTAACCAACGTTCCAAACCCACCAAACCTTTGCAACCTCTTCAACTTATTGAACCTTACATCCTTTCCTACTCTTCTATTTTCAAAATCGTTCTCATCTCCTTCCCCATCGGATCGACCGTGGAGTTGAGAAAGTGAGTGAGGCGGCCGTTTTCGTCGATGATGTATTTGCAGAAATTCCATTTCGGAGCGAGATTATTCCAGCCGTTTTTGCTTTCGTCGCTCAGCCATTTATAAATGTCAAGCTGGTTTTCATTTTTCAAAACGGATCCTTTTAATGCGATAGGAAAACTGATGTGGTAATTGTTGCTGCAGAATGCACCGATCTCCATATCGCTGCCTTTTTCCTGGTTCATGAAATCGTTGGATGGAATGCCGATGATGATGATCTTGTCTTTATGTAATTCATACAATTTTTCAAGTGCTTCATACTGTGCCGTGTAGCCGCAGTCTGAGGCGGTATTGACGATGATGATTTTTTTGCCTGTAAGTAAATTTTTGTCAAGATAAGTGCCATCCGGCATGAGGACGTTGATAGTGCTGAAGCGTAGGGAAGGCTCTTTCATCTCTGTGTTGGCGACAATATCCTTTTTGGATTTTCCCATCATCATGATGAGCGGATAAAATGCGCGTAACACTTTCTGCCTGATACTTTGTTTGGGCATGTGTCGATTCTTCAAAACCACATAAGTAGTAGCTGAAGCAAAGATAACTGCAACAATAATCGTTATTTTGAGCATGGTTTTTATTTGATTAATTTTTTAAAAAGACCCAGCTTTCCTTTGAAAGGAGGATACTTGATTTTGGGATCAAACCAGGTGGGCGATCGTAGTACAGATTTCATATGACTGAATGTTTCGAAAGATTTTTTCCCCTGATAACTTCCGATACCACTATAACCTCTGCCACCAAAAGGCAATTCATGATTGGTGATGTGCAGCGTGGTATTGTTGATACATCCACCACCCGCAGGCACTTGCTGCATCCAAAAATTAGCCAGCTTGCTGCTTTGGGTAAAAACATAAAAAGCCAAAGGATTTTTATGCTGTTCAATCAAATCCAAAGCTTGCTGCTGTTGATTAAAACCTATGATGGGCAGCACCGGACCAAAAATCTCTTCATTCATCACAGCCGCTCGCATATCCGACACTTCGATCAAGGTAGGTTCAATGTATAAATGTTCTGCTTCAAATCGGCCACCATGCAATATTTTGCCTTGGGATAAATAATTGAGGATGCGGTTGAATTGTCTGGAGTTGATGATTTTTCCGTAATGCTCCTGCGATTGAGGTTCATCTGTAAAGAAATCTTTGATTGTCTGTTTTAAGACCTCCACAAATTTATCTTTGATCGAATCATGCACGAGTACATAATCCGGAGCGATGCACATTTGTCCGCAATTGGAAAATTTGGAAAAAACGATGCGCCTGGCGGCTACCTTCAGGTCGGCATCATGTTCCACCACACAAGGACTCTTCCCTCCGAGCTCCAGCGTGACTGGCACAAGATGTTGCGCAGCCATTTTATAAATTTCCTTACCAACAGCTGTACTACCGGTAAACAATACATGATCAAATGCAAAGTGATTCATCATGTCTGGAATGACGATGGCGCCATCACCTTCAACAAAACATATAAACCGGTTTTCAAAAGCGGAGGTGATCATTTTATTCATCAATGTACTAGTAGCCGGGGCATGCTCGGAGGATTTGAGCACCATGCAGTTGCCTGCGGCGATGGCTCCCACCAGAGGTTTGAGCAGCAGCTGAAAAGGATAGTTCCACGGACTGATGATAAGCACAATGCCGAGAGGCTCTGGCAGGATGTAACTGCGTGATGGAAAGTTGAGCAAATTGGTGGAAACCTTTCTCGGCTGCATCCAGTGTTGCAGCTGACTAATGGCAAGATTGATTTCAGCAATTACGAATCCGATTTCCGTGGCCCAAACTTCTTCTTTTGATTTTTTCAGATCCAGATACAAAGCCTGATTAATTTCTTCTTCGTGATCGAGAATCAGCTGTTTCAGTTTTTTTAATTGTGCGATTCTGAATTCGTATGAGCGCGTATGACCATCACGGAAATACTTTCTCATATTTTCAAGCTGCTGTTGCATTGGCTTTTTTTACGAAGTTAGTGAATCAAACACACGAGATTATTACAGATGAACGAGGAGAAAGTTCAAAGAAACACATTCTTCCTTAAATCAATTATCTTTAACAAAATAGACACAATCCTGCCATAATGATGAATGATGAACATTATATGAAGCTAGCGCTAGCTGAGGGGAAAAAGGCCTTTGATGCAGGCGAAGTGCCGATCGGGGCCGTGGTGGTGATGCAGGACAGGATCATTGCCAGAGCGCACAACCAGGTGGAGTTGCTGAACGACAGTACGGCGCACGCTGAGATACTCGCACTCACTTCGGCTTATGAATACCTTGGCAGTAAATATTTACCGGAAGCTACACTCTATGTAACCGTAGAGCCTTGTCTGATGTGCAGCGGTGCGCTATACTGGAGTAAAATCGGACGTATAGTTTTTGGTGCTCCTGATGATAAAAACAGTTACCGCAGATCTACCGGCACCAACAATCCTTTTCATCCCAAAACAGCAATCATAGGTGGTGTGCTGCAGGAGGAATGCGCGAAGCTGATGAAGGATTTTTTTAAGGAGTTGAGGGGGTAAGAAGAATTGTTTGGTGTTTGGTGTTTGTGATTTGTTGTTTGTTGTTTGGTGTTTGGTGTTTGGTGTTTGTGATTGCCAATTAGAACCTACCAAACGTTCCAAACCCACCAAACCTACTCAACCTTTACAACCTATTGAACTCATTAAACCTCTAAAACTTTTAGACCCCCATTGACCCTCGTCAGTCGTCAACATCATCCCACATATTTTCCTAACTTCGCTTCCTAATTCATAAACTTAAAATCATACCAATATGTCATTCACACTCGCACCATTGCCTTACGCGCACAACGCACTCGAACCACATATCGATGAGCAGACCATGCATATCCATCATGGCAAGCATCATCAGGCTTATGTAGACAATCTGAACAAAGCCATTGCCGGTACCGAACATGAAGGCAAAACAATTGAAGAAATAGTAAAACATGCAGGATCCATCAGTATGGCGGTTCGCAACAATGGCGGTGGTCATTGGAACCATACATTCTTTTGGGCGAGCATGGCAGCCAATACGGGCGGTGCTCCGAGTGGCAAACTTGCAGAAGCCATCAACAGCGCATTCGGTTCATTCGATGCCTTCAAAGAAAAATTTGCTCAGGCCGGTATGACGCGCTTCGGCAGCGGCTGGGCCTGGCTGATTGTAAAAGACGGCAAACTCGAAATTTGCTCAACGCCCAATCAGGATAATCCTCTCATGGACATCTCAGAAACCAAAGGCACACCACTTCTCGGTGCAGATGTATGGGAACATGCCTACTACCTCAAATACCAAAACCGCAGAGCCGATTATCTTTCCGCATTCTGGAATGTGGTGAACTGGGCTATTGTGGAGGAAAGATTTGGAGCAGCGATGTAAGCTTGATAGGTTTAAAGGTTTGGTGTTTGTTGTCCTTCGGACGTTTGGTGTTTGGAGTTTATTGTTTGGTGTTTGGTGTTTGTGATTGAACCCTGAACCCTTTTAAACCCTTAAACCCCTGCCTAAAGGCAGGAAGCTTAAACCATGATGGTTTATTGTACACCCCCGATCGTTGTTGGTGTTAACACCAACAACGGCAGCCCTCAATCACGTTTATTGTTTGTGCATGAACCCACCAAACCTACCCAACACTCCAAACCCTTGAAACCATAAACCTTTTAACCAGCGCAGCAACTTAAACCATTAAACCCATAAAAGCCAAGAGGTCCCAAAGGCTGTAAACCCTTGAAACCTCTTGAACTTATTAAACCTTTTAAACTTACTTAGTACTTCACCACTCTCTCTGTCTTCACTTCCTGGCCTTGTCTGGCTTCGATCAGGTATACACCCGATTTCAGCTCAGCACCCAGTTGTACAGTCTGGTATGGCGCAACAATCACTTGCTTCACCATTCTGCCCTGTGCATCCAGGATTCTCACTTTCACCG
>Ga0315899_10004706_pt1 | contig 14721 bp, 10 predicted proteins | sample LakEriMetagenome_2_FD_203518 | JGI IMG/M metagenome (GOLD analysis project Ga0315899, IMG submission 203518) | Freshwater fungal communities from buoy surface, Lake Erie, Ohio, United States - Buoy 4 MA112 | ecosystem: Environmental > Aquatic > Freshwater > Lake | place: USA: Lake Erie, Ohio... | reverse complement strand
TGGCAAGATCTTCATCTCGTGATTGATGTGGGCCTTGAAGTCCTAAGGGCAGGCACTGTCGCTGCGGTCATTGCTCGCCAAATGGCTGGGATCTGCGGCATCCCTGCAGATGCCTCCGCTGTGGTGATGGCTTGGTACTGGCTTGGCGTTTGCGCCCTGCCGGTTCAGGTGGGTTGCCGGCTCGCCCGCAGTTCCAGCACCGTGGGGCCCACCCAGAAGCTGCCGGGGTCGCTGGCGGCGGCGCTGATCTCCGCTGCGGCTTCCGCGTGCTGCGCCGTGCTCCAGAGGCCCTGGGCGATCAGCTGAGCGCTGTAGACGCTGACGAACCGCTCCATCCAGCGGGCGGTCATGGAGCCTGGACCGCCCAGCACCGGCAGGGGTGTCAGGCTGTCGATGCGCCAGCCGCACGCCGCCAGCTGCGAGGGCAGGCGGCGGTTCACATCCGGATCGCCGCCTGCGGCCACGAAGCTCTGCTGCACCGCCTGGCCGAAGCGGTGGATGGCGGCGCCATGGGGATGCAACCCGAAGGTGTCCCAGTGCACGTATTCGTGCAGCACGAGCCGGCCACCGGTCCGCAGCACGGCCGGCAAGCCGGCCAGCAGCGGCTCCGGATCCGCCAGGAACATCGCCACCCAGCGCATCCACACCAGATCGAAACCGGCTGCGGCTTGATCGGCAGGGCCCTGCGGCAGCGGATCGTGCAGCAGGTCATGCTGACGCAACTCCAGCTGGCGGAGCCCGGCCTGGTGCGCCAGTTCCCGGCCGGCTGCCACGTACACCGGGCTGCGCTCCAACGCCAGCACGCGTCCCTGTGGCCCGACGCGGCGGGCCAGATCAAGGGCCGCGAAGCCCGGGCCAGCGCCCAGGTCGAGCACCCGCTCGCCACGGCTGAGGCCGGCCCGGTGCCAGGCCGCCTCAGCGCTGGGCCGCCAGAGGTCGTTCTGGAAGCGCAGGCGCTCCAGCTCTTCGGCGTGGGTGCCGAGCACGTAGCTGTCAGCACCGTGCGCTGGCCTGGCGGGTCGGGTGGTCAAGGGGTGTGGAGCGGCCGGCGCGACGACGTCCGGACGGTTCAGTCCTCCGGGAACAGCAGCGAGGCAAGTTCGTCCGCATCCACGTCGTAGACGCGGGCCAGGCTGGTTTCGATTGCGGCGGTCACCTCGCCGGGCAGGAAGCGCATCGCATTGAGGGCATCCTCGGCGATCTCATCGGTCAGCAGCTGATCGCCGCCGAGCTTCTCGTCGTTGATCACGGCCATCACCCAGGTCTGATAGGCGTAGACCAGGTCGGCGAACTCCAGATCGGGATCGTTGAAGTCCAGGGCCATCGCGGGTGCGGGCGCAGCTGCCTGCAGTCTGCCGGCCGACGGGGAGGATGGAGACCATGACGATCGAAACTCCTGACCCCACGGCCCTGCAGGCCACGCTGGTGGATTTCGCCCTGACGGAGCTGGTGCGCGCCAACCGCACCAGCTTCGAGCCGCTCTGGAGCGCTGAGAGCTGGGCCAAACTGTTGATCTGGCTGGCGCTCAACTGCGGCTGCAGTGGCGATGAAGCCGGCCTGCGCGCTTTCGCCACCGCCCTCGGCGCCCACCAGACCGGCCGACTGCGGCGGCTGTTCTTCGAGCGCGAGCTGCTCGACCTCGATCTGCAGCTGATGGCTGATCCGGCCGAGCAGCAGGTGCTGGTGCTCCCGATCGAGCCCACCACCGGCCCCCTCGCCCTGGAGCCGGTTGCCGTTGCCCTGGAGCGGGTGGGCTTGAGCGGCCGGGTCGTGGCTGACAGCAGCCGCTGGCAGCAGCTCGATGCGCTGGTGGCGATCCCCTGGCGGCAGGCGGAGGCGGCCTGATGGAGCTGATCGCCCGCTACCGCAATGCCGGCTTCGAGGCCCTGGCCGATGGGGTGATGGCCTTCTTCGACCGCCGCGCCGATCTGCAGCGCCCCGGCATCGCCTTCGGGCCGGAGGGCGCCACCGGTTCAGGGCCGGCCGCCCCCCCCGAGCCCGCCAAGGTTTCCACCGACATCAGCCTGGTGGCGATCGACCGCAGCGATCCTGAGGCCTTCGCCCTGGCCGAGGTGATCCTGCGCGGTGTGAGCGCCGGCCTGGAGCGTTATCTGCAGGAGCGGCCGCTGTTTCGAGACTGCTGCCCGGAGCAGCAGCTGTTCGTGAATCCGATCTTCAACCTGCAGCGCTACGCCGCGGGCGAGGGCTTCAAACGCTGGCACTGCGACTGGACCATCAGCGACGAGGCCACCGAACCGGTGCACCGCGTGCTGGCCTGGATCCTCTACTGCAACAGCGTGGCGGAAGCCGGCACTGAGTTTCACTGGCAGCAGCATCACGAGGAAGCCGAGCGCGGCAAGCTGGTGATCTTTCCCGCTGGTCCCTCGCACATCCACCGCGGCCGGGTGAACAACACCGCCACCAAAACCATTGCCACCGGTTGGATCAATGCCGGCAGCCGCGAGGCCTATCTCAGGCGGCTGGCCAGCGGTTAATCCGGTGGCCCTGCGATCTGGTACTGAACCTGTTGCGGGAAGGGCATCTCGATGCCGTGCTCGCGGAAGGCATGCCAGATCGCCTGGTTCACCTCGCTGCAGATGCCGGCATTGTTCAGCGGATTGGTGATCCAGAAGCGCAGGGCGTAGTTGATCGTGGATTCGCCGTAGCCGAGCACCAGTGCCTTCGGCGCTGGTTCCGCCAACACCCGTGGCACCGCGAGGGCGGTTGTCTCCAGCAGGGCGATCACCTGGGTGGGATCGTGGCGATAGGCGGCTCCCACGCTCACCTGGCTGCGGCGCATGCGATCGGAGCCGGTGTAGGTGGTGGCGGCTTCGGTGAAGAAGGTCTGGTTGGGGATCAGCAGTTCGGCGTTGTCGCGGTCGCGCCAGAGCAGGGTCGCCCGCAGTCCCAGGTGACGCACTTCGCAGGGATCGCCGTCGATCATCAGCACCTCACCGGGGCGTACCGAGCCTTCGAACAGCAGCCACAGACCGCTCACGAAGTTTGAGAACACCTCCTTGATGCCGAAGCCCAGGCCCACCGACAGGCCGCCGGCGATGGCGATCAGGGCGTTGCTGTTCAGGCCCAGGTGCAGGGCGACCCCCACGAGTCCTGCGCCCACCACCAGATAGCGCAACATCAGTTCGCAGGCCTTGCGGCTGCCTTCGCTCATGCTCAAGGCGCGCTGCAGGAGCCAGGCCAGGCCCGCCGCCGGTGGTCCGCAGGCCACCAGCACCAGATAAAGCACCAGCAGGCCGTTGAACACCTTGCCCACACTCACCGCCACACCCTGCACCTGGCCGAGCTGGATCACCGCCACATCACTCAGGCTGTCCACTTCGCTGATCAGCAGCAGGGTGGCCACCAGCAGAAAAGCGGGCCGCAGCAGCCGGCTGTCCAGTTGATGCAGGCGGGCTGGCGGCAGTCGGCGTGCCAGCAGCCGGTGCAGCAGTTGCAGGCTCACCCAGCCCAGCCAGAGCTGGCTCAGCAACAGCATCAGTCCCTGCGGCTGTCCCAGGTTCCCGAGCAGGGCCGTCAGCAGTGCCAGCACCAACACCCCCAGCAGCGGGTAGGCGAGGGCCGGGAGCGGGGCCAGCCAGCGTCGCTGTCGCGCCACCCGGCTGAGCAGGATCACCACCAGGCTGAGCAGCAGCTGCAGCAGCACCGTTGGGCGTTCGAGGTAGCCCAGCCAGCCGAAGACTTCCAGCAGGAGCTCGTTCATGGTGTGGCAGCCAGGATTTGCACCAGCTTTTGGCGGGCAGCTCTGGCGCTGAGTTCGCCATACACCAGCTGGATGAGCAGGTTCCTCAGGCGCGCTGGTCGATTCCTGTCGCTGTGCAGCAGCGCAATCAGGTCGTTGGCCTGCAGGCCCTGGTCGGCGGCCTCCTGCATGCTGCGCAGCACCTGTGAGCTCTGCACCGGCACCGCTACGAAACGATTGGCTGGCAGCACGGTGTGGGAGCCGAGGGTCAGGGCCCGCTGCGTGAGTGGATTGGCGCCGAAGCGGCTGAAGGCCACGGCCCGCTGCCGACCAGCGCCGCTGGAGTTGCGCCCGAGTGCCATCACGCGCAGGCGGTTCACGGGACTGGCGCGATGGTCGGGGCCATCGGGCAGGGGCGCCACGGCCAGGGCCTCCCCCAGGCGCCGCCGCATCTGCGGCAGCATCGTGCTGCGGCAGGGGATCCAGGCCAGCCGGCCGGCCATGAATTCCGCGTCGGTCGTCTGCTGGCTGCCGAAGAACGTGACCCGCTGCTGATCGCTGGCGTTCTGCAGCCAGGCCAGCCACTGCTCCAGGCTCTGCTCCTGCTCAGGGCTGAGTGGGCGCCGTCGCGCCAGTTGTTCCAGGGCCGGGATCGCCCCGAGGCTGCCGGCGCTCCAGAGCAGGTTGACCGGATCCACCGCCAGGCCGATCGCCTGCCCTGCCGCGCTCACCTCCAGCAGCTCAGCCAGCGTGCGCGGTGCTTCAGGCAGGCGGCGACGGTCGAAGCAGGCCAACTGGGTCTGCACCAGCAGTGGCAGGCCAGCCAGACGGCCATCGGGGCTGCGCAACCGGTTCAGGACGTCGGGATCGAACTGGTTCTGGAGGGCCGCATCAGCGGGGAAGGGATCCACCAGGCCTGCTTCCAGCAGCTGCAGGGCCAGGTCACCGCTGATGATCAGCAGATCGGGCGCCAGACCGGCGTGGCTGCGGCGCTGGATCGCTGCCTGCATCTGGCGGTCGGGATAGATCCCGAGCTGGAAGGTGGTGCCGGGGTGCAGCTGCTGGAAGCCGGCTTGCATCAGGGCCAGGCGTCCCTGGTAGTCCTCGCGCAGGTTGGTATCCACCGTCTGATCGGCATTGGCGCCGATGGCGAGGTACACCACGCTGGGTGTGGGCAGCGAGGCGCCGGAGCTGCAGCCGCTCAGGGCCAGGCCGGCCAGGCCAGCCAGCAGCATCAACCGGCGGCGTTGGTCGGGGCTCCGCCTGTCGGCGGGGGTCGCGCGGCTGCCGTGGCGCTGTGTGCGGAACAGGATCGGCACCGCTGCAGGCGCTTCCCATCATCCCGCCCCCCGGCCGTTTTGCGAGCATGGCTCGATTGCCTGCCCCGCTGCCGTGACCGCCCCCACCGTTTCTCAACCGGTTTCGGAACAGGCTTCGGATCCGTCTGCCGACGCGGCGCTGCCCAAGACCTATGACCCCGCCGGCACCGAGAGCCGCTGGCAGCAGGCCTGGGAGAGCAGCGGCGCCTTCCATCCGGATCCGGCGGCTGCGGGTGAACCGTTCTCGGTGGTGATCCCACCGCCGAACGTGACCGGCAGCCTGCACATGGGCCATGCCTTCAACACGGCCCTGATCGACACGATCGTGCGCTTCCAGCGCCTTCGGGGCCGGAACGTGCTTTGCCTGCCCGGCACCGATCACGCTTCGATCGCGGTGCAGACGATCCTCGAGAAGCAGCTGAAGGCCGAGGGCCAGCGCAAGGAGGATCTGGGCCGTGAGGCGTTTCTGGAGAAGGCCTGGCAGTGGAAGGCCCAGAGCGGTGGCACCATCGTGGGCCAGCTGCGCCGCCTGGGTTATTCGGTGGATTGGCGGCGAGAGCGGTTCACGCTCGACGCCGGCTGCAGCGCTGCGGTGATCGAGGCCTTCAACCGCCTGCATGAGCAGGGCCTGATCTACCGCGGCGAATATCTGGTGAACTGGTGCCCCGCCTCGGGCTCGGCGGTGAGCGATCTGGAGGTGGAGATGAAGGAGGTGGACGGCCACCTCTGGCACTTCCGCTATCCGCTCACCGCTGGCGCCGCCGCCGATGGCCGCACCCATCTGGAGGTGGCCACCACCCGCCCGGAAACGCTGCTGGGTGACACGGCGGTGGCGGTGAACCCCAGGGATCCGCGCTATGCCGCCCTGGTGGGGCAGACCCTCACCCTGCCGCTGGTGGGCCGTGAGATCCCGATCGTGGCCGACGACCACGTGGATGCCGAGTTCGGCACCGGCTGCGTCAAGGTGACCCCCGCCCACGATCCCAACGACTTCGCGATCGGCCAGCGCCACAACCTGCCGCTGATCACGGTGATGGCCAAGGACGGCTCGATGAATGAGGCCGCCGGCCGCTTCCAGGGGCTGGATCGCTTCGAGGCCCGCAAGGCCGTGGTGGCGGCCATGGAGCAGGAAGGCTTCCTGGTGAAGGTGGAGGACTATCGCCACAGCGTGCCCTTCTCCGATCGCGGCAAGGTGCCGGTGGAGCCGCTGCTCTCCACCCAGTGGTTCGTGAAAACGGAGCCCCTGGCGGCCCGTTGCCGGGAGGCGCTGGAGCAGGCCGAACCGCGCTTCGTGCCGGAGCGCTGGAGCAAGGTGTATCGCGACTGGCTCACCGACATCCGCGACTGGTGCATCTCGCGCCAGCTGTGGTGGGGCCACCGCATTCCCGCCTGGTTTGTGGTGAGCGAAACCGGTGGTGTCATCACCGACAGCACGCCCTACGTGGTGGCGCGTGATGAAGCGGAGGCCCGCGCCAAGGCCGAGGCGCAGTTCAGTGGCGGCACCCACGTCCACCCCCTGCAGCTGGAGCAGGATCCCGACGCTCTCGACACCTGGTTTTCCAGCGGCCTCTGGCCCTTCTCCACCCTCGGCTGGCCCGATGCCGATGCCGCCGATCTGGCTCGCTGGTATCCCACCAGCGTGCTGGTGACGGGCTTCGACATCATCTTTTTCTGGGTGGCTCGGATGACGATGATGGCCGGCGCCTTCATGCAGGAGGACGAGCAGCCGCTCGGTGGCCGCGACACCTGGATGCCCTTCCGGGATGTCTACATCCACGGCCTGGTGCGCGATGAGAACAACCGCAAGATGAGCAAATCGGCGGGCAATGGCATCGACCCGCTGCTGCTGATCGAGCGCTATGGCGCCGATGCCCTGCGTTTCGCCCTGGTGCGCGAGGTGGCCGGTGCGGGGCAGGACATCCGCCTCGACTACGACCGCAAATCCGATACCTCCGCCACGGTGGAGGCCTCCCGCAACTTCGCCAACAAGCTCTGGAACGCCACCCGCTTTGCGCTGATGAACCTGGGCGGCGAGACGCCCATCTCCCTGGGTGAGCCGGATCCGGCTGCGCTGCAACTGGCAGACCGCTGGATCCTGTCGCGCCTGGCTCGTGTCAACCGCGAAACCGCCGAGCGCTATGGCAGCTACGCCCTCGGCGAAGCCGCCAAGGGCCTCTACGAGTTCGCCTGGAACGAGGTGTGTGATTGGTATGTGGAGCTGATCAAACGGCGCCTCCAGGTGCCGGCCGATCTGGAGGACGAGGCCCGTGCGGCGGCCCTGGCCGATCAGCGCACGGCGCGCCAGGTGCTGGCCAAGGTGCTGAGCGAGTTGCTGCTGATGCTGCACCCGCTGATGCCGCACCTGAGTGAGGAGCTGTGGCATGGGTTGACGGCACAGCCGGCGGAGACATTCCTGGCCCTGCAGAGCTGGCCGGCGGTCGACGTTGCAACCCTGGATGACGACCTGGAGGCGTCATTCGCCGAGCTGATTGAGGCGATCCGGGTGGTGCGCAACCTGCGGGCGGTGGCTGGCCTCAAGCCCAGCCAGAGCGTACCGGTGCGCTTCGTCAGCGGTCGGCCTGCCCTGGTGGCGGTGCTCAAGGCCGCCACGGCTGAGATCACCGCCCTCACCCGCGCCGATGGCGTTGAGGTGCTTGATCCAGCTGCAGCTGAAGCGGCCCCGGCCAGCCGCGCCCTGGCCGGAGTCAGCGGTGAGCTGCAGGTGCTGCTGCCGATCGAGGGCCTTGTGGATCTCGATGCCCTGCGCGGTCGCCTCGAGAAGGACATCGCCAAGGCTGAGAAGGAGATCAAGGGCCTGGCTGGTCGCCTGGCCAACCCCAACTTCGCGGGCAAAGCCCCGCCGGAGGTGGTGGCTGAGTGCAAGGCCAACCTGGCGGAAGCCGAGGCCCAGGCCGAGCTGGCCCGTCGTCGCCTGGCAGACCTGGGCTGAGGCCCGGGTCTGCTGTCGATCGGGTAGCGCCTGGCAGGATTCAGATTTCCCGCAGTGAGTCGGTTTTGTCCTTGAAGGTGCTGAGCATCAGCTGCAGGTAGGTCACCTTGCGCAGCTTGATATTGGCCGTCAGCGACATGCCAACCTGCAGTGGCAGTGCCTGGCCATTCTTGAGTTTGAGCTGCTGGCTGTCCAGCTGTACCTCCACCGGGAAGCGATAGGTCTGTTTGATCTGATCGGGTGGCAGTGCATCGGAGCCGATCCGTTTGATGCGTCCATCCACGACGCCGAAATCGGTGGAGGGGAAAGAGTCGATGCTGATCTCCACGGTCTGGCCGGTGCGCACAAAGCCGATCTTGCTGCTGTCGACTTCCACCTTGGCCTTGAGGGCATTGAACGGCACGATCTTCATCAGCGGTTCGCTGCCCTGGCCCACGAAGCCAGGACCGGTGGGTTTGAGATCGAACACCACACCATTCACCGGAGAGCGAATCAACTGATAGCGATTGTTGACCCGTGATTCTGTGAGGCGACTGCGCAGATCCGCGAGATCGCCCTTGAGAGACTGAATCTGCTGATTGAACAACGAGCTCTGACGCTGACGATCGGCCTCCAGAGTCTGCAGCTTGGCTTCACCTTCATTGACCCGGCTGCGTTGCGAGAGCACCTGCACATCCGATACGGCTCCGGTGAGCTGTAGTTTCTGCAAACGTTCCAGCAGGTTTGTATCGATGCTGAGGTTGCGGCGCGCCAGCTCCTGCTCGGCGTTGTTGCCTTCCAGGAAGCGGCTTATCTCCTGGGTCTTGAGGGTCAGCTCCTGAGTTTTGGCCGCGATCGACTGACGCAGACCCTTTTCACGATCGGTGCTGGCTTCGCTGTCGAGCCGCAGCAGCACCTCACCCTTGTTGACGCGCTGCCCCTCCTTCACGAGCATCTGTTGCAGAACGCCCCCCTGTGGCATCTGCACCACGCTCACATCACCGATCGGCTCAAGTTCGCCGGGGGCGGTGACCACTTCGTCGGTTTGGGCCACGCTCAGCCAGACCAGGCCGAAGCCGGTGGCACCCACCAACAACCAGGTCACCGAACGCACCCAGGTGCGCGATTGCTGCAGCACCACGTCCTGGTGGTTGGAGGATACGCTGCGCTCCAGCAGGTTCTGGGCACGGCGGAATAGCCGAAACGGTGAGGGAAATGATCGCATCAGATCGACTCCTGCTGGCGGTAGAGGGCGTAGTAGCGACCCTTGAGATCCATCAACTCATCGTGGCTGCCGGTTTCCACGATGGCGCCCTGGTGCATCATCACGATCAGATCGGCGCGGCGAATGGTTGATAGACGGTGGGTGATGAAGAACACGGTGCAGTGGCTGAGATTGTCGCGCAGGTTGTCGCAGACGCGCCGCTCGGTGTCGTAATCAAGGGCGCTGGTGGCCTCATCCAGCACCAGCAGCCGTGGCTGCAGCAGCAGTGTGCGCGCCAGGGCGATGCGCTGGCGCTGCCCGCCGGAGAGGCCGGCGCCGCGCTCGCCCACGTCGCTGCTGTAGCCCGATGGCATCTCCATGATGAAGTCGTGGGCGCAGGCCAGCCTGGCGGCGGCCACGATGGCGTCGCTGCTGGCATCGGGGTCGCCCAGGGCGATGTTGTCGGCGATGCTGCCGCTGAACAGCAGGGGTTCCTGGGGCACGATGCCGATCTGGCGCCGCAGCGAGTACAGCTCAACCTTGGAGATGTCGTAGTCGTCGACGATGATGCGTCCTTTGTTCGGCGCATAGAGGCGTGAGAGCATCTTGGTGAGGGTGCTCTTGCCACTGCCGCTTTGGCCAACCACGCCAACGAAGGTGCCGCTGGCGATGTGCAGGTTCACATCATTGAGCACCGGCGGTGTTGAGGGCGAGAAGGAGAAACTCACCTGGTCGAAGCGCACATCGCCCTGGATGGGTGGCAGGGGGATTTTGCGTTTGTCGTTTTCGTCGGATTCTTCTGGTGTATCCACCACGTCGGCCAGGCGCTCAAACGACACCTTCAGTTCCTGGATGTTCTGCCAGATGCCGGAAAGGCGTAGCAGCGGCTGGGTCACATAGCCGGAAATGATCCGGAAAGCAATCAATTGGCCGAGGGTGAGTTCGCCGTTGAGCACCATGGTGGCGCCAACCCAGAGCACCAGCAGCTGCGAGAGCTTCTGCAGCACCTGGCTGGTTTCGTTGATTGCAGTGCCGGTGATCGTCTTCTCGAAGGTGCGGGAGATGTACTTGGCGTAAAAGTCCTGCCACTTCCAGCGGCTGATCATTTCGATGTTCTGGGCCTTCACCGTCTGGATGCCGGTGAGCACCTCCACCAGATGGCTCTGGGTGCGGGCATTTTCCTGGGCGGCTTCGCGGAACTGGCGCCGGAACAGCGGTGCTCCCAGCAGCGTCAGTCCCACCTGAATCGGCAGCACCCCCAGGGCCACGATGGTGAGGAGCCAGCTGTAGGCCACCATCACAACGATGTAGATCACCGAGAGGGCGGCATCGAGCACGGTGCTCAGGGCCTGACCGGTGAGGAAGTTGCGGATCTTTTCCAGTTCGGCGATGCGCGAACCCAGTTCCCCCACCGGGCGGCGGTCGAAATAGTTGAGAGGCAGGCGCAGCAGGTGATCGATCACCTCGGCGCCGAGGCGCATGTCGATCCGGTTGCTGGTTTCGGTGAACAGGAAGGTGCGCAGTGAGCCGAGCACCCCCTCCAGCAGCGTCACCACCACCAGGGCGATGCCGAGCACCTGCAGGGTGTCCAGGCTGCGCTGGGTGATCACCTTGTCGATGATCACCTGGATCAGCAGCGGTCCGGTGAGGCCGAACAGCTGCACCACGAACGAGGCCACGAACACCTGCAGCAGGATGCCGCGATAGCGCTTGAGGGCAGGCAGGAACCAGCCGGGCCCGAAGCGCTGCTCCGGTGTTTGCGCTGAGCGCTCCAGCATCAGCAGCTGAATGCCCTCGGGGAAGGCCTCTTCGATCTCGCCGGGGCTGAGGCGCACCTCGCCATCGCGGGGGGAGGCGAGCACCAGGCCGGCGGCATTGCTGGCCCGCAGCAGCGCGAAGCCACTGTTCCAGGGCAGCAGAGCCGGCACCTGCAGGCGGGTTCCCATGGTGGCGGGAATGGTGGCGCCGCTGACGTGCAGGCCGAGCATCGCCGCCAGGTTGCCGCAGAGCTGGAGGTCGGGGGTCTGGCCGCGGCGCAGCACGTCGCGCAGAATCTTCTCGATGTTGTCGCGGCGGAAGGGGAGTTCCAGTTCCGCCGCCAGCATCTGGAAGCAGGCCAGGGTTTCATCCAGTGGCCCTTCGCCGCGGATCAGTCGGAAGCGGGGGCGACCGGCGTAGCGGTCCTGGCCGAGATCGAGGCTGGTGGCCAGCGGTGCCCCGGCGGGGGTGATGGCGCTGCTGTCTGTCGCTGTGGCGGCGGCGAGGGCGGCGGCGGGGGTGAGCAGCCCGGCGGAGAGGGCCAGCAGCCGCGCCGGCAGTGGCGGATGGCTGGCCGGTCGGCCGGCGTGAACGTCGAGGCGGGCGCCGTAGGCGTGCTGCTGCAGGTTGCAGCTGGCGGCGTAGAGATGCAGTTCCGGTGCAAGCTCCTCGGGATCGCCGAGCACCAGTTGCAGCTGGCCGGCGGCACTGCGGAGCGCCTGGCGCAGTCCCAGCGCCGCCGCCGCCTCGTGCTGCAGCAGATGGTCGAGCAGGGCGGCCACCTCGGCGGTGAACGGCTGGCTGCAGGCCTTGGCGAAGAAGCCTGGATCGGCGATCAGACGCACGGCCAGGCTGTCGGGGATGGCGGCGGCCACCACCGGTTCAGCGGAGGCCACCTCCTCGCAGGGACCGGCGCGCAGCAGTGAAGCCAGGCCGACCCATTGGCCGGGGCCCAGGCGCTCCAGGGTCACCCAGCGGCCTTCATCGCGCCCCAGCAGCCGCGCTGAGCCCTCCAGGATCAGCAGCAGTTCGGAGGACACCTGCTGGCCGAGGCTGAGGGCCTGGCCCACGGCGTAATGCCGCAGCTCAGCGGTTTGCAGCAGCTCCTGGCGCAGCGGTGCGGCCAGGGCGGCCACTGCCGGATGCTGCAGCAGCTGCGGATGACCGGTGGTGCTGGTCATCGTCCCAGTTCCGCGCTGATGGCGGCCAGTTGCGTGTCCACCTCATCTTCCAGCCAGGCTTCGAACAGCTCTCGGGCCATTGCGTCGCGGGTGCGTTCATCGAAGTTTGCCGGTGAATAGCTCTCCACGCGCAGCACCAGCCACCAGTTCTCGACCCGGAAGGGTTCCAGCAAGGTGCCGGCCGGGTTGCTGCGCAGGCGCCGCACCAGTTCCGGGTGTGCCTGCTCGATCGGCACGGGGCCGACGATGCCGCGGGTCTGGCGTTCCGGGCCCTGGCTGTAGTTCTGGGCCAGTTCGGCGAAATCGGCTTCCCCATCGGCGATGCGCAGGTAAAGCTCGCGGGCCAGGCCGGGGTCAGGAAGGCGCAGCAGGCTGTACACCACGCGATCCAGGGCGGTCTTGCGGTCGAGGAAGCGGGCTTCGGCCTTGTGGGCGAAGGCTTCGCTGCAGTGCCGTTGGATGCGCAGGGGGCGTTCCGCCAGGAGGCGCAGGCGCTCGAGCGTGAGCAGGTGCCGGGCCTGGTAGACATTGAGGGCTTCGGCATCGGCGATGCCCTGCTGCTGAGCGAAGGCGCTGAGCGACTGGTTCTGCTCCTCTTCACTCAGGATCACCGGTGCCAGGGCCTGATCCAGCAGATGCGCCTTGAGCGCAGTTCGCAGCAGCTGTTGATCGGCAAGCCAGCGCAGCGCCTCAGCGGTGAACGGCAGGGCCGGGGCGGTGTCGGCCATGGATGGTTGGTGACGCAGGCGCAGGGATGCAGCCGAAACCTAGGCCGGCGCGGCCGATTCGCCACCGGTGGAGCAGGGCGGTTTGCCGCTGTGCGGCGGCTGGGGGTTGGATACGGCCGGGGCCGATGCTGTCGTTAGGCTCAGGGCCAGCCGCTGGACCGGCATGGGACAAGCCAAGCGCAGGTCGGGTTCAGGCAGGCCGAACCGAGGCATGGGCCCTGGCAAGCCTGCGGGATTGGCGTCGTCATCGGCCGAGGTCGCGCCGTCTCGACGGCCGCGGCAATCCGAGCAATCGCTCGCCCTGGAGCGGCAGGCACTCCAGTTCCTCCAGCAGAACAGAGCGCAGGATGCCGAAACGATCTACCGAGACCTGATCGCTGCTGGCTATGGCAGCGACATGATCCTCAGCAATCTGGCCGGAATCTGTGGTGAAAGTGGCCGGGTCGATGAATGTATCGCCCTGCTGGAAGAATCCCTGGCGATCAACCCGATCAATCCACAGGCCAATTCTAATCTGGGCCTGGCGTTGTTGGATTTTCGTGGTGATGCTGAAGCTGCGAGGCTGCTTTTTGAGAAGGCTCTTCGGCTCAAGCCGGATTATCCGGAAGCCCTGAATAATCTTGGTAACGCCCTGCTGGCGCAAGGTGAGATAGAGCAGGCTACCGCCTGTTACAACAAGGCGTTGGCGTTGGATCCCGTCTGCGCTGCTGTTTTGCAGAACAGCGGCAATGCCTTGCTGGGCAGCGGCGATGTGGATGAAGCGATCCGGCTCTATGGAGATGCGCTTGAGCTCCGAGCTGATTACCACGAGGCCAATTTCAATCTAGGTCTGGCGACCTTGCTCAAGGGCGACTATGTCCGCGGCTGGCTCTGCTACGAAAGTCGCTTCAAGGTCCGTTTTCAGGCCGCGATTCTGTTTGCCCAGCCCGCCGGCCCGCGCTGGCAGGGCTCGCCCCTCGCCCCCGGCGATCGTCTGCTGGTGGTTGGTGAGCAGGGTCTGGGCGATACCCTGCAATTCATGCGTTATGTGCTGACCATGCGTCAGCGCGGTGTGGTGGTTTCGCTGTGCGCTCAGCCTGCGTTGCATGAGTTGATCCGCGAGTCGGGGATTGATCCCGATCCGCTCAGCCCGGAGCAGGCCGCGCAGGTGTCTGAGGTTGCCTGGGTTCCGCTGTTGTCGTTGCCACGCCATCTCGGGGTGAGTCCGGAGCAGCCGCTGATCACAGAGCCCTATATCCGAACAACAGAGTCGCTCCTGGCCAAATGGAAAGCGCTGCTTGCTGATGAACCCCGGCCGATTATTGCCATCAATTGGCAGGGCAATCCAAGCCATGAAAAGTCGATTTCTGCCGGGCGCTCCCTGCCGCTGGAGGCCTTCGCTCCGATCGCCAACTGCACCCAGGCCAGCTTGCTGTCGCTGCAGAAAGGCTTCGGCAGTGAACAGCTCGATCGCTGTTCTTTCCGCCATCGCTTTGTGCGTTGTCAGGAGCAGGTCAGCGAAACATGGGATTTCCTGGAAACGGCTGCCATGATTGCCAATTGTGATCTGGTGATCAGCAGCGATACATCGGTGGCGCACCTTGCCGGTGGCATGGGTCAGCCCACCTGGCTGCTGCTCAAGCATGCGCCGGAATGGCGCTGGGGTCTGGAGGGCGACACCAGCTTCTGGTATCCCTCGATGCGCCTGTTCCGCCAGCGCGAGCGCGGCAACTGGCAGGAGGTGCTGCAGCGGGTGGTCGAGGCGGTGCAACACGCCGTTGTTGGTGCTGCCATCCCCAGCGCCGAGGTGCCCCCCCGTGAGCCGGTGCTGCCGCAGGTGCCGGTGCAGCAGCAAACCATCATGGTGCCGATTTCTCTGGGTGAACTGATCGACAAGATCACGATCCTGCGGATCAAGGTGGT
>Ga0315899_10004701_pt1 | contig 14731 bp, 18 predicted proteins | sample LakEriMetagenome_2_FD_203518 | JGI IMG/M metagenome (GOLD analysis project Ga0315899, IMG submission 203518) | Freshwater fungal communities from buoy surface, Lake Erie, Ohio, United States - Buoy 4 MA112 | ecosystem: Environmental > Aquatic > Freshwater > Lake | place: USA: Lake Erie, Ohio... | reverse complement strand
TGCATCAGCCCGGGTAAAACAGTATATGCAAACAATTGCGGTTCCCCCTCAATATTTTTACGGCTCTACTTTAACACTACTTGATACTGCTGGTGTTGCGAAATACAGTCCGTATTGGTATAGGTCCGGTGATAGTTTAATGACACTCGATCTTGCGGCTGACACTTCTTATCATATCAACAGTCAAACTTGGCTTCGACAGCCTATAGACAATGGTATAGCAATTTGGACAGCTCCCTATTTTGATGCAGGCGGAGGTAATATTTGGATGAAAACAAGATCAGTCCCAGTTAAAGTAAACGGTAAAATAATTGCCGTAGCCACTACAGATTTACCAACTAGATAGAATAAAAATTCCCGCAGTTTGTGCAGGAGTTTTTATCAGTGCCCAAGACTGGATGGTGTTCGCTTCGCTCATACAACACAATAAATTGGCGTTCAGATTACTGGCGCATCTAGAACTTATTCTACCTGTATGGCAAGAGCCGTTTGTGGTGTGGGGTAGAATGCGAGGCAGGTTGCACAATTTTCATTCACGCGCGTGGTGACGCGAAAATAAAATTCATCTCCTTCTCTAATATGGCTGGGGAACTGACAAGGGTTTGCTATGCGAAATGCTTTTTGGTAAGTTATCCGGTGGCAGGGTCAGTCCAGCTATTTTCAAATTGTCCTGGATTGAGTGTACCCTCTATTAGGGTACTTTGTCTGATCACGGCACTTGTAAGTGTCAAGAAGCAACATTCCGAGAAAATTTTAAAGTTCAACAAACCTGATCTTTACATCTCCAAAACTTGAAGAAGCCGATACCGTAGTGCTCCCTTTACCGATTTGAATTTTCTTGGTTGATTCAATATCCACTTCATTCCCCTTTACACTTATTTTTCCAAATCCAGTACTTAAATTCAATCTGCAAGCTTCTTCTTTACTAAGCAATCTGCAATCTATATCACCATAACCGGAAGAAAGTTGAAGTGATTCGTCCGCTTTTATTTTATAAGCCTTGATGTCGCCGTATTTTGTAGATAAATTCACCTTGCCATTTGCCTCATGTAAAGTAATATCGCCATAGCCGGACTGTAAATTGACATTCCCAATCAGTGACTGCGCCTCAACATCCCCATATTTTGTATTTAATTCGATGCTTGCACCGGAAAGCTGTTTGGCTATTATATCTCCATAACTGGAGTTGACGCGTACCGTAATGTTTTTGGGTAAAGTCAGCGATACATTGCTTATTACTTTTCCATAAGTAAATACGCCTACCATAACCCCTTCTCTATTTTCTACTGAAATAAAAAGTGTTGAACCCGACTTTTTATAGGCAACCGTACTGCCAGATTTTTTTCCTGTATAAATACCCTTTATTTGATAATCATATTGGTAGTTGAAGGCGATGTTATCTCTCTCACTGCCCTCGATACTGATCTGAGAGGGATACTTGCCAGTTAATACCAATTCAGTTACTCCCGAAAAGATTGTGTCAATAGTTAGCATCTTTGAGTTGGTTGTCCAAACCCCCGAGGTATCAACGGTTTCACTTGTGGTGATGGACCCTTGGCTCTTATTAATAGGAGCCAGAATGGTATTAATTTGGCTTTTCAGAGCACCCTCTGAAGTAGCTTTAATGTCTTCTTTATCGTCACTCGAGACGATAGGAATTGGAATAATTTGATGCATGGCAGGTCCCGGGTAAGTCGTAGGCAGGCTGGAATCTTTTACCGGCAATTTCTTATACGATGGCTTTTCGTTATTCTCTGGTGAAACGGGGAGGTTGTATAATTCCTTATTAACAGGGATGGGCGATAGGTTAGTCTTATCCGGCGTTTGATTTCTCTGAGGTGTTAAAAATACTATTGCACCAGTTATAATAATAGTAATGCTTGCTGTCATGAGTATGATTTTTGATTTTGTAAGTAAGGGAGCCGAATCGGTGCTAGAAAAGTCAACTTTCTCATCATTGACCCACCTAGACACATCCTCAATTGATGTTTCTGCGGGAGAATTGCGCAGATCTGTAAATAACCGTTGTAGTAATTCTTCATTCATGGGGCATGTCTTTAAATTCACTTTTTGCAGAAAGCAAGCTTAACAGTTTCTTTCTTCCTCTTGATAGTTGTTGCCGTATCGCCTCTTCTGTCTTTTGCTGAAATCCTGCAATTTCTTTTACCGAAAAACCAACTATCTCAAAAAGTGTCAGTGCTTCGCGTTGCTCAATGGGTAGCAGCGAAAGAGCTTTGTACAATTGCTCGATCTCAGCCTGTCGATCGGCTGCTGGCTGCATTATTGCCTTGGCTATATCCATTTCGGTAAGCGCTTCGTATTGAACTTTTTTTCGTTGATTCGATAATATTCTTATTGCAATGCCAAACAGGTAGTACAAAAACTTGTCCGGCTCTTGCAGCTGATTGAATTTTGTATACGCGATCAAAAGTGTCTCCTGCATAAGGTCCTTGAATGGCATTTGTCCATACGAACGCGCCTTACAGAACCGCTCAAACGATTGATGAACAGGCTCATAAAGGGTCAAAAACAGTTTCTTGTCTTGGCTCATAAGAACCTTTTGAGGAGTCGGTTTACGTGTATGTGTGCGGGAATTAAGAAAAGTGACAACAGGATATTATTTTTTTTTACGGATATGACTCAATAATTTAGGATTTATAATATTGCTTTGGCACAAACTAATTTCATTGGTTTTTTCATTTGAAAGGGTTTAGAACATTCAAAGTCCGCATTTCAAAAACCGAAAATAGTAGGAAATGAAGCCTCCTATATCAAACCGATTTCTCACCCTTCTGTTAATACTGATCTTTATCGCATCTTTAGACTCAGCGTTTAGTCAGGGATCTAACCACAGCTGTGGACCGGCAACTATTCACAACCCTCAGGTAAACTACTGGCAGGCCAGGGACATCGATGGAAATAATTATAAAGCCGTTGTGATCGGCGAGCAGGTATGGTTTGCAGAGAATCTGAAAGTCACCCGATTTCAAAACGGAGATCCCATTCCTAATGTGACCGATTCAGCCACTTGGGCCGGGTTGACAGGACCAGCCATGTGTTCATATAAAAACGATAACACGTTTGATTGTCCCCGTGGAAAACTGTACAATTTCTTTACGGCAGCCGATTCACGAAACCCCTGCCCTGCCGGATGGCGTGTTCCCACCCAAACAGACCTTTATAACCTCATCTTCCACCTGGATCCTAATGCGAACCCGCAACAACCCGGCAATACGCCCAACATAGCCGGTGCCGCTTTGAAAAGCACGGGCTTGACGCTTTGGCGCTCACCCAATGCCCACGCAACGAACAGCACCGGATTTTCGGCTATCCCCAACGGGGGCAGAAACAATGTCGGCGCCTTTTCTATCAGTAGTGATGCGGCGGCGAGTTATTGGTTGTCCACACAAGTGGGGCCTGGTATGGGTTTCTTTATGGAAATCGCATTCAGCCAGGGCCAAGTCGTTCGAAATGCATATTTCTCCAGATATGGTGCCTGCATACGGTGCGTGGCCGACAAGAGCGTACTGAACCTAAACACTGGCACCGAATTAATTATTTATCCCAATCCGAATCCGGGTGAATTCAAGGTTAGATTGCCACAGGGTTTTTCAAACGGGACAAATGCCGTTTCTATTTTCGACAGCAAAGGCGCAAAAGTGTATGCGCAAACAAAATCATTTGTCAACTTGGAAGCCAGTTTCGATCTGCGAAAGCTTGCCTCGGGTGTGTATTTCATCACCATTTGGAACAGCAGCGGAAACGAAAGCAAGAGTGGGAAGGTGTTAGTGATCAGATAACTACCCTATTTTAATTATTCAGTAAATAGAAGTTAACCGGCTCTTTAAAACATCTGAGGGCACTCACAAAAACCCTCTGAAGAACTGCCACACTTCCACGGCAAATTCGATGTCGCGGTTTTGAGCGCCCGTGGCAGGAGTAGTGGAGGAAAACACCGTTCGGCTGGGAACGGCATGACCGGCATTGAACATGACATAATGGATCAACGGATTTGTTCCGGCATAAACGCGCTTCTCTACATTCCCGGCATCGTTGGTATTGATATCGAAGGTGGTGGACTGTGGCGTAACACCCGTCAGCCCGTTTCGCTGTAACCAATAATTGATCGTAGCCGTCTGCGAAACAACTCGGCCCCGGTTACAGGCACCGCCCAAATTAGCTACACAGCCCCCCGCCGCCGGCATGGCCGGATCGGAGGTTCCATAGGTGATCAAAACAGGTAAGGGGACGGATGAACCGGTGGTGCAGAGCCCCGGCTCCGGATTCAATGGCAGGTTACCGGCCGAAATGCCAATGGCTCGAATCGTTTGGGGCTGCTGAGAGGAATAGGTTAAAGTCATCAGGGCCCCGTTACTGGTGCCAGTCAAAAACATCTTGGCAGCGGTTAGTCCCAGCTCACTCGCCAGCCTGGCATTGAGCTGAGTTAAAAAGGTCATGTCATCTCCTTGACTACCCGAGTCGTCATCTCCCCGGCAATCGTTCCAACCGGGATTGCCCTGGCTGTCGGGGCTTCCTTCGGGATAGACCAAGATGCACTTGGCCGTATCGGCCACCTGCCGAAAAACTGATAAAGGATGTGTGCCGGGGTCGGCCACCGTAATTCCGGCACCCCCTCCCCCATGAAGTACCATCACCAATGACTTGGCCGAGGTGATCCCCGCCGGTCGGTAAACCAAGTATTTACGGTTGACGGAATTCACAGATAAATAATTGGTGCTCAATCCCTCTGGATATGGGATCTCTTTGAGAGCCGGAATAGGATCCTTTTTCTTGCAGGACAAGAAGGATACCAACGTTAACAGGAGGATGGTTTTTGATAACATGGTGACTTTGATCAAGGCAGGTTATCTCGGTTTAAAGAGTTTTATAGAAAATTACAGAATAAGCAAAGAGCTTACTTTTAGGAGAGAACCCCAAGCATGAGTGATCTGGCCGATATACTGAATTTTGGTCCCTACATGGTGAAGATCCTTAATCAGATCGGCATCTACTCCAAGGAGGACCTACTGAATACAGATTATCTATCCATCCGAAATGCCTTGATCGAAAAAGGCATCAAACCCCATCTACTGATCTTTTATTCGATCGAAATGGGACTGCAAGACCGAATCTGGAGCGATATTAAACACGAAGAGAAAAAAGAAATCCAAAAAATACTGGCCCTATGATACAATGGATACATGGGAAAATACCTACGCCTCCCTATATCGCATCGATCTTAAATTACTACCTATCCGACCGGCTTGAAGGCTATCAGGAATATGACGAACTGACCCTCGATCTGGCAAAGAAAATGCCCGGTTACTAGGGATATGAGAGTTTCAAACACAACGGACGCGGCACATTCATCAGCTATTGACAGGACATGGACGCCATTCGAAACTGGGCTGCCGACCCCTTGCATATTGAGGCCAAACAAAAAGGAAAATCGACCTGGTATCGATACCACCATATCATTTTGGCAGAAGTGAAATCATTGCATGCACGTGAGATACAAGAACTGCCAAAATGATCAATCATCACAATTGATCACTCGCTTGCTGATGGTGATGCCCAACATGGTAAATCGAGAAAAATAAAAGCTCCCGAATGGTCAGCTTGCCCAACAATGGATGAGGCAAACGAATAGTATCCAACTGGGACTCCTCGTAATGCTCTATTTGCTGGCAGAGCTGGTGCACCAAAGATTCCAATTTCGCCAATAAGTCGTGGATAGACCCCTTGTGTCGTTTAGGCACATAAGATGATGGCGCTTTGCCGCCCGACTGAAGTGTAGATCGATACGCTGAAACAAGTAATTCATAGCTACGGCTTCCTGACTTCGACTTACCAAACATTAACCGGGGAAACCAATTCGGCAAACGAAGGGCCAACTGAATGGGTCGCAGACACAGGTAAATATGTTCCGCCTGTTGATAAGCATTCCATTTGTTTGGATTGGACACCCTTAATTGTTCATCCGACAAACCTCCAATGAATTGTATAAATGCAGCATGATCGTCTTTTATTCGCTTGATGAGTTCTGAACGATTCATAGATGTCCCCTTTTGATGTTTATTACATTAAGAGATTGATGCAATCACTTGACCGATTGAAATTAGGTTTTTTCTGAACGAGAACTTTTGCGTAGATACCAATTACGAACATCGTTTGCTTTTAACGGTCCGCCATGTCCCACCCAATAACGCTGCACGGGTCGGTCCAGCACCCGCTCAATCGATCGATGAACTTCAGCGCGATCCTCTATGAAATAATGATACCCTGGCCTGCCAGGGAATAACGCGCCTCCCAGCATCCCGCCCATCAGAATATCACCGATCACCATTTCGCCATTATCAAATTCAATCGATACACTTCCCTTCGAATGGCCGGGCGTGTACAGAATATTAGCATTTATTCCGAAAGAGGAAAGATCAGTGAGGGTATCCAAGAAGTAGTCGGGGGTGAACGGCAAATAAGGCTTGTCAACGAAGAGGACTAATATTTTGGAAAAAAGGGTGGTCGTTGAGATCGGACCATTCTTGCCAGAGGTGGCCATGGGCAGATCACCCGGATGGAGGGCCGTCGGAATCTTGCACTGATTCAAAAGCTCCCGCGTACTTCCACAATGATCGGAATGACCATGCGTGTGTAAAATGAGCGCTATATCAGATAACTGAAGCCCGTGTTTGCGAAGAAAGTTGAGGATTTTTTTCCCCTCACCCGGACTACCCGTATCGATCAACATATTGACGGGTCCTTTCACTAGGTAGGCATTAGAGATAGAGAGGTGTATCGGATGAATGGTAGTCATTTGCCATTGTTTGATTTTTTAGACAACCCACGAACCAGATCATAAGAATGAGCGATCAACTCCCGCACCAGTGCAGTCGGAATGGACCCATTTAATAATACCGTATTCCAAAGTTTCTTATCCATGTCATATCCGGGCAAGATCCCCTCGTATTCCTCGCTGAGCAGAACCGACCGTTCAGGATCGCATTTCGCATTGAATCGAAGCGTTTCAACCTCCAATGGGACCAACAAGAACATCTTCCCGTTGGTTTTTAGAACCAGCACGTCCGGACCAAACGGCAAGGTCTCCTCCGTTTCCGGCTTCGACAAAGCATAATCCAACAGCTCTCCAAGCGTCATTAAAGTAAATTACAGAAATTAGGTAAAGGGAATACTTTTAAAAGCCAAACGATTATCGTGAAAAATACCATGCCCCACCCTACACTGCAGGATCAGTTCCTGCTTCGCCCCGACATCACCTATCTGAACTTCGGATCGTTTGGGGCTTGTCCGCGTCCCATCTTCGAACGCTACCAGCAATTCCAGCTGGAATTAGAGCAGGAGCCCGTTCAATTCATTACTCAAACCGGATTGCGATATATACAGGAATCCAAGCAGGCGTTGGGCGACTATTTGGATGCCGATGCAGATGATCTGATACTGGTCACCAACCCTTCTTATGCTGTCAACATCATTGCCAAAAGTTTAGACCTAAAAGCTGGCGATGAGGTTCTCGCGACCGAGTGGGAATACGGTGCTTGCGACCGCACCTGGCAATACTATTGCGATAAGGTTGGGGCAAAATATATCAAGCATCCGATTCGGCTGCCGTTGGAAAGCGAGGAGGATTTCGTGGAGCAGTTTCTGGCCGGCATCACCCCAATGACCAAACTCATCTTCATCAGCCACATCACCAGCAGCACAGCGATTCGCTTTCCCGTTGAAAGTGTGGTGGCGGCAGCTAAGGAACGAGGCATAATGACCTTTGTGGATGGAGCACATGCACCCGCCCAAGTACCGCTCAGCCTACGTGAACTCGGCGCTGATATTTATACGGGGGCATGTCACAAATGGATGATGACACCCAAAGGCAGCAGTTTCTTATACGTGCGCAAAGCGCTTCAACACTTATTCGATCCGCTGGTGATCAGCTGGGGATATAAAGCTGATCATCCCTCCCATTCACTGTATCAGGACTATCACCAACAACAAGGTACGCGTGATTTCAGTGCGTTCTGCTGCATTCCGGCCGCGATCGATTTTATGAAAGAACATGAATGGGAAATCGTTTCTTCTGATTGCCGAAAGATCGTCTTGGAAAATGCTATGCGGTTTTGCGAGTTGCTCGAAACAAAGCCCCTGGTGCCGCTGAATGATTATTTCGTCAGACAGATGTTCAGCATTCCCATCAAAACGCAGGAGCCGGAAAAACTCAAAGCGCGATTGTTCGATGAATACAAGATCGAGATCCCAGTGATGCGTACGGGGGATCGTGTGTTCATTCGGTATTCCATACAGGCGTTTAATAATTCTGAAGATTTGGATAGGCTTGAGGGGTCCTTGAAGGGAATTTTCAAGGGATGATTAGCTGCACTGATCCAAATGTCCTACGAGGGGGCTACGAGTAAAAGTCCCTGCTCGCTACGCGAGCCTGGGGCTTTTTTCTGTCCGCTCTCCGAAGCAAGCTTCGCTCGCGGCCATAAAAAAAGCCCCGCATTTCATGCAGGACTTTTATGTTCGTGCCCTTTGCTGGACTAAGTTCGAACGAGATTTTGATGGATTTGGCAAATGTCTCAATCTTTTTCTTGTCTGATTTTAAGGGATACTTACAATGTGTGTTCAGACATTCAATGGGTATCTGAAGGAGATAATGAAGGAATACAAAATCAAATACATTGGTAATTATTCCTCACACCTTCTTCGGAAAACCTTCGTAGTTGGTTCAATAAAGAAAGGATTTGAGAATAGAGACCATCTCTCTTTGGTGAAGGTGAATAGGTTGATTGGACATAGTAATGTTTCTACAACACTTCGTTACACCAACTTTGAAACCAATCAGATGTTGAATTTGTATGAGTTGGAATAAACTTTATTATTTACTCCGAGTTCTTACAGTTGGTAAACCTAAATAGAATTTATTATCTAATTCTTTATCTAAATAAAATATAATTACGGGACGATTTCCTCTATCGGTCAAGTTCATAAATAATCTCATGTGATTACTTGGATAGTCTGATAATTCAGAGTAGTTATATTCTGTTGTATTCCATGAAATAGGTTCTCCTTTGTAATTCTGTACAATATTCCAAAACCTTTCAACATTTTCAGGTTTGTAAATCCATTTTTTAAATTCCTCTTTGTCTCCTTCTTTAAAAACATTGTAAAAGTATTTTCCAATATTTTCCTGTTCTACACTGTCAAGTTTAGTTTGGTCTAAACCACTGTTACATGATATTAGAAACAAAAACAAAACAATTGAAATTAGTTTAATGATGTTTTTTAATAACATCATGTACTGGAAGTTTGTGGATATAAGTTTCATATGGTTAAGTTTTTTGTCAGATTGAATGTACATATTTTTTTTGCCAGTAGCCTTTAAAACAACATCGTGTTCAACTTTTATTTATTTCTACAATGTTTACAAATACCTACTTCTTTCTCTGGAAAGTATTTCTTTGAAAATTCAATTCCTAATTTTTTTGTAAGAAATGGACCAACCCAGACACCATTTGTCCCTTGCTTAGTTCTTTCTAGATTATGCTGTCCTAATCCCATTCTACAATGACCACATGACCAGTGATGTACTATAAATTTTTCTTTGACTTTGTTTCCCCAATTGATGTAGATATAATAGTCCATTTATTTTAGATTTATTTTGATTTACCACTTATTACTTGAACTTACAGGTTTTTTTTTATGGGGAAAAAGACAGCTTATATCTTAATCAGAGCTAAAAACATCCCATGAGTCTATCATCCACTTACCTCTATTTAGTGAAAAAAATATTTGATATCCATCTCCACTTATTATTCTTTGATTAGAGGATGGACTAGTGTATTTACTTTTAAGCATTTTTGAAGCATTAATTCTATCTTGCTTGCTTGCAAATATTGAAATGAAATTTTGATAGGCTTCTGAAGTAGTAAAATAACCTTTGATATTTAGAGAATTATTCATAGCCAAGTAATTTGAAATTTTAGAAATTGCTTCCCTAAAATCATCCTCCTTATTTTCATTTTTTATGCAGCGAACTGAATACCCGTTACCCCTTTCCTCGACATTACCGTCTAGTGATGTTTGGTAGTAGCTGATTTTTCTAATCAAAGCATTGTACCTATTTGTATCAGAAAATACCCACCAAGCACCAAGAGTGCCAACTGATTCAAACCTACCGTGTATAGCCCTATAGCCTCCAGGTAGCGCAGAAAAACCACTTTTATTATTTCCTCTTGAAAATTCTGCAGAATTTTTCCACCCCTCAACACTTTTCATTTTCTTACCAACTGCCAAATCCCCCCCACCTGTATTGTAGAGATACCATTTTAATTCATCCCATTCCTCTTGGTCTGGGACATGCCAATTAATTGGGGCTAAACCACGTGGGTCGATAACTGCATACCAGTTGTATAACTTCCCATATTTTTCTCCATTCTGTGGATCATTGTTGTAATAGCACCATGCTGGTTTTTTATAGCCCCCTGCTCTCTGCCATTCCTCAGCTGTTTTTGCTTCAGGAATAGGATCTCCGTTCTGAAATCTATCAACATTTAGATTCTCTGCCATCCATACTTGTTTACCAATAGTTACTTCTATTATGGGTTTTACAACCAGTGCTGTAGTGGTTTCTGCAGAACTAGCACTTTTAAAAAATTGTAATTTTCTTCTATCTTTTGCAACTAAGTCAATTCCTAGAAATAGTAGGCTTAAAAATAAGCCAAATGAAAAAATGTGATAAATAATTTTACTTTTCATGGGATGGATAATTTATTTAAAGAAATGAGTCAAAATGAAATGATATTAATCTCTAACGCAACGAACTGACAAACCAAGAGCTTTGAAATTTGAATTTGTTCTTGAATAGCCCTCCTCATATCTAAGACTAAATTCCCATGCTAATCCAGCTCTTTCATCTTCAGTTGAGCTCCACCAAAATCCATACTTTCCAATAAATTCAAAAAATCCATTGGGACGTCTTAGTCCACCAGGCAAAGCTGAAAATCCACTTAAATTATTCCCATTACTATAATTATTATTACTCTTTTCCCATCCTTCAATACTTTTCATTCGATTACCCTCTTCATTTTTTTTGCCTGTTCTAATTAAATAATCAGTTAATTGAGTCCACTCTTCGATACTAGGGACATGCCAGCCACTTGGTGCTAAGCCACGTGGGTCAATAACTGCATACCAATTATATAATTTTCCATATTTTTCTCCATTCTGTGGATCGTTTTTGTAATAGCACCATGCGGGCTGTTCGTTATCAGTTGCATCATTCCACTCTTGGTCTGACTTTGCATGCGGAATAGGATCACCGTTTCGGAACTTGTCAACATCGAGATTATTTGGCATCCAATTTTCTGTCTCACTTTCAGATGTGTTACCATAACTAATCTTTGTCTCTTCTTCTTTTGCGGCTACAAAAGATGTATCACTTGAACTAGTAAGTATATTTTTACTATTTGTGCTTGAATCACATGAAACTATTGTGAAGGAAATTGCGGTTGCCAGAATTGAATTAGAAATCTTCACGTTATAGAATTATTTAAACTAAGTTACAGGAGAATTTAATTATTAAAAGTGCTTCGAGATAATTCAAATTAATTAAACCATTTTCAATCTATTAACAATTAGAAAAATTAATGGCAAACCCCTATACAGATATTCCTTAAGAAATTGAATATCAGTGCCCCGCATAAATTATTATTCGGTAGGTGGGAACTAAATCAAGTATTTGCAATTTCTCAATGATTGGAAAAGGTGAAAAAATTATCTGGAAAAGTTTACCAGAACGCCCATGAACTATCCAGAACTTTTTCGAACGTATAAGAATGAAAATGAACGTTCCAGAACAGTAAATGCCGTTCCGGAAATGTTGTACTACGGTTATTTTAAACTGTCCCAGAACAGCATCTACGCATTTGAAACTCGCTTTTGATTCGGCAATTAGGCCTCGGGCTCTTGTTTTTGTTTTTCTTTCAACTGCCTTGCCAACGATTGCTTCTCTCTCTCAAGGTTGTGGATTTTCTGCTTTTGCAAAGCATTTTCTTGTGTGAGCTGGGAATTGACCTCACCCAGTTGGTTTTTCTGGTCTTTCAGTTGATCCACACTGTGGTTAAGCCATGATATCTTTTTGGCTCGTTCCTTGGCAAGTCGGTAGGTGACATACCAGCAACCTCCTATAACAAGTGTTGTCACGATTAGGCCTGCTATTTGATTACTTTGATTATCTTGTTTACTTAGCTTACGGCCAACGGCCATGTATTCGTATAAGTTCATATTTTTTCGATTTTGTGATTATTAAGTGTTGGATTGGAAGTTATTTTATATCCCAGCATTTCAGCGTAGAGAAGGCCAGAGTGATAGTGCCAACTGATACTTTCCCCCGGATTTATATTGTACGCAATAAGTACTTCTGTGGAGACTAGATCGCCATGCGCTGCAATTACTTTTTCAATTTGTCGCTTCGTCTCTCTTTGTTTGGCTGAGAAATCGAGTAGGACATCCTCTTGCAACTGTGTTTTGAGTTGATGTTTACGCCTTTTGCAATCGTGAATGACCCCAAACTCATCTCGGTACCTGGTGCAGTGGGTTTTTGAGGCTCGCTCCTGGTCGGCGATCGGCTCCCCGCAATGCTGGCAGACTCGGCCCAGTGCAAAGGTTTTTGCTGGGCCATTGGTAGTGTTGATTGTTTTACGTTTCATTGTTGTTGTTTTTATTGTAAATTGATGTTCTCGCAATTATCGGCTATCCTTTAACCTGCTTCGCAGTCTCCTTTGGATAGTTAGCTGGAATTGGGAAAAACCTTGCCGCAGTAGGCACAGGAACCGTACCGAACGGCTGGATTAAGGGGATGAAAGATAATTTTTGCCATGTCACCTTAACTCCTAATTTTGTATCAAAGTTGGACAAAATAACACATAAAACCCCAAATTGCAAAATGCTTCCCAAAAAATTATCCCTGGAAATGTTCCAGCAACAGTACTTCCAGCCTGTTTTTGAGCTGGAAAAATTCATGAGCATCGATGGCGAGTCATCACTATATAAATTTTTGCCTTACTGGCGTAGGAATAAGTTACTACCCTTTATCCCAAAGGGTGACTGGGGACTAAATGTGAGCCTCTCGCAACTTATATGGTTAAGAATACTGGATAATCTGCGGGCTTTGGGTTATCCAGTTGCCTCCACTGAAAAAGTGACCAATTACTTTTTTAAAGATGCATACTTTGATGAACTACCTAGTAAGAACCTGCAGGAATTAAAGAAGCAACTTGAAGAAAAAAGAGCAAAAGGCATAAGTGAGCCAGAGGATGAACAGGTGCTTGCAGAGGTTGATTACATTCTTGGAGACAAGATGCTCTTATACGGGTTGAAGTTTGATGTTAGCTATTTATCAAACCTTGTTATATGGTGTGTCCGCGTTGGAAAGGAAGCAGGCATATTAATATTTCCGAAAGGGGAAGTGATTGAAAAGAGGGGCGAACAGTTTTTCAAGCATAGTGAATTAGTGTCCGATGTTGAAAGACCACATATTTATATCTCAATAAAGGCACTACTAGATGAATTTGTTGACAACAAGGAGCTTGCAAACATTGTAGTTCCGCACTTGCTTGAAGACGAAGAGCGCATTGTTCTAAAAGAGCTTCGCAAAAAAAATGTAAAAGAGTTACGCATTGTTGTACAATCAGAAAAGATAGTCCGCATTGACACTCAAACCAAGCAGACGATAACTGCGGATCAAGCTGAAGAAGTAAAAAGAATCCTTCGAATGAAAAACTATGAAGAGGTGACCATTAGTACACGAGATAACCGAACTATCAATTTTAATAGAACCAATAAGATAATGACTTCCGGTAAGCCCGGCTCCAAGGATTAACAAGATACTTACTCGCATCCCCTCATGGGGCCGGGTGGTGAATCTTTAAATCACGATGGCTCAAAATGGCAAGGCCTATGTAAATGAAGCAACCCAAAAAGATCGAAAAAAGAATAGCGAAGCAGAATCTACCACCAACTTCTTAACAGAGGAGGAGCAGATAGATCAATTCGCTACCTTAATCATTGATATCTACCTGCAAACTGAACACAAGTATGAAAACGGCAAACATTCAAACAGCTCTTGAAACATTAACTCGCAACCGTTATCAGGATAGCTCCAAAAAACGTGGTGGTGACGGAGTGATCTACACCCGTGTGAGTAGCCAAGAGCAGGCGCAAAACAACGGAAGCCTTGAGGTGCAAAACAAGTACTGTAACAACTATGCTGCCACTCACAGTATCTCAATCAAAGAGTATTTTGGGGGTACTTATGAATCCGCGAAGACAGATGGCCGTAAAGAGTTCCAACGCATGTTGGAATATGTAAAAAAGCACAAGAACATATCCTACATCATTGTTTTCAATTATGACCGCTTCTCCCGAAGCGGTGCTGCTGCTTCGCATTTAAGTGAGGAACTGAGCAAGCAAGGGATAACCGTAAAATCAGTTACGCAGGACATAGATACTTCTACGGCCATTGGTAGGTTGCAGGAGAACTTCTTTCACATGCTTAACAATTTTGACAACCGATTAAAAAGTGACAGAACTACGATCAATACTAGGGAGGTAATGCTAAAAGGCTATTGGCCTTATGCTACTCCGATGGGGTACAAAAACCTAAAGCCCAAGCATAGAGCCTGCTTCCATGCGTATGTAATCACCGAAGAAGGCAAACACT
>Ga0315899_10004696_pt1 | contig 14743 bp, 11 predicted proteins | sample LakEriMetagenome_2_FD_203518 | JGI IMG/M metagenome (GOLD analysis project Ga0315899, IMG submission 203518) | Freshwater fungal communities from buoy surface, Lake Erie, Ohio, United States - Buoy 4 MA112 | ecosystem: Environmental > Aquatic > Freshwater > Lake | place: USA: Lake Erie, Ohio... | reverse complement strand
GTTGATTACTGAGGATAGCTCTAATTTTCAACTAACTGGACTTAAAAAGACTTCCTTAATTCGTACCGAAAAAATTGCAACGGTCGATATAAGTATTTTTGTTAGAAAATTAGGTATTTTGCCCACCGCAAGCAAAGGTGATGGATTTAGCCCAACCCTTAACGGAATTTAAAAACCAAGGCATTCAAATTGTCGCCACCGTGCCCACTGCCCAGCAAACTTTTTGGGAAGTTGCTTTTCAAAAACCGACGGTTTTATTGTTTGGTAGTGAAGGGCAAGGCTTAAGTTCTGAGTTATTAAATTTAGCTTCGCACCAAGTCACCATTCCCCAATCTCCCAAGTGGAATCCCTCAATGTGGCGATCGCCGTTTTGCCCATAACGTCACGACCACTGCCGCCGTTGAGATAATCAGAGGAACCAGCGATTCCGCTAAGATGACAAGATAGCAAACCCCTAATTATCCGAGCTAAAAATATTCTGTCTATGTCATACTTGATCGCCGTTGTGGCCGACCGTATCGCCGCCGAAGAAGCCTATACTGCCCTCGAACAAGGGGGATTTGCCCAAAAAGCCCTGACTATTATTGGCACTGGTTACAAAACCGCCGACGAATTTGGTTTAGTTGACCCCAAACAGGAAGCACTGAAACGAGCAAAACTAATGGCAATTTGGTTAGTGCCCTTTGGTTTTATTGCGGGCTATGGCTTTAACTTGATCACGGGTTTGCATACCCTCGACTGGGCGGGAGAACCGGGGAATCACATTGTGGGGGGACTCCTAGGGGCGATCAGTGGGGCGATGGGTAGCTTTTTTGTAGGAGGTGGTGTGGGTTTGAGTTTTGGCGGGGGTGATGCGTTGCCCTATCGTAATTTTCTTAAATCCGGCAAATATCTTGTCGTTCTGTCGGGCAATGAAACCCAGCGGCAACAAGGAACTCGCATTCTACGCCCCCTTAATCCTGAATATTTACAGGGTTACACTGACCCCAATGAAGCCTTTGCTTAACTTTTCTAGATGCTCTAATTGTGTCGTTAATCCCCATTACCTATAGCCCGGCCCACACCCTTGTTCCAACCTATGAATGCTTTAATCGCTGTACTTATTGCAATTTTCGGGTTGATCCGGGTCAGGATAATTGGCTGAGTTTAGCAACGGCAAAAACTCGTTTACAGGCTTTACAAAATACGGGAGTGACGGAAATTTTGATTTTGTCGGGGGAAGTGCATCCCCGATCGCCGCGTCGTCAGGAGTGGGGCGATCGCCTTTATGAGTTGGCGGCTTTAGCGTTAAGGATGGGATTTTTTTCCCATACCAACGCGGGGCCGTTAAGTCGGACGGAAATGGCTCGGTTAAAAACGGTCAATGTGTCCTTGGGTTTAATGCTGGAACAATTAACGCCAAAATTATTAGAAACTGTCCATCGCCACGCCCCCAGTAAAGATCCCCAGCAACGGCTACAACAATTACAATTAGCAGGGGAATTAGAAATTCCGTTTACGACGGGATTATTGTTAGGCATTGGGGAAACGGAGTCAGATATTGAAGAGAGTTTAACGGCGATCGCCAACTGTCATCAGCAATACGGTCACATTCAAGAAGTGATTTTGCAGCCCCACAGCCCTGGGCAAAGCCAAACCCAGCCCGCCCCCGCTTATTCGGCCACGCAATTAATCCGAGTCATTCAACTGGCGCGAAACATTTTACCGGCGGAAGTAACGATTCAAATTCCCCCTAATTTAATTGCCAATCGGTCAGATTTATTGGCCTGTGTGCAGGCGGGGGCTAGGGATTTGGGCGGTATTGTGGCGATCGATGAAGTCAATCCCGATTACCACCATCAGCACATTGCCGAATTACAGACGTTTTTCCAGCACCAGGGTTATCAACTCATTCCCCGCTTACCGATTTATCCGCAATTTATTAACTATTTATCCCCCCGTCTCCAGCAGGCGATACAGTGTCACTGGGAAAAGGTAACACCGGCAGGCGATCGCCCCTGAACACTTCTTCCGAGAGTTGACCCCATTCGGTACTGTGGCGGTTTAGGCAATGGATGACAGCGAGGGCCGACAAGAAAGGTAACGTCGCCGCGCTTAACAATAAATCGGTGGGAGATTTCATGGCTTATAGAATTGGGTCAGGTAAAAACTACAGCTTAACGAATTGCAGCCAGTGAATTTAGAGTAAATACCGCATCCAAAAATAACTGGTAATGGTTTTAGCATCAATGGGTTCCCCAGCGGCGATCGCCTGTTCAAATTCCGTAAAACTCATCAGCACCACCTCAATATCCTCATCTTCATCCTGGGCCGGAGGAGTCTCCAACTTTTCCAGATCCTGGGCTAAATAAGCATAAATATATTCATCGGAATAGCCCGGCGCGAGGGGAAATTTGCCTAGGGTTTGCCAACGATGGCCCCGATAGCCCGTTTCTTCTTCTAGTTCACGTTTAATGGTTTCCGCTGGATTTTCCCCCACTTCCACTGTCCCCGCCGGAAATTCCAACAATCGTCCCGCCACGGTAAACCGATATTGTCGCACTAGTACTAATTGTCCGTCTGCCGTAATGGGAACCGCCAATGCGCCCCCCGGATGTTGAATACATTCCCATTCCCCGACCACGCCATTGGGTAAGCGCCGTTGACTGACTTCAAAGTTAAATTTTCGTCCCTGATAAAATAAGCGCTGGTTTAAAACTGGGGCAATTTCAGCGGAATTTTGAGAATTTATCTCTGGGGTCGTCATGGCGTCAACTTAAATAAAGGACATTGTTTCGGATCTTAAAAGAATCTGACCCCCCTCTGTGGCTACAATCGCCGCGTATTTGGTTAAACTACGGAATTGATACCCTGAATCTCCCGCTTTCGAGGCAATAGTCTGATGGTAGATAGTAGTCAAGTCCAAGAACTCCTGAGCCAGTACCAAGCTGGCGATCGCCGTTTTCACAATTTACAATTACGTCGTCTGGATTTGCATGGACTGAATTTTTCAGGGGCAGATTTTTCGGGATCGGATTTCACCGAAGCCAATTTGCGGGATATGGACTTATCGGGCTGTAATTTGAGTGGTGCATATTTTAATGATGCCGATTTATCAGGAGCCAATTTACAGAAAGCCCAGATGCAAGGAGCCTCGTTAATTAAAACCTATTTATTAAAAGTTAATCTCCAAGAAGCCGCTTTAGATAATGCCCTTTGCACCGGGGCCTTTTTAACCCGCGCCGATTTATCGGGGGCCTGTTTGAATGGTACGTTATTTAATGGGGCTAATTTGACCGGGGCGAAGTTAAATAATGCCAAATACAACAAAAAAACCCGCTTTGATACCACCTTTAATTTAGAAAAAGCGGGGCTAAAAAAAGTCGCTACCGATGCGTCCCCCGCAAAACCTGTGTCTCCGGGGATAACCACCGCCGCCGTTGCAACAACTCCCACGGAAATTTCCTTACCAACGAGTTTAACCGTCGAAGATTTGCTGTTAATGTTCGATCATTTGGGGGATTTGGGGAATCATTATTTAGGTAGCACCATGGCCAGTCGCTATTTAATCTCTAGTCGTCCTGCGTTGGAGTGGTTTGAACAGTTTGAAGTCGATAAAAAAACGGTGAAATTAAAGTACAACGGCAGCCAAAAAGACGCTATGACCCCGGCTCAGATTGAATTAGCCCAGGAATGGGCCAAAAAATACGTCAAATCCTGCGCCATGATTTTCAAAACCTTTCCGACCATGATCGAAGCGGATCAATGTGTGTTTAGTGTGGTCTAATTGCGACCGGATTGATCAATTATTTGCTGTGAGGCTATTGCCATGGAAACTGCCACGACCCCAACGACCCCAGAAACTAAGTCCTTAGAACCCCATGTGGTGGAAACCTGGGACATCAGTAAAACCTATCGCACTGGCTTTTGGCTCAATCAAAAGGTTAATTCCCTTAAACCCTTGTCGATCGCCGTTAAGGAAGGGGAAACCTTCGGATTATTGGGGCCAAACGGGGCAGGTAAAACTACTTTATTAAAAATCCTTTTAGGGGTGATTCGTCCCACCAAAGGCCGGGGCGTGTTGTTAGGCAAACCCATCGGCGATCGCCAAACCAAACAACGGATCGGGTATTTGCCAGAAAATGCCTACTTTTACGACTTTCTAACGGCCTGGGAGTTTCTGGATTACGTCGGCAGTTTATTCCAAATCGGTAAACAGGAACGCCATCGTCGCGTCGTTGAAATGCTGAATATGGTGGGGCTAGATCTCAAAACCGCTAAGAAAAAGCAATTACGTCAATATTCCAAAGGCATGTTGCAACGGGTCGGCATGGCCCAAGCGTTGATTAATGACCCGGAAGTCGTGTTTTTGGATGAACCCATGTCCGGGCTAGATCCCTTGGGGCGTTACCAAGTGCGGGAAATTATCCTCTCCCTCAAAGCTAAGGGCAAAACCATCTTTTTCAATTCCCATATTTTGGCCGACGTAGAACTCATTTGCGATCACATTGCCATTTTGGCCCGAGGGGAATTGCTCTGTGCGGGTTCGTTGCAAGAGGTTTTGGGCAATGATCAGGGTTATCAAGTGGCGTTAAAGGGGGGCGATCAAGAGCAACTGGCCCAATATTTACAAAATCTGAGTCTAGATCAGGGGGTTTGGCATGGCTACTACAATGGCGATCCCCAAATCTTAGTGGATGCGTTACCCGAACTCAATGCTCGCTTAATTCACATGAATTTAGCCCGTGCTTCCTTGGAAGACTATTTCATCCGGCAGTTGCGGGAGCGGGGCATTACCACCAGTCAATAGGAATTCTAGCTTTTGTGATTAAATTAAGTTGGCTCTATACCTGTTTCAGGGAGATCTAGATTTAAAAAGTCCTCAATCACTTAAAGGGTAAGAGATACAGCCTTGGACTTAATGCCTAGACTGTAACGCTTGTCTAGTAAGACTTCTAGCGCTTGATCGTCTTACACCTCCCTGAAACGAGAATTGAGCCATTAAGTTAATACTTTTTTAAAGAGTTTTTAAAGAGTTTTCTAAAGGTGATGCGTCGGTAGCAACCATCGCTAATGTAAGGGGCATAGCACTATAGCATTGACCATAGTGTTTTTACTTGAGTCTGACAGCTACAATAAAGGGCGTGTCAATTAATCTTTTGGCTGAACCTTGTTTTGTGGCTAGCGAACAAAAAACTTACCAATGATTGATTCTTTGTCTAATCTCTCTTCCTACCAAGCCGCCCTAATTCCCGATCCGTTAAGGGTAACGCCGACGGCAACCTTGGTGGAAGTGGTTCAACTAATGAATCAAGCCCGCGTAACCTGTGAGTTGAAGTTAGCCCCAACGGATTTAGCCCCCAAGATTTTAGCCGAAGCCCGTTCTAGTTGTGTATTGGTGATGGATGGGGCGGGAACCTTACAGGGCATTGTGACCGAGCGGGATTTGGTACGGTTGGGGGTTGAACAGGATGATTGGCAAACGGCGATCGCCGGGGAGGTGATGACCAGTCCGGTATTAGCGCTGCCCCTAGCCCAACTGACCGATATGTTTGTGGTGTTAGAGCAATTTAGACTCCATCGCATCCGTCATTTGCCGGTTTTAGATGATGCGGGTCAGGTTATGGGGCTGATTACCCAGTCTAGTTTGCGCCTCGTTACCCGGCCCATTGATTTGATGCGCTTCCAAGTTGTGGCCGATGCCATGACCGATAACGTGGTTACCGCCTCGCCCCAAACCAGTCTATTAGAGATTAATCACGTATTAGTTCAACACCGCATTAGTTGCGTGGTGATTGTGGAACCCCATGAGCAGCTAGAGAATAAAGTTCGTCCTGTGGGGGTAATCACTGAGGGGGATTTGGTGCAATTACGGTCTTTGCATCTCAATTTTGCTGACTGTCAAGTGGAGCAAGCCATGGTTCAGCCGGTGGTGACGCTTTATGGTCAAGACACACTGTTGGAAGTGCAAAATTTGATGGAGAGCCATCAGATCCATCAAGTGATTGTGCAGGGAGAAGCAGGGGAATTGTTGGGCATTATCACCCAAACCAATGTGTTGGCGGCGTTGAATCCCTGGGAGTTGTTTCGTTTAACGGAAAGCTTAGAAAAACGGGTCTCCCTGCTGGAGTCGGAAAAAATGGCTTTGCTGGAAAGTCGGGCGCTGGATCTAGAGCGGGAGGTACAGACCCGCACCCATAGCCTTGAAGAAAAATATCAACAGGAACAATTGGTTAACAAGATTGCGAATCAAATTCGGTCTTCGTTAGCGTTGCCTGAAATTTTGCAAACCACGGTTATCCAAGTGTTGGCGTTATTTGCTTGTGACCGGGTGGCGGTGTGGCAATGTGATGATCAGGGCCTTTTAACGGCGATCGCCGAGGCAAAATCTGATCAGATCCGATCTCAGTTAAACGAAACGGTGGATGATCCCTGTTTTCGGGAAAATGGCTTGGAGCATTACGTAAATGGCAAAACCTGGGTTGCCACCGATTTACATAACGAAATTCTCACCGATTGCTATCGGGATTTGATGGCTCGGTTACAAATTCGGGCCAAAATTTTGGTGGCGATTGTCATCAAAGGGCGTTTGTGGGGGTTATTGGAAGCCAGTGAAAGTCAAAGGGCTCGTCAGTGGTCAGACCATGAAATTAATCTGCTCCAAAGTTTATCCACCCAATTGGCGATCGCCATTGATCAAGCCCAAACCCACCAATCCCTAGCGGATTTAAGTCATCAACTAGAACGACGGGTGCTCGAAAGAACCGTGAGTTTAGAAGTTGCCCTGCAAAAATTACAAACGGAAGTATTACGCAGGGGGGAAATAGAAACCCGTCAAGAGGTGTTATTGGCGGAACTCTCCGATTTTAAATTTGCCCTCGACCAAGCGGCGATCGTGGCAATTACCGATACTGATGGACGCATTACCTATTGCAACGATAAACTGTGCGAAATTTCGGGTTATAGCCGTGGGGAATTAATCGGCCAAACCCATCGAGTCATTAAATCCGACTACCATCCACCGGAATTTTATGCCCAGTTGTGGAACACCATTACCCAGGGAAATATTTGGAAAGGGGAAATTTGTAATCGCACCAAGGACGGCCAAGATTATTGGGTAAACACCACGATTATTCCGTTCTGTGATCCCAATGGTCAGCCCGTACAGCACCTTTCCATTCGGGTGGATATTACGCCCCAGAAACAGGCACAACAAGCTCTGCAACGGAGTGAAACGAATTATCGCCGCATTGTGGAAACGGCCCAGGAAGGTATTTGGGTCATCGATGCTGGGACAAAAACGGTCTTTGCGAATCAGGCGATCGCCGCCATGCTGCAAATCACAGTGGAAGCCATGATGGGGAGATCTTTGTTTGATTTTATAAGCCCAGAAAACCACTCCACGGCCCAGCAACTTTTTGCCAAACGACAGGCAGGGGAATCGGAACGCCATGAATTTTGTTTTCAACGCCAAGATGGCTCTCCGCTGTGGACAACCATTTCCGCCAGTGTCATTTTCGATGAAGATCATCAATTTGTTGGTTGTTTAGGCATGGTGACGGATATTACAGAGCAAAAAATGGCGGCGGAAGTCATTACTCAACAACTCGCTTGTATCGAAGCGGCGATCGATGGCATTGCTGTCCTCAAAGATGACAAATATCTTTACCTCAACAAGTCCCATTTAACGCTGTTTGGCTACGATGACCCCAAACAATTACTGGGTCAATCTTGGCAGTCACTTTATTCTTCAGAAGAATTACGGCGTTTTGAAACCGATATTTTTCCGCTATTGATGCGAGATAAAAATTGGCAGGGCGAGGCCACGGCCACCCGGCGGGATGGATCGACTTTTACGGAAGAACTATCGTTAACCCTTGTCGAAGATGGGGGGTTAATTTGCGTGTGTCGAGATATTTCAGAACGGAAGCAAGCCGAAGCTGCCATCCACCGCACCACCGATGAACTCAATCAATTCTTTGCTCTAGCGTTGGATTTGCTGTCGATCGCCAATACCGACGGTTATTTTTTACGATTGAACCAAGAATGGGAAAAAACCCTAGGCTATTCCCTAGAGGAGTTAACCAGTCGTCCCCTGCTGGATTTTGTCCACCCCGATGATTTGGACGAAACCTTAGCGGCGATCGCCAAATTAAGCACAGGCTCAGAAATTATTGGCTTCACCAACCGTTACCGCTGTAAAGATGGTTCCTATCGTTGGCTCGAATGGCGAGGGGTTCCCCGTGATGGAATTATTTACTCCGCCGCTAGAGATATCACTGATCGCAAATACAATGAAGAAAATCTCCAACTCACCAATCAAGCCTTAGAACGGGCAACCCATCTCAAGGATGAATTTTTGGCCAATATGAGCCATGAACTGCGGACGCCGTTGAATGCTGTTTTGGGACTAACCGATGCGGTGCTCGAAGAAGTTTTTGGCCCAATCAACGAAAAACAACGCAAAGCCTTAAAAACCGTTCATACCAGTAGTGATCATTTATTGAGCCTCATTAACGACATCTTAGATTTATCGAAAATTGAAGCCGGAAAAATTGACCTGGCCCTGACACCGGCGAATATTGCTGCGCTTTGTAAAATCAGTCTGGACTTTGTCAAACAATTAGCCCACCAAAAACGCATCCAACTTAGCTTACAAATTCCCGATAATCTACCAGAGTTAATGCTGGATGAACGCCGCATTCGTCAGGTATTAATTAATTTGCTCAGCAATGCGGTTAAGTTCACCCCAGAGGGAGGCAAAGTTAATCTCGTTGTTAGTTTTTCCACCACATCCGCCCTCGACGATCGCCCGGCCGATCCATTACCCTCCTTGCCCGTTTACTGGATTCATTTCGCCGTCATCGATACGGGGATTGGCATTACACCCGAAAATCTCGGCAAACTCTTTCAACCGTTTATTCAAATCGACAGCGCCCTCAATCGGCAACACGCGGGAACGGGGTTAGGTCTGGCGTTAGTCAAACGGATAGTCGAACTCCATGGCGGAAAAGTAGAGGTGTCAAGCCAGGTTAGTAAAGGGAGTCGTTTTGGTTTTGCGTTGCCCTGCCCAGAAATTGTTGTGCCATTGTCTTCCCTCACCTTGTCCTACGACGATTCAGATACTTTGTCAAAGGTCGTAACTTCCTCCAGCGATGTCACGCAATCCGTTCTGGTTCTTCTGGTAGAAGACAATGAAGCCAATATTCAAACCTTTTCGAGTTACCTCGAAGCCAAACGGTATCGCGTTGCGGTGGCCAAAGATGGTATTGACGGCGTAGAGCAAGCAAAGGCCTTAACGCCCGATATAATTTTGATGGATATTCAGTTACCGAAGCTCGATGGCATTAGCGCCATTCAACAAATACGTGCCCAATCAGCCCTGGCCAAAACCCCCATTATTGCCTTGACCGCGTTGGCCATGAAAGGCGATCGGGAAAGGTGTCTCGCGGCCGGAGCCAACGAATATCTTCCCAAGCCTGTTAAGTTACAATCATTACCCCAAACTATCCAGCGTTTGCTGACGGATTCTAACCCTGTATGACCCTGTCCACGATTCTGATTGTTGACGACGAGCCTAGTAATTTTGACGTTATTGAATCTATCTTGTCGGAAAAAGAATTCACTCTACATTACGCTTCCAGTGGCGAAGCGGCGATCGCCACGTTATCCGACGTTGACCCCGATCTCATTTTGTTAGACGTGATGATGCCCGGCCTAGATGGCTTTCAAACCTGCTGTCAAATTAAAGCCCTTTCTAAGTGGAAACTATTGCCGATCATCATGGTCACAGCCCTAGATGGAGAAGAAAATTTAGCCCGCTGTTTAGAAACCGGAGCCGACGACTATATCAGTAAACCCGTCAGGGCGATCGAACTTCGGGCCCGAATTAAATCCCTGTTACGCATTAAGCAACAACAGGACCGCATCGAAGAATTTGCCATTCTGCAACGGGATACCATTAGCTTTTTGGGCACTAGTCTTAGCGAATTGCGGGGCGACATTTCGATGATGTTTCCCCACGAATTAAACACCCCCCTCAACGGCATCATCAATGGCTTACGTTTATTGCAACTTGAACCCGACTTTAATCCCTCAGAATCGCCCCACGTTAATGAGTTATTAAACATTGCCCTCCAATCCTCCTTGCGGATGGATCAAGTTGTTAAACGATTTTTGCGCTACCTATACCTTGCGACCAACAAAAATAAACTCTCCCATGAGCAAATTGAACTGCAATTGCAACTACTGGAATTGGATGAAAATTCGGCACACACTTCATTAATTAAAGAAATTGCCCAAACCAAAGCCCAACTACATCAGCGCGAAAATGATCTGGTCTGTGATGTGATAGAACAAATACTACCTGTGAAAGCATTTTATATTCATTGGGTAGTCAGCGAAATTATCGAAAATGCCTTCAAATTCTCCGAACCCGGAACCCCGGTCATTGTGCAAGGAGAAGTGGAAAATGGCGAATTTTGCCTCAGTATTCGTGACAATGGCAGAGGCATGACCGCCGTCCAAATCCAGGAAATTGATGCTTTTGTTCAATTTGAACGCAGTAAATATGAACAGCAGGGCATGGGCTTAGGGCTAAAAATTGCTCAATTGGCAATGAAAAACATAAATGGTGTCCTTTCAGTGTCTAGTGCTTACCATAAGAACACCAAAGTAGACCTCCGCATCCCCCTCTTTTTAGGCAATCTGTAGCATTCTTGCTTTCTGAGTTATTGATATGCCATGATTTTTTCCAAGGCCTGCTCGAATAATTGAGCCGCATCATGCCATGTGTAAGAAATTGCCGTTTTATAGGCATTGTTAGACATAATTAGCCATTCATTATCAGTAAAACAGCATAACTTAATGATTGCCTCGGCCATGTCCACTGGATCCTCGGATTTGACAAGAATTCCTCCCCCATTGGTCAGTAATTCTGGTGCTGCCCCTGTGGGAGTTGCAATGACTGGCGTACGACAGGCCATTGCCTCAAGTATCGGCAATCCAAAGCCTTCACTCCGACTTCCCACTAACCACCCATCACATTGAGAATAGATATCTTTAAGAGAATCTTGAGAGGGCTGTATATAGTATTGACAATTGTCGGGTAGGGGCAAGTGGGGTGAGATATCTTCATTGCCAAAACTAATTAAGCGGAGATTAGTAATCTTTTCGGCTGCAATCGAGAAAGCTTTAAGACTAATGTCACATCCCTTCCAAGTCCTTGTATTGTAAATTATTCCAACGATAGCATTTATATTTTTTGAACGAATAGGTGATTGAAATTGATTCGTATCGACACTATTCAAAACAAGATGAACATCGGGATCGCCATAATGATTATTCATCAAGTCTTTTAGCCATTGAGAGATCGTGATTTTATGTAAAGGAAGAGAGTATGTTGCAATAACCCGTTCCTTTGGTTGCTGCTCGTGGACTTCATGGTGCTGGATAAAGTATACTTTTTTCCCCTTGGTAGGAGATAACTTCGCAACCCATTCAGCTGTTTCCCACCATGTTGCAATTACAATATCCCCATCAGGTACATCCACATCTCGAATGGGAGGGGAATGATCTAAAAGAATATTATTTAACTGCTTGTCACGATAAAATGTGAGGTCTTGTTTTAGAATTGCCTTTCTTTTCGTTAAGGATTTAACGTATTTAATTAATGTTAACTTTTCCAATTCTGGACAAACAATATACACTTCATGACCCATTTTTTGCAAATGGTCAGCATAGATAGATATAACTCTATTGCCCCCACTTAAGTTATGGCTATGTAGAATAAAAGTAATTTTCATTCGCGGTTAACGTTAAGCTTAGTTGAGATAAACAATCAGCAGCTATACAGAAGATTGTAATATAGCAGTTTTCAGACAGACAAGACAGGTGCCAATCCTTTCAAATCAAGCCTTATGGGACTATTAGACTAACCTCACTAGAGCAGAAACGTTATATTATTGATTGAATTTTGATGTCAGTAATTAACAATTAGTACTAACCGGATCTCAATCTATGTTTTCGTAAAAGTTCTTATCAAAAATACCAACGGCGTTTTTAAAGTTGTGTTTTAGGAATGTTTTATCCGATAAGTTAGGGTTAAAAGTGCATTTAGTATGGCTGCGGCAACAGGGGAACCACCCTTATTACCTTCGACTCGAATTTGGGGGCAATTTAGCGATGATAGGGCAGACTTTGCTTCTAAGACATCAATAAAGCCGACGGGAGCGCCGATTACGAATGCAGGGTTTGCTTTGCCTTTGGCGATCGCCTGACAGAGAGCCAGTAACGCAGTCGGAGCATTACCTATTATATAGATTGCCTGGGGAAATAATTCAATACAGCGTATAATTCCTGATTCTGTGCGAGTTTTGCCAGGTTTTTGGGGATCTGCATAGTCAATCGCCGTATAAAGTGGACTCTGAAAAGTTTTATTAACAAGGGTTTGAATTCCTTGTCTAACCATGGAGACGTCTGCCACAATGGGCGTTGATTGACCCAGGGCATTAATGGCTATATCAATTACGCTGGGGAAATGGTCGGAGGAGGATGGATTTGGTTCAAAGCGGAGTAGGTTGAGAAAATCAAAGTCGGCTGTGCTATGGATAACCCGTCTCGCAACTTCGTAGGCTTGGGGAGTTAACTGGTGATGACAGCCAATGCATTGATCGATATGGGCAAAACTTTTAAGAAGGATCGGGTGTTCAAGGGACATGAAAATTGATAAAAGAATTCTTACTATTCTTCCAAATTTAAGCCAAATTTAACATTCAGATTTAGCTATGCAAAGAATTTGATAATCCAGTGGAAATAAATAGAAATTAAGTTACTGGAGCCTCAGAAAGCTGGTGACAGGATTTGAACCTGCGACCGGCTGATTACAAATCAGCTGCTCTACCCCTGAGCTACACCAGCATGTTTAGATACAGAATAGCATGAAGATTCACCATAAAGTTCCGCTGATTATTCAAGTCAAGCAGTCATTCTACTTATAGATGTGAGGCGCAAAACCCTATGTTAACTTTAATTGTCGCCACGGGCAACCCCGGCAAACTCCGAGAAATGCAGGCTTATTTGGAGCCTGTCGATTGCCAATTGGTGTTAAATCCGACTGATTTGGAGATCGAAGAAGTTGGTAGTACGTTTATGGAAAATGCTTGTCTCAAAGCGTCTCAGGTAGCTAAAGCACTTAATCAATGGGCGATCGCCGATGACTCTGGTTTGGCGGTTGAGGCGTTAAATGGAGCACCGGGGCTTTATTCTGCTCGCTATGGTCGGACGGATACAGAACGAATCCAGCGCTTACTTACAGAACTGGGGAAGGAAACCAACCGTTACGCTCAGTTTATTTGTGCCGTGGCGATCGCCGCCCCTGATGGTCACATTCAATTAACTAGCGAAGGCATTTGTCCAGGGGAAATTCTACGGACTCCCCAAGGCAACAACGGTTTTGGCTACGATCCCATCTTTTGGGTGCCAGGGTGCCAAAAAACCTTTGCCGAAATGAGCGACCTCCAGAAAAAAGAAAATAGCCACCGGGGAAAAGCCTTTGCAAAACTTCTGCCCCAGTGGCCCACCCTAGGTGGTTAAAAGATGGTTAAAAAGAATGATCACGCAATCCGGCGCGGCCTAGAATCCCCAAAATTTCAGGTGCCCTAGGCGAAAAAATCCCCTTAAATGGCTTCTGTGTCTTTTTCCCCCGTCCGAATTCGGACAACCGACTCGACAGGGCTAATAAAGATTTTGCCATCCCCAATTTCCCCTGTTCTTGCTGCCGAGACCAACTTGTCAACTACCATGTCAACTTGTTCTTCATCGACAACAATCTCAATTTTGAGCTTTTGAAGAAACTCAACTGTGTATTCAGAGCCGCGATAACGCTCTGTTTGACCCTTTTGACGGCCAAAGCCCCGGACTTCAGAAACCGTCATACCGACAATTCCTGCATTCACCAGCGCGATTTTTACTTCGTCTAGCTTAAAGGGGCGAATAATCGCTTCTACTTTTTTCAAACTCGGTACTCCTCGTGCAATAATCTAGTCGTTGTCTCTAGTTATAATGCTAGCTTGACACTTGTAGCATGTTCTTTAAATTTTTTTTTGTAAAAATCAGTACCGTTTTGCCTTGACTTTAGATATTTCGGCCAATAATTACGACACACGTCAGATGCTATCCTTCGACTGTACCGATAAATTTTTGAAACATCAAGCGACCTATTCAGTCTCTCTTGGCAGTGCTTGATCAATTGGGGTATTCTTCCCTTCACAATATGTCAGTTGTCTTCGTCATTATCAATATTATTTATGTTTGAAACGTTAGCAAAAATTTTTTACATTATCGGCGATCACCGCAAACAATTTTTTAGTGCGTTATTTTTATTTTTTGTCGTCACCGTCATTGACTTACTGGGAATTGGATTATTACAGCCCTTTATCAGCCTTGTCACCAAGCAATCTCAAAGCACTAATGGCTTTGTCATTAAGCAGTTTATAAAACTAGGAATTACGCAGCATAGAAATATCATCTTAGTCTATGGATTAGGGTTGATAGTAATTTTTTCAATTCAATTTGTTCTGTATTTTTATTCCCAATGGCAGATTACCACATTCGTTAACAATAGTCGGGCATTTTTGATCAAAAATCTAATGCATTTTTATTTGTTTGCTCCCTATAATTTCCATCTTGGTAAAAACTCTGCCTTAATCATTACCCATGTGATGAATGAAACTAACGCCTATGGAATTTTTCTAAGCAGTCTTTT
>Ga0315899_10004695_pt1:10000-14743 | contig 14743 bp, 26 predicted proteins | sample LakEriMetagenome_2_FD_203518 | JGI IMG/M metagenome (GOLD analysis project Ga0315899, IMG submission 203518) | Freshwater fungal communities from buoy surface, Lake Erie, Ohio, United States - Buoy 4 MA112 | ecosystem: Environmental > Aquatic > Freshwater > Lake | place: USA: Lake... | reverse complement strand
AACCCCGCTCCCCGATCGCTTTATCGCGTGGGCTCGATCTATTATGCGGTATTGAATGCAGTGTGAGGGCGTGAAGTCGGGGTAGGGGCCCCGCCCGCTGTGAACGGATCGGGGGGCGAGGGATCGGCCGGCGTGGCCGCGGCCGCTCTGTGCACGCGTGCCTGCGAGCCTTTTTCTCCTCTGCGCGGCGCCCGCCCGGGGCAGACGAGCCCCGCGGATCCTCTGCGATTCCACGTAGCGCGCGACATGCGCGCGACGGGCTGAGATTGAGGGAAGGCTCGCTGGGTCGGGGCCGGGGGAGGGGAAGTGGGACCGTTATGGGGCTCTATTATTCCGCTAGGCGAAGTTCAACAATGGCAATCGAGCGCCGGGGCATGATTGCGCGCGCTGTGCGCCTCGTGTAGCGCGCTCCATCGTCGCCGCATCATTCCCGGCGCCGCGCAGTGTATTGCGCACAGCACTGGCGTCCGGGCTGTACGGGTAGACTCGCGCGATGTCGTCGAGTGGCACGCACCCGCCAGCCCAGCAGCCGCGAAGGGCAAACAACCAGTCACCGCCCGCGCTGGGCGGTGCGGCTGGAAGCAGTGGGGCGGCTGGTGCAGCAGCGCCAATCATTATAAAGCCCTTTAAGATATGCAAAGAGGCAACGGCGGAGCAGCGACGGGCAGAGCGACAGGCACATGTGCCGTCCGCTGCTCTGCGCCAAGAAGCATTTGGTGCGTTTTCCCACGCCCCACTTGCGCGTGCAGAGTTCGTCTTTGTGATTAAGCTGCGCCATGGCGACATATGCGCTGAGCTGAGCGTGCACCTGCGGCTGGATGTCTGCAGAACGTAAGTGGTGTTCGCACAATCCGTTCAAGCCCATCTGGCGACCGCCGGAGCCGACGGGGCCGCCGAGGCCAGCGAAGCGGAAAGAGCGTGAGGACACCGAGAGCAATGCAGACGTGGAAGCCGGGCACCCGCGGCATCTAGAATTAGACAAGTACTGTTGCCTTTTGTTTGAACTTTTGCGCTGTGGTGCTGCGCTGCGCCCCCTGCTTCATGAGGGAGCTTTCGCCATCTGTTGCGCACTGCCCGATTTTTTTTTTTGTGAGGGTGTTCGCGGGCGGCCTTCCCTACGCGATGCGTGGAGGGGTCCTGTCTCACTGGAGACCGGGTGTTTTTTTTCACGGGATCGATCATAGGTGGCTTAGACATTTGCTGGCGCAACGGCTACGGGAGGCGCAGCGGAAGGAGGCGGCAAAGATTGAACGGCGACGTAGAAGGGAGGAGAGCCAGGCCGACGGCAAAGACGCCATGGTGGAAGATGAGAGCGAGAGTGAGGAGGATTTGAGACACAGTACATTACAAGACAGGCTGCTCCAAGCACAAGCACGGGGTGGAGAGGGCAGCAGACGGGCTAGTGCGGGAGGCGAGGCGGATGGACTGAGAAGAGCGGACGGATGGGGAGGGGTCGATGGCGTAAGGTGCCGATTGCACTCTGGTGACCGGTTGCAAGGGCTCGAGCCATGTATACGCATAAACCTCTTCCCCGGAGGATATTCAGTGGAGGGCGACCACACCGGACGCAAGTACGACAAAGACTCGAAGGAGTTTTTGGCGGGCCTGGATCGCGGGAAAATCCCAGCCCGGAAATTGTTGCAGTTGTCTGGGCATTCGAATCTGGTGTACATAGATGGTTGTCTGCTGGTGGAGGTGCGAGACTATCGGATGCCGCGAAACTTGGACCAGATGCCGGCGGTGTGGACCTTGGTTTTGCAGCCCGATTCTGGGTGTGTGGCGCAGGATCTTTCCACACTTTCAGAGTCTCACCAGAATCTCAATTCAGATGACCTCATGCTGGTGGAAAAGAGCATGCTGCTTGTGACGCATCCGGCCGTGTGCTTGAATCCGAGTCCACACGTGGCTGCTGTTGCAACTGTGCTGCATCGACGTGCCAACCGCATGGGGGTGTGGCACGAGCGCCCGACGAGATCGGCCATTTCTCAATTTCGGTGCCTGCCCTGCCCCAATCATTCTCGCAGTCATTTTGCGCCGGTCGCGCAGACGCTGGCGCTTGCATGTCAGTGCTGTGCGACATATTATGTATGTGCAAGAAGTGGTGGTGAGGCCATCGGGTTAGCGGGCGGAGGGGTTGTTAGCGGGGAGCATGCACACGAGAAGGATGTTTTTGAAGCGCGTTTTACGTGGAGCATGTGGATCCAATGGTTCACCGGGCACCTATTTGTTGACTAGATAGATGTGATAGATGTTTTTGAAACATGCAGATCTGCCCGTCCGCTGCAAGAGTGTGCTGTTGTTACAGCCGGGTGTCGTCCAGTGAGGTGTGGGGTCGCAATCTTTTGCTTTGTTTGCTAATGGCGTGTGTATGTGGGCAGACGTACCTTTGACAGCGGAGCGATGCGGAGACTGCACGCGGCGGTGCACGTGTCAAATATTGCGGGCGTGCAGCCCGCAGCTCCTCTGTTGTCGTCTTCGCTGTCTCCATCAGCAGCGGATCCTCTTAGCGGTGGGGAAGAGAGCTCACACGAGTTGCCGTGGTCTGCATGTAAGGGGATCTGGAAGGGCAACACGCTGCTGGAGGGGTGGGATATCGATGGGAACGGGAAAGACGGGGTTACGGTCATGGCCACGGCGCTGCGCGTGCTCAAGGCCTCCCTGTACAAGGAGGGGAGGGAAGTGTTGACTGGGGCGAAAACTTCGCATGGAGTGATGACCAACACCAAGAAGGAATCCCGCGGGTCCTCGGAGAAAGCTGCAGCGGAGGGCGGGTCTGGAGGGGCCAGCGAGAAGGTAGTGCCACGGAACTTTTTCTTGCCTCGGCAGTACTTGCGAGACGGAATGCCGCCTGAGAGGCAGATGCGATTCCGCAAAGACAATCAGATCGTGACCATTGCCATCGAGAGTAAGGGCGCGTCGACGTATCAGTTGCGGTCTTGGCTACATGAGTTCGGGGCAGATGGAAAACCCCTGGACAACAATTCTCAAGTGCAAATGCCTCCGCAGATGGTGGGCAACAGCGCCCAAGCACGCCTCTTTGGCGGACAGTTGGTACGTGCCCGTCCCTAAACTTTTGTTGTTGGCAAAAGGGTTTCGTGGACGTCTCTGCACCTTCTATGGGCGACACATATGGCGTTCTTTTCTTTGCCTGCGCTGCACTATCTTGTAGCCGATACCTCCGTGCTGGCCTGCGCCCTGAACTCTGTAAAAGCTGAGGTGGCGATTGCTGTCGCGCAGTTCGCGGTGTATCACAGGGAGGGCTGGCAATGCACGGGGGATTCGCATCAGCCTCCTTCGCGCAAGGCTGGTCAAGGAGGTGCAGGGGGTGGAGGGGCGCACGGAGCCACTTCGAATGCTGCGGCCTCTGCCAGACCTGGCGGCGGGCAACCGTCGTCCGGTGCTCCGCATAGCCGAGCGGCTGCCTCGCCTGGGTCTAGTTCTGCGGGCCGTGGCGTGAGTTCCGCTGCGAGGGGGGTGGCGCCGGCCGGTGCATATCCGAGCAATGGTCCTGGTGGCGCCCCACGACCTTCAGGTGGTGCAGCAGCCAAACCCAAGCAGATGCCCAACGTGGCCGCTCACGCGCCGGTGGCTTCGCCCCATATGATGGCTGGTCGCGGTGCGCCGCCTGCGCATAGCGTCATGTCGCCTGCAAGCGGCCAAGCGCGGGCACCAATGCCTCACCCGGGAGGCCCGGGAGGCATGCCGGGGCAGCAGATGCACACGCAGCAGGGATATAGACCTACTGCAATTCCTCAAGCGCCACCGCCGCAGCAGCAGCACCCGGGCCACCACCCTCATCAAGTGCCGTCTCCGCATGTGCACCAGGCGCAGGGCGTGCCGCCGTACCATGCTGCTGCGGGTAGAGGCTACATGCCCGCGCACCATCCTCAAGGTCTCGTTTCCCCGCCTTCCTCCATGCTCCTCATATGACGCATCTTTCCGTGTGCCCTGCTCCCGTCCCAACTGTTCTGTGCTCGTGTCTGCTCTCGGATCGCTGCGTCACTGAGCGCGTTCCGTGCCATGTACACCTTTCCACTGAGACACCGCTCCTGTTCCTCATACTTGTCGTATTTCTGTCTTGTTTGTGTGTGCAGTGGCAGGTAGAGGGGTGCCGGCGGGGCAGCCAGGGGTTCGACTGCCTGTCTCTGCAGTGCCTCCTGCTGCCTCAGCTCCGCCACATCAGGTCACTGCCCCCTGATCTTGCATTTTCCCCCGACATTGTTGCTCGGAGCAAATGGCCACCATTCTCTCCTTGGCTGCATCAATGGCGTGGCGCATGTTTCTAATTTGTAAAAAGGGCTAATCAGGTTTATAAGCCACACCCTGGAGCCCCCATGCATCACCCCATTGCAGCGCAAGGGCAGGTGTTGGCGGGGCAGGTGCAGGCGGGGCAGCCGAGGCAAGGAACGATGCCCATGGCGTCTTCTGCACCGTCCATGCAGCATGCCGCGATGCCGGGCGCAGCAGCGTTGCCTCACAGCTCCTCGCCCATGTCCAAGCCGCCGTCGGTGGCGGCGGCCGCCGGCCGGGGGCAGATGCCGGGGCCAGTGCCCCAGCCGGGACAAGGGGCACCACTGCAGCAGCAGCAGCAGGCATTGCAGCAGCAGCAGGCGCAGCAGCTGCAGCAGCAGGCACCACAGCCTTAAATCACTATCACTAGCGCTCTGCCTCAAGACCGGGCCGAGAGCGGTCCGAGTATCATTTTCGATATTTCTTGTGGTGCTGGTTTGAGAATGTTTCTGT
>Ga0315899_10004695_pt1:0-5000 | contig 14743 bp, 26 predicted proteins | sample LakEriMetagenome_2_FD_203518 | JGI IMG/M metagenome (GOLD analysis project Ga0315899, IMG submission 203518) | Freshwater fungal communities from buoy surface, Lake Erie, Ohio, United States - Buoy 4 MA112 | ecosystem: Environmental > Aquatic > Freshwater > Lake | place: USA: Lake Erie... | reverse complement strand
TTCGGTTCCTCGCGCGCCCAGTCTGTTGCGGCACTGGACGGGTCCCATACAGATGACCCGTCCACGTCCGTTTCTGACTCTGAGGAGCTGTCGTCGCAGAGAGAGAGCAGCCCTTCGTCTTCGCCGACCGCGCGGCCGTGGGTGAAGGAGACATGGTCCGTGGAAGACGGAGCGTGAGAGAGACTGCAAAGCCCCAGCGACTTTAGTACATCTACACTGCAAACAAAACAGCGGCGTGCCCAGGGCACAGCGGAAGAGCAGACCTGTAGCGCGTGGAAGAGCGCATGGAGCCGCCGTCGACAGACCGAGCGAGTTCACTCAGTGGCCCGTAATCCTTGACCGCGCGACCTTGCTCTGTCACCCACTGTTCGATCCGCAACCGCACCGACTGGTCCATGATTGCCCAAATGTCATTGCCTTGCGGAACCTCGTCAAGATCAACATCATCTTCCTGTAGGACGCCAGCCTCGCCTCGCCCTGTCCTTCCTTCCGAGGATCCATCAACCAAGAAGCCACCCCTCAGCAGTGTGTGCAGCGGCGGCACCGGCGCGAGTCGCACGTTGCGGCGGTCAACGCCTGGAAGCTCTGCAACACACTCGTTGTCCCGTTGGACTGCAACACACTCGTTGTCCCTCGAGGCGTCGACCGGCTCCTCCGGGCGCCTACCACCGCAAACACACTCGCCGAGCTCTTTGAGGACAGCACTGCTCTCACCATCCTCGAGCCGCCGGACCCGTTGCGTCAGCTCCCCACACCGTGCGTGCAGCTGGTTCAGCTGGTTCCTGAGCGCCGTGTTTTCGCCACGCAATCCGTCTCGCTCATCCTCGGCCGCGCGCAGCAGCTCCTGCAGCTCGACGCACGCCGCAAACAGCAACGCAAATCCATGTTCCTTCGCTTTGGGAGCGCCTCTGTCTTCTGTCCCCTCGTGCACGGCCTCCAGCTGCCCGGACTGCGCTCTCTTGGCGACTTTGACCATGCAATTTCAAGAAAATATTTTTTTATTTAAGCGGTACAAAGAGCTGGGGTCGAAAACCTGATACCGTCTCCAACCCCGCTTCTCGTGGTTTGGTGGGAGGTCGCGAGAGCGGCAGGAACACGCGGAGGCGTGTTCGCACGACCGCGGAGACTCAGACGACGGCAGCACGCATGGCTGCGGTTCGGAACTCCGATCCGGTCATTGAGGACGTCACGGGTGCGCCGTCGTCCTCTGCAACCTGCCTGCGCTCAGCATACAAACGCACGAACCCTCGCGCCCGCAACCTCCCGCACCCGCACCCGCACTCGCCCACACGCCTTAGCCCGAGTTCCCGCCCGCGGCTCCCGCTCCCTGACCCCGTACAAGTGTCCCTTGCACAGGTCAACGGGAGAAGCACAAGGAGCTTAACGGGACGGTGTGCATCTACTCGCCGTATCTCAACAGGATCAAGACCATCCAAGAGGGGCGGCGCATCCCGGTCCAAAACGCAGTGGAAGACCCCACGGCATGGGAGATCCTCGAGGTGCCGCTGTCGCGCGCGCGGCCCAGACGTGTCGCTCCGCTCCCACGGCGCGGGCTTGTCTCGCCTCCGCGACCCCCCTTGCAAGTGACTGCATGGGGTGCTTTTGCTGCTAACGGCTAAGCGCGCGGACGGGCAGGTGTGCAAGCGCATATTTCCTGAAGGCTGTGTCGAGGGCGAAAACAAGGGCTACTCGCGCGATTACGAGGCCCAGTGGCCGCCGATGCGGGGCAGGATAAGGGTACGCCTCTTCAACGCTGATGGCAAGCCCACCAACCCCGACATCACGACACGGAAGCAGCTGTTTCTCAAGGTCGCGGAGCTGATTCCACGGATGCCGTCTCGGCAGGCCGGCTACGTCGATCCCCAGCAGGTTCATCGCGCTGCCGCGCGCCCAAACCCGCCCGCACGCAGACACACAGACAAGCGCTGTGGCTCAGGCGTGTCTCGTAATCGGGCTCGCGGTTGCTCTTTCCGACGCACATCACAGTCGCGCTCCTGCAGTTTCTCGGCCTGCTCGCCGACCCCCTCCCGATGCTCGTGCACAGACTCGCTCTTGCTCGTTCCACCCGGTGGCTGGGAGCGGGGAACCCGGCTCCCGTGGTGAGGCGGCTGTCCCGGTTGCGGACAACACGGGTGGCTGCGCCGCAGCTACCCAGGGGGGCTCGCGTCTGCAGCGAGAGCTGCGCAGCGACGCATCCAAGTGGTTATTTTTTCGGGTGGGAGGCTGCCGCCGCCACAAGCGCAGCTGTTGTGCCATGTCCAATGCGCCTGGCCAGGCACCATGGGGGGCGGAGATCGTACCAGCCTAAACTCACCGTGTTCTATGCGCGCAGGCCGCTGCTATGGGGGCAGCAGAGGCCAAAATCGCAGGCGCCGTCAAGAAGAACACGGGCGGGTCGAACAAGAAGAAAAAGGGCCAGAAAAGGTGATAAAAGGGGGCCCGAATAAGAGATGGCTGCATCGCGCAGCGCGCCTTCAGTCAAGCCCGGATCCCTGGAGGCCGCCCATCTCGCGGTGAATGAACTGCTTCTTGAAAAACAAGCACCGCCTGTCGCGGCAACACCCGTCTGACACGACTTGATCTGCATGTTTGGACATTCCTGCACGGCTAGGCGACGCAACCTCGGGTGGTGGTAGAATATAGATAAGCTATCCCTGAAATTCGCAAACCCTTTTTCATCATTTTGTTTGGGTCTGCTCGACGAATGACCTCACCTCGCTCGTGCGGATGAAATTCGGCAGGCAGAAAGCAGGTGGTTTTTTTGGGGACACCACAGTTCAAGCAACATGAACCAATTGCCAGCTTCCTGTCTGCCAAACTTTTGAGAAACCTATGCTTTTCGCACACGACTGTACATTTGCATGATTGCATCACCCCATTCTCCACAGACGGACTTGAAAGGAAGTTTAACTGAAGAAGAGAGAATCAGTTTTGAAAGATCGGAACAGAGTGATACACGCCTCGCCAGGACGAGACTGTCAAGCGACACATACTTTTGCAGAGTACCCCGGGGGGGCGTGACGAAATGCACACCAGCTTGCACAGCTGGGCTCCTAGGCGATGCGGCGGTAGATACCGCCGGATCGCCCAGGAACCCAGCTATGCGATGGATCTACTAGGGCTCTTGATCGTTGACCAGCTATCAAATATCAAGAGCCCTGGTAAATCCATCGACCCTTGTCAAACTTCCAGCCTGGTGTCGCCGGATCACCTTCCTTGGGCGCGGGCGCGAAACCTGCAAACCTGTATCCCGGGGGCGCGTTGCTTGCAGGGTCGTTCGGGTCCTTTGGCGCAGCAGGCCGGGGTGCTATTGCGGGAGCCATTGGCATTTGTGGTTGCACAGGCTGCACAGGCATCATCGGCACTACTTGGGCACCCGCCCATTCAACTGGTCCTATCTGCTGCGGTTGCATCATCATCGGGTGCGGGGCCATCGTCCTAGGAGTGGGAACAATCCGCTGCTGCGGCATCATGTGCAGTGGTGGTGGCGGCGGATGACCTTGGTTCAACGCCCCCCACTGCGAGCCGGGCGGCAATCCAAAGGCCGCACACTCCTGGGGGGTCATCGCAGTGCCTGGGGGGACGGGTTCAAACTGCAGTGGCATCATCATGGGCTGCGGGGCCGGTTGCATCATAATGGGCTGAGGAGGCATCATCTGCTGCCGTTGCATCACCATTGGCTGCGGGGCCAACGACATCGTCGTCACGGGCTGCTGCTGCTGCATCATGGGCGGCGGCTGCATCGTGTGTGGGTGGTTAGAAACCACACCTTTTGTGATCAGAATCCTTGGCGGTACGCCCCAGCTGCTTGCCATCCACAATTGCTACGGTTCTGTACGCAGCAGCAGGGACACGAGAAAAATACTTCCTGGTGTGATCCGTGCCCGCTCGCGCTCGCGTGCGTGGGCGCAGTGTGCACGGAGCCAGGACAATCGCGCTGGCACCCTAATCTCCTGCGCTGCTGCCGCACCTGGTCATAGGGTCTATTCTGAACCGGGCCGCCAATCATATCATATCGACGGCTGTCAGCTCCCGGCCCTGGGGCCCCGGACCCCTGAAGCGGATCCCTCATCATCGCGGCGCCTTCCGGTCCTCTTGAAACGGCGCCTGAGTTTGAACCAAATATATTGAACCAGCGGCACAGGGCTTAGCTACAACACTTTGCACTCACGGGCGGACGCGCGAAATGGGCGACTCCTGGGGGCCTCAGGACGCCTGCGGTCGGCCTCAGCGAAAGCTGAGGGGTACTCGAGGTAGGGTTATTGTTGAAGACACAGCCAATACGAGCACACGCACTCACGTGCACGTCCTCCCTCCCCTGCGGCGCATACGTCTTCGGTTTTCGCCCTCTTCTGTCCTCCTGTTGCTGGCGCTGCTGCTGCAATGGCCCGACGACGTCGGCGGCAAGAACTCAAGGGGGAAAAGATCGGGCCCGGCGATCCAAGGCGGCGGCTATGCCAGAGCAGACCCGTGCCCAGGGCTCGCGCGCGGTGAGCAGGCCAACTTTGACCGGCTGCTCCAGCGCGCCGCGCAGCTCTCGCAGACGCGCGCGCTAGACTCCGCGCATGCGTGCCTCGAAAGTGCCGTCCGCCTGGCGAGCACGGCGCCAAAAAAAGCGCATGTCCTGTACAACCTCGCGGTGATTGCCCGGCAGCGCGGTGACGTGGACAGCGCCAAGGAGATTCTCCTGCAGGCGCCCGCAGAGGGCGTGCGGGACTGGGCGCAGGCGCACATGATCCTGAAACGTGCTCTCTATAGTGTCTGTATATAGCCAATCCCGTAGGACACTGACTTTTTGAGAATGTCTTGCAGGCGCACATGTTCCTCGGCATCCTGCAGCTAGAGAGCGGCGAATCGCGCAAGGCACTGACGAGCCTGGCGCGAGCCAAGAAGCTGTCGCCCCAAGACCCGGCCATCTACCGCGACATGGCCCAGGCCTACTACAACCTCGGCGAAGCACGCACCGCCGTGCATGTCTGGGAGGAGGTGAGAGAGAGAGG
>Ga0315899_10004693_pt1 | contig 14745 bp, 11 predicted proteins | sample LakEriMetagenome_2_FD_203518 | JGI IMG/M metagenome (GOLD analysis project Ga0315899, IMG submission 203518) | Freshwater fungal communities from buoy surface, Lake Erie, Ohio, United States - Buoy 4 MA112 | ecosystem: Environmental > Aquatic > Freshwater > Lake | place: USA: Lake Erie, Ohio... | reverse complement strand
GGCCGTGTACCAGGCGAGGCGGCTGAGGCGCGGGCGCACGGCCTCCCAGTGCCCCCGCCACCCCGCGGTGCGCGCGGGCACCCCCGCATCGCCAGCACCAGTCACCGGCGCGGAGACCGACTCGTTAGGTTGCTCGCTCATCGCCTCACCGGTCTCCGCACCTGCCGCACGCTTGTCATGGTCAGCCCGTCTCCCGTTCCCCGCACCGTTCGTATCGTCCACATACTGACACGCCGTGGCGCGGCCGTGGTTGCCGCGGCGGTGGTTGCCGCGGCCGGGCTGGCGCCGACCCTGGCGTCGGCTCATCCCCTCCTACGGACCCACCCCCCACAAAGTGCCACGCCGCCGGCGACGCGCGTGCCCAACGAGCTCGGCCGGTTCCCCATCGTGGAGTGGCATCAGGTGGTGGAGAAGGACGGCACCTACAAGGTGTCGCGCGAGCGGTTCCGGGCGGAGCTGGCCGAGTTGCACCGGCGCGGCTACGTGCCGGTGAACCTGTCGGAGATCCTGGACAAGACACTGGATGTGCCCGCCGGAAAGACGCCGGTCCTGTTCACCTTCGACGACGCCTCACCGAGTCAGTTCCGGTACCTCGAGCGCAATGGCCAGCTGGTGGTGGACCCGACCAGCGCGGTGGGCATCCTGCTCGACTTCATTCGCACCCATCCCGACTGGAAACCCAAGGGACTGTTCTGCATGCTGCCCGCGGCGGAGGCAGGGCACGCCTTCTTCGGCGAAAAGGGGATTCAGGGGCAGCAGTCGGCGTGGCGCCTCAAGAAAGTGCAGTTCCTCCATCAGCAGGGCTTCGAACTGTGCAACCACACGCTCTGGCACGCGAAGCTCAGCAAGTACAGCGACGCGGTGGTCCAGGAGCAGCTGGCGCGCGGCGTGCTGGCGATCGACAGTGCGGTGCCCGGCTACAAGGTACGCGGCATGGCGCTGCCCTACGGGCTGTGGCCGAAGAATCGGGCACTGACGCTGAAGGGCTCGTGGTATGACACGAAGGCGAAGCGTACGGTGTCGTACGCCCACGAGGCGGTGTTCGAGGTGGCTGGGGGTCCGGCCCGCAGCCCGTTCGACCCCCTCTTCGATCCCCGCGCGCTGCCGCGCGTCCCACTGCAGGGCGGGACCAGCCTCACGACCACCTTGAACGAGATGGACAAGGTGGGGGGCAAGTGGGCGCGGTTCGTGTCGGATGGGAATCCGAAGACGATTGCGAAGCCCTAGCCCCGCAGGCGCTCACAGTCATCCCAGCGATCCACCGCGCGGCGCAGGTGCGGAATGACGATGCTGCCGCCCACGATGAGTCCGATGCTGAGCGTCTCGAACATCTCATCGCGCGTCACGCCTTCTTCGGCGCAGCGCACGACGTGGTAGGTGATGCAGTCGTCGCAGCGCAGCACGAGCGAGGCCACGAGGCCGAGCAGTTCCTTGGTCTTCACGTCGAGCGCGCCGCCTTCGTAGGCGCGGCCGTCGAGATTGAAGAACCGGTTGATGACGAGATTGTTCTCGCCGAGGATGCGGGTGTTCATGCGCTCGCGGAACTGCCGGAACTCGGTGAGGGCGGCGCTTTCCCCCGGGGGGGCCGGGCGCGCGGCGGCGTGATCGTGCGGCGGGCCGCCGGTGGTGGGCTCGGTCATCGGCTGCTCAGAATTGATAGTTGCGCAACGTGTTGAGCGCGGTCTCGAGTGCGGCTCGCTGTTGGGCGTTGGGCGAGTTGTTCCACAGCTCCTCGTAGGCCCCGATGGCCAGCGCGAGCGCTTCCCGGTCGTGCTCGGCCGCCGCCAGCGAGGCGGCGTTGTCGGCGAGCGCCGCCTTGGCCAGCATGTCATCGGGGAACCGCTGCGTGACCTGCACCCAGCGAATGGTGCGGTCGCGCTGGTTGCCTTCGGTGAGTGCCCACATGTGCCAGGCCCCGCGATTGTCGGGGTCGGCGGCCAGGGCGCGCGAGGCCAGTTCCCCCACGACCTCGGGGCCGCGCCCCGAGAGCCAATAGGCGTTGGCAAGAATGACGAGGGCGCGCGCGTTGTTGGGCTGGTGGTCGACCACCCGTTCATAGAGCGGGCCGGCCACCTCCGGCATGTGCAGCCAGGGTTCGGCGGCGGCCACGAGCGCATCGGGGGTGGCCCCCTCGCGCACATGGTGGAGCCGTTCCATGAGGGCACCCACGTTGCCGGAGGCCTCGTAGGCGTTGACGGCCTCGGCGAGTGCGGCGGGAAGGTCGAGGAGAGGGGCTATCATGGTACAAACGTAGAGAGGGGCGGAATGGGGCCGATCGGGGCTGCCGATACAACTCCGCATCGGGCCAAAGGGTTGCGCGATTGCCCCTGCCTCGTAATACTCACAGGAACTCGAAGGACATCCCGACGCTGCCGCGCCCGAATGACGCGTTGTGGCCGAGTCGGTCAGCGGAGCCCTGCGTGGTGCTCCGATCGGCGATCTTCGAGAGACACCGGAGTCACCACTCCGCGCGTTCCCCCCAGCGGTACCGGCGTCGCTACGCACGCATCCCCGTGCGCCAGTTGCCGCCGGCAGTGCGACGGCAGCACATCCGTCCCCCAGCAGCCCGCATCATTCTGCGCTTCCGCGCTCCACGAGCCCCACACCGGGTTTGTCCTTCAGGCCCCTCCTGGCGTCGCCAATCATGACGCATGGGGAGCCGTGCTCCGTTCGTTCGAACGCGAGCACCCAGTACCACTCGCAGTAGTCGAATGACCGAACCGAAACGCCCTGCTCGCCGCCCGCGCACGCGGACGACTCCGGAAGTCGCCGGAGACGACAATCCCTACCTCGACGCGCCCAAGCCGCGCTCGAAGAGCACCAAGGCGGCCGCAGCCGCCCCCGCCGACGTCGAGGTGCCCAGCGCCGATGCGGCCAAGCCGCGCCGTCCGCGCACCCCGCGGCGGAAGGCCGACGAGGTTGGCGGCAGCGCCGCCCCGGCCGCTCCGCCAGCAGCGGCGCCGGCCCCTCCGCCAGCCGCGCCGCCGGCTGCGGCACCGGCTGCCGCGCCCCGCCGCGAGCGCCGTCCGCGCCCCGACGCGGGCAGTGAATCGACCATGGGCCCGCGTGCGGAAAGTCGCCCGGAGCCCCGCACGGAGCGCGCCGCGGAGCACCGCTCGGAACCGCCCGCCGAACCGCGGGTGGAGCGCTATCAGCCTCCGGTCTATGACCCCGCCGAACGCGTCACCACCGACCGCCACGAAACGGAAAACCGGTACGACCGCGCGTTCAATCGGACGGATGGGCCGGAGCGCACGGAGCGGCCCGACCGCCCCGAGCGGCCGGATCGCCCGGAGCGCCCCTTCGACAATCGCCGCGAACGTGGTGGCCGCCGTCGTGGGCGGCACCGTAACCGCGACCGTGGTGAGCGGGTGGGTTCCGACCGGCCCGGCGCACCGCCGGGGGAGCGGCCGGAGCGCGTGGAGCGACCCGCCCCCGAACAGGGGGGCGAGCGGCCCGATCGGTTCGAGGGGGGCGAGGGGAGCTTCCGTCGCAACGGGCGCCGCGGACGCAACCGCTTCCGCCGCGGGGGCGGCGGCGGTGGTGGTGGCGGAGGAGGCGGTGGTGGTGGAGCCCCGGTGGAAGGTGGCATCGATCGGGTACCGCCGACCCCGGTAGCGGTCGAAGGCACGATGGGCGGATGGTTCGACGCCTCACGCGACGGGGGGTTCCTGCGGCGCGGGGTAAACAGCTACCTGCCGGACCCCACCGATCCCTTCGTGCCCCCTGCCCTGGTGCGATTGCACCAGTTGCGTCGCGGGGACAAGCTCGAGGTCACCTATGGTCGCGACCCGCGCGGACGGTACGTGGTCGTGGAAGTGCAGCAACTGAACGATGGGTCGCCGGTGGTGCTGGAAAAGCGCCCCGATTTCAACACGCTCATCGCCAGCTACCCGGATAGGAAGTTGACGTTGGAGACCGGGCGCCCGGCGAAGACCGGCCCCGAGCTGACGCGTCGCGCCATCGACCTCATCGCGCCGATCGGCTACGGCCAGCGGGCACTCATCGTCGCCCCGGCGCGCGCCGGCAAGACCACCTTGCTGCAGGCCATTGTCGAAGGGGTGGCCATCAACCATCCCCAGGCAGCGCTGCTCGTGCTGCTCGTGGACGAACGTCCCGAGGAAGTGAGCGAGATGATCACCTGGGGCTACGGCGAAGTGGTCGCCTCCAGCTTCGACATGCCGCCCAAGCGGCATGTGGAAGTGGCGGAGATGACGCTCGAACGCGCCCGCCGCCTTGTGGAGCAGGGGAAGGATGTGGTGATCGTGCTCGATTCGATCACCCGCCTGGCTCGCGCGCACAACACGGTCGACCGCGGCACGGGGCGCACCATGTCCGGCGGCCTCGACGCCACCGCCATGCAGAAACCGAAGGCGTTCTTCGGCTCGGCGCGCATGATTGCCCCGCAGCATGGGGGCGGATCACTCACGATCATCGCCACGGCGCTGGTGGAAACCGGTTCGCGCATGGACGACGTGATCTTCGAGGAGTTCAAGGGCACCGGCAACTGCGAGATCAAGCTCGATCGCTCGCTGGCAGATCGGCGCATCTTCCCGGCCTTCGACATCGCCACCAGCGGCACCCGGCGCGAGGAGAAGCTGTACCGCCCGGATCAGCTCGACAAGGTGCACCTGCTGCGCCGCGGTCTGCACCAGTTGCCACCGCAGGCGGGTATGGAATGGCTCATCAAGCGCATTGCCGCCACCAGCAACAACGACTCACTGCTCGACGGACTGTAGTTGACCGCTGGGGCGCCGTCGTCCGAGCTGTCCGCACACGCCCCCCGAAACCGCGCGGTTTCGGGGGGCGTGTGCGGAGGCGGTGGTGAAGCCTCAGCGAGGGCGTTTGCCGTACGCGTCGTACAGCACTGCCGCCGCGCGCATGCCCAGACGGAAGTTCTCCTCGCTCATCCACTCGTCGGGAGCATGCGCGTTTTCTCCCGGCAGGCCGAAGCCCATGAGCAGGACGGGCGCACCCAGGATGCGTTCGAAGTCGCCCACGACGGGAATACTCCCCCCTTCCCCCGTGACGACCGGCTCACGGCCGAACGCCGCCTGCAGCGCGGCGCGACCGGCATCGATAATGGGCCCCTGCAGGTCGGCGCGCCACGGGCGCCCCCCGTGCAGATATGCCACCGTCACCGTGACCCCCGCCGGTGCCACCTGCACCAGATGCTGCTCCACCAGCGCGGCGATGCGATGCGGATCCTGGTCCGGCACAAGGCGGAAGCTCACCTTGGCCATGCTTTCGGCGGGGAGCACCGTCTTGGCGCCTTCGCCGGTGTAGCCGCTCAGCAGGCCGTTCACTTCGCAGGTGGGACGGGTCCAGAGTCGCTCGAGCGTGGTGTAGCCCGGCTCCCCCCCCAGCGCCGTCACCCCCACCTCGTGCATCAGCTGCTCGTCGCGGAACGGGAGGGCGCGCATCTGCGCGCGCACGTGGTCGGGGAACGGGCGCACGTCGTCGTAGAAGCCCGGAATGGCAATCCGGCCCTGCGCATCGTGCATGGTGCTGAGCATGCGGGCGAGGGCCATGGCCGGGTTCACCACGGCGCCGCCGTACATGCCGCTGTGCAGGTCGCCGCTGGCTCCGCGCACGGTGATCTCGAGATACGCCATGCCGCGCAGGCTGGAGAGAATGCTGGGGATGCCGGGCGCGAACATCGTGCTGTCGGAAATCACGACGGCGTCGCAGGCCAGACGCGTGCGCTCCCGCTCGAGAAACGCCTCCAGGTTCTCGCTCCCCACTTCCTCTTCGCCTTCGGCCAGCACGATCACGTTCACGGGCAGCGTGCCGCGTGTCGCGAGGTGCGCCTCGAGCGCCTTGATGTGGAGATAGAGCTGCCCCTTGTCATCCACGGCGCCGCGCGCATAGATGCGACCGTCACGCAGCGTGGGCTCGAACGGCGGCGAGGTCCACAGCGCGAGCGGCTCCGCAGGCTGCACGTCGTAGTGGCCGTAAATGAGCAGCGTGGGCGCGCCAGCCGGTGCGCCGCGCCATTCACCGAGCACGATGGGATGTCCCGGTGTGGGTTCGATGCTGGTGGTGAAGCCGATCCGCGCCAGGGCGTCGGCGAGGAACTGCGCCGCGGCCGCACAGTCACCGGCGTGCTCGGTGCGCGCCGACACCGAGGGAATGCGCAGCAGCGCGAACAGTTCCTCACGCGCGCGCGCGTCGTTGGCATCGCACCACGCACGCAGGTCGGCGGGAATGGACGTGACGGTCATGGCATCAGGCTCGGGGTAAGTCGGGGGAGTTGGCGTCATGCACGGGGGCGTCCCAGCACGAGACCGAGGGCGGCCGCGCCCAGCCCGAGCGCGAGACTGAGCGCCACGTAGGCAATGGCGCGGGCGCCCTTTCCCTGCTGTACCAGCTGCAGCGTCTCGGCACTGAAGGTGGAGAACGTGGTGAATCCGCCACAGAACCCGGTGGTAAGCGCCAGACGAACCACGTCCTGCGTGGCGTCACCCGTGAAGAACCGGGCAAACCATCCAATGAGAAACGAGCCCACGACGTTCACGACCAGCGTACCGGCGGGGAAGGCGCCCGTCGCCGGCACGAGGGCGAGCGTCGCGAGGTAGCGCGCCACCGATCCAACCGCGCCGCCAGCGGCGACCGCGAGGAGCGACGCGGCGGAGACGGCGCCGTTCACGGGATCTCCGGGTGTGTGGGACTCGTCCGGGGTACCTGCTGCGCGATGCGATACAGCCAGAGGCGGCGCGTCGTCACGGTCCCGCCGTTTCGCCGAAGCGGAACCAGGGCTCCCGGCCGCATGGCCTTGAACCAGGTACCGACCACGCGGGCCAGGGAATCCCCCTTGGCATCAGCGTCGAAGGCCACGATGAGTCCGTCGCCCGGGCGCACGCGCTGCCAGGCGTTTGGCCACACGTCGTAGTGATTGGTGCGCCCACCGAGATTGAGCGAGAACACCGTGGGCTGATCGGGGAGATGGAAGGCCAGTTCCGAAGCGTCCTGATAGCGATCGGCGGCGACCCAGCGGTCCACCGTACCGTCCAGGAACGGGTCCCGCCGCGCTGCGGCCACTGAATCCGCGAGTGCGCGCCAGCCGTGGGCGCGGGCAATGGGGTCTCGCCTGGGCGCAAGGGGCAAGATGGGGGTGGCCGCCTGCACCGTCACGACAGCCAGGAGCGCCGCGGCGAGCCACGCGCCGCGGCGCCACCACACGCCCTGCACCACGGGCAGGGGGCTCGTGGCCAGCAGCGTCATGGCGGCGGGATAGATCATGGCCGGCCAGTTGGCTTCGACCGGTCGCCGCCAGGCACTGATGGCGAAGAAGCCGAGCGGTACGACCGCCACCACCGCCAGCGCGAAACGCCGCGCCGAGAGGTCGGTGGGCTGGGCGGTGCGGCGGGTACGCCAGCCGTCTCGCAGCGCCACCCACACGACAATGGTGAGGAGCCCGAACAGGATGGGGGAGGCGAGCCCGGCCTGGGCACCGAGCATCTCGAGTTCGCGCGATACGGGGTTGCCGCGACTCACGGCGTTGAATCCGTGCCCCAACTGGAAGCGGAAGGAGATCCAGTTGTTGAACAGGTTCCACGCCACCACCGGGGCGAACAGGGCAAGGGCGACGGCTCCGGCCACCCATGGCCCGGCCTCGGCATAGCGCCGGCGCAGCGCCGGGTGCACCAGACAGGCGATCACGAGCCCCATGGGGAGCAGTACGGCCGTGTACTTGGCCACGAAGGCGCCACCAAGGGCCACCCCGGCCAGCAGCCACCAGAGGAAGCTGGCCCAACTGCGCACCGGGGTGGCCAGCGCCCGTTCGACGGCCAGCAGCGCAATCATGGCGGTCGCGAAGAGCGCGGCATCGGGGGTGGCCAGCACGAGGCCCAGCGTGGCGATGGGCAGCAGGGTCACCAGCATGGCTGCGCGACGGGCGGCCAGTCGTCCGGCATTACCACGTCCGGCCAGTTGCCACGCGCACGCGATGGCCGCCAGGTGGGTGCCAAGGGCCGCCAGCGCCGGTCCAGCCCGCACACCGGCCGTGCTGTTGCCAAACAGCAGGGTTCCGGTACGAATGAGCAGGGCGATGCCGGGCGGGTGGTCGAAGTAGCCGGCCTCGAGGCGCCGGGACCACTCCCAGTAGTAGGTCTCGTCGGGGAGCAGCGGCACGAGCGCCGAGAGGACCCCGCGCAGGAGCGCTGCGGCCAGGACCCAGCCCCCCACCTGCACCCAAGGGGTAGCCCGCTCCCGTGCGGGGGCGACGTGCGTTCCGGTGGAATGAGAGGGGGTCGGCATCAGGGGCGAAAGTTGACCGATCATGCCGGTGATGGCTACGGCGCGCCGTTGACACCGCTTGCTGCGGAATGCCCGTCCGGTCAGGTTGCAGGGGAGCGTACGCCCCCGGTGAGCCGGAATTGTGACGGTTACGGCGTTCCGAGACCGGGCGTCTTGTGTAGTAGTTCCCGGTGTGTGCCGTATCGGCACCGTCGTATTCCACTCCTTTTGTTCCAGGACGGACCTGCATGCGGGTCGCAGAGCACATTGTGTCGTTCTCCCGTGGTGCCCGCCGACTGAGCGCCGCCGCCCTGGTGGCCACGCTGGGCACCACTGCCGCCTGTCTCGATCTGCGGCCGCCCAGCGCCTGCACGATCAGCGTGGCGCCGGCGACCCTCACGCTGCCGGTGAACGGCTCGGCGACAATCGTGGGTACCGCGTTCAACTGCGATGGCAATACGATCGCCGACAAGCGGATCAACTATTCGTCGAGCAACACGGCCGTGGCCACGGTGACCGCCGAGGGCAATGTCATTGCCGTGTCGGTGGGAACGGCCACGGTGTCAGCCGTGGCCGATGGCAAGAGCGCCGCCGTGGCGGTCACGGTGACCCCCGAAGCGGCGGCCAACGTGACCATCAACCCGGCCGCGATCACCCTGCGGCGCACGAATACGCGCCAGCTGGCGGCCACGGCACGCAACGCCGCGAACCTGATCATTCAGGGGCGCACCTTCCGATGGACGTCGAGCAATACGGCGATCGCCTCGGTGGACCAGGCGGGCCTCGTCACCGCCGTCGGCACCGGCACGGCGGTCATCACCGCGGAGACCGATCAGACGGTGGGCCAGGCGCAGGTCATCGTCACGGAGATTCCGATTGGATCGTGCGCGTTGTCGCCGACGAGTTTCCGGGTCACGACCGGCCAGGGCGTGCAGCCGACACTGACGCTGCGCGACACCGCCAACAACATCATGCCCACTCTCGGCCGCGCCGTGGCGTGGTCGAGCAGCAATGAAAACGTGGCCGCCGTGTCGGCGACCGGATTCGCGACCACCCGTCGCGCGGGAACCGCGACCATCACCGCGTCATCCGTCGAGTTCCCGGCGGTCACCTGCAGCGCCACTGTGGAGGCGGTTGATCCGCGCATTGCCCAGGTGGTGATTGCGCCGCGCATCGGCTCACTGCGGCTGGGCGTCCCGCGCGCCTTCCAGGCCACACTCTTCGACTCGGCCAACACGGCCATCACCGGCCGGGCGCCGGTGTGGAGCACCAACACGCCCACGGTCATCCAGGTCACGCAGGCCGGGATCGTCACCGGCCTCTCGCTCGGCACGGCGCGCATCATCGCCCGCGCCGACGACGTGGCCGACACGGTGACGCTGCAGGTGACGCGCATTCCGGTGGCTACCGTGCAGGTCACGCCCTTGCAGGCCAGCGTGATCGAAGGGCAGACCGTGCAGTTCCGGGCCACGGTCACCGACTCGGCGGGCACGGAGGTGACCGATCGGCCCGTGGAATGGCTCAGCTCCGACCCCACGCGTGCCAGCGTGAACCAGAGCGGGTTTGTCACCACTGTGTCCGCTGGCGTCGTCAACATCTTTGCCACCTCGGAGAATCGGTCGGCCCAGGCGTCGCTGCTCATTCAGCAGATTGCCGTGGACACGATCGTGGCCCCGCTCTCCTTCTCGCTCCCGCGGGGGGCGACGCTGCCCTTTGCCATCGAGGTGCGCGATGCCCAGGGGAACGTGCTGCGCAACCGCACCGTCGAGATCCGCAGCGACAATCCGGCGGTGGCCAATGCGCAGTCGGTCACGACCACGGCGCAGGTGTCGGTGGCAGGACTGCAGGTCGGTACGGCCACGCTGACACTGCAGGCGCTGAACGCGAACGGGCAGGCGCAGGGCAAGGCCACGCGGGTGAACGTCACGGTGACGCTGCCCGTGGCCGCGCCGGTACGGCGCGAGTAGGGAGTCGCGGCCGCGGCCCCACCCGGGCCCGGTACCATGCAGTAGCTTTCGCACCGGGGTCGCCACGGCAGGTGGCGGCCCCGGTGTGCTTTCCTCCGGGCTTTCCCATGACCACCACTGCTGCCACACCGTCGTTCCTGCGCGATCTGTTCGCCGGTGACATCAACGAATCCCTGCTCTTCCCGTATCCGGTCACGTTGGATGTCCGCGATCCGGAGGAGGCGCGCACGGTGCATCGGCTGGTGGACGCGGTGAATGGGATGGTGGCGTCGGGGCTCATCGACCCGCGGCGCTTCGATGAGCAGGAGGGGATCGACGAAGAGGTGATCCGGGCCTTTGCTGCCGAGGGGCTGCTGGCACTCACGATTCCCACGGCCTACGGTGGGCTGGGGCTGTCGGCGAGCGCCTATGCGCGGGTGTTCGGCGCCGTGGCGTCCATCGATGCGTCGCTCGGGGTACTCATTGGCGTGCACTGCGGCCTGGGGAGCAAGGCGCTGGTCATTGCGGGCAACGAATCCCAGAAGGCGCGATATCTCCCGGCGCTCGCGCGCGGCGAGACGCTGGCCGCGTATGCGCTCACCGAACCGGAAACCGGATCGGATGCGCAGCACATCGTGACACGCGCCGAACGGCACCCCGACGGCACCGGCTGGGTCCTGAACGGGCGCAAGCACTGGATCGGCAACGGCCAGCGGGCAGGCGTGGTGGCCACCTTTGCCCAGACCCCGCTCGAGCGGAACGGCGAAACGGTGCGGCGGCCCACCGCCTTCATCGTGCGTCCCGACATGCCCGGCTTTCGCGTCGATGGCACCATCCGCAAGCTTGGCATTCGCGGGTCCACGCAGGCAGAGCTCGTGTTCGAGGATCTCTTCGTGCCCGACGACCACGTCCTCGGAGAGGTGGGCAAGGGCTTCCGGGTGGCGGTGAACGCCCTCAATGCCGGTCGTCTGTCGCTGGCATCGGGGTGCACGGCGGCATGCAAGAAGCTGCTGGGAGAATTCACCCGCTACGCCGAGGCGCGCACGCAGTTCGGCGGTCCGCTGGCGAGCTTCGAGATCACGCAGCGCAAGATGGCCACCATGGCCAGCGAGACGTACGCCGCCGATGCGATGGTGGGCGCACTCGCCGCAGCGCTGGACAGCACGACCGTGGACGCGTCGCTGGAGGCCGCCTGCGTGAAGGTGTTTGCGAGTGAGCTGGTGTGGCGCAGCTCCGACGAGCTGGTGCAGCTGGCCGGCGGCCGAGGCTTCGTGAAGCCCTGGCCATACGAGCGGTACCTGCGTGATGCCCGCATCAATCGCATCTTCGAAGGCGCCAACGAGATCCTGCGCCTGTTCGTGGGACTCAACGGCATCCAGGGGCCGGCCGAGGAGCTCAAGGAGCTTGCCGGTGCGCTCAAGAACCCCATCCAGAACTGGGTGCTGGTGTCGGGCTATGCGGCCGACAAGGTGGCAAGCGCGTTCGGCCGACGTGATCGCTTCCAGGCCACGCTGCACGCCTCACTGCGCACGCATGCCACCTATGTGGAACGGCACGTCGCCGAGCTCGCCAAGGCCACGCAACAGGCCATCACGACGCACCGCAAGGAGATACTGCAGCGGCAGCTGGTGGTGGAGCGCCTGGCCGACATGGCCATCGAACTGTACGCGCGCTGCGCCACCATCTCGCGCACGCAGCAGCTGATCGAGGAGCGCGGGGTGGATGCGTGCGCACGCGAGATCGCCCTGACGGAGCTGTTCTGCCTGCAGAGCGGCCGTCGCTTCAGCGCCCATCGCGATGAACTCGACGGCAAGACCGGTGAGGGGATCGACGACCTGCGCCGCCGCATCGCCGCGCGCGTGCGCGACGAGCGCGGCTACGCGTCCAATGATGCGCTGATGGATGTCGCCGTACCGCCGCTCCCGGCGTGGAGTCTCACCCGCGACGCCCAGCAGCGCGCGGTCGAGCACCTTCCGGACTGACCACGCGCGACGATCAGGCGTCGTTCTTGAGCAACCCCAGCTTGAGCGCGAACTTCACGTAGTCGGTGCGATGCGTGAGGCCCAGCTTTTCGCCGATGCGCTGCTTGTACGTATCGACCGTCTTGGGCGAGATGGTGAGGTGCTCGCCGATTTCCGGCGCCGTGTACCCCTCGGCGACCATGCGCAGCACCACCTGCTCGCGATCGGTGAGCTTCTCGAAGCGCGTCCGCTCCTCGGCGTTGCCGTCGCGCTTGGCCAGCCCGCGCGCGAGCGCCCGCGCTGCGGTGGGCTGCACGTAGACATCGCCCGCGGCAACGGTGCGCACGGCATCCACGAGTTCGCGATCGGCGACCGACTTGAGCAGATACCCCCCGGCGCCGGCTTCGAGCAACGCCACGAGGTGCTCGTCTTCGGTGTGCATGGTGAGCACGAGCACACGTCGGGTGACTGGCTCGTCGGGGCTCGGCGTCCGCGCGGCGTTGGCTTTCTGCAGTTCGCGCGTGGCGGTCAGGCCGTCCATGTCGGGCATGGACAGATCCATGACGATGACGTGCGGATTGAGCCGTTCGGCCAGGACCAGCGCATCCTTGCCGGTCCCGCCTTCGCCCACGACGATGATGTCCTTGGCCGTGGAGAGCACGGCCTTGAGTCCCGAGCGGACGATCTGGTGGTCGTCGACGAGGACCACGCGAATGAGGTCTGGGCGCATGGGCGGCAAGTTACGGCCGCCCCCGGAGTTCCGGGAAGACCCGTCGTGCCGGGGGGTCAGGGCTGATCAGCGCCAAAGACCGTTTCGCCGCTTTTGAAAACGCGGAACAGATACACGAAGCTCGGCAGCAGGATGGCGGTGCCAACGCCCAAGGCCCCGAGGGTGAGCTGCAGCGTGATGCGAGGCGCGGCGAGCGCGGTGATGGTGCGATCGGGAGGGAGCAACCAGGGGAATTGCGTCCATGCCCAGCCCCAGAGGATGAAGCTTGCCTGGGCGGCCGCGGCGAGGCGCGCCAGCTGGAATCGACGGGCCGCGAGCGCCCAGAGCGTGGTGGCGGCGGCCAGCGCCGTGGTGCCGAGCATGGCCAGCGCGGTGCTTCCGCGCGTGAGCCCGGCGAACAGCCGGGGGTCCTCCGCCCGTGCCACCAGCAGCGTCGCGACCGCCGTGATGAGCAGCGCCACCTGTGATTGTCGCGCACGGCGACAGAAGAGGTCCCGCAGCGGGCCTTCCGGTGCCTCCACGGTGAGATACGCGGCGGCCAGAAAGGCGAACAAGAGCAGGGTCAGCAATCCGACGGCCCAGGGGAACGGCGACAGGAACCAGGGGTTCACGAAGCGGTCTACGAAGGTCAGTGTGGCGGCTTCCGATGCCGGACGCATGGGGACCAGCCCTCCCGCCACGGCGCCGAGACAGACGCCGAGGACAACGGGCGTAAGCAGGCTGGCGATGGAGAAGATGCGCCCCCAGCGGCGCTGGACCGTGTCGCGCTTGCTGTCGTACGTGCGGAAGGTGAAGGCCGACCCGCGCAGCACGACCCCCACCAGCATGATGGTGATGGGGACGTGGAGTGCAGTTGCCAGATGCGCGAAGGCTTTGGGAAAGCAGGTGAAGAGCAGCACCACCACGAGGATGAGCCACACATGATTGGCCTCCCAGATGGGGCCGATGGCCTCGGCGATCAGGGCCCGCTGCTCGTCGCGTCGGTTGCCGCGAGCGAAGAAGTCCCAGACCCCGCCGCCGAAATCCGCTCCGCCCAGCAGCACATAGGCGTTGAGGGAGAGCACCATGACCCCGGCCACGATGTGCGGCAGCGTCCAGGTGAGTTCGGCGGGGTGCATCACGGACGCGGGGTGGGATGCGTGCCCGAAAGCCGCGAGGGCAACGGGAGCTCGCTCGTGACGCCCAACGGGACGGGGGTGACGCCCGTCTTGAGGATCTGTCGCCAGAGCAGGAACACTACCGCGACCGCCAGCCCGATGTACAGCACGGTGAAGAGGGCAAAGGTCACCCCGAGTCCCGGCATGGGCGTGACGGCATCGGCGGTGCGCAGGATGCCCTGCACGATCCACGGCTGCCGCCCCACCTCGGTGACCGTCCACCCGGCTTCCAGCGCAATGAACCCCAAGGGCGCGGCCAGCATGATGGCCAGGAGGAAACGCCGATCGTCGGGCAGCGCCACCCCGCGGCCGCGGCGCCGCTGCCACCAGCGCCAGGCACCCCACAGCGCGAGCATCGCCATGAGGGTACCGCAGCCCACCATGATCTGAAAGGCGAGGTGCACGATGGCGAGCGGCGGCCGCTCCTCGGCCGGCACGCTGTCGACCCCGGGCACAACCGCGGCCGGATCGCCGTGCAGCAGCCACGAGAGCGCACCGGGGATCTCGATGGCCCCGCGGTGCTCGAGGGTTTGGGGATTGGGCCAGCCCCCGATCACGAACGCCGCCGGCCCGGTACGCAGGTGCCCCTCCATGGCGGCGAGCTTCACTGGCTGGCGCTCGGCGACGCCGCGGGCGCTCCAGTCTCCGCTGAGCGGCTGGACGAGCGCCGTCGGCAAGCCGATCAGGAGCGCGATCTGCAGCGCAGCACGATG
>Ga0315899_10004692_pt1 | contig 14745 bp, 14 predicted proteins | sample LakEriMetagenome_2_FD_203518 | JGI IMG/M metagenome (GOLD analysis project Ga0315899, IMG submission 203518) | Freshwater fungal communities from buoy surface, Lake Erie, Ohio, United States - Buoy 4 MA112 | ecosystem: Environmental > Aquatic > Freshwater > Lake | place: USA: Lake Erie, Ohio... | reverse complement strand
CAATGGTAAATGGCGGCGTTTTGGCTTGGTTTAGCACCACCAAATCCGTAACCACTATTTCAATCTCTCCGGTAGACATCAACGCATTTTTTGACTCTCGCTCAGCAACAGTTCCTGTGACCTTTATTACATATTCCCTACCCAACTCGCCCGCCTTGGCCAACATCTCGGCGCTATAGGCTTCGTTGAACGACAGCTGGGTAATTCCATAGCGATCGCGCAAATCCACAAAGGCCATTGAACCCAACAAACGGATACGCGCTACCCAACCGGAAAGTGTAACTGTATTACCAACGTGCGACAAGCGCAATTCACCACAAGTATGCGAACGAAACATAAGGGCAAAAATACAATGCTAAACATGAAAAGCCTTGGCGAAAAATGCCAAAACTATGAATCTTTTTGCGATTCTGGCCAACCTTGGGCCTTGATTTCAAATTGGTTACCTGATTTGGTCAGCAACATGTTCTTTGAGGTAACATCCGTAACATAACCAATTACAGTAAAATCTGGCATCGTTTTGATTTTTTCATAGTCGGACTGAGCCACTGTAAACAGCAATTCATAATCTTCACCACCATTCAACGCCACAATACTCGGATTCAAATCAAAGGCCAGTGCGGTATCCAATGTTTGGGGATCGATGGGCAATTTTTCCTCATACACATGGAAACCAAATCCATTGGCTTTGGCCATGTGATACAATTCAGAGGCCACACCATCGCTCACATCAATCATGCTACTGGGCTTCACATCCAACATTTTCAGCAATTCCACTACGTCTTTACGGGCTTCTGCTTTTAACTGTCGGCCAACAATATAATCATACTGCTCCAAATCGGGCTGCATGCTAGGCACTTCCATAAAAACGCGCTTTTCGCGCTCCAAAATTTGCAAACCCATATATGCGCCGCCCATATCGCCACTCACCACCAACAAATCTCCAGGCTGAGCTCCACCGCGATACACAATTTTATCTTTGGCAACCCTACCCACAGCGGTCAATGAAAGCACCAAGCCACTGCGCGACGTGGTTGTGTCGCCACCCACCAAATCCACACCATAATGTTCGCAAGCGATTTGCATTCCGGCATACAATTCTTCCACGGCTTCCAACGAAAACCGGTTGCTCAACCCCAATCCCACCATCACCTGTTCGGCCATGCCATTCATGGCATAAATATCGCTCACGGCAACAGAAATCGCCTTGTAACCCAAATGTTTAAGGGGATGAAAACTCAAATCAAAGTGCACACCTTCCAACAACAAATCGGTGGTAACCAAAGAAAAATGGTCGCCTTGATCGATCACCGCACAATCGTCGCCGATACCTTTAACGGTTTTGGCATGTTTATTTTCAAAGTGCTGAGACAAGTGTTGGATGAGTCCAAACTCTCCCATTGCGGCAATTTCTGTGCGATCTGAATTATCAAACATGGTGCAAAGATACACTTACAATGCAACCCTCCGGCCTACAATGCAATACAAACGTTCTTGGGCTCGGTGAAAAAACGCATCGCTTCCCATCCGCCTTCTCTGCCCACACCCGAACTTTTCACACCCCCAAAAGGTGTACGCAAATCACGCAACAGCCAGCAATTCACCCAAACAATCCCCATCTGCAACTGCCCTGCCACCCGATGAGCCCTTGTCAAATGCTCCGTCCACACCGTAGCAGCCAATCCATAATCCGTGGCATTCGCCATTGCCAATACTTCCTCTTCTGTATCAAAAGGCATGATGCTGATCACCGGACCGAAAATCTCTTCCATGTTGCAACGAGCCGAAGCACTCAGCCCTTCCAAAATCGTTGGGGCGATGTAATATCCTTCTTCCAATCCTTCGGGATGCAAGGCCATTCCACCGCACAAAACGCTGGCTCCTTCTTCTTTCGCCAAAGCAATATAACCCAACACTTTCTCGTAATGAGGTTTCGAAACGATGGCACCCACGCGGGTATTGGGATCCAATGGATCGCCCACTTTCATCTCTGAAACCGCCTGCACCAATGCATGCTTTACGTGATCGTATACCGAACGCTCCACAAACACCCGACTCCCGCATAAACATATCTCCCCCTGGTTCATGAACGAACTATTCACAGTGGTTTTGATCGCTTTGTCCAAATCCGCATCGGCAAAAATGATGTTCGGATTCTTTCCGCCCAACTCCAAACTCACCTTCTTGAACATCGGACCAGCCACGCTCGCAATGTGCTTACCCGTTGCCGTACCACCCGTAAACGAAATGGCCTTGATCGAAGGGTGCTCCACAATGGCCTGTCCAACCGAACTCCCCAACCCATGCACAATATTCAAGACCCCATTGGGCAATCCCGCTGCGGTGCATATTTCACCCAACATCGCCGCGGTAACGGGGGTGAATTCACTGGGCTTTGCCACCACACAATTTCCAGCAGCGAGTGCCGGCGCGATTTTCCAGGTAAACAAATACAATGGCAAATTCCACGGACTAATACACCCCACCACCCCAATGGGCGTTCTCAAGGTATAATTGATAGCACGGTTCTCCATGGCATGACTTTCACTGGAAAATTGCATGGCCGCCGTGGCAAAAAACCGAAAATTCTGCGCCGCGCGAATCATTTCATTTTTGGCCAACCAAAGGGGTTTCCCTTGATCGTTGCTCTCCGCCATGGCCAACGCATCCCTCAAATTATCGATACCCTCGGCGATGGCATTCAACACCTTAAATCGCTCTTCGGAAGGCGTATTGCTCCACACAGGAAACGCCGCAGCCGCAGCCGCGTAGGCCTCCGCAACATCTTTTGCGTCTGAATTCGGAATGGTTCCATAGACCTTTCCAGAAGCCGGATTATAATTATCCAACACGGCACCACTGTGCGATGCTCGCATTTCTCCGTTGATGTAATTTTCAATATTCATGCTACGCTCCTTTGTGAAAATTTATCCATTTAATTGCGGCCAATTTCGGCAAAAATTTCATATGAATTGGGCGATGCCCATACGGCATTTTCTTTCACACTCACTCCATAGCCCTGTCGGGGCTGAAACGATATCCGCACATCGCGATCCATATACCAACTGCGCTGCTTGATGGTCCACTGCATCAACTGAATTTTGTCTTTGCGGTAATTCACCATCAATTCTTGCAGCTCCGCCGCTGTATCCTGTGCATTGAAACGCACAATTTTCAGCGCTCCAGAGGAATCCACCGTTTCGTCGTATTTCGATTTTTTTGCGGCCTCAGTCAACGACCACTCCGTAACCCACTCCATTTCATTGGCCCAATCCAGGGAATCAATATCCTCAGTGCTTACCTCCTCGCCCTTTGTGACTGTTTTACGCAGCCCAAGTTGCGATTTTTGCAACCACGCAATTTCTGTTTGTGCAAAAGCCACAAATCGATCAACAACAGCTGCATTTTTGGGTGCCGCCGCATCATTGCAAGCGCACATGGCCAACACACCCAAACCAACCATCCAATTCATCCAAGTCTTCCTCATAGTATCAATGATTTACCGGTCATTTCTAAAGGTTGAACCAATCCCATCATTTGCAACAAAGTTGGCGCAACATCCGCCAGAATACCATGGCGCAAATCCTGCTCCCGCTCCTGCGTCACCCACCAAACAGGCACGGGATTCGTAGTGTGCGCTGTATTCGGCGATCCGTCGTCATTCACCGCAAAATCAGCATTTCCATGATCAGCAATGATTAAGAATTCGTAACCCAATTCCTCACCCACTTCAACCAATCGCTGTAAGCAAGTATCCACCGTTTGTACTGCTTTAATGATCGCTTCGTAAACGCCCGTATGACCAACCATATCGGCATTTGCAAAATTCAAACACACAAAATCGTACTGTTCCTGCTGCATCTTGGCAATCGCCCGATCCGTCAATTCAACTGCACTCATCTCAGGCTGTAAATCATAGGTAGCAACCTTTGGCGAATTGGCCATCAATCGATCTTCCCCCTCAAATGCTGCTTCTCTTCCCCCAGAGAAAAAGAATGTAACATGGGGATATTTCTCGGTTTCTGCAGCCCGCAATTGCGTTTTTCCAGCCATTGAAATGACCTCACCCAACGTTTGCTGAAGGTTGTCATTCTCAAACAACACGCCCGAAATTTTATACTTTACATCATATTGGGTCACTGTGAAGTAATTTAACTTCAATTTGCGCATGCTGTACGACGCAAAATCTTCTTGGGTCAACGCCCTTGTAATCTGCCGGCCGCGATCGGTTCGGAAGTTCGCATTCACCACCACATCGCCCTCGGCTATCAGTCCTTCAGTGTCCGACAAACAACGCAGCGCCGACATAAACTCATCGGTAATACCCGCCGCATATTCCGCCTGAACCGAAGCCAACGCATCGCTCACCTTCTTACCCTCACCCTTTACCAGCAAGTCGTAGCAAACCTTCACTCGCTCCCATCGCTCATCGCGATCCATGGCATAGTATCGACCCACCACCGTGCTCAATTTGGCCGATGTGCCGCTTATATGATTCAATAAATTCGTCAAATGTTCCAAACCCGACTTAGGATCCGTATCACGCCCGTCCAAAAATGCATGAACAAACACTTTTTTTACCCCATGTTCTAGGGCGATGCTACACAACTGTTTGATGTGTTCGATATGGGCATGTACACCGCCATCGCTCAACAACCCCATGATATGAAAAGGTCGATTTTCGGTCTTGGCTTTATCCATTGCAGCCAACAATACTTGATTATTCGCAACGGAGCCTTCCGCAAATGCCTTGTTGATTTTGGCCAACATCTGCCACACAACCCTACCTGCGCCAATATTCATATGTCCTACCTCCGAATTGCCCATTTGTCCAACAGGCAACCCCACATTTTCACCATCCGTGCGCAAGGTTGCGTTGGGATATCGCGCAAACAAAGAATCGGTATAAGGCGTAATTGCTTGATTGATGGCATCAGAATGAGACCCATTTCCCAAGCCCCAGCCATCCAAAATCACCAAACCCACTTTTTTAACCATTCTACAAAGGTACAACACCCCGTAATTGTATGAAGTAAATTCACGATATTTGTGGCATGAAAAACCACTTTTCTGCAACCTTTTACAGCAAATGCTTGGGCTTAGGCCTTAGCCTTTTGTTTGGGGGCGCTGCAGAGCTATCGGCACAAGTGGTTTACGACGTGGATCCCGCCGTGGAAAGCGTTGAAAAGAATCGCATCGAAAAGAGCAAAACCGCCGATAAAAAAATCATGGGCTACCGCATTTTTGTCGGCTTTTCAGCCAAACGGGTCGATGCCACAGAAATCCTAACCAAAGCGGAGGAGAAATTTTCTGAAACACACGGAGCGGTGCTGATTTACGATGAGCCCAATTTCAAAGTGTATGTAGGTACGTTCGCAACTGCCACCGAGGCAGACGCTGCATTGGTCGATGTAAAACGCGAATTCCCCAATGCACGCAAGTTGCGTATGCTCATCCCTAATCCTGCCTACAACGGACAGACAGCCAACTAATCACCATGCCAAATTCGTTGAAAAAAGATCCCAAAGTTGAAAAAACGAAACAAGAAGTTCGGGAACTTTTCACCGCCTATTTGGAACAAAACCAACAGCGAAAAACGCCAGAGCGATATGCCATTTTGGATGAAATTTACACATCCAAAGAACATTTCGACGTGGATGAGCTTTTTGTTAAAATGAAATCTCGCAACTACCACGTAAGTCGCGCAACGGTATACAACACCCTGGATTTATTGGTAGAATCGGGCCTGGTGAAACGACATCAATTTGGTCAGAACACCTCGCACTACGAACAAGCTTTTGGATACAAACAGCACGACCACCTCATTTGCAATCATTGCAAGAAGGTTTTCGAATTTTGCGATCCCCGCGTGCAACAGATCACAAGCACCATGGGTTCACTGCTAAAATTCAATGTTAGCAGCCATTCATTACACTTATACGGTGACCCTGCCACCAATGAACTCGGCGAATGCATTCAGTGTGGTAAGGACCCCTCAAAATCATAGACTCTAGAAATTACATACATGGTTGATGTTATACTTGGCCTCCAATGGGGCGACGAAGGAAAAGGAAAAATTGCCGATTACCTAACCCCCAAATACAACGTGGTGGCACGCTTTCAGGGCGGACCCAATGCGGGGCACTCTCTGGATTTTGAAGGCAAGAAATTTGTCCTCAACACCATCCCCTCCGGCATTTTCCGCAAGGAAACCATCAACTTGATTGGCAACGGTGTGGTCATCGACCCCGTTCGCCTAAGGGAAGAAATCGAACGCATCGTCAACGAGTGCCCTGACTACAAAGAACGCTTATACATTTCTCAAAAAGCCCATCTCATCTTACCCACGCACCGCATTCTTGATGCAGCATCGGAAGCGTCGAAAGGCGATGCCAAAATTGGATCAACCCTGCGTGGAATCGGCCCAACCTACAAAGACAAAATCGGCAGATCAGGCCTTCGGGTGGGTGATATTTTGGAATCTGATTTCGCCAAGCGATACCAAGACACTGTGAAAGATCATCTGCGCATGATTGAATTTCACGGATTTACAGATTTTCAGTTGGATGTAGAAGAAGAGAAATTCTTCAGTGCCATTGAGTTCCTCAAAGGACACAAATTGGTAAATAGCGAATATTTCTTGCACGATTGCATTGCAAAAGGACAAAAAATCCTGGCAGAAGGTGCCCAAGGCAGTTTGCTCGATGTGGAATTTGGCACCTACCCCTTCGTAACAAGTTCCAATACGTTGGCAGGGGGTGTTTGCACAGGCCTCGGTGTTGCGCCCAAACAAGTGGGCAAAGTCTTTGGCATTTTCAAAGCCTACAGCACCCGCGTAGGTTCAGGTCCTTTCCCCACAGAACTAGACAATGAAACCGGCGAATATTTACGCATCAAAGGACATGAATTTGGAGCAACAACCGGACGCAAACGGAGAACCGGTTGGATTGATTTGGTTGCACTCAAATACACTTGTATGCTCAATGGTGTAGACGAACTCATCATGATGAAGAGCGACGTTTTGAACGGCATGGAGAAAATCGCAGCATGCACTGCCTACATGATCAATGGTGTTCGCAGCGAGCAAGTACCCGCCAATTTGTGCAGCAGCGATGTTGAACCCATCCTAGAATGGTTTCCCGGCTGGAGCGAAGACCTCAGTCATACCCAAGGATTTGAAGCGATGGACGAAAGATTCCGCAATTATGTGCATTTTGTAGAAAACTACCTGGGCACCAAAATTCGCGTAATTTCTCTCGGACCTGAGCGCGAAAGCACCCTGGTCAAGGATTAACCCCTGACCTTTCTGCAGCCATGAAAATCATCTGTATCGGAAGAAACTACGACGCCCACATTCGAGAACTCAACAACGAAGTTCCTGACGAACCCGTCATTTTCATCAAACCCGATACCGCCCTATTAAGAAACAACAATCCGTTTTTCATCCCCGATTTTTCCAAGGAAATCCACCATGAAGTGGAATTGGTGGTGAAAATCAAGAAGCCCGGCCGACATATCCCCGCTGCGTTTGCCAAAGACTATTACGACGAGGTGGCCTTGGGCGTAGATTTTACCGCCAGGGATGTCCAAAACAGTCTCAAAGCAAAAGGCCTGCCTTGGGAAAAAGCCAAAGGATTTGATCACTCTGCGGTGGTTAGTAAGTTCATTCCACTCTCCGACTTAAATTCAGGCGAAAACAAAGGCATTGACCATTGTTTTTTTCGTCTTCAGAAAAACGGCACTACCGTTCAAGAAGGCTGCACGGCCCATATGATTCATTCAGTGGATCAAATCATTGCGCATGTTTCAGCGTATTTCAGCTTGCGCATTGGCGATTACATATTCACCGGCACGCCCGAGGGCGTAGGCCCTGTTCAATCTGGTGATCAGCTAACCGGGATTTTGGCAGGACAAACCTTGTTCGATTTTTCTGTGCGATAAGTTTGCGTCTCGGAATTATATAAAAAAGGGAGGGGGCGGCCAATGGCCGCCCCCTCCCTTTTTTATAGATGTATGATCAAATTACTTCAATACCACTTTTTGGGTAGTAGTGCGACCAGCGTTATCGGTGATGTTCACGAAGAAAATACCAGACAAACCATTGGCGTTTACAGTCTCAACTTTGCTGTTGGCGTTGATACTGCGAACCACACGACCGTCGATGCTACGAACCACGATGTTCTTGATATTGTTGGTGCTCAATGATACCATGAACTGACCATCAGCTGGGTTTGGAGCAATGCTCACTTCTGCCGCTTCGATGATGTTCTTGTTAGATACCACTGTGCAAGTGTTCCACTTGTAGGTTGGCAACACAACATCTGCTGTTGCAGTGGCGATGTCAAACACGCGATCCACTTTGTTGTAACCATTCAAAGAACCACAAGCAATGTTCAAGTTCTTTTCGCTGTAGTCATCGTTTTCAGACAAACCATTGGCAAAACGGAACTGATATTTTTGAGCCCAAATTTTCACGGTAGTAGCGTAAATACCATTGCCCATGTCCTTCAGTTTGATTTTGTTAAACTTCCACTCAACTTGAGCAGTGTCCATGTAAGGTTGGAAGTTACCAGCCAACCAAACGCCATCAGCAGAAACGATGGTATCAGACATGTCAACAGAGAAAGTCACGTTCAACAAAGAACCCAATTTAGGGATGGTGTAAACTGTATCACCAGTAATAGAACCGTCGGTGTAGTTCAACTTGAAAGTACGGTTAGGGCCTTTGATGATCCAAGTACCCGCAGCACCTGCAGTTGCACCCCACTCGTAAGAACCAGTCAAAACCTGAGGATAGGTAGCAGACCAGATACCGTCGTTGGCAGTTTTATCGCCACGCAATCCACTATCATTGGCTACGAAATCAGACCAACCAGACAAGTTGCCCTTGAATTTCACGTTGGTCAATTTGAAGCTGTTTTGGTAGTTACCATCCACAACGTGGAAAGTTACATCGCGCTTGTATTTAGGAATCAAAGCACAAGTATCTTGTTGGTTGAAGCAAACGTGCTTGGTGATCACACCAGCACCAGCCACTTTCAAGTCACGGTCGTTCACAGATTCCCATCCGCTTTTACCGTTAACAAATTTGAATTTGTAGTCGCCATCAGGCAAAAATGCCACCAAATAGTGCATATCACCTACAGCTTTACACTTAGCTAGGTCATCACCTGGTGTCCAATCAGCGGACATGCCAGCTTTGGTTTGATAGTTACCAGCTACGCGAACACCATCGGCGTTTACATCCTCATTCTTCATGTTCACTTGGAACACCACACGCTGTGTACCTGTTGGCGGAGCAGAACAATCAGCAGATGCATCATTGAAACAGAACACATCCAACACTTGGTCGGCAGTTCCTGTTGTCAATTTACGGTTGAACGACTCATCGGGCATGCCCCAAGCGTTACCGTTGATGTACTTGTACTCATAGCTAGTGCTTGCTTTCAACGTCAATTGAATTGAATACACATAACCCGAACCAGTAGCGGTTAATTCGTTTCCAGTAACCCCTGGAGACCAGTTGCTACCAATACCTGCATCCGATTGCAAATCACCTGCAATACGGATACCCTTGGGCCCTACTGCTACATTCTGCATGTTTACCCGGAAGGTAACCTTTACAGTTTGCGCAAAAGCTGCAGTTGACAACGCAGCCAAGGCAATGAGAGAGTAAATTTTTTTCATGTTTATATTAATTTAATATTTCTGCGGTAAAGATAAATAAAAAAGTGTCAAACTGACAATAACCTAATTCCAAAAAAAATGTACTTTCTTTGTAAGACACGATTTTCTTCATGAAAAACTTCATTTACTGCTGCATTTCCTCCTTGATTTTTCTGGCATCCAACCTAACAGCCAGCTTGTTACCGCCGCGTAAGAACACCTATCACGTGGCACCCCCATCATGGTATCTGGGCTTCACTAACCCCGAATTGGAAATCATCCTTCATGCAGAAAACATTGGTTTGTACAACATCGCCCTCAACCCTTTTCAAGGCGTTACTTTGGATAGTGTAATTCAGAGTGCGAACCGACATGTTTGTTACCTGCAACTCAATATCAAACCCGGCACACAACCCGGCTTTTTGGAATTTACCGTTACGCCCAAAGAAAAGCGCAGCAAAGCACAAAGTCCGTTTGTGTTGAAATACGAACTCAAACAGCGTAGAGGAAAAGAAATGCAGGCACCCGGACTCACCCCGAACGATGTCACCTACCTCATTTTTCCTGACCGATTCTCCAATGGCGAGACCGATAACGACAACGCCGATATGCAATACCGGGTTCGTGTGGATCGCGGCGGATTGAAATCCCGACATGGCGGCGATTTGGCGGGCGTGAAAAGCAAACTCGACTATCTCAAAGAATTGGGCATCACAGCACTGTGGCTCAACCCCGTTCAAACCAACGACCAACCCGAAGAAAGTTTCCATGGCTATGCGATCACCGATAATTACGAAATCGATCCGCGGTTTGGCAGCAACAAAGAATATGTAGACTTGGTCACCGAAATGCGCAAGCGCAACATGAAAATGATCATGGACATCATACCCAACCATGTTGGCGATAAACACTGGATGAATCAATACTACGATACCGGCTGGTTCAACTACAAAGACACCTACGTACAAACCAATTTCCGCGCACCAACCACAGCAGATCCATACGGCGCCCCCTCAGAGAAAAACCTCAATACCGATGGCTGGTTTGTGGCCACGATGCCCGATTACAACCAAAAAAACCCACACATCGCCTCGTATCTCGACCAATTGTATTTGTGGTGGATCGAATACGCCAATCTATCTGGATATCGCATAGATACCTACCCTTACCCCGACCAAGCCTACATGAACCACCTCATGGAATTGCTGCTTGGCGAATACCCCCAACTCACCATTTACGGCGAAGCATGGGTGCAGCACACCACCACCCAAGCCACATTCGTTAAGAACAACATCAAAGGATTTGAAGCCAACCGCTTGCCTGGCGTTACCGACTTTTCGATGTGCTGGGCCTACCAGGAAGCCTGCTCAAAGCCGTTTGGATGGACTGAAGGATTGAACCGTGTGTACATCACCCAGAGCGAAGACTTTTTATACCAAGACCCATCGAAGAATTGCACTTTCCTCGACAATCACGACATTTCTCGATTCTATTCGATGGCGAACGAAGACATCGATGCTTGGAAGCGCGGTGTTACCTTGTTGCTTACCACGCGCGGATTGCCTTGCATTTATTACGGCACAGAAATTCTGATGACCGGAAAAACCGACAAATCCGATGCCTACGTACGATTTGATTTTCCGGGTGGATGGAATGGCGATCCGGTGAACAAGTTCACACCAAAAGGGCGCACATCCAAGGAAAACGAAGCCTGGAAGTGGATGCAGACATTAAACAAAGCCAGAACATCCATGCCCGCACTTGGCATTGGCAAAACCATGCAGTACAGCGGCATCAACGGCATTTACGTTTACTTCCGATATACCGACAACCAAAAAGTGATGGTGGTTTTGAGTCAGAGCGACGTAGCACAAGACATCTCCATGGCGCGTTTTGCAGAAATAACAAAAGGTTATGGCAAGATGAAAAATATCCAAACGGGTGAAATCACCAACGTAGGTTCATCGTTAAAGGTAGCCGCAAAGGGCAGCTATGTGTTTGAAATGATCAAGTAAGCGAGGAACGCCGGCCCTCTTTAGGCTTTTTCCGTCATCAACAGGCGGAATTGCGCCAATCGTGCATCTACATCTTCCGGGGTGATCGAAGCCAATTTGGTGGTACCAAACTGTTCAACGCAATAACTTGCCAAAGCACTACCATAGACGATACCAGTTTTCATGGCCTCAAAATCCGTTCTTCCTGTGCTTGCGAGGTATCCAATGAATCCACCGGCAAAAGTATCTCCGGCTCCGGTTGGATCAAACACATCCTCCAATGGCAAAGCTGGACAGAAGAATGTTTGTCCTTCCGAACCAAACAGCAACGCACCGTGTTCGCCTTTTTTGATAATGAGTGTTTGCGGACCCATGGCACGAATTACACGGGCGGCTTTCACCAAACTATATTCACCTGAAAGTTGACGGGCTTCTTCGTCGTTGATGGTTAGCACATCTACGCGTTTCAAAACGGCTTTAAGATCGTCTAGGGCGATATCCATCCAAAAATTCATGGTATCCATCACCACCAGTTTGGGTTTGCGGGTGAGGCGTTCGAGGGTGGTAAGTTGAACTTGCGGACTCAAATTGCCAAGCATCACATAATCGGGTTGCTGCCAAGCTTCGGGGATAATGGGGTCAAAATCACCCAACACATTGAGTTCTGTAACCAGTGTATCACGCGAATTCATGTCCATATGATACTTCCCATGCCAGAAAAACGACTTCTCACCAGCTTTAATTTGCAGTCCAGTGGTATCGGTTCCGCGTTGCTTTAGGGTATCCACAAAGTCAAAATCAAAATCCTCACCGACTACAGCCACCAATCCCACGTGCTTATGTAACAAAGTGGTTGCCAAGGAGATATAAGAGGCGGCGCCGCCTACAATTTTTCCAGTACTTCCGAAGGGAGTGTCGATGGCGTCAAACGCAACTGATCCGATAACAAGGAGGCTCATAAAAATATTTTAAAAAATTTCAGCAAAGGTATTGAAACGAAACGGGTTTCATACTATTTTTGCATTCCGATTGAGACGAGGCCATGCATGCAAATGCCAACCTTGTTAAGATATAAACTCCTTGATAGCTCAGCTGGTTAGAGCAATTGACTGTTAATCAATAGGTCGCTGGTTCGAGTCCAGCTCAGGGAGCAGATAAAAAGATAAAAGGGTTATACTTTGATAGTATGACCCTTTTTCATTTTACCCTTAACACCTGTCATTTACTACATCATCCTTAAACTGAAGCAACTGTTTCTTCATTGCTTTTATTTCCTTCATCTTTTGTTCTAAAGAAATCAGTTTGTCATCAAGAATTTCAAGTTTTTGATTCTTTGAATATTTCTCATTGTACCAGGCGTCAATGATTTGACCAATTTCTTTGATAGTAAAACCAACTGACTTCGCTTCACTTATGAATTCAAGCTTTTCAATCGTTACATCATCGTAATGAAGGTAATTATTGGATTTAACTGATTCATCTTGCTTGCCCTCTATCAACCCTGACTTCTCATAGAAGCGTATGGTATGAGCGGAAACACCTGTTTTTTTGGATAATTCATTAATTAACATTCGTCAAATGTACGGTGTTGAAAAATAAATATCAACCTTAGACTATACTCTAAGGTTGTTGGTTCGAAATTAAGCTAATATGTTTGCAGCCTAACAATTATACATACAATGAAAAAAACTATCTTAATTACAGGTGCAAGCAGTGGTATAGGGAGAGAAACAGCCAAATTCTTTCAAAAAAAAGGATGGAATGTTGTCGCTACAATGAGAAATCCTGAATCGGAAACCGAATTAACCGGCTTGAAAAATGTTTTTGTAACGAAACTTGATGTACTGGACCTAGATTCAATAAATCAAGCAATAACCTATGGTATTGAAAAATTCGAAAGAATTGATGTCCTCCTAAACAATGCGGGCTACGGAGCATACGGACCATTAGAATCATTCCCACGAGAAAAGATATTGCGACAATTCAATACCAATGTCATTGGACTTTTAGATGTTACAAGAGCTATACTTCCACATTTTAGAGAAAATAAAAATGGAATAATAATGAATGTTTCATCGATGGGTGGTAAAATGACTTTCCCATTAGGTTCGCTATACCATGGTACCAAATTCGCAGTTGAGGGCATCTCAGAATCTCTAAGATATGAGGTAGAACAATTTGGAGGCTCTGTTAAAATAATTGAACCAGGTTCAATTGCTACAGATTTTGCAGGTCGTTCTTTTGATTTTAACAATGATGAAAAATTGACTGCCTACCAAAATATAGTAACGAAAATTATGACAGCATTCCCAGAAATGCTTAAAAATTCATCGTCAACAAATGTAGTAACTAAGGTCATTTTTGAAGCTGCAACGGATGGAACTAAAAGGCTCAGATACATGGCAGGCAAAGACGCTAAACTCCTCAATCTATTAAATAAGATTTTCGGATATGGATTTATTTATAGAATGAATAAAAAGTTTTTCAAATTATAAGAGATGAATCCAATTGTAAAATATTTTACAGGAGAAAGACTTGAGAGTTTCTTGTTTTTAGGTTTAGGGCTTTTAGGTTTAGCATTAGCAGTAATATGCCTTTCTGTTGCTAAATCATCTTTTATGAAAGGAATAGCAATTCCCTTTCTTTTGGTTTCTTCTTTAGAAATCATAGTTGGCCTAACGTTAATTTATCGAAGTCCAAAAGATATCATAAGGGTGGAAACCTACCTGTCGGAAAAAACTGAAATGATTCAAACAGAAGAAATTCCAAGAATGGAAAAAGTCATGCGGAATTTTATACTTTTTAGATACACTGAAATCACTTTAATATTTTTAGGTGTTATTCTCATGTACGGAGCTAGGCAAAATTCCCTGTGGAATGGAATTGGAGTGAGTTTGTTTATTCAATCAAGTACAGTCTTACTCTTAGATTTCTTTGCAGAACGACGAGGAGAGGTTTATCTTGAATACTTGAAGTCTATGATTGACAATTGAAAAATCACAGTATATTCAACCTTTTAATTTCCTGATAGTCACATACTCAATCATCGCATTATAGTTGCATCTTTTGTCAATAAGGGGAGCAG
>Ga0315899_10004691_pt1 | contig 14748 bp, 10 predicted proteins | sample LakEriMetagenome_2_FD_203518 | JGI IMG/M metagenome (GOLD analysis project Ga0315899, IMG submission 203518) | Freshwater fungal communities from buoy surface, Lake Erie, Ohio, United States - Buoy 4 MA112 | ecosystem: Environmental > Aquatic > Freshwater > Lake | place: USA: Lake Erie, Ohio... | reverse complement strand
AGAATTCGAATTACCCTCGTTTGAGTTAGTCAATACCAAAGACTTAGCGGGCCTTTTGCTCGGTCACGATGGAAACCCGATTCCCAATGTTGACATCAGAGCATTTCATGGACGCAATGCCCATGGTTTTGGAAAATCGGACGACCATGGACAGTTCAAAATGACTGTGCCAGACGTCGGGGAGTTGCGCTACGAAGCGTTAAACGAATACCAGAACCTCCAACCTGCTGACATTATCCAAACAGATCCGTTGGTGGTCAAAGTCGTTGATAGTGGACGCAAGCAGACTGAGAACGATGAACGCGAAGAAGCAGCTCGAAGCCAAAAGCCAAATGTTGTTCTATCCGGCAGAGTTTTGCTTTCCCAAATGCCATTTGAAAATGTTAGGGTCATAGTAACTCGCTACAGGTCAAAATTTACGGAACCGTATGAGATCACCGGTAAACCATTACCTCCACAAGTAATCGAAACGAAGACAGATGTGGCAGGTCGCTATCGGTTTGAGGAAATGAAGGCAGGCGACAGGTACTCGATAGCTTTCGAGCCAGATATCGCAGTTGGAGATCCGAGGATCAAGCGAAGTCGGGGCAACACGTATACGATTCCAGAGAACCTAGAAAGCGAAGCGGTACTTGAAGACGTAAACATGGTTCCTCTAGATCAGGAGATTGCTGGGCAAGTTGTCGATCTGGATGGCAAGCCAATCCAAGGAGCCAATATCGTGGTTCGTTTAAGAACAGGAGAATACCTGAATAGCTTCCGAACAGCAGGTCCTGCTTACAGCACCCAATCGGACGCCAAGGGAAAATTCAAGTTAAAGGAACTACCAGGCGAACCTCTCAGGATTACCGCCTACCTTACCGACACCAACCGGCTCGATGTCAAGTTTGATTCGCATATCGATGTAGAGTTGAATCAAAAAGATATTCGTGTCGTCCTGGATCCATCCCTAATTGATGAGGACTATTGAAACCGTGATAACTTCCTTCATGATTACGATGGTTAGCCTCTTCGTCATTTCCGACGGAGTAACCATGGCAGGCAAAGTAACAAACGAGAACGGTGATCCAGTCAAGGAAGCGATGGTTGACATTTATTTTGGTAAACCGCGTCAGGAATCGCAATCGACATCCCCGAGGTTCTATCGCGATTGTGCCAAGTACGTTTTTACTGACGAAAGCGGTAACTTCAAAATTGAGGATATCGACCCAACCTACCTGTATCAACTGTCTGTCTATGCGTCGAATCAACGAACTTACCGGTCAAAACCGATTGACCCGAATGACGGCCTCGTGGAAATCCGTTTGGAACCGATCCCGAAGGGGGTGCCCAACGATCGCATGTTGGTCGCGGTTGTTGTCGGCGAAGATGGGGCTCCGGTGAAAGGGGCCATTGCTGTTGCGACTTGGGGGCGTACGGCGGAATCGAGTTTCGGTGGCGCTATGGACGGCATTGACACAGCTACCACCGATGCTGACGGACGATTTGTGATGACGTGCAGTCAACCTTTCGTAGAGATACGAGCAAGCGTTTGGGCACCAGGTTTTGCGAAACACTATACGCAAGCGATGAAGTTAAACGGCCAGGAAAAGAAGATCCCATTGAGCAAAGGATCGTCCATCGAAGGGCGTTTACTCATCGATGGCAACCCGGTCGCCCACAAGCCGATTGCGATATCTCCGCGAATAGGTATGTCATCAAGCACTCAAATAAACACGGACGAGAATGGGCGTTTTCGCTTTTATGGTTTGCAGGCCAATGAGCAATATGTCCTCTTCACACCATGTAATTGGAGGCAGCTTGCCGAGTCCATTACCAAAGAAGAAACCGATAGTTTTGTTCTCAAATCGAGAACGATAACCACGAATGGATCCGGGGAAACCACTCAATTGGGTGATCTACCTCTAGAACCTGGTCACACTGTTCGTGGCCAAATAATTCTCCCCAACGATTCCGCTGATTTTGCCAACATCAAAGTGGTACTGGGGCGTGATCCTGCGTGGGATTGGATAGACGTACCAGTCAACGAAGATGGTAAATTTGAGCTCGCAAGCGTTCCGAGCGAGGTCTACACCGTATCCGTGCGATCTGCCAAGTATGAAATTGATGGGCCCAAGCTCAAGTACCAGGTGTTAGGCCCGTCATCTTTTGGAATTCGTCTGAAAAGCGAAACCCCTAAAACCACGGTTATCGTTCTTCTCCGCCCTTCAACAAAATAATCTCCCCCTTACCATGTACGTCCCCCGACATCTGCGAAATAAATCGATGTACTTGCCAAAACGTTAAGCTTGAGGTTGTTTTCGAAGAGTCCACAGATGATCAGACCATAATCCGATACTTTTGCGTCATTTCACACCACCAACGCAATGTGAGGCGTGAACATTTATTTGCCTAGGCATTTAGAACGGCACAAGTCGGGGCATCAAGCTGTTATTCGAGACGTTGGCTTGGATAAATCTGCATCCGCCATAGAGCAACGGCATTGTTCGAATTAGGTGAACCTATTGCGGAGCATTGCTTTCTATAATACTCTTCTTTCGAATCACTCCAATTGTTTAGGATGAACAGTATGCTCACCGTTGACGGCTCGTATGGCGAAGGTGGCGGTCAAGTTCTTCGCACTTCGCTTGCGTTGGCTATGATCACCGGGCAAAACGTCCACATCAAAAATATTCGCGCATCTAGAAGCAATCCAGGACTTCAACATCAACATCTGACGGCTGTTAATGCAGCGGTGGAGATCAGCAGCGCTGAAGTCGACGGCAATCAATTACGATCGCGAGAGTTAACCTTTCGACCGAAAAAGGTACAGCCTGGTAAGTATCACTTCTCTGTTGGTACTGCTGGCAGTTGTATGCTTGTTCTTCAAACGGTTCTGCCTCCCTTAATGCTTGCGGAAAGCAAATCGACATTAACGCTGGAAGGGGGAACTCACAATCCATTTGCCCCTCCATTTGACTTTTTGGATCGATGCTTTTTAAGCCACTTAAAGCAAATCGGTCCGTGCGTTGAACTGGAATTGCAGCGAGCAGGCTTTTATCCTGCCGGCGGTGGGCTGTGTAACGTGTCAATCGAACCATCTCGGTTCCCTTTGCGATCCATCGAGATCATAGAACGAGGCAAATTGTTGAGCCAACAATCGATCGCTATCCTGTCGAAACTCCCAACTAGCATTGGGGAGAGGGAACTCGATACAGCCGGCAGACTACTTGGTTGGCCTCAAAATGCACGATCCATTCAAGTAGTAGATTCAACCGGACAGGGCAACGTCCTATTACTGCATGCAGAATTCGAAAATGTTTCAGAACTGGTGACAGGCTTTGGAAAGCTGAATGTACCTGCAGAATTCGTCGCCAAAAAGGCGGCTCGTGAAATGAAAGCCTACCTAGCTTCTGATGCGCCCGTGGGATCTCATCTAGCGGACCAGTTATTGGTCCCGCTCGCTATCGGCAATGGAGGTGTTTTTCGATGCACGGAGACAAGCCAACATACATTAACCAACATCCACACAGTCAAAAGTTTCATCGAAAAGGAAATTAGATCCGAACCACAACCCGACGGAACCGTCTTGATCACTATTCCTGATTCTTAATTTTCCATCTATTTGCCTCCAGAGTTTCTTAGAAAGTTAACGCCAAATGAAAACCCGTGACTTGAACAATCTCGGTATCCCAAAGGGCCCAGCAATGGAGATTGCTGTGGAAACAATTCGGATCGCCATAAAATCCGGTTTCGATCAATCTCAGTTAACGGCAACCATTTCAAGTATTGTCACATCTCCTGAGGATAAAATCGACGACCCGATCTGGGGCGAGCTCGCGCAGTCACTGAAAGTTGTCTTTCAATCTCAAGCCGCGTTCCTTCCGCGAGAACAACCCGCAGCATGGAAGCAATGGGGGACAGACTTAGAGTACGAAGCGGTATGCCAAATGACAAACGCTTGTAAATTACCAATCACGGTAGCCGGAGCATTGATGCCTGATGCTCACGTTGGATATGGCTTACCGATCGGAGGCGTTTTGGCTACCAAGGACGCGGTTATTCCGTACGCAGTAGGTGTGGATATAGCATGCCGAATGAAGCTAACGGTACTTGACCTACCAGCTAAAGCGTTGGAAACAAAGCAGGATAAACTCAAAAACGCAATTGAACGTGAAACGCAATTCGGAATTGGTGCAAGCTTTAAGCGGAGACGTCAGCATGAGGTAATGGACGCCGATTGGTCGGTTTCCCCGGTAACGCGCGAGCACAAAGACAAAGCTTGGAAGCAGTTAGGGACTAGCGGAAGCGGAAATCATTTCGTTGAATTCGGTACCCTGACGCTAGAACAAGCTGATCTTGGGCTCGAAAAGGGAGTTTACCTCGCGCTATTAAGTCACAGTGGTTCACGCGGCACCGGCGCAGCGGTTTGTTCACATTACAGCGATTTGGCGAAACGAATGCACCCAGAGCTACCCAAGGAACTCTTGATTTTAGCTTGGTTGGGGCTTGATACGAACGAGGGACAAGAGTACTGGAATGCCATGAACTTGATGGGTGCCTACGCGGCTGCCAATCACGCATGTATCCATCAGGAAATTGCGAAAAACTTGGGGGTCGAAGTGTTATTGGATATAGAGAACCATCACAATTTCGCTTGGCGTGAAGTGCATAACGGCGAGGAGTTAATCGTGCATCGCAAGGGGGCGACTCCGGCTGGTAATGGTACGTTGGGTATCATACCTGGATCGATGGGGACACCTGGATACATTGTTCGAGGCCGCGGTGTTGCCGAGTCTTTAATGAGTGCATCGCATGGCGCTGGTCGACGCATGAGCAGAACCGCTGCGATGAAAAAGTTCCGCTGGCAAGATGTGAAGAAATTCCTTGACGCACGCGGAGTGACTTTAATGTCAGCCGGATTGGATGAAGTTCCTATGGCTTATAAGGACATCGATCAAGTCATGGCAGCACAGAGCGATCTTGTGGAGACAGTAGCTCGTTTCGATCCGAAGCTAGTCAAAATGGCAAATGCTGGAGAACGACCAGAGGATTGATGCCCCGTCGGACGGTCAATCGATCTGGCCACGCTTGAATGCATCGGCGATAGTTTCTTCGGTGCCAACCGTCCAGCGTTTGCCGTCTGTCTCCACCTCCATGTAACTTGCGCCGATCTTTACAACTTTGCCACGGATCTCACCAAGCTTTAGCTCGTCCCCTTCACGCAATTTCAGGGTCTTGCCTTCTGTACGTGAAAAAACCCACGCCTCCGCGCCATTCTTGCCTGCGAGCAAGCCGCTCAACTTCGCTTGAGAAGCAACATCGAACTGGGTTGGTGATGGAGGAGGTGGTGGTGGATCCTTAACCTCGATCGTAATGGTTTGTTTCGTCGATTGAGTTGGTAGCCCAGAGTCCATCGCAATTACATTAAATGAAGTCTTGCCAATTTCACGACCAGTCCAAGTAATTTTACCCGTAGCTTCATCTAACTTTAGGCCTTCAGGAGCGTCGCCGTCCAAAGCAAACTTGAGTTTCTGGTTCGGATCCGGATCTGTCGCTTCAACGGAGTAATTGACCGGTATGTTGACGACTGCATCGATCGATTTGTTCGATCGAAGCTGAGGTGGGTTATTTTTGGGCTCAAACAAATTGCGTGAATATATGGACGATTCGTAGTCTTGGATCGATTTTGCCAGAATCCCAGGATCCGACTTAGGGGTGGGCTGCCGTTCTTTCGACATCGGTAACGAAAGCACTTCGCAGTCCATGCTGATTTGCAGCTTGCCGGCGTCTTTCGGATCGTTTCTTGGTTGTAGAACGAATCTTGTTACGCGATGTAGAAACGGCTTGGTTTCAAACGCGTGCAGCAACTGGGTCGCCTCACGTAATGTTCCCTCGGCATCCATCGAAAATTTATAGGTTGTGAATCCATCACGTTCAGGGTTCGCTGCACCGGGACGCGGCTTGGGATCTTGCAATCCAACCGAGTTAGAGGTTTCGATCAACCAATCCATATAATCTGTCTGTGCGAACTCAACTTTCTTAGAGATCGATCTAGGTAACGCCTTCATCAACCTCATGCTCGAAACTTTGCCCTCAGTGATTTCAAGCTCTTGATTCTGAAGCTTGGTACGGAGTGAAGCAACTTCCTGTTCTTTGGAATCGAATCCGCTCTGAATGGATGACCAAATAAATTGGCCACCGAACAAACTACAAGCGACACCGACAGCACCTGCCAGTAATTTTTCTCTGTTAGTCATGCTCATGATGCGGTACCTCGTTGAGTCGGGCTTTCTGATGGTGAGGTTTCTGACTGCGCGGGCTTGCCCTTCGTAGCATCTTGATCATCTGTGCCAGGCTGTGTCGGTGGACTTGTTATTGGTGGAGCTGGTGGAGCGGTGTCGGTTTCTTTATTGTTATTCAACTCCGACGGGGAGCTAGAATCTTGGCTGGGCTTTGGACTCCCCTCCTGCGACTTGGTATCCGGTTCTGGAGTAACAGCATCTTTAGTATTGTTTGGTGGTGTCGATGTCGGTTTGGCAGAAAGGTCTTCTTCGCGTTTGCGCAGCTCATTGAGAGCGACATCGCTCCACTTACGAACATCTTCTACCTTTCTCGGAGCAAGCCTAATGTTCAAGCTGGATGCCCAAGCAAAGGGGCTTGTTTTGTCCATGCTCTTTGTAAAACCGCCGCTCGTGACGATTCGTCCAGGCCCCCGAAGACGTGCCTCGGCTTCTGTCCGATTGCTTTGATCCGGTGTAATGTAGTTTGTCGATACCACACCTTCGTCTTTCTTAGTTTCCAAGTTAAACGTGGTGCTTCGAAAGATCATTTTCTCGGGTGGTAACGCATTGGCAGAAACGAATTCTAGTTGCTCTAAAACGGAGTAGGAACCGGAGAGGAACTTCTCAAGCTTCTTCCAATGCGAGGTCGTTGTTTTCGCCAACTCCAGCGTTTTCTTGTTGCCATCGATCTTCGCATTGAGTTCTGCGATCTCCGTATCCAATGCAGAATGGCTCGCAAAATACCAATACACCCCGGCTCCAAGCACCAAAGCTGCAGCGGTAGCAGCCAAGGCAATCAGACGAACGGGCTTTTGTTTTTCTTCTCGTTTTCGCGGGTTATGAAAATCGATCAAGCTACCGGTCAAGCTAGGTGCTAACATTCCGCCAATAACGGCGGCGTATCGACTCTTATCGATACCGACTTCTTGTTTCGCTTTAGATGAAACGTCGATCAGCTCAAACGGATCAAGACTTTCGACGGGCATGTCGAGTGCGGATGATAGAGATTCGCACATTCCGGACATGGATTCGGGGGAGCCCCAAAGTAAAACCCGTCCAACATTGAGTTGCGACTGCTGCGATGCTGCCGCAAGTAATGTCCGCTTTATTTCGCCAACTAAGACCCGGGCCTTACTCGCTTCGTCTTGATCAGAATTTGTACGAATCGTACGCATGAAGACGACATTCTTGCCCTCCGTTATCGCCATGTCGATTTCATCGTTAACGAAATCCACGTAAAGAGTCGGAGTCGAGGCGAGCTCTGGCTTCTTTGCAATTGCTACGGAACAAGCCAACATCGGCCGTAGAACCAATTGATTCAGTTTTAGTCCGCAGGTCTCCATCAAGTGACTGAGGCGATCAATTCGGCCTGGATTCATAGATGCGGCCAGAATTTCTGAGACACCATCCCCAGACTTAAGCACCACGAAATCTATAGGCCAGTTATCACCAACGTTCGCAAAGTGACGTTGAGCCGCAAACCGAACCATGTCGGGCAATTCATTCTTGTCCGTTGATGGTAGTTGTAACGATCTCAGTTCAATGCTGCTTCGACCTATGCAAACAACTGCGTTTCCCCCTTTGGTGTTGGCTTTCTTGAGGAGCATTTGAATTGCAGCCACCGTTTTCGGACTATCTAAGTAGTCTTCGGTGGGCTGCAAATCCAATGGGGCGCTTAACAGGTGCTCGATAGAAACACCGGTCAAGCCGCTGGAACCGATCGCGAGCCGAATCTCTTTTGGATCGCAATCTATACTTATCGTTTTTGACATGGAACTGATTCGCGTAAAGTTGGAATCGAATAAATCTAGCTGTTAAACAAATTTGGATCAGGTACGGTGCGTTATTGAACGACACCCATCAACGCTCGTTGGCCAAGTGTTGATTGACTAAAGCCTCGTCCTAAATGATCAAGTTTTCTGTACATGACGACAACCGGTAGCTGCCCCGAAGCATCGATGACCGCTTCGATTCGAGAGAATCCGGCCGATTGTTCGAAGTAACCGACGGATTGAACTCGCATGCAATCCCCCCCCGCAGTTATCAACGGGGCGATGATTTTCATCTGATCGAGGGAGATGATTCCTTCGACCATGGGCCAAGTTTCAAACTTGCGATTTTCGTTGTCCGCTGACTGACCTCTGGACTCCACCAGAGCCTCCAAAATCTCCTCGGTCATACCGGGCAATCCTGCAAGAATCTCGCGGGGTGCCTCATTTATATTAATTCGACCAGGCATTACCGTCGCGGTTACCGCCGTAAGTTTGTCCATAATCATTGGCAAATACAAAGCCATCGCAATCGGGCTGTTCTCGAGAGGCGAGGTTATCGTTACCTGTTCGTTATTGATAGTTGCCGTGAACTCCGCACCAATTAAGTCGAGAACTTGTCGAACGGAACCTGATGGCGGATTCGCGGTGTCAATATTTAGTTGATCCATCATGTCGGCAGACCATTTAACCTTTCGCGTCGCTCCACCCTCTCCACCACCTGCAGACATACCGCCCCCCATGGCCATGCCGCCGCCCATTCCCATGCCGCCGCCTGCGCCAGGCCCGCCGTTTCCTTGCCCACCGCCGTCGCCACCTCCAGGCCTACCTTCTCCCCGACCGCGCCCGCCTTGTCCAGGGCCGCCTTGTCCAGGGCCACCTTGTCCGGGACCTTGACCACCGTCACCGCCACGACCTGGCCCGCGTTGGCCCCCGCCGAAACCGCCGCCATTTCCTCCTCCTGGCGGCTGTCCGCCACCACCCTGTCCGCCTCGCTGAAGAAAGCCAGTAAGTATCAAGCTGTTAGGATAAAAAATCATACCCGCCGAAGCCATCAGCGATGTGTCTATGAGGCCTTTAGGAGAAGTAAAACCCACGCGTCCTCCACCTCCACCTCTTTGACCGCCACCTCTTTGACCTCCTCCACCAGGGCCAAATCCACCGCCGGGACCGCCCCCTGGCCCAAATCCACCGCCAGGACCGCCACCGCCAGGACCGCCACCGCCAGGACCGCCACCGCCAGGACCGCCACCACCAGGACCTCCGTTTCCTCGGCCAGGTCCACCTCCGCCACCTGGTCCGCCGCCACCTGGTCCGCCACCTGGTCCGCCGTTACCTCGATCGCCTCCGCCACCTGGTCCGCCACCGTCTTGACCTCGTCCACCGCCGGGTCCTCCGCCGCCACCTGGTCCCATGCCTCCTCCGGGCATTCCCGCACCACCAGGCATGCCTGCTCCGCCTGCAGCACCGCCCTGTTGTTGTGAATTAGCCATGTAACGGTAAGCAATAATAAACGTTGCAATATCGGCTCCCACTGCAGTCTCAAGATCCGTTTGCAGTGTCGCAACATCTTGGGTGTTGATATTGATTCGTGGATCGCCAGACTGCTGAACGTTCTTTTCCTTGGAGTAGACTGTCAAATACGCAGCCCAGCCCAAAGGCGGAATTGTTGTTCCTTCGGAGGAATCTGCACTCGATGCTCCCATAGGCACTCCCATGTTTGCTGCAGCAGACTCTTCGGCTGGATCGAGTACGCCATTTCTGTTTTGATCGAAACCGAACAATAAATCAGGCGAGACTCCTCTTACTAGAAGTAGCTGCTCAATCGATTGCAATGGCCCATTGTTTGGAGCGTAGGGAGCCGGGAGCGTGGAGTAGTAATCACGTTCTGCTCCGTACTCTCTGGATTCGTCGTCCTCATCGATGAAGTCAAGAATTGAGTCAGCAATATCTTCCGTCATTCCTGGCAAAGCCATAAGCAGAGTTCGACCGATACCCGACGGCGCAGGTTCACCCGATTGCCCTGACCCATTTGCTCCCGACGGTGCTCCTGCTAGTGCTCCACCCGAAGCTCCCATCGCGGCTCCTAATCCCATTGCATCCATTCCAGGCATGACTTGCTGAGCAATTTGCCCCAGCGACATTTGACTATCGACCAAAGGCAAAACATTTAAGTTGAGCTTGGCGGATTCATTGATCATTCCGAAACGAAGCCCGGCAAATCGGCCAGATTCATCCAGCTCAGGAGCCACGAGTGTGTAGTTGCAAACATTCCCTTGCATACGACCTTGAAGAACCGGTATCGCTTGAAAAGTGCTTGGATTATTGTACGTCCCACCTGCCTCTTCTCGTTCTGTGCGAGTCGATGCTAAAAAAAGTCTCGCGGCATCAATGGCCGAATCGGCCGCGTATCGCGATTGAATTGATTCTCCAAGCAGAACGGATTCTTGATGACCGCTTAGCATGGACCTTGAGTATGCGAGTGCCCCTAGCGAGATCGATGCGACGACCAATAGAACGATTAGAAGAATGATGCCTTGCCTAGACTGCGCAACTCGCTTCGACTCAATGCGTGCGCAGGTTGAACTAGTTCGCCGAAGCGAATTCGCACGTTTCATTTTTCGTCGTCTAGTGGTCATTATAAAAATCCTTTGTACGCGATGTACTAAGTCCAATCCATTTCCTACAGCCCGAGGGATCCCATGCCGTTATCACCTGCCGAGGCATCCGTTTGCGGCTTGGTTAATAGCTGTGAACCCGGAATCAGTGTCGTTGTTGTGTAAATTTCGATTCCACTCTCCGCTAATGATCCAGATGTAAGACTAGAAATCGATTGTCCTGGATCGACCGGATCGGTTTGACGTTTACTTTCGAGTTGCATGGCCAAGGTGATTCGAACGACGAGAGGTAACCCCTGAACGCTGCTGTCCCATTCGGATTGCCACAGCTGCCCGTCAAAGTACTCGAACTCGATTGCAATAACCTCTGGAGCCAGCAATTCGCCTGTTCTCTGTAAGGAATCGGTAGTCCCCTGTTCGTAGGCAAACAACGTGATGGCTCTGTCGAGTGATCGTCGAACTAAACCACCAGCTGCACCGTCTGCAGATAAGGATTTGGAACGGATGTCTACCTCGGTGGCAAGTGGGTCTCTAACGCCATCTGTACGTTTGGACTGAACAAAATAGGAAACGGTTTTAATGTCGCTAGGCATATCGGCTACCGTTCCATTTACGACATCTTGTTCCATCGGAACGTATTCATCAGGCCGTGGTAGCCGGCTGATATCTATATCAATCGAAGTGCTCGTTCCATAAATTCCAGGTGGCAGAGCGGCCACTGTGGGAGTGGTTGCTTCGCTGCTTCCAGTCGATGCAGCACCAGCACCAGCCGTGGCATTACCGCCAGTCGCCGACATCCCTCCCGTTCCACCAGTCGCGGCACCGGTGCTTGCCCCAGCTCCCCCGGATGCACCAGTTCCACCTGCAGCAGCGCCACCGCCACTTTGCTGGCCCCCTGACAACAATTCACTTAAGCCAGCGGTATCGAACGGTTGGTTTCGAACAACGGTTCGAATGTCGTCCGCAATCATATTCAACAAAGCACGAGCTAACTGCGTCTGCTTGACTCGGTCTCGCCCGAGATTCTGGTTGGTCAAATAAACCTGAACCAATCCTCCAATTATCCCTGCAACGACTGCCGTTAGAGCAAGAGACAACAAAACCTCAACCAAGGTAAAACCGCCCCTCGAAAGTTCATTTCGATTTTGCGATTTTCTTTTTAGATTACTACAGGAATTTGCAGGTGAGAAAATCATCGGCTTCCTGTACCTCCTGTCCCGCTTGAACCACTCGATGCACCGGACGATCCGGACGAACCCGACGCATCGGGTGTTGGAGGCGTGTCTAAACCTAACGAAGGATCGATAACCCAACGTACGACATAGAACAACTCTTTTTCTCCCTCCGGAGAATCGATGATGTCGGTTATGGCTAATCTCAAGCCAATCATATTGGGTCGTTCGGCATTGACAGTATCTAGTTTGTAGTACCAATTGCCACGCGAAAAACTGCCGTCGACTGGAGTCCAACCCGTAGTCTGCATAGGTATCGCACCCACCAAAATCTCCGACATGGTTCCTTCGCAAATCAGTTGTGCCGACGCGATTCGCTGGGCCATCAATGCGTTATTGGTGGCTTGCCTGGTGATTTGTGCCAATAATGCAGCCGAGGTGGCTAGAATTGCCAGCGCGAGAACAACTTCCAAAAGGGAGATTCCAGCCCGGCTGTTGATAACGCGAGATTTCGATCGTTGCGTCGAATGTGATTTTCCTGAAATGTTGTCGCTACCGATTCTCATGATTGCTATTCGCCTATTACTGAGCCGGTACAAATGCCGATGGATCCACGCTGGTCGTTTGATACTTGGATAGCTGTCCCACAATGCCGCGTAATTGGACTACCACTCGACGCCCTTTTTGATCCACCAAAATAATCTGAGCGGTCGTACTCGATCCGTCTGGATAAATTAACACAGGGTTACTCAATGACCCTGCTGCACCCGATCCGGAAGCAGGTAATGAGCCCGTTTCTGTTTGGATAGCGGCGGCACTTCGAGTATCCATCAATGTTTCAACAGCGATGAACTGGACGTAGGAATCCAATTCCAATTGCTTTGTCGCACCTGAAGATTGCGACGTTTCCACTCCACCACCTGGGGCAGCGGATGTGTCGAGCGTCAATCCGGTGGAGGTAGTAATGGTTGCTCCAGCCGATGCATTGATCTCGTCACTCGAGGTCAACCAAGGCTTAACGGTGTAATTGCGTCCGCCGAGTGTCGCTTCGAAAACTTGTGTTTGGCCGGTTTGTATCGCCCGGATTCTTCCCTCGGCGATATCGTTGGCGATTTGGTCTGCTGCAACCGAGAGCTTTCGGCTGGTTATCATCGAATCAATCGTTGGGGCCGCTAGGCCCGCAAGTGCTGCCAAGATGGCAAGCACCAGCAGTACCTCAAGCAATGTGAAGGCCCGCCTCGCGGACCGTCTGCAGAAAACAAATTCTCTACAATGAATTTTCACACTACGGGGTAATGTCATCTGAGGTTCCGGATTGGCCATCTGGTCCTACACTGCGCAATTCGAATTCCGCGCCACCTGGCTTGTACTCGTATGGTTTGTTCCACGGATCCATGGGAAGCTTGTCAAGCTTCTTCACCCACATGGCAGGGTCGACATCAGCAGGCTGAGTAACGAGCCCTTCCAAGTCTGATGGCAAAGTTCCAACCATGAGTTGGTACTCTTTGAGAGAAGCGGACAAGACCCCAAGCATCGCTTTGGCCTCTTTTTGCTTCGCTTGTTGTAACGTACCACTTAGTGCTCGAATTCCGAATCCTGCGATCACAACGATGATGATGAGAACCAAGAGGACTTCCATCAACGTGAAACCGCTTCTCTTCGATCGGCGGATTGGTCTATTTCTTCTCATAATTGTTCCTTTCGAAATCATTTTGGTAGTGTGTCTATTGGGCTTTTACGATCCGTCAGCCACTATTCTACAACGAACTTGCGGAATTGATAATCGGCAGTAGCAAGGCCATGACCACGAACATCACCATCCCTGCTAACACCAACAACATGAACGGTTCTAACAATCGAACCACCGTCTCTAACCGACGGAACGTGGTCCGTTCCAAGTTATCCGAAATGGTAACCAGGACGTTATCAAGGGTATTCGACTCTTCGGCAATCGAAATCATTTCCACCACTGTGGTAGGAAAGTGTCCCGATTTCTCGAGTTGCTTGGCTAGTCTCTCCCCCGCTTGAATCTCTTCACTGGCTGCTTGGACCGATTCGGCAAGAATCAAGTTCCCTGACGCTTGTCGACTAATATCGAGCGAACGCAAAAGAGGAACACCATTCTTGAGCAACGTTCCAAGCACTCGACAAAATCGAGCAACTGCTAAATTTAGAAACACGGATCCAAGCAAAGGTGTCTTAATTTTTACTAAATCGAATCGTCTTTTTCCTTCATCGGTTTTGAGATACTGATTGATCCCTAAACCTACCAATCCGAACATGCCCAAAACGATCCACCAATACCCTTTGACGATACGACTGATCGCCAACAGCACCTCCGTCGCCTGAGGCAATGCCCCTTTGGCTCGCATGGAAGCAAAAATAGCATCGAATTGCGGTACGAAGAAAATGAGCAAAACGGTCACGACTAAAACACCGACCGTCATAACGAACACGGGGTAGGCGAGCGCACCGGCTGTCTTGCTCTTCATCTCTTCCTGTTGCTGAACGAAGGAGCCGACTCGTTCCAATGCGTCTTCAAGAAAGCCCCCTTCGCTACCAGCCTTGACCATGTTGACGCCGATGTCATTGAAGACTCTTGGAAATCGAGACATGGCGTCCCCCAGCGATTCCCCTTCTTCGACTTTGGCCTTTATCTCGGAGACCGCAAACCGCAGCGTCTTGCTTGTTCCACCTTGTGTCGACAAAACGGACAAGGCCCTTAGAAGAGGCACACCGCTTCGGAGCAAAGAGGCAAGCTGTTCATAGAATCCGGCCATCTGAGTTCCGGAGACTCGTCTGGTGCTTTTGACCTGCGATCCTTTGTTTACCGTTATTGATACGGGAAACAAAGATCGTGCCCCAAGCTGAGCAGCCGCATCGCGTTGATTATTGGCTGAAATCGTTCCAGCAATCGATTTACCGT
>Ga0315899_10004690_pt1 | contig 14748 bp, 15 predicted proteins | sample LakEriMetagenome_2_FD_203518 | JGI IMG/M metagenome (GOLD analysis project Ga0315899, IMG submission 203518) | Freshwater fungal communities from buoy surface, Lake Erie, Ohio, United States - Buoy 4 MA112 | ecosystem: Environmental > Aquatic > Freshwater > Lake | place: USA: Lake Erie, Ohio... | reverse complement strand
GCGAGAGTGGTTCGTGTGTCATAGATGAGAGAGCGAGAGTGGTTCGTGTGTCATAGATGAGAGAGCGAGAGTGGTTCGTGTGTCATAGATGAGAGAGCGAGAGTGGTTCGTGTGTCATGTGTCATAGACTCTGTGTATGTGTCTTAGACTGTGAGAGTAAGAGTGTGAGAGTGTATCAGTAAGAGAGTGAGACTGGTTCATCAAAAAGAGGCGGATCGTCGGCGACTCTGACGTGTTTTTTTTTTTTAGAGGGATCAGGGTTTAGGGAGGAGAGAGTACCGATTCAAAGAGGCGGATGGGGGGGGACTCTGACGTGTCAAGCATGCAGGGGATCTTGCCGTTCGGATTCACCTCCGTGAAACCCGAGGAGAACTGGTTTAGGGTTTGGGATTTAGGGTTTGGGGTTTAGGTTTCAGGGTGTAGGGTGTAGGGTTTAGAGTTTGGGGTTTAGGGTTTAGGGTTTAGGGTTTAGGGTTTAGGGTTTAGGCCCCGAGCAGTGGATGCAAAGTCTTGTCTCTGGGATCCGGTCTAGGGTCTAGGGTTTAGGGTCCAGGGTTTAGAGTCTAGAGTCTCGGGTCTAGGGTTTAGGGTTTAGGACCTGCTTAAGCTCCATGATGTTGATGAACCACGCGTCATAGTCGACTTTTTTTATTTCTGATCTCGGAGACCGGCGCGCGGGGGCGTGGAGGGCGCGCGCGTGCAAGCAGGTCAGAGGGCGCCTGCGTACGTGCGTACGTGCGTGCGTGCGTTCGTTCGTGCGTGCGTGTGTGTGTGCGTGCGTGCGTGCGTGCGAGAGAGATGAATTGCATTCCACTGTCAGCTCTCCTTTCCTTTCCCTTGTGTTCGGCGTATGCATGCGTGCTCGCTGCCACGAAAAAGACCGTTTAGTTCTTCCAGGAGGATGGTCACTTTTTGGCCGTTTGGGGTGCCAAGGCTGTAGAGTTGGTAGGGGTGATCGCCCTTCGGGAGCTCCTCGTCGAATCGGGCGCCAGCTGTAGGCCTGTTCATCGCTCCCATGGGGCCTATATCATACGAAAGATGTATATTATCATTATTATTGGAGCCTATATCATACGAAAGATATAATCATTATTATATATCATACGAAAGATATATAATCATTATTATTGGGGCCGTGCGGGCCCATGACGCAGCATCAGAGACACAGCTCCTCTCCGCACGCACGAGACAGCGCCGTCCGCTCGGCGCAGCGCCTGCACATGCGCGGCCCCGCACACATTGGCGCTCTCACCGCCCTGCGGCTCCAGGAACGTCCAGACATCGGGCACCTGTGGCACGCCGCACGTCAGCCGGCGCGGAGCAATTTCATCTTTTACCAGGCATCTGCACACGCCACCCGCATGGCAACCTCGTAGCCCTCGGGGAGCGACGGCTTGGTCGCGGGGCTTGTGCCGGACATCCTCTTCCTTGCGTCGCGTTCTCCTGCAAACGAACAAGTTAAAACTCCACATGATATTTTACGATTTCCAAAATGGCGTGGCCGACCACCGAGCAAAAGTGCCTGTTGATACGGTTGGGTGAGTTGGAAGCGGCCAGCGACTGGCCGGGCATCGTGGCGCTGGAGCGCGAGACACTGGTACTTGCGCGGGACCTGCGCGGGGCGCATCTCCGCATGGCGGGTGCGATCCACGGAGTGCTGGGGCTTGGGTTTGAGGGGGTGGGCCAGTACGCGCGCGCGCTCGAGCTGCATGCGGAGTGCAAGTCGATCGATGAGACGCTGGGGGACTGGGCGGGAGTGGCACGGGCGTGCGGCAACCTGGGGAACTGCTACTACCGCACGAGGCAGTACGCGCGGTCGCTCGAGCTGCATGCGGAGTGCAAGGCGATCGAAGAGGAGCTTGGGGACCGCGCGGGTGTGGCGCGGGCGTGCGGGAACATGGGGATCTGCTACGACCGCACGGGGCAGTACGCGCTGGCGCTCCAGCTGCTTGCGGAGGCCAAGGTGATGGCGGAGGAGCTGGGGGACCGCGCGTTGGTGGCGGCGGCGTGCGGCAACCTCGGGAACTGCAACTACAGAACGGGGCAGTACGCGCGGGCGCTCCAGCTGCATGCGGAAGACAAGGCGATATCAGAGGAGCTGGGAGACCGGGAGGGGGCGGCGCGGGCGTGCGGCAACCTCGGGAACTGCTACGACAGCACGGGGCAATACGCGCAGGCGCTCGAGCTGCATGCGGAGTTCAAGGCGCGGGCGGAGGAGCTGGGGGACCGGACGTTGGTGGCGGCGGCGTGCGGCAACCTCGGGCTCTGCTACTACCGCATGGGGCAGTACTCACGGGCACGCGACCTGCATGCGGAGCACAAGGCGATGGCGGAGGAGCTGGGTTACCGCACCGGGGTCGCGCAACAAGGCTGGATTTGGGAGGAGCGGCGGCTGGCGTGCGGCAACCTCGGGCTCTGCTACTATAGCACGGGCCAGTACGCGCGGGCGATCGAGCTGCATACAGAGTGCAAGGTGATGGCAGAGGCGCTGGGGGACCGCGAGGGGGTGGGCAACGCTTGCAACAACCTCGGTCTCACCCTCGAAAAGACGGGCGACCTCCCCGCCGCCGCGCGCGCCCTCGTGAAGGGCCTCGCCGCGTTCCAGCGCGTGGAGCGCGACATGGGCGCGCACGACGACCGGCGCGTGTCGCTGTTTGAGCAACAGCAGAAGTCCTACATGCTGCTGCAGAGCGTGCTACTGGGGCTCGAACAGCCTGGGTGGGCACTGGGCGTGGCGGCGCAGGCCAAGGGACGCGCGCTGCTGTACCACCTCACTGGCGGTAACAGTCACAGCGACGAGGACGAAGCTAACATGACTGGCAATCATGTCTCTTATCAGGACCTTGTTGGAGAGTGGTGGCGGGAGGTGCAGCAGGACTTGCAGGCCGAGGGTGACGCAGGCGCGGCCGCGGCACCGAACAGGGCAAAGAGCAACGACAGAACGTTTGGCAGCAGCAGACTGTTTCAGCGCCCGCGCAAGTTCAACGAGGAGCCCAAGTACCTGTCCCCAGCCCCCAAGTTCGGCCCCGTGCGTCAGCCTCTGTCGGAGAGCACGCGCATGCCGTGCGCGAAGCGCATCGTGGAGTATTCTTTTCTGTCGGACTATAGACTGGCCATCTGGGTGTTGACGGGCACGGGCCAGCTGCTGGGCAGCACGACGGTACCCACGAGACTGGCAGGGGTACGTGGCAAGGCCGCAAGACAGAGTAAGGCAAAGAGCAAGAAGAATACCCTGTTGTCGCGCACGAAGTATACACTCACCAAGAAGTATACACCCACCAAGACGCCCAAAAAGAAAGTCAAAATTAACAGGGGGGCGGGTGAAGAGGGGGAGCAGCAGCAGGAGCAGGAAGAGCAGCAGGAGGAGCAGGAGGAGGAAGAGATGGAGGAGGAGGAGGAGGAAGAGATGGAGGAGGAGGAGGAGGAGGAGGAGGAGGAGGAGGAAGAGGGCGCGACGCCATAATGCGGCAGGCTCAACGTCAGATCGATGAGGACGCAGTGGAGGAGGATGCCTCGCTCATGGTATCGATCAAGCGCGATCAAAAGGTGCTCGGGTCATTCTACCAGCACCTGCTAGCGCCCGTGGAGGCCCACCTCGAGGGCGCCACGGAGGTGCTGATTATACCGCATAAGGAGCTGTTTTTCGTGCCGTGGGCCGCACTCTTTGACAGCCAAACAGGGTACCTGATCGAACGGCACGTGCTGCGCGTGGCACCGTCGGTACCTGATCGAACGGCACGTGCTGCGCGTGGCACCGTCGCTGCGCGTGGCACGAACGGCGGCGGACACGTTGCGGGAAATGAAAGGACCGGAGGAGAAGGGGCATGCGCTGGTGGTGGGTAACCCGCTGCCCACTCGCTCTGAGCCTTTGCCCAAGGCAGAAGTAGAAGCCAAATTCGTAGCAGAGCTGCTGAGCGGAGAAGGCTTTGAGGTACACGCTCTCATGGGTCAAGCAGCTACCAAGGCAGACGTACAAAGCAAGATCGAGGGTGTCAAGTGGGCGCACCTTGCGTGTCACGGCAACTTTGACCATCATTTCAAAGGACCGCACATCCTCTTGGCCGACCTTTCCCTTCTTCCGGAGGAGGAGGAAGAGGAGGAGGAGGAGGAGGAGAAGGAGAAGGAGAAGACCGCATCGTCGGGCAAGAAGCATACACCCAATCCCAATAAAGGCAAAAAGAAGACCTTGAAGCTTGGAGCAGGTAAGAGGCGTGCGGGAGAGGAGGAGGAGGAGGAGGAGAGCTCCGAGGTGGACCTCACGATGGAGGAGGTGCAGGGGAGCGTGCGTTTGGGGGCGGGATCCACCGTGGTGTTGAGTGCGTGCAACTCAGGACGGGGCAAGATCTTAGCCGAGGGCGTGATGGGCCTCTCTCGAGGCTTCCTCTTTGCGGGCGCCGCCGCCACCGTCGTGTCCCTTTGGAGCGTGGATGACGGGAGCACAGCAGCGCTGATGAAACAAATGTACCAACACCTGAAGGATGGTCGCACGACGGCGCAAGCGCTGCGGCTAGCCATGCTGCACCTTCTGCGTGGGCACCAACAGTCTTGCCGAGACTCGAGGTGGAGGCGGCCCCGGTACTGGGCAGCCTTCCTCGTGGTGGGCGCAAACACGTGCCTACCCGGTGCGGGGAGTGTGGACACGCTTGAGGGTCCCACAGAAAAGACACCGTCAGGAACCGTCCCCAGAGAGAAGCAGACCGTGTCATCGGGCAAGAAGCATACATTCACGACGAAGCCCAAGAAAGTCGAAATAAGGAGGGGGTCTGGTGAGGAGGAGGAAGTGGTGGTGGTGGAGGAGGAGGCGGAGCAGGAGGACACCCTGGGTCTGATTTTAGAGGGCGAGCAGCTCGTGTCAACGTTCCCGTCAGTCTTTGCGAGGTCATTCTTTGCATCGCGTCAGTCCGCGAGGCGTCCGCTCAAGGACGCGATGGCGGCCTGCTGACGCTTCTTGACCGCCGAAGTGACCGAGAAAGACAAAGCTCGATGCCTGGCCTGCGCACTTGCGGGACAGGTCTTGAATACCCATGTGTAGGCAGAATCAGCAGACTTGCAATCACTCGCGGTGGTACCGGATGCTGGAGGGGCGGCACTGCCGCCTCCGGCGGCCTGTCCGGTACAGCAGCTCTGCCCAGCCACACCAGCGATAGTAATCCAGATAAACAGGACCACAATAGGTCCTGCAGTAATAAAACAAACGCAAGTGCGAACAGACACACAGAAGTGTACCAGTGTGAAATTCTAACCGTGTACACACAAATGGAAACTATAAGATCGCGAGGCGGGATCGAAAAGAGCGTGTGGAGCGCGGGCTAACAAAACCAGCTAGAACGCAAACCCCTGGGGCATCTAGGTATGGCTAACTAGTGGGACGTGAAGGGGATAATGCGCGTATGTGCGTACATGGCTTTGAGATTGACAGCTTTTATTCGAGTACCAATTTGGCTCTTCACAAAAATTCAGAACCTAAATCAAGAAACCAAGTTTAACTCTAGGAATCACGAACAAACCTACGACCCGAGGATTGTCATTTTAACTATTTTGAGCATATCGTGTTTCGTTATATCTGCTGCTGTCACTGGCATGTACTCAGAGTCTGGGTGCCCTTCAGCTATGATTGATGCACGTAAATTATATATTCTTTGTGTGTCGCCCCCTTGTATTTTCTCATCGTTTTCGTACTTTTTGATTCTATCCAATTTAAGTTTGGTACTTATTTTATCCTTATTTACTTCACGATATTCTTTTGCTTTTTCTTTAAGCATATCTTTATTAAGTTCTCTATAATAGATACCATATTCTTTTGTATGTTGTTTATTAGCTTCTCTGTATTCTTTTATTTGTTCTTTATGTTTATCTTTATACTTCTTGTCAGTACATCTACATCTATCGCATGTTTTATATGGCAATCCATCGCTTTTTAAAAAAGGGTATAAAATCATTTTGACATTTCGAACACTTAGACATTCTTGATCAATTCTAGTATATAATAATCAAGCGGTTTTTCTTTAAGTCGTTTTACTACTTGCTAGTACTATTTAAAATGCTTTTGACGGAGGGATTTTGAGGGTTTAGGGTTTAGGGTTTAGGGTTCAGGGTGGTTATCACGTTTTAAACTAATCGCCTTCGGCGATTATAGAGTATAGAATACTCTATAGAGTCGAAGACTCCAAGCGACGTTCGCGGATGGATAGGCGGAGGGTAAAACCGAAGGTTTTATAGAGCCTAAAAGGCTCTAGGGCGGAGGATAGATACTTATATATTATTGACTGCCTCCAGCAGGAGGTCGCATTCGCTCCAAAGGAGATTAATGCGCCTACGGCGCAATCATGAATGGGCGGAGGGAGGGGTCGGAGGGAGAGGGGGCGATTTATGAAGCCTATGAAGTAAAAAATAAAAGGCAAAATTTGCGCTGTCTTTTGCTTCGCCGGAAAAAGATTTTTTTATTTATTTATGAAGTGATTACATGGGGAAAATTGTATAAACGGTTCAGACATAACTACTAGTGTCGAAAACAACATAAGTGAAAACAAAGACATCAGTTTTCCCTGAAAAAACGTGACCATGAAACCAGATTTATTTACCAAAACTTTAGATACTTTTACTGCTCAAATGGTGTGCCTTTACCAGTCGCATGTGGGGAGGCACACAAAAATAAGATGGACTGTTCGACAAATTTCCAGAATTTTTTCTTCAACGTGCGAGACGCGCTGACGTAATTATGCGACAGATTGTTGCCAATACGTGTGCTGTCCAAAAATGGTACGGAGAGGCAGTTTGTCAAGGTTTAGATTCGCGGTGATTCCCACTACAAAACAATAATAATTTAAAAAAATATGATACAAATAATCCAAAGGGCCCGTTCCGAACATTCAGTACTGGAGGTTTTTGGGCGTGATGTCGTAATGACGCAAATGCAGTACCGAGACAGCAACAAGCCAGTGGTAAATGCGGGGCCTGGTATCCCAAAACCGTTGTCAAAATCAGGTATTCATGACCAGAGTCGGGTATCTGATGGTAAAAGTCGGGCTTCGCAAGGGCTTTCCACTGATGTATTACACTTGTGGTGGAAGTCGCCGCCTCCTCTTCAAAATACGTCCGCAATGGTCGGAAATTTCTGTTCTGGGAAAACCAGACCTCTTTTCAAATTTTGGTTTTAAAACCATGGCCCGGATCCATCGTGTTATGGAGTAATCGTTCCTAATAAACTCTCACTCACTCTGGCCGCCGTGCGGGCTGTCTACTTCACCGCCCCGGGCCGTCTACTTCACCGCTCCGTCCTGGCCGCCTGTCACCGGGCGACGCCCTGGACCCCCGTGAGAGAACTGCCTCTGGCGCTCCCTCTGCGTCCTTGGGGCACCATGGCGTGCCTTCATCGCTGCAGAAACGCCACCAGGTCCGCAGTGCACGAGTCAGGCTCCACACGGTCGTTGACAACCTCCCGCCACTTGCCGAGCACTCCGCAGATATCCTTGTGCCGCCCGTCCCACAGACTCCCGCCCAATGTGAAATTTTTCGAAGCCATCTTTTGGTGATCTGCGCTGCAAAACCTCGCTACACGGCAGCCGCTGCACGTGAGCATCGGCGTGTCCTCGCCCCGCGTCTGCCCACACCCAGCGCAAATGTGCCGTCCCCGTTGCACACGCCACGATAGGTGCTCTTTGAGATGTGCCAGCGCCGCGTCCTCTTGGCCCGCATAAAAGGTGAGGTGCGCCAGGTGCAGTTTTGCAAATGGACGACCATCATCGAAGGCAGCCTGGAGCCACTTTGCCGCCTCACGCACTCGATCATCCCGGCACGCTGATACCGACGAGTGACTATGCGGTCCAGGAGCTTGGTCAGCGCCAGTAGCGGGGCCCTGGCGAGCTGCCCGGACTTGAAAGGTGAGGGCGACACCCATGTTGAGCGCTGCGTCGGACAGCTGGATGCTGGCGCGCAGCCCTGACACCCCCGCCCGGTCGTCCACCTCCTTTGCAATCGCCAGACTCTGCGCGTGGTGCTCGATGGCCTGGCTAAAGTCCCCCTGCGACAGATACAAGTTTCCGAGGTACCCGTATCCCTCGCCCTCCCCCGCCCGGTCGCCCACCTCCTTTGCAATCGCCAGGTGCTGCGCGTGGTGCGCGATGGCCTTGCTGAAGTCCCCCTGCGACTGATACGCGCTGCCGAGGTTCCTGTATGCCTGGCCCTCCTGGGCCCGGTCACCCACCTCCTTTGCGATCGCCAGGTGCTGCGCGTGGTACTCAATGGCCTTCGCATACTCACCCTGCCAATCATGCGCATTCCCGAGGTTCGCGCACGCGCTGCCCTCCCCGAACCGGTCGCCCACCTCCTTTGCAATCGCCAGGTGCTGCGTGTGGAGCGCGATGGCCTTGCTGAAGTCCCCATGCGACTGATACGCGCTGCCGAGGTTCCCGTATGCCTGGCCATACCCCGCCCGGTCGCCCACCTCCTGTGCGATCGCCAGGTGCTGCGCGTGGTACTCAATGGCCTGGCGGAAGTCCCCCTGCGACCGATACGTGTTGCCCAGGTTCAAGTACGCCCTGCCCTCCCCCGCCCGGTCGCCCACCTAGTAGTATAGATATGTACAATAACGATGTCGGTAAGGAATCAGCCCAAAAATTCATGAGGCAAACAGGTGCCTCCGGCAGAGGTTTTGCATTCGCAAAACAAGGTAATAAAATGCGCCGCCTACGGCGACGCAATCATGAATGGGCGGAGGAATGGATAGGGTGGTTATCACGTTTTAAACTAATACGCCTACGGCGTATTAGTTTGGCGACGTTGCAGATGGATGGGCGGAGGGATTGCAAACGATATGTACAATAACGATGTCGGTAAGGGGGTAGTATATGCCTATGAAGCTTATGAAGCAAAATAAAGGGTGGCGGCCTTTAGGGCGCCTGTTTGCTTCATGAATTTTTGGGCTGATTCCTGACCGACATCGTTATTGTACATATCTATACTACTCGAGAAGACAGGACAGACAGCAGCATGTCGCGTCATGGCCGTGAAAGCATACAGTCGCACACAGGCTAAATTTTGGTATGTTGACTTTACTATCATATCACATTCAGATGGTTGCGATTTGCAATTGCCTGTGCGAAGGGGTACGGTGAAAAGCGTAAATCATGCGATGAATCTGCAAGACCTCTTTAGGCAGCTCTTTAATCACCCTCGCACCCTAGAGGATCTGGGGATAAAAGAGGAGCGCAGCAAACAAATCATGACTGCGACAATAGATGCTTGGAGAGAATCCCTACAGAATCCTTTTGTGCTTGCATGCGAACTTTCAGCGCAGATAAACGCCGCTGATGCACGACGCAAAGAACAAGAGCAACAAGCAGCCGCTACACGCTCGGCGGAGGTCGAAAGGAAAGCTCTTGAAGATGCCAAAGCGCCAGGGCCCCCTGCTGGTCATTTTAAACAAATAATCGAAACGTTTGAGCCGCTAGATGATGATGATCGTCCTTTTATTGTTCTTACAGAAACAAAACCTAGCAAACGCCAATCTTCGATGAGATAGACTTGCTGGAGGAGGATCCTCCACATCCGGGCGTTGCCATGCGAAACGCGCGCTTCCGTCCGTATTGGATACAGGCGGAGGAAAAAGAATGGCAAGGCTTGTGGGACAAGGGCGACTTTAAGAAATGGAGCCGCAAAGACTTGCTAAGCAACGATAGAGTCTTTACCAGCAGATATGTTTACGAGCTCAAACGGTCTGCAGTAACAGGCGAGGTCTACCGCTTTAAAGCCAGGCTGATCGTGCGGGGCTTCCAAATGGAGAAGGGCGTTGACTTTGATGACTCATTCTCTCCAACGCCGGGCCTCGCAGTTGGCAGGCTCATGCTCTCGCTAGCAGTTGCAAACGATTATGAGCTACATGCATGCGTTATTGAGCAAGCTTTCTTGCAAGCCGACAAGCTACCAAGGCGTGAACGGCAGGTACTTCATCCAGCCAACCCCCGGTAGCCCCGACGCAAGTAACCGAGATGTTGTGTACGAGGTTTGCCGCCCTCTTTATGGTAACCCCTCCTCACCACGCGCTTTGCACAACACCTTGGACGCCTATTTTATCAGCGAAGGCTTTGAGCATGTGGGTTTTGAAGAATCAGTGTGGGTGCGGCCAAAGGGCGGAAAATATGGGGAAGATATTTATGTCTCTACTCACGTCGATGACTGCCTGATTTGCTGCAAGTCTACTACGACCATGAGCAAATTTAAGCAGGAACTCCTGACCCGGTTCCAAGGGACTGATGAAGGGGAAGTAAAAGAGTATCTGGGCTGCGAAGTAATCAGAGACAGAGCAGCCAGGACGGGCAAAATGGTACAAGCAAAATATGCTGAGCGAGTACTGCGTACTTTTGGAATGTGGGATTGCAATCCTATGCTCACTCCTATGGACCCAAATGTACGTTTGACGAAGCGGGATTCGCCAGAAGTCGTCGACCCTCGTCTGCATCGACGGATGAAGCATTGTGGGATGTCTCTCATATCTGGTTAACATGACGCGACCGTATCTGGCATTTACATATTCTCAACTCAGCAAGTTCGTTCAATCACCCGGTCCAGTACACCGGTCCAGTACATTTAGCGGCTGCAGAGCGAGCTCTTGCGTATCTCCGAGGGACCTATAACAAAGGCATCACATATTGTGACCCTGGAGAAGATCGTCGTAACAAGCTGACGGGGTGGGTAGACAGTGATTTTGCTGCAGATCCCGACGCGTGTAAATCAATGACAGGGTATCTCTTTAGCCTGAATGGTGGAGTAGTTTCGTGGCGTAGTTCTCGACAAGGTGGTGTCACTCTCAGCAGCGCTGAAGCCGAGTTTGTGGCAGCGTCATAGGCGGGTTAAGAAGCCATCTATCTGCGAGCGCTACTGCGGGGTTTCAATTTCCGTCAAGTCGGCGCCACTGAAATATGGGAGGATAATGCCTCTTGTATCATGATGAGCGAAAATCCCGCTAATCGGGAGCGCACGCGACATCTTGACACTCGAGCGCATTATTTGCGGGAGCTCGTACGCGATGGCCACGTCAAGTTGTTGAAATGCGCAGGTCCGCAGAATGTGGCCGATGCGCTGACCAAAAGCCTTTCGCGTCCAGCCCTTTCCAAACATCGGCAATACATGTGGGGCACACGTATTCCTTTTTGAGCTTTTTATCTCTCTCTCAAGACTGGACGGCCCCCGACGGCGTCCTACAATATCATCACACCATTCAGATACCAAGTCGCACGCGCCGCCTGAGAAATATATCCTCGGTGTGTGTACTTGTGTGTATGTGTGTGTTGTGTGTCGATATGACCTACGACGCCACGATCGACACAGGAAGAGAGCGAAATAGGGTGTGATTCACTAGGGTGTGGGGTCACGAATACGTGATCACGTCCCTCTTAGAAAATGCCGTTTCGTGGAAAATAAAACGAGGCGGCCCCCCATCCGTTGGGGTACCCTCAACCTACCTCATTCACAGCCACGCGCCATGTCTGTCTGGGAGGCGCCCTAGCTCGGCCGTGCACCATTTCGGTGTGTCGATGTGCAGTGGGTGTGAGTGGGTATAAATTCTACGTTCCACAAATAAGTTCCAATCAGTGAATCCGGACACCGTACTACCTTTTGAAATGATTCGAATTTTCTATATGCTGTGTGCGTAAGGTAGGGAGAGTGGGGGGCCGAGTCTTGAGAAAGAAGCATTTCCTCTGACCTCTGTATTCCCTGACTTCAGAGGCTTTTGTACGTCATCCCACCCCCATTAGCGCCAGATTTAATTCTTGCCAATTCCGGGATCAATAAATGAGCCTGCCTCTTCTATTGCCTCCTCTATGTAGCTCTGCATCGCAGCAGTCAGCCCGGAGCTTGAGCGAGATTTATCCCGCTCTCGCTGCTGCTGCCTATAATCCTGCTTGAACTCGTCGTATTGCTGCATCGGCTGCACGGGGTCGAGGAATGGCATGTCGCTCCCACCCTCCCTCCCTCTGCGGCGAGATCTTCTCTCGACGCCCCGCCGCGCACTCACACTCCCTGCCGCATCTCTTCCTGCCGCTCTGCCTTGAACCGCCTGCATGTCGTTGAACTGGCTCAGCTCGTTCTCCATGTTCTGCACGGTGTCGACCTGTCTGTCAATGTGCCGAGCCGCGCGTGCCGTCTTTTGCCAGTCGGAGTTCGAAACTGCCCTGTTGTGCGCAACCCCCTCCCGCCTCACGCTGCTCGTCGCGCTAAAGAGCGAGGTTAGCACGAGGCCGCCCACCAGCGTGATGCCGAACGTCGCGAAGCAGATCGCCGCCGCCCCGCGCGGAAGCCGCGCTACCGCCGCCAGCTTCTTGGACGCCGCCGCGCTCTTGGAGGGCATGTAGGCTGTATTTATGTCGTCGTCGTCGAGATCTGGATGCCAATGGACTGTCAGCGCAACGCGCGCGCGCGCACGGGCTTTCGCTGCAGCACAGAAACACAGCGCCCGCGCCAAGCCGCCAAACCACCAAACGTGCCCTTATGTGGCGGCAGAAGTGGGCTCACCTTGGTGCGTTATGATCTCCTGGCTGATGCCCAGCAAGCGAGCAACTATGTCAGCCATTTTTGCGATGTCACACAAAAAAAAAAGGGACCCGGTGTAGTCGATCGCACAAAACTTTGTGGTGCAACGGCATTTTTGACTGTAGTGCTCCGAGGCTCCGACTGAACACATACGCGCACGCAGGTCGCCGTTGCGACGCATCACACGCAGCCCAGCAGAACACTCCTGGCGGACGACAGGCTTGGGGCCAACTGAGAGAGAGCAGCAGGAACGCGAGCGCGCGTTGACGCCCGTGGCTGCGGGCGCCGCGCGCGACGCGGGGCACCCTGAAATGGCGAACTACAGCGGCGGCGACGCTACGACGGCGCTGATGCGCATGCTGGACGAACTTTCGGGCGATGCAAAACGCACCTCCACGAGCTCGCTGTCGACGGCCGGGCCCAACAGCACGCTGGGCATCGTGCTTACCGGCACCACGATCGACTTCATGATCCCTGGGGGGCCGGCGCATGAGGAGGAGGTGCTGGAGCCGAAGGACGAGATTCTGGAGGTCGATGGCGTCGTGGTGAACAGCACCAGCATCAACCAGGCGCTCAAGGGCGCGGATGAAATCGGGACGATGGTACGCCTGCGCGTGCGCAAGGCCGAGGACGGCAGGTGCATCGACGTGGTGCTCAAGCGCACGTCGTTGACCTACATCCACCACATGCAGGTGTATCTCGAGCTGATGGACCAGCTTCGGAGTGCGTGCAAGCGCACCCCCGACCTTGCGGACCTGGTCCGCCGGATAGCCTCAAAGGTCAAGGAGCTGGATTCATTCCACTCGAGCGTGGAGAACGAGCTGCGCAAGTCGCTGCGCAAGTTCAACTCTGCGATGCCCCAGATGGCAGATTTGGTCCACCGCATGGCCCCAGCTGGAGGGACTGAGGCCAAGGGCGCTGGCACCTCTGCAGAGACGCAGCGCATAATCGACCGACTGCAGTACCAGCTGCAGGTGGCTGAGGGCAATCACACGAGGCTCAAGCAGCAGCTTGAAGCACAGACGCGCTCGTCCACGGGCGGCCAGATGCACGGCGACTCCGACATTGCACATGAGGTACAGCACCTGAAAGCCCTGCTCACAGAAGCAGAAAAGGAAAAAGGCTCCCTTCAGTACCGTGCTGATCAGCTGTCGAAGGAACTGAACAAGCTCAAGGTGAAGGTCGAAGCTGGAAACCAGGCCCCGGCAAACTCTCGCTTGTCTGATGTTCGGTGAACGATGTGCCCCCCCTGGCGCTCGGCCTCCTGCCCCCTTCTCTCTTCTCGGCTGTGCTAGTCTGATGTATGTTGCCCGCCCCCCCCTGAGAGTCGGCTGTGCGTCACTGTATCTGAGTCGATTCTCGTGTCTGCAGCAACTCCCGCAAAGAGCACTACATTATGATGGAGCAGGAAATCGAGGATCTCACAATGGAGGTCCAAGATCTGGAGTCGGTTTTAGCCACATCACGCCAAGAACTAGACGAATGCAAAGCGCGCGAGTCCACGGCGCAAGAACAGCTTTTGAACTTTACACGCCAGCTCGAGAAGAAGAATCGGGAGTGCGCGGCGGCGCAGGCAGAAGTCTTTCGCCTCAACCGTGCAAGGGAACAAGAGGCCGACATTACTCTCACTCGGCAGCAACTGCGGGAGGCCGAGAGGCAGCTGGAGCAAGCGATGGAGCGCGAAACCGAGCTCGACGCAAAGCTCAGCAAGTCGACTGAATACCTGCAACAGTTTCAAACCGAGGTTTCAATGCGCGAGTCTGAATTCCGTTCCGACATTTCGGGGCTTAAGGAGCAGCTGCGTGCTTTTCAAGGTGAGAACGAGGACATCAGCAAGGAGTGCGAGAAGCTTCGTATCTCGGAACACAACACACAGCAAACGCTCATTGAGGTTCAGACTGAGTTTGATTCGCACAAGCGCCGGGCCGCGGACCTGGAGTCGGATCTGACTCGCCGGCACCAAAATGCGCGCGATGAGCTTACTCATTGTCAGAACCGTGTGCAACAGCTAAACGATCAACTCAATGATGCCCTGCAGTCTGAGCGGCGGCTCAAGACAATGTCGAGCGAGGCGCATGCGGTCGCGGAGAGCTTGCAAGCAGCGCGCGTGCAGTCTGAAAAAGACTTCACCGAGCGCCTGCAGGCGATGGAAGAAGAGCTGCAGCGCGCGCAGGCCAAGGTTTTGCATTACAAATCACGCGAGCAAGAGCTCACGGTCAA
>Ga0315899_10004689_pt1 | contig 14750 bp, 14 predicted proteins | sample LakEriMetagenome_2_FD_203518 | JGI IMG/M metagenome (GOLD analysis project Ga0315899, IMG submission 203518) | Freshwater fungal communities from buoy surface, Lake Erie, Ohio, United States - Buoy 4 MA112 | ecosystem: Environmental > Aquatic > Freshwater > Lake | place: USA: Lake Erie, Ohio... | reverse complement strand
TCTCTATGGGCTGAGGTATTTACCGCTTTGCGATAGATCTGGATCATGCCATTTGAATTAATCTCTACTCGATTTGAAGTGGCTGGCAGATCCTCATTCATAACGACAAACTCAACAGATCTATCGGCAATAAATTTCAGAAGAGTAAGTGGCACCTTAGTTGCATAACTTTTCATCATAATTGGTTGTACTTTTCCGATAAGTTGCACAGCCCCTAATGGATAGCCAGAGCCACCATCAAAGTACCAATCTGAAAATGAGAGTGTTTTTTGAAAAATTACATCATTCTTACTTTTAACATTAAAGGCAGCAATATGGGCATTGTTGTGCATCATAAAGTTTTTACCCAGTAAACCTGAGGAGTTAGCTACTGGACCAGATCTTAAAAGCAGGGCAGCAGTATTAACCGCACCTAAACTTAGAACATACTTTTTAGCAACAATCTTTACCTCAAGCCCATCTCTTTGGGCTAATAAATGATCAACCTTGCCATTTTTTACAACTACTCTAGTAACCTTTAAATTAGTCTCAAGCTTTACCTTGCCAGTTTTGATCGCCGGTTCAAGCGCACAGGTTTGCGCATCACTTTTGGCATCTAATTTACAAACAAATCCATCACAGGTGCCACATCTAATACATTTTCCATCACTTTTAAGATCAACCCCCATGGCATTTGAATGTGGTTTAACACCGGCGGCAGTTAACTTGGCAGCTAAATTTGAGATGTATTTTTCATGCGCTAGAGCTGGATATGGAAATGGTTGACTACGTGGTGGTTCAGTTGGGTCCTCGCCAGTAGCTCCATGAACTTTATATAAGTGCTCAGCCTGACAGTAATAAGGCTCAATATCCTGATATGAAAATGGCCATGCAGGTGAGATTCCTTCTTTATGTCTTACCTCTTCAAAATCACTCTCTCTAAATCTTGGCAGGGATGAGCCATATACTTTGGTGTTTCCCCCTACGATGTAGTGCACGCCAGGCGTAAATTCTCTGCCTTTATGGTCTAACCACTTTTCATTTGGCTTATATTTTTGGTTTATAAAAATTTCATGAGCAGACCAGTTGGCATCCTCTTTTTTAACAAAGTCACCACGTTCAATTACTAGGCAATCTACTCCTGCTTTAGCCAAACCGTAAGCGGTAGTGGCACCACCCATCCCAGAGCCGACTATTGCTACTGAGGTTTCTAAGATCACCGAACTGGCTTTAGCGTTTGATCCTTAGTATCAACCTTTACTGCACCAGTCATAATTGCAACCGCATCCTTCATATCATGAGTCTTTGGCGTCACTACAGCAGCTCGTTTTCCTAGTCGCATTACCTGAATACGATCTGCTACTTCAAAAACCTGAGGCATATTGTGGGAGATAAGGATAACTGGCATTCCGCGCTCACGTAGAGATTCAATTAATTTAAGAACCTGATTAGATTCTCTAACTCCGAGCGCTGCAGTTGGTTCATCCAAAATGATAACTTTTTGACCAAATGCAGCAGCTCTAGCAACAGCAACTGCTTGTCGCTGACCACCAGATAAAGTCTCAACTGCTTGACTCATATTTTGAATAGTTCCAATGCCAAGAGCTGAAATATGATCCTTAGCTTTTTTCTTCATACCTGAACTGTCTAACATTCTTAAGATAGATCCAGCAGGTCCTTTCTTTCGGATCTCACGGCCCAAATACAGATTAGATGCAATATCTAATGCAGGTGCCACCGCTAATGTTTGGTAAACAGTTTCAATTCCAGCATCTCGACCATCCTGAGGTCGCTTGAAAGAAACTGATACACCATCGATTTCAATACTTCCATTATCTGGAACCTCAGCCCCAGAAAGACACTTTATTAAAGTTGATTTACCAGCACCATTATCGCCAATTACGGCCAGCACCTCACCAGGGAATAACTCTAGATCAGCACCATCAAGTGCCACAACGCGACCATACGTTTTAACAACATGATTTGCGGTAAGTACGGCAGATTTACTCATGTTCGTGCCTTTCTAATCCACTGGTCGATAGTTACAGCAAAAATAATTAGCAAACCGACCGCTAACACTTGGTAATAAAGATCTACGCCTGCAAGTGTTAAACCATTACGGAAAACTCCAACAATTACCGCACCGATTAGGGATCCAAATATGGTACCCCGACCACCAAATAGGGATGTGCCACCAATTACTACAGCCGTAATAGAGTCAAGATTCAAATCCGGTTGGGTATTTGGGCTGGCAACTGTCACACGCCCAATAACAATCCAGGCTGCGATTGCAAAAACTAATCCAGCAACCATATAAACAGAGAGTAAAACACGGTTCACTTGAATACCAGCTAGGCGAGCAGCATTTATATCATCACCTACTGCATATACATGCCTTCCCCAACCGGTGAAGCGAAGCGCAAAGGCGAGAATCAAATAAAGCATCAACATCACAATTACACCTTGAGTCACCTTGAATTCACCGATGTTTATGATGTGTCCTAGTTGAAGTAAGAATGGATCCATCTCGTCAGTTGTGACTGTTCTACCAGAAGCATAAATTAGAGTTAATGCGATAAATACATTTAATGTACCTAAAGTTACAATAAAAGGCGGCAATTTAAATTTTGTTACTAAAAATCCATTAAACCACCCAGCTAAAGTTCCTACTACTAGGCCGAGAGCAAAAGCTAGGACAACCGGCAGACCATCATCTTCTATGTATGGATCTCCCATAAAGGTTTTAGCCATTACCATTGATGAAAAGATTGCAATTGCGCCACAGGAAAGATCAATACCTGCGGTTAAGATTATAAGGGTTTGACCCGCTGCTACTGCACCCACAATTGCTACTTGCTGCAAAATTAATGAAAGGTTTCCTGGTGTTAAAAAATTCTCATTGAAAAAACTAAAACAAACAACAGCAATTAAGAGAACAGCCGCAGAGCTTAACCATGGATAGCGATGTAAGATCGCTTGAAGTTTCTGTGCATTTGAAGCTCGCCCCATAAATTCTGCCGCAGCATCCTGGGAACCAACTTGGCTCATTAATAATCCTCTCGTACCAGATTTAAAAATTGATCTTCCTAGCCCGCTAACTTAAAGGCAATTTAACCTATTAGCAAGGGCGGCCGCTACTGCAACCGCCCTCACTAACTTCTAACTTTTTCTTAGAAATTGATTACCACTCGGGATTAACCCCAAGCATTCTCAATTCCGTAAGTTGTATCTTCAGATGGAACTCCATCTTGTGGGTCATCTGTAATCAACTTGACGCCAGTGTTGTAGAAATCAAGACCAGGTGATACCTCTGGCTTGGTTCCGTTTTTCACGATGTCATAGATAGCTTGAACACCAAGATCAGCCATTAGCAATGGATACTGCTGTGAAGTAGCTCCAATGCAACCGTTCTTAACATTCTCAATACCTGCACGTCCACCATCAACAGAAACCACGATAGCCTTTGTGCCTGCAGCCTTTAGAGCAGCACATGCACCAGCAGCGGTTGGCTCATTGATTGTGTAAACAACGTTGATTGCTTTGTTCTTAGCAAGTAATTGCTCAAGTCCGGTACGTCCACCATCTTCGTTAGCACCAGTAGCTTTGTTACCTACGATTACGTAGTCGCCACCTGAGTACTTACCAGTTGGGGCCTCGTCACCCATAACCTTTGGATCCTTAACGTCAATTCCCATTCCTTTTAGGAAGCCGTTATCACGGCAGTAATCAACAGAAACCATTCGGTCATCAAAAATATCTAGAAGAGCAATAACTGCCTTCTTGCCACCAAGTTTTGCAGCGGCCCACTTACCAATTAACTCACCAGCTTCGCAGTTATCTGTTGCGAATGTGATGTCAACGATGTCAGCAGGATCTGTTGGTGTATCTAGTGCAATAACAAATAGGCCAGCTTCGCGAGCCTTAGTAATTGCTGAGTTTACGTTGACTGACATTGGAGTGATAAGAATTCCAGCGTGCTTTGCTGAAATCGCGTTTTCAATTAATGCGATTTGACCAGCATCGTCACCCTCTTCTTTACCTGATCCAACAGTTAGATCAACACCAAGCTCAGCTGCTTTTGCTTCAGCACCCTTAATCATTGCAACGAAGAATGGGTTTGTCTGATCTTTAGTGATTAGAGTTACCTTCACATCGCCGCCAGCTGCATCATCTGAACCAGATGAACATGCTGAAAGGACTAAAGCTGACACAGCTAAAAGCGCTACAAGCGCTTTACGTGTGAACTTTGATTTCATTTATTTCCTCCTATAGGTGTTCGCTTTTTAACGAACGGACCTCAGCCTAGTTAAAGAACTGCTGAGAGTGAAGTGGGGGTTTTGAAAACGGATGAAAACTTACGAAAACGTTATAAATCAGCCCGATTTGAGTATCACTGAACTATAGGGGACTGGATCTCCCGTGTGGATTATCCCCAAACACTGGCCGACCTCAACCTTAAATTGAGAGTGTGCAATCTTGGTGGTTGGAATAGCCCGATGATGTTTTATGTACTCATCCGTCGTGGCTTTATCAACTTTTTCGGTAAATTCATTTGCCAAAACGAGTGAGGTAATTTGAAGATGAGGAAGAATCTCATCTAAGACCTGAGGAATAGTTGGCCAACCCATCGTGATTGCCAATTCAATTGTTTCAACATTTGGATAGGTTGGAAATGGGCCATCAACAATTGCAATTGCATTTACATGGCGAAATCTCGCCAATAAAGCCGCAAGTTGTGGATGCAATATACCGTTTTTTATCATGAATTAAACCTACTGTACAGATGCAAGCATTGACAATATCTCATTTGAGTTGGGTAGCGATGGCACTGCACCTGCCTTTGTTGCGGCAAGTGCTCCGGCGGCACTTGCAAATTTCAAACAGTATGAAATTGGTTTTCCATCTGAAATAGCTGTGGCAAATGCCCCACAAAAGGCATCTCCTGCAGCAGTGGTATCAACAGCATTTATTTTGAATGCAGGCGTATAAATTTCATTGTCATGGTCTATATACAAACTACCATTTTCAGCTAATGTCACAACAACTTTGTTTGCACCCTTTGAAATTAATTGCCTTCCGATTTCACTTGCAGCATCTAGGCCTAATTTTTCAACGCTCTTACCAGTTAAATATGATGCCTCACTTTCATTTACTATTAGATAATCACAGGCACCTATCAACTCAGAATTTAAATCTTGAATTGGGGCAGGATTTAAAATTGTAATACTTCCAGCGAGTTTAGCTTTGATCATTAATTTACCGACCTCATTAATTGGAGTCTCAAGTTGAGCCAAACAAACTCTGGAAAGTTGAGGATTTGAAAGGTATTTTTCTTCAAATTTTACACTTGCATTTGCACCTGGAATTATTAAAATTCTATTTTGAGCATCAGCCGAAACCTCGATAACTGCAATCCCAGTCTGAGATTCAACTCTGGTGATAAATCTAGAATCGATATTTTCTTCATTCAAAACTTTAGATAAAAATTCACCTTCAATATCTTTGCCAAGTGCACCTACCATTAAAACATTTGATCCTGATCGTTTGGCCGCTATCGCTTGATTTAATCCTTTGCCACCGGGGAATCTAAGTAATTTTTCACCTGAAAGAGTCTGACCCAGGGTAGGCAGAGTCTTGGCATAAGCAACTAAGTCAAGATTTAGGCTACCAAAAACCAATACCGTCATAAGTAAAGCCTATACAGTTTGGTTAAGAAAAAGAATTTTTAAGAAAGTAATTTTATTAAAAATATGTTGTTAAAAATTGATGATTTTCACGGTATCAAGAGTAACGATTCTGTAATTGACCGCCCCTTGTTCAAAAACTCCTTTTAATGGTTTACTTGCGCAATGAAGGCAGTATCGATAGTCACCCCAGGCAAAATTGAAATTATTGAAGTTCCAGATCCTAAGCCAAATAATTTGCAGGTTGTTGTCGAGGTAGCTGCAGTAGGAATTTGTGGAACAGATTTACATATATTTGAAGGGGAGTTTGCACCAAAATTTCCGATAATTCCAGGACATGAGATGACTGGAACAATTGTTGAAATTGGCAAAGATGTCACAGATCTGCAAATTGGTGATCCCGTTGCGATAGATCCATCTGTTTATTGCGGGGATTGCTTTTATTGTCGTCGCGCCAGAGGAAATCTTTGTGAAAATTGGAATGCTCTAGGAGTTTCTATGCCAGGAGCAGCAGCTCAGTACCTTCTTTCACCGAAAAAAAATATTCATAAACTATCCAAAGGGGTTGACTTAAAGTCTGCAGCATTGATTGAACCATTATCTTGTGCGGTGCGCGGCTTCGACCAATTACCTAGAATTCCAGGTTCACACTATTTAATTTATGGATCAGGGACAATGGGATTAATGATGGCCGAATTGGCTAGAGTTAATGGTGCAGCGTCAGTATCTATTGTTGATTTAAACAGTGAAAAACTTAAGACTGCACAAGTACTTGGTTTTACTAATGTTGCAACCTCTGCGAATGAGTTTAATCAAAGCCGAGGATTTGACGTTGTCATAGATTGTACTGGAGTGGTAGCTGCAATTAAGGACGGGCTAAGTCATGTAATGCCAGGTGGAACTTTTCTACAATTTGGAGTTGCCAATCAAGATGCAAAGGTAGAAATTAATCCATTTTGGATTTACAACAAGGAAATCACGATTGTTGGATCAATGGCAGTTTTACAGTCATTTGATCGAGCAGTGGAATTATTTACCAATGGCGTACTAAATGCGGCGGTTATGATTTCAGATCGCTATCCATTAGATAAATATGCTGACGCGCTTAACTCATTCAAACTTGGAAAAGGTCGAAAAACAATCGTTCTACCTAATGGCTAATTGAGTTATTACACATGCAAAATTGGGCAAAAAATATAACATTCTCTTCGCAAAATTATATTGAGATTGAAAATTTCACACAACTTCAAAAAGTAATTGAGAGTTCTAATAAAATAAAGGTAGTTGGTACCGGTCACTCATTTAGTAAAATTGCAGATACTACTGGAACATTGATATCACTTAAAAATTTAGATGCAGAGATTGAAATTGATGAAAAATCTCAAACCGTACGCGTCTCAGCTGGAACTTCTTATGCAAATTTGGCAAAGTATTTAGAAAAAAATGGGTGGGCACTATCGAATTTAGCTTCGTTAGGGGAGATAACTATTGCCGGGGCCGTAATGACTGGTACTCACGGTTCAGGAAGTGAGAATAAAGTACTCTCTGATTCAGTTGTTGCAATTGAAATGGTTTTGGCTTCAGGTGATAAATTAGTTATTGACCGAAAAGATTTTGCCCAATTTCATGGTTTTGTAGTCTCCTTTGGAGCATTAGGCGTATTTACAAAACTTACATTAAAAATTGTAAAAAGTTTTTCAGTAAAACAAGTAGTTTATGAAAATATTCCAATTCAATCAGTTCTAGAAAACTTTAATGAAATTTTTGATAGGCCATACAGTGCTAGTTATTTTAGTAATTGGTCTCCAAAAAATACGGGTCAAATATGGATGAAGTTTTTAGATGATGATAAATATCCAGAGCTTCAATCCAAGGCGTATGGAGGCAATTTAGCTTTGACTAATCAACACCCGGTTAAAGTTAATCACCCAGGTAATTGCACAGAACAAATGGCGGTTACCGGAAAGTGGCTATTTCGCTTACCTCATTTTAAATTAGATTCTTCACCTGCATCAGGCGATGAGGTTCAAACAGAGTACTTAGTCGACAGAATTCATGTCCAAGGTTATATAAATGAGCTTACTAAAATTGGCGAAGATATTGCTGCTCGAGTTTATGCAACTGAAATTAGAACAATCAGTTCAGATGATTTATGGCTTAGTGGTGCCTATGGCCGAGAGACGGTTGGTTTTCACTTTACCTGGAAAAAATCCTCTGAGGTTAAAGATTTTTTGCCAGTAATTGAGAATATTTTAGGCAAAAATAATGGGCGACCACATTGGGGAAAGTTATTTTCCACCCCAAGAGCGCAATTAATAGAGCGCTATCCCATGTACGAAGAATTCAGACAACTAATTCAAAAGTATGACTCTGGTAATAAATTTAGAAATAAATTTATAGAACAATACTTTTAAAATTAATTACCAGGCTAAATATCCACCATCAACCACAATATCTGATGCGGTCATATAATCAGAGGCCTCAGATGCCATAAAATTTACCGCACCTTGTAAATCTGTAACTTCAGCCATTCTATTAAGTGGTATTCGAGCTAACCAGATCGGACTAACTTTTTGACCTAATTCTGTTTTCAATAATTCAGCTACCAAGGAGGTTCTTGTATACCCAGGAGATAACGAATTCACTCTGATTCCTTTTTCAGCCCATTCTGTCCCTAAGCATCTTGTTAGTGATAAAACACCAGCCTTAGCGGTGTTGTAATGGGCTTGACCTTGCGGATAGTTGGCAATATAGCCAGACATCGAGGCTGTATTTATTATCTTGCCATAATTATTTTTGACCATATGCCTAGCCTCAGCTTGAGCACATAGAAATACCGAATCCAAATCAATCTTGATCATGCGCTGCCAGTCTGCATAAGACATGTCTAATGTATCTACCCATTGGCCAATACCTGCGTTATTACAAGCAATTGTTAACTTGCCCCAACTTTTAACAATTTGATCGACCATAGAATTCACTTGTTCAGGATTAGTTACATCAGTATTTATCGCCATACTCCGCACATCTGGATTTCTATTTGTTATCTCATCAGAGACATTTCGCGCCAAATCTAAATCTAAATCCACGATAGCAACATCTGCTCCAGCATCAGCTAATCCATGAGCTAATGCTCTACCTATGCCCTGACCAGCCCCAGTTACAAGTGCGGTTTTTCCCTTAAGCGAAAATCTATCCATGATACTTTTGCTTATTAATACTGGATCTTTCTCTACCATGCTAAATACCCACCATCAATAACTAAATCCATGCCAGTTGCATAATCTGAAGCTGGCGAAGATAGAAATACTGCAGCTCCTTGCATATCTGAAACTTGCCCCATAACCTTCATTGGAATTCTAGAAATCCACTCGGTGTAGTACTTTTTTCCAAGCTCAGTTTTACGTAGATCATCCAATAATGGAGTGATCGTGAAGCCAGGAGATAATGAATTGACCCTTATCCCTTTTGGCGCCCACTCAGTTGCAAGGCATCTTGTTAATGAAATGACACCTGCTTTAGCCGCATTGTAATGTGCTTGATGTTGAGGATAATTAGATACCTTTCCAGACAGGGAAGCGGTAAACAAAATTTTTCCATATCCTTGTTGCATCATAAATTTTGCTTGGGCTTTTGCGCATAAAAAGGCCGAATCTAAGTTGTTAGTAATCATTTTTTGCCAACTACTAAATGGCATACTTTCAGCATCAATCCACTCTGCGATTCCAGCGTTGTTACAAGCAATCTCAATTGAGCCAAAATCCTTAACGATTTGACCCATAACCTGATTGACCTGATTTTCATTAGTGACATCACAGGTATAGGGTTTCGCCTTCACTTTTTTATATAGTGAAGTTAATTCCTCCACTACTTGATGATTATCTTCATTATTTCTGCCTATCACAGCAACATTTGCCCCTGCTTGAGCATATGCATGAGCAATTGCTCTGCCAATGCCCTTGTTTCCGCCAGTAACTAATGCATTTTTGCCAGTCAGTGCAAGTCGGTCCAAAATTGAGCTTGAACTCAATACCGGATCAGCACTCATATTTTGCCCTTAATTACTGTGGAAGTTGAATTTGTACTTTAACTGATTTGGCCGGCATTTTTACAGCGAAATCAAATGCTTTAATACTATCTTCAAAGTCAAAGTTATCTGTAATAAGAGGCTTTAAGTTTAATTTTCCACTCGCAATTAAATTAATTGCCCTTGGATAAACATTTCTATACCTAAAAACATTTTCAACTCTAATTTCTTTTGCAATAGCTTTTGAGACATCATAACTAATTGGTGAAAGTGGAATTCCAACATGCACGATTGTGCCGCCAGGTGCTAATAGATCAACTGCAGTAGAAGCAGCTTTTTCATTACCACTGCACTCAAACACAATGTTTGCACCAACTCCATCGGTTAATGCTTTAACTTGCGTGAGCGGATCAGAATTTTTTGAATTTACACCTGTAATTGGTCCTAAGGTTTCAGCTAGTCGTAATTTTTCATCAACTACATCCAAGATAATCACCTTGCTACACCCACCTGCAATTGCACATAATGCTGTGACCATTCCAATTGTGCCTGCGCCAATTACTACTGCGATATCACCAATTACTGGTCTAGCTTTTACTACCGAGTGCATCCCAACTGAAACAGGTTCGATCATTGCGCCTTCAGCAAAGGAGACATTGTCTGGTAATTTAAAAGTTAAGGCAGCAGGATGAATTACAGTTGGCCTTAAAACGCCATGATAGGGAGGTGTTGCCCAGAATTTAACCTCTGGATCAAGGTTATAGACACCAGTTAAAGTTTCATTACTTTCAAAATTGGGAATTCCTGGCTCCATACAAACCCTGTCGCCAACTTTGATTTTTTTTACCGCACTCCCAACCTCTACTACTGTGCCGGCAGCTTCATGCCCTAAAACCATAGGGGCTTTAACAATAAATGTCCCAATGCCACCATGTGTGTAGTAATGGACATCACTGCCACAAATACCGACGGTATGAATCTTAATTTTTACATCTGTTGGAGCAAGTACCTCATTTAACTCTATTTCACGAAGATTTAATTTTCCTTTTTCTTCAAGTACTAAGGCTTTCATAAAACTAACCCTTCCTAGCAATTATGATGGCTACGATTACTGAAATTGCGGTTGAGATCCATAGCGAAAATCCTCTAGGCTCTAAAAACCGCATCCAAATTAAACTTAATGCAACTAAAAAAACTACCCCAATAAAAATACGATCGAACAGATTAGTTTTCATAGGCAAAAAGCCATTTCTAGGTTTATTCGATTTTGCCATTTTCACTCCTTTACCGCACCAAAAGTAAGTCCAGTCACAATATATTTTTGAATAAATGTGAGGAAAATTATCGCAGGCAATGTTGCAATAATTGCCACAGCTGCCAACTCTCCATAATTCGTTCCTGTGGTAGTTACATACTCTGCAAGTCGAGTTGTGATTGTTCTAGCTGATGATGAGGATAAGCTAGCTGCCAGCAGGTACTCATTCCAGGCAAAAACCCAAGTGAGAATAAATGTTATTGCAAGACCTGGGGCAGCAAGTGGCACAATTATTTTAAATAGAATTTGCATTCGGCTAGCTCTATCAACCAAGGCGGCCTCATCTAATTCCAACGGAATTCCCTCTAACATTCCCTTCAGTAACCAAATTGCAAACGGTAAATTAAAGAGGCAATAAACAAGAATCAATCCAATTTTGGTATCAAATAACATAAAGTCACCAAATTTAACCACTTGGGTAAATATCAAGAAGTTAGGCAAAATAAATGCTGCCGGTGGTGCCATTCTATTTGTAATTGTCCAGAAGAAAATACTGTCAGAACCTTTTAATTTCCATCGAGTCAATGCATAGGTAGCAAAAAGTGCCAAGATAGTTACTAAAGTAGCATTTGTGGTCGCAACAATAAGTGAATTAACCATGTAGTTTCTGACAACTCGATCCTGAAATACCTTTGTGTAATTCTCAGTATAAAAGGAATCAATTATTAGGTTTGGCTTGTCGTAAACCTCAACTGGTGATCGAGATGAGACTACAAACATCCAGTAAATCGGACCAAGGGTAAAAAGTGTTAACACACTCCACAGCACATATCTGCTTACGCTTGAGAAAATTGAGGTGAATCTTGATTGCGCTGAAGTTGTGTTCATACTTTTCGTTTCGATTCTTTTCCAGTTAATGCATTAAAAAGTAACCAACAAATTACAATTGTAAAATAGAGCACCAGTAAAGACATCGAGGAACCATACCCATACTCTTGTTTTGAGAACACAGTTCTAAAAATGTGTAGACCAACAAAGGTAGTACTGCTTCCTGGCCCACCATTGGTAAGCATGTAAACATCTTCCATACTTCTTAAGGAATCCATAACTCTAATAAACACGGTAATTAAAATAACTGGCAAAAGCATCGGTAAAATCAGGTATCGATACATCTGAAATCTATTAGCGCCATCAACCGATGCAGCCTCAACTGGCTCCTTAGGAATAGCTAGTAATCCTGCCAATAAGGTTAAAGTTACAAATGGTGTCCAATGCCAAATATCCATCAATATGATCGCAATCCAGGCTTGGGTAGTAGAGGCACCAGTATTGAAATCCCAGCCAAAAAATTTATTTAAGAAAAAAGGTATCGGTCCATGTCCCTGAGCCATCATTAATCTCCAGGTAGCACCCACTGCAATAGGAGCGACAACTACCGGTAATACGTATACAGTTCTAAAAAATGTTTTGGCTTTAAAATCTTTCATCAACGACAGAGCTAAAATAAAACCGAGAATTAATTCAATTGTCACAACTAAAAATGAAAAGAAAAGTGTTCGAGTTAATGTTCCTAGAAATACGCTATCAAAAACTAGGTCTCGATAATTTTGAATTCCTACAAATACTTTTCCGCGCTCCTTTGAAAAGACATTCCAGCTATGTGTACCTACATAAATAACATAAAAAAATGGCGCAAGTCCAGCAATACCTAAAATTAATAAAGAGGGAGAAAGTAAAATCCAACCCAATTTATTACTGTGCGTCTTGTTCAAAATTCTCCTTAATGTTCAATGGAGGACTCTTGCGAGCCCTCCATTGATGTACCACTCTATATTCTTAGAGGTTAGTAACCTAACTTCTTCATCTCAGCATCAGCAGCTTTTGCAGCCTTATCTAGAGCATCTGAAGTAGATATCTTTCCTGCAATTGCGTCATAAATAAATGGCGCAACGACTTCACGTACAGCAGTATGGAATGGATATGGAGGTGCACCACGGAATAGTGGACCTTGATCCTTCATAAATGTGTAGTAGCCGTTTGTCTTTGTATCCATATCTTGGACGATTGGATCGCTATAGGTAGATTCCATAACGATACGGGAACCAGCTGCAGCCCACTTGGCCTGAACTGATTCTTGTCCTTGATATTGCTGGAACAAAATTGAACAGTTGATGTTGTTTGATGTTGCTGGAACACCAAATGCACCACCGTCGTAGTATCCAAGGTAACCCTTACCTGACTTAGAATCTTCAAGTACTTGTGGATTTCCTAGTGGAGGCAGGGTAACGCCAACTTTTCCAACAACCTTTGACTTTGATTCATCAGTTGCGATCCAAGCTACGTTCTCACCATATACCCAACCTTGTGCAGCACGTCCGGCAGCAAATGTTGTGCCGACCTCTGTCCAAGTTGATTGTTTTGACTCAGGTGGAGCTTGCTTTAACAAACCTACCCAGAATGCAAATGCATCCTTAGCAGCTTTGCTGTCCATTGTTCCGCCGTTAGCTGAGGTTGCTTTTCCATTGTTAATACCCCAGTTGTAAACACCATTTGTAGGCAGGATTGATTCAAACAATTCGTAGAAGGATGCTGGGTGACCAGTTACAGCTTGAACTGTTGTACCCCATAGATCTTTGCCCTTACCGTACTCGGTAAAGAACTCTGCAATTTCCTTATACTCTTTGTAATTTGTTGCTGGTACAAGATCTCTCTTGTACTTAGCCTTGAATGATTCTTGAATTGCTGGATCATTAAATAGATCTGTTCGGTATACATAAACCTTTACGAAAGCTTCCATTGGAATTCCGTAAACATCACCATTTGCATCCTTGAAGTTATCGATGAATGAGGTGAACTTACCAAAGTCAAATGATGGCGCCTTTAGATCTGCATTCTCATTGACTGTTTGAGTGATATTTGCCAAGTAATTATTCTTTAAATACTGGTAAATAATATCTTGCTCAATGTATACGAAGTCATAGATGCCAGTCTTTGCTTCCATGTCATTTATAGCCTTGCTATACATTTCATCCCAAGATGTAGTCTCAAGATCAACCTTCATTCCAGTCGCAGCTTCAAATGCTGGAATAATGTCGCTCTTTACATACTGTCCTGGAGGAGTATTTTCGGTAACACCTTTAATGGTCTTACCTTTGCACTCCAATTTCTCTGCAGCTTCAGCAAACCATGCATCATCACCACTTGCAGATCCAGAATCAGAGCTGGATGAACAAGCAGAAAGTACAAGTGCCAAGCTAGAGATAACGCTTGCCAAGGCTAAGCCTTTGCGGTTGCGAATCTTTAACATGTATCTCCCATTCCTAGGTTGAAACTAAATTGCCCGAGAAAATCTAAAGGGCAATCAGTGGTTGAAGTCTTATCTTTATCCCAATGGGTATCAAGCGAATTCTCAGAAAGAATATAACGATCGAATAACATTAAGTACTAGTTAGTAATAAAAAGGATCCATATTTTGAGATTTACATATTTGGTAATAACTCTAAACTTACCCTTTAGAGATCAAAAATAATCAACTAAGAGGGTGGGGTGGCAGTACTTGGGCTCATCTCATAACCAAAATCAATGTCAATAATTCAAATAGGCCAAAGTAACTTACGGGCAACGATTAGTTCCTTAGGCAGTTCACTGACAAGTTTGGCAGACAATAATTTCCATCTGGTTGAACCAGATACCCCCACCCAGCTCTACCCAGGTTCGATTCTTGCACCATGGCCAAATCGCATCAGGGATGGTCGGTATCAATACAAAGATTTAACCTACCAACTTCCATTAAATGAGTCGCAAA
>Ga0315899_10004688_pt1 | contig 14752 bp, 9 predicted proteins | sample LakEriMetagenome_2_FD_203518 | JGI IMG/M metagenome (GOLD analysis project Ga0315899, IMG submission 203518) | Freshwater fungal communities from buoy surface, Lake Erie, Ohio, United States - Buoy 4 MA112 | ecosystem: Environmental > Aquatic > Freshwater > Lake | place: USA: Lake Erie, Ohio... | reverse complement strand
CTTGAGACCTCCTCCCCGTCGGCATCCTCCCACCCAAGCGTGCCCCCTTGCGTTGCGTTCGGTGTTTGCCGAAGCAAGCCCTTCGGACGCCCCCCACCCGAAAACACCGCCCCTTCAACAACGCACGCCCATCGACCAACCAGCGCCAAAGTTCGCGCGCAGAGTTTGCCCGTTCTCCCTCAGCACAATCATTCTGGCAGAGCAGAGCGGCATCGGATTACCTAGACGGTTCGCATATGCCCTCCCGTCCGAAGCCCTCTTCCAAACGTACCGAGAAACCGACAACCGCGCCCGTCCTCGCGCCGCGCAAACTTCTGGTGGCAAACCGCTCAGAAATCGCCATTCGCATCATGCGCGCGGCCACTGAACTAGGTCTTCGAACCGTCGCAATCTACGCTCAGGAGGATCGCTTTTCGATGCACCGATTCAAAGCCGACGAAGCCTACCTCGTCGGCGAAGGGAAAGGGCCCGTGGGCGCCTACCTCGACATCGAAAGTATCGTCGCTCTCGCCAAAGAAAAGGGCGTCGACATGATTCACCCAGGCTACGGCTTCCTCTCCGAGAACGCCGCCTTCGCTCGCGCTTGCGCCCGCGAGGGAATCACTTTCGTCGGTCCCAAACCCGAACTCCTCGAACTCATGGGCGACAAAGTCGCCGCTCGTGCGCTCACTCAAAAACTCAAAGTGCCGACGCTCCCCGGCACCGAGGATCCTGTCACCGACCGCGCAGAAGCGCTCAAAATCGCTGCCGACATAGGGTTTCCGCTGATCATCAAAGCCGCCTTTGGGGGCGGCGGACGGGGCATGCGCGTGGTTCACAAAGCCGGCGACCTCGACGCGCTCCTCGACGAAGCACAGGGCGAAGCCGAACGCGCCTTCGGCAACCCAGCGGTCTTCCTCGAGAAATATATCCCCCGCGCCAAACACATCGAAGTTCAAGTTCTCGGTGACCGGCACGGCAACGTAATCCACCTCCACGAGCGGGACTGTTCCGTCCAACGCCGCCACCAAAAAGTAGTCGAAATCGCTCCATCCGTTGGCCTTAAAGAAGAAGTTCGCCACGAACTCTGCGAGGCCTCCGCCCGCATTGCTAAAGAGATTGGCTACGACAACGCAGGCACCATCGAATACCTGTACGACCTCGACACACACCGCTGGTTCTTCATCGAAATGAATCCTCGGATTCAGGTCGAACACACGGTCACCGAACAAATCACCGGCATCGACCTCGTACGCAGCCAAATTCTCATCGCTCAAGGACACCGGCTCGACAGCGATGCACTCATGCTTCCAGCTCAAGCGGACATCCCTCGGATGGGTTATGCCGTCCAATGCCGCGTCACAACGGAAGACCCCGAAAACCGATTCACGCCGAACTACGGAAAAATCGTAACCTACCGCAGCGCAGGAGGTTACGGGATTCGTCTTGACGCGGGCATGGGCGACGCCGGTGCCGTCATCACCCCATTCTACGACTCACTCCTCGTCAAAATCACCGCCTCAGGCGCCACGTTTGACATGGCCCTCGACCGGATGGATCGCGCACTTCGCGAGATGCGTATTCGCGGGGTGAAAACGAATATCCCCTTCCTCGAAAACGTTATCCATTACCCCACCTTCCGGTCTGGAAACGCAACAACGACGATGATTGATACGTCCCCCGGCTTGTTTGAGTTCAAGCCGCGCCGGGACCGAGCCACCCGTCTGCTCAGTTTCCTCGGAAACGTTATCGTGAATGGCAACCCGCACGCGAAAGGACATCGTCCGGAAACCCCTTACACGCCGGCTCCGTTGCCAAAGTACGACGGCAAACAAGTCCCCAAAAAAGGAACCCGCCAGCTCCTGCTCGAGCTGGGACCAAAAGGCTTTGCGGAATGGACGCGCAAGCAAAAGCGTCTCCTCATCACCGACACAACCTTCCGCGATGCGCACCAGTCGCTGATGGCAACGCGCGTCCGCACGTTCGATATGGCAACCATTGCGCCCGCAGTAGCGCGGCGCACGCATGACCTTTTCTCCTTGGAGATGTGGGGCGGCGCGACCTTCGACACCGCCATGCGGTTCCTGAATGAAGACCCGTGGCAACGTCTGCGCACCCTGCGCGAGAAGGTTCCAAACATCTGCTTCCAGATGCTCCTTCGCGGGGCAAATGCCGTTGGGTACACAAGTTATCCTCCCAACGTCGTTTCCGCCTTTATCCAGCACGCAGCGGAGACAGGAATCGATATTTTCCGCGTGTTCGATTCGTTGAACGACCTTCGCAACATGCAGGCAGCCATGGAAGCAGTGCAAAAAACGCACGCCATCTGCGAAGGCACACTCTGCTACACGGGCGACATCTTGGACCCGAAACGCTCGAAGTATTCTCTCAAATACTACATCAAGCTCGCAAAAGAGTTGCAAAAGATGGGCGCGCACTTCCTCGCCATCAAGGACATGGCCGGTCTATGCCGCCCCTACGCTGCGCAAGCTCTCGTGAAGGCTCTCCGAGACGAGGTCTCCCTCCCTATCCATTTCCACACCCACGACACATCGGGAATCAACGCCGCATCTATCCTGCGCGCCTCCGATGCCGGCGTGGACGTGGTTGACCTCGCCCTCGCCTCCATGAGCGGCTCCACCTCCCAGCCCAACCTCAACTCGGTCGTCGCGGCTCTCGCCAACACGCCTCGCGCCACAGGCCTCAATCTCGATAGCCTGAACGAGTTCTCAGATTACTGGGAAAAAGTTCGCGAGTTTTACGCCCCCTTCGATACCGCTCCAAAGGCAGGATCAGCAGAAGTTTATCTCCACGAAATGCCCGGCGGCCAGTTCACCAACCTAAAGGAACAGGCCGCCTCCATGGGAATCGGACACCGCTGGCCCGAAATCGCCAGAACCTACGCCGAGGTCAACGAACTCTTCGGCGACATCGTTAAGGTCACGCCCTCTTCCAAAGTGGTGGGCGATATGGCGCTGTTCCTTTTTACCCGCGGAATCAAACCCGCAGACGTTGTCAACCTGCCCCCAGGAACGCCGTTCCCCGAATCCGTCCGCGATATGCTCTCCGGCGGCCTCGGTGAACCCGTCGGCGGCTGGCCACAAAAAGTCGTCAAATCCGTCCTCGGCAACACCAAAATCAAACGTGCCAAACCCACCCCAGTTAACCTCAAACAGACAAAGACTGAAGTGGCTCAGAAAACCGGACGCCCCGAGTCAGACGACGATCTCCTGTCCTATCTGATGTATCCGCAGGTGTTCACGGATTTTGCCAAATTTCAGAAAGATCACACCGACGTCAGCGTCCTTCCCACGCCCTCCTTCTTTTATGGACTCCGTCCAGGCGAGGAGGTCTCCGTCTCCATCGAAGAAGGGAAGGTCCTCTTCATCAAACTCATCAACGTCCATGCGCCGGACAAAGACGGGAAACGCGTCATCAACTACGAGCTGAACGGCACGCCACGCGAGGCCGTGGTGACCGACAAAACCATCGCCCCAAAACACAAGAGCAGGGCCAAGGCGGACGCCGCCGACCCGCTCCAGATTGCGGCTCCGATTCCGGGAATGCTGACGGCGCTGAGCGTCTCTGTGGGGAGCAAGGTTAAATCGGGCGACAAACTGGCTATTCTCGAAGCCATGAAGATGCAAACCACGCTGTACGCTCACGTCGATGGGATTGTGGACGCAATCCATGCGGAAGTGGGCGACGCGGTTGAGAATGGCGACCTCATTCTCAAGATGCGGGCATGACCGGACGAGGGGCAAATGTGCGACAGCTCAGAAAACTTTGGATTGAAAGCTGCTAAATCGAGATAGGCTTTTTGCCCAACCTCTCCAGACCGCGACCAATCATGAAACACGCGACTGTCGTTTCCAACGAGCCTGCATGGCTCGACGGCGTCTGTTCCGTACTCAAACGGTGCGGCTGGGGCTTTGACATCACGGATCCCATCCGCCCGACCCCGACTCGAATGGGCAGTGTGCTGGTCGCGCACCGCGAAGAGCTCTCTCAAGATCAGGTCGAGCGGTACACGATGACCGACTGCCCAATGCTGCTGGTCAGCAACCCGAAAGAGCTGGAGACCATCCTCTTCCTCGGTTCAGCAGACGGGCACATCTTCCGTCCAGACCCCTGCGACGGCCACATCGTTGCGCGCTTTTGGGGCGTTCGCGGATCCATCCCCACGCCCGGCCCTTCCACCCTTCGCTACGGAGGAAACACCTCCTGCCTCGAAATCCGGGCCGAAGGAGAAATCATCATCATCGACGCAGGGACGGGTATCCGGAACTTGGGCGACTCGTTAATGACCGAGGCACACGGAGGCAACCTCTCCCTCACCATTCTTCTGACCCATACCCATTGGGATCACATTCAAGGGTTCCCCTTCTTCCGCCCCGCCTATGGCGTCGGGAACCGTATCCGCATCTACGAACGCGAAATCCCCGGCGTGCCCGCCGAACGATTGCTCGAAACGCAGATGAGCAGTCCCTACTTTCCCATCGCCATGCGTGATATGGCTGGTGACATCGAAACCCTCACCTTCCTCACAGAACCGTTTCAGATTGGAAAGGTGAAGGTCACGGCATTCCCAGTGAATCACCCCGGAAACTGCGTCGGCTTCAAAGTCGAATGCGGCGGCTACTCAATCTGCCATATCTCCGACAACGAACTCGACCCCTCCTCCTCAGCCGCACACCTGAAAAACGTCACCGGCGAATCGTTCGACGCCTTCCGCAACCGACTCATTGAAACCATCCGCGGCTGCGACCTGCTCATCCACGATTCCCAGTACTGTGACGAAGAAATGAGCGTTCGCCGATACTGGGGACACTCCTCCATCAGCCAAACCGTTCACCTCGCCATCGACGCCGGAGTTAAACATCTCCTGCTGACCCATCACGACCCCACCCACAACGACGTTTGGGTCGATTCTGCGCTCCATACCGCCCGCGAAATCGCCCAGCAAGCCGGCGCAACCCAACTCGTCATCGATGCGGCAAAAGAAGGCAGCGCCATCACCGTCGGGCAACACCGCCCGTGAATGAATCTCCTCGACCGCTACGTCTCCCGACAGGTCTTGGGCACCTCACTCATGGCGGTGTCCGTCCTCAGCGTCGTGCTGGTTCTCGGTAACCTGTTCAAAAGCCTCTCCGATCTCCTCCTCTCGCGCAGCCTCCCCATCGAGGCCGTCCTCACCGTCATCGCCTGCGTCCTGCCGTTCTCCCTCACCTTCACCCTGCCCTGGGGATTCCTCACCTCCATCCTCCTCGTGTTCGGACGCATGTCCGCCGAATCCGAACTCACCGCGCTCCGCTCCTCCGGCGTCAGCATCCTCCGAACAGCCCGCCCCGTCTTCGCATTCGGCATCGCATTCTCCGCCCTTTGTCTCTGGATCAATGCCGACATCGCGCCCCGCGCCAAAAGCCATATGCGCACCCTGCTGATGGACATCGCCGCCTCCAACCCCGCCTCACTCTTCCGCAGCGGCAGCATCGTCGATCAGTTCCCTGGACACCGCATTTTCGTGGCAAAAGCGGACGGTAACCGCTTGGAAAATCTCCTCGTTTACAAGCTGAACGCACAAAACGATCCCGAGAAAATTATCTTCGCCGAATCAGGCGAAATCCGAGCCGACATCGCCCAGCAACGCCTCGTTCTAAAACTCCGAAACGTGCGCTACGAACAGCGCTCCGATAAAAATCCAGCGGCACTTTCCGAAATCAAACAGGGCATCACGGCCGAACAGACGTCTCTGTACATCTCTCTGGACGAAAAAAAGTACGGAAAACGTAAGGTGACGAAAATGAGTGACCTTCCCGCAGGCGATTTACTGCGCCGCATCCGCCTCAAACACGACCCAGACCAACCCGAGACGCCCTACACAACGAAGCAACTCGCCGAAATGAAAACTGACCTCAACAAACGGTTCTCGTTTGCCATGGCCTCGTTGACGTTTGCCCTCGTCGCGGTCCCGCTCGGCATCACCTCGCAGCGAAAAGAGACCTCCATCGGCTTCATGCTGAGCCTCGCCGTCGCCTTCGCCTATTTCTTCCTCATCATCGTCGCGGAATGGACAAAGTCCCAGCCCCGGCTGCACCCCGAACTCCTCATCTGGGTCCCAAACCTCGTGTTCCTCGCCGTCGGCGCCACCCTCCTCCGCCGACTCGCCACGCGATAATCAATCGGCGTCTCTGCAGGCCTCGAGAGCCCCGAGAACTTCTAGAACCTCGAGACTCCTCTACACGGACTTCGCCTCACTGCGGTTCCGCGTCATCAGAGAGACCACCACGAGCACCAAAAAACCAATCGGAACGCTCACAATCGCCGGTTGACTAAACGGCACCATCGCAGTCGAAGGGTCCCACCCGTAAACCTCCTTGTACGCTTGCGCGCTCAACAAAATCCAGCCAAGCGAAACCACCATTCCCGTGATGATGGCCGCCGTAATGCCCTGCTTCGTCGTCCCGCGCCAGAACAACAACATCGCCAGCGAAGGCAAATTGGCCGACGCCGCAATGTTGAACGCCCAGCCCACGAGAAAGTTCACGTTCATTTTCTCAAACGCAATCCCCAGCAAAATCGCAATCACCCCCACCACCACAGCCGATAACTTCGCCACCCGCACCTGCCGCTCATCCCCCAAATCCAACTTCAACACATTCGTCACAAGGTCATGCGCCACCGCCCCAGACGCCGCCATAATCAACCCACTCACCGTTCCCAGCACCGTCGTGAACGCCACCGCCGAAATCACCGCAAACAAAAGCTCGTTGAAGCTCTTCGCCAACAGAGGCGCCGACATATTGCTGTTCGTCGGATCCAGCGTCCCTCCCGTCATCGCCCCCAACCCCAAGAACAAGGTCAAAACGTAAAAGAACCCAATCGCCCCAATCCCCATAATCGTGCTCTTCCGCGCACTCACCTGATCCTTCACCGTGTAATACCGAATCAAAATGTGAGGCAACGAAGCCGTCCCCAAAAACAACGCCAACATCAGTGATAAAAAATCCACCTTCGCCATCACACTGTCCCCACGCAACCCCTTGAACGTCGGCGACCCACCCGCCGTCAGGATGTCAGCCCCCTTCGTCGGAACCTGATAATACACCGTCACCCCATCCACCACCTCGCTCTTCCACAAAACCAATTCGCTCTGCTGGAAAATCCGAAAAAACTCCAGCGGCCCCAACGGCCCCGTCTCCCCACGCCCCTCCGGCAACCGCGAAACGGTCCCAATCGGATGCAGATCATTCTCTTTCGAGGCAGGACGCCCATTCTTCAAAACCACCCCATCCGCCCCCTTCGCCACCGTCTGCGTCTCTGAAAGGAGCGCGTTTCCGTCCGCATCTTTCCCCGCCCGCCGCCACACCTCCACCACTCCCGACGCCGCACGCACTCGCACGAACGGTTTGTCCTTCCACGCCCCTTCCTCCGGCAACACCGTGACGCCGTCCGCACCCGTCACCGCAACCTCCGACTTCACCGCAAACCGGTGCACCTCGTCCCCACCCGGCGTCGTATCAAACCCGCGCTTCAAAATCATCACGGTCATCACCGTGCAAAGCGCCACCAACAACCCGCCCTTAATGAACTGCACCCACGTCGTGCTCACCATCCCCGCCGTGGCCACAATCACAATCACCACGCTCCCCACCGCAGTCACCCCCATCCAATGCTCCCACCCAAGCAACGGCTTAATCAGCGCCCCAGCCCCCACCATCTGAGGAATCAGGTAAAAAACCGATACCACCAACGTGCTAATCGCCGCCGCTAGCTTGATGCCCCGCGAGTTAAACCGGTTGTCCAAAGCGTCCGCAAACGTGTACCGACCCAACCGCTTCATCGGCTCCGCAATCACAAACAACGCCACAATCCATCCCGCTAAGTACCCAATCGAGTAGAGGAACCCGTCATACCCGTAAAACGCAATCATCCCGCAAATCCCTAGGAACGACGCCGCCGAAAGATAATCCCCCGCAAACGCAATCCCGTTCACCCACCACGGCACGCCGCCTCCCGCCGCGAAGAACCCCTTCGCCGATTTTGCCTTTGCCCCCATGTACAGAGAAATCCCCACCACAATCCCCACAAACACGAGGAAAATCACCAACGCCATGAACGAAGAGGTGTATTGCATAAAATTCGTCGCCTCCTCAGTTGCCCTTCCCACCCGAAACATCGCGCCGCGCCAATACCAAGTACACCGCCGCCAAAATCATCGCCGCCGCAATCAATCCAAACCCATACAAAATCGCGAGATTAACCCCTCCAAACGGCTGCCACCGCATCACGTCCGGCGCAAACGTCGAGAGCCCCATGAAGCCACCGTACAACAGACAATAAATCGCAAAGAGAATAAGACCGAGCCGCGTGTTGTGGGCAACAATCTCGGGATGTTCGTCCTCACGGACGTTTTCATGGTCATGCATAACAGAAAAAGTTGGGGGGCAACCTGAAACCGTCAGTTCCTCCCACTCCCCTGTCAAAGCCGTTTTACCCCTGAACCACCCTGTGACAGCAGGAGAAAAACGCGCTGCCAGAAACGGCCCACCCCTCTTCGCGCGCCTACCTTCTCCCGACCGACTCGCTCACAACGCCCTCAACGCCTCCCCCACAAACGCAGCATGCGCCGCCACGCGTAACCCAAACTCTCGCTCTGAAGGCGTCTCAAACGTCAGCGCCAGCGGACACCCCAGATCCCACAACGCCAACGCCTCCGGACGCCCCACCACGTCCGACCCGTCCTCTCGGCGCCGCACCAACCCGTCCCGCGCTGCCCGCCCCTCAATCAGCCGCCTCCGGTCCACCGAAACGTGCTCGGCAGCGGCTTGGAGCGCCCCGCGCGAAAACACGCGTCCCCCCGCGCTCCGTTCGTAAACGTAACACCCCTCCGCGTCGTAATCCTCGTGAAGGCATAGCGCGACCGAAGGCACCCGCTTCCGAACCGTTCTCCTCCACGCCGCCACGAGCGGATCCCGCACCACATGAAACCGTCGGTTCAAATCGCGGCCTCGAAAATCAAGACGCATGTTTCGAGTAAATCCCCACGGGTTTAGACAGGGCAAAATGAGAAAGCGCAGGTCCCGAGCGCGCCAGTCGTAGGCGCGCGCCCACTCCAATAACCCCCACACAGCCGCAGGCTCGTCCCCGTGAACCCCCGACGAAAGATAGACGTCACGACCGCCGCCGCCACCGCTCAACAAAAACACCGACTCGCCCCCCGCCTCGCCCAGTTGCGTCACCTCGAGCGCCGAGTTTCGAGCAACAGAGCGCCACTGCGCCATCAGCACCTTGAGATTTCGGGATTGGGAAATTCGAATCATGAATCGCGCAGGAACCACCAAAACTCTGCCCCATCCCCACGACCGAGCGAACCGGAAACCTCACCCATCACCTTCCGTTCGGTGAACGAAGTTCAGCCCGAAAGAGCAAGGATTCCTACGCATCCACCCCATGCCTATCGCAGCACAACACTGAACCCACAGAACTCTCCGCCACCATCGATTTAGGCCTGAGTTTCGCCAGATGACCGCAGGAACACCCGCTTACACACAAAGTAAATAATCAACGCAGACAGCACACCGGTCAAAAAATCGGTCATGGGCACCATGACCGCCGTGTAAACCATCATCGCCGCCTCAAACTTACCGGAGTGCCAAATCTCCCGGATTTCATGCGCCTTGATCATGTTCGTAGACACCCACACCAGAATCCCCCCGATGCAGGCCATCGGGATTAACTCAAGATAGTCAGCCAAATAGTAAGCCATCGTGAGTTTCAAGATGGCTTTGAAATAGCCCGCCAACGGCGTTTTCGCCCCCGCTTTAATACTGGTCGCAGTCCGCGCCAAGGCGCCGGTGCACGGAAACCCCTGAATCAACGGGGTAACCACCTGAACAAGCCCCTGCCCAAAAAACTCTTTATCAGGGTTAAAGGGCGTGCGCCGATTCTCCGCCAACTTGTCAGCCATCGACGAACACAGAACGCTCTCCACTCCACTCACAAAGACTATCGCGCCCACAAAATAGAAAATGTCCCAAAGGACGCCCGCTGTCAGAGGAGGAAGAAACGGCATCGTCACCTTGAAAAAATTATTCGGAATCGATCCGTACAAATCGCGAACCAATAACAGCCCCCTGTCTTTCCAGACGGTCGACGCAACCACGGTCGAGGCAACAATCGAAATCACGGGACCAGGGATAAAGATGGAAATTCGCAAAAGCATCTTCGTCAGAATCAACGTCCCGAACCCAACCGCTAAACTGAAGCCGTTAACACCAACAGACCCAGAAAAAAGAGCGCCCAGCGATTTAACCCCCAAAATGTCCTTAAGGTTCGTAAACCCAATCGTCACCGCAATCCCGACCGTGAACCCCACAATGATGGAGTTCGGCACATGCCGCGCGTGTTTGCCCATCCCGAGCATCCCGAAAATCATCAGCACCAAGCCCGCAATCCCAGAGACCAACACCAGAAAACCGTGCGCCTGATCAAATGTCGCCCCACCGCCTCCATACTTCGAAATCAAAGCAGCAATCACTGGGATGAACGCCGCCGTCGGCCCGTACACCTGATACTTTGATCCCCCAAACGTGCGACCCACCGCACACGCCAGCGCACCCGCAATAATCCCGTGCTCAGGTCGCATTCCCATGGCAATCGCAAACCCCATCGCCATCGGGATCGCCGTCATCGCAACAATTAACCCCGCACTGAAGTCGCGATAAACAGTCTGAACCCAACTCCCCCGCTCCAAATCCTCCCACCTCGAATCGGCAAAGGTGAAAAACAACCGAATCCGGCCAGCAATCGTCTCGGGAGCCAACGGGGGGGTACTCATACTTAGCGGACTCTCCCCAGCCACGCCCCCCTTGGCACCATCACATGTGTGAAGACCAACAGTTCACAGATGTGACCGTGCAGTCGCTCGCGCCTTCGACTAATCAGCAAAACCTAAATCGCCTCTCCCCACCCACCGCATGCGCGCCCCCCAAATCATTTCCAACCTCGCCGCCGGCTTCGCCGTCTTCCTCGTCGCCCTCCCACTCTGCCTCGGCGTAGCCACCACCGCAGGCGTCCCCGCCCAAGCCGGTATCATCGCCGGTATCGTCGGAGGCGTCCTCGTAGGCCTCCTCAGCGGCTCAAAAATCTGCGTCAGCGGACCCGCCGCAGGATTAACCGTCGTCATCCACTCCCAACTGCTCGCCCTCGGCTCCTACGAAGCACTCCTCTCCGCCCTCGTTGTCGCAGGTTGCCTCCAAGCAATCCTCGGCGCCCTCAGACAAGGCTCCATCGCCGCATTCGTTCCCTCCAGCGTCATCAAAGGACTCCTCACCTCTGTGGGCGTCGTCCTCATCCTCAAACAAATCCCACACGTCATCGGTCATGACCCCGACCCCGAAGGCGACATGTCTTTCCTGCAACCCGACGGACACAACACTTTCTCCGAACTCTGGCTCTCCTTCTCGGACTTCCAACCAGGTGCCCTCCTGATCGGAGCCTCCTCACTCGCCCTGCTTTTCATCTGGGATCGGTCAAATCGACTCAAGTCGCTCCCGATTCCCGCGCCTCTTCTCGTGATCATTCTTGGCATCGCTATCCAAGAGTTCTTCCGAGTCGCTGGCTCGCCGTGGCTCGTTGATGCAAGCCACCTCGTCAACGTCCCCGCTCTCCTTCCTCAAACCGGTTCCGCTGATTTCTTTAAACACCCCGCTCTCGCCGCGTTCTCAAACTACAACACCTATATCTCCGGCGCCCTCATCGCCGTGGTGGCCTCCGTCGAGTCCCTCCTCAGCCTCGAAGCCATCGACAAACTTGACCCCGAACAACGCGTCTCGCCCCCAAACAGGGAGCTACTGGCTCAAGGCCTCGGTAATATCGTCTCAGGTTGGCTCGGAGGGCTCCCCATCACCGCCCTCATCGCCCGAAGCAGTATCAACGTGCAAAGCAAAGCCACCTCTAACCTCAGCTCCATCTTTCACGGTTCACTCCTCGCTACCGCCACATTCTTCGCACCCCATCTTCTCAGCCGCATCCCCCTCGCATCCCTCGGAGCAGTCCTCCTTTTCACCGGCACGAAACTCGCCAACCCGAGACTGTTCCAACAGATGAGAGAGGAAGGAAAAACCCAGTTCGTCCCCTATATCGTCACCACCGTCGGCATCCTCCTCTCCGACATTCTTACCGGACTCATCCTCGGGGCAGCCACCTCCATCGCATTCATCCTCCACAGCAACATCCGCCGTCCCATCCGGCGTATCGTCGAAAAACACGCCTCCGGCGAAGTCCTCCGAATCGAGCTCGCCAATCAGGTCAGCTACCTCACGAAACCCGCTCTCGAAAAAACGCTCCGCGAAATTCCCCGAGGCGCTCACGTGCTCCTCGATGCCCGCAACACCGACTACATCGACCCAGACGTTCTCGATTTTCTCGAGGATTTCCGGTCCACCATCGCTTCAGCCCACGGCGTCGAACTCAGCATGGTTGGCTTCCGCGAAATGTACCCAAAGTTCGAAGACCGTATCCAGTACGTCGACTACACAAGCCGCGAACTCCAAGAACAACTCACCCCAGCAGCCGTCCTCTCCCTGCTCCAAGCCGGAAACCAACGATTCCGGTCAGGGCAGCAAATCGCCCGTGACTACAATCGGCAGGTCGGAGCAACCGCATCGGGCCAATACCCCATGGCCGTCGTCCTCAGCTGCATCGACTCCCGCGCACCCGTCGAACTCGTCTTCGACCTCGGCCTCGGTGATGCCTTCATCGTTCGTGTCGCCGGTAACGTGGCGAAAGATAAAGTCCTCGGCAGCATCGAATACGCATGCCGCTGCGCAGGCGCAAAACTCGTCGTCGTCATGGGCCACAGCTCGTGCGGTGCCGTCAAAGCCGCCGTCGATCTCTTCGGCTCCGACACCCCCATCGCCGACGCCACCGGCTGCGAAAACCTCACCACTCTCATCCGAGAAATCCAAGACTCCGTCGAAGTCCCCCCATCCGAATCCCCTCTCCAATGGGGAGCCGCACGAAAAACCGCCTTCACCGATGGCGTCGCCCGAAAGAACGTCTCACACACCATCGCCGTCCTCCGCGACCGGAGCACCACCCTGCGCGATATGGAGCGCAACGGCCAAATCGCCATCGTCGGCGCCTTCTACGACATCGCCACCGGCCTCGTCTCGTTCATCGATACCGTCGCGCTGCCCCACTCCGACCCGCCAAAACTCAAGGCCGTCAATCTCTGACCAAGCCCACCCGTCACGGTTGGCCCCTCCCCAGCAACCCCCTGCGCCCGTCCACGGCACAGCCTTGGCTTCTCGACTCCCTCACACTTCACCCAAACCCTCCCAACTTCCCATGCTCACCTCGGCCCTCCACCCCTCCCGCCTCGCCGCCTCACTCCTGCTCGCCTCCACGCCACTCCTCGCCGCCGACTGGGCCGAGTTTCGCGGACCCAACACCGACGGCACCGCGCCGTGGGCCAAAGGCGTCCCCACCACGCTCGGGGACGATCAAAACGTGAAATGGAAAACCCCGATTCACGGCAAAGGATGGTCCTCGCCCATCGTCGTCGGAGACCGCATCTGGCTCACCACTGCCACCGAAGACGGCACCAAACTTTCCGTCATCGCCCTCGAAAAAGACTCGGGAAAAATCGTGCTCGATAAAGTCCTCTTCACCGTCGACGCCCCCCAGTTCTGTCACAAGTTTAACAGCTACGCCTCACCCACGCCCGTGGCAGCGAATGGCGTTGTTTACGTGACCTTCGGCTCCCCAGGAACCGCCGCACTCGATGCGCGCACAGGTGACGTTCTCTGGCAACGAACCGACTTTGTCTGCAACCACTTCCGAGGCGCAGGCTCCAGCCCCATCCTCTGGAACAACCTGCTCATCATGAACTTCGACGGCAGCGACTTTCAGTTCGTCGCCGCCCTCGACCAAAAAACCGGGAAGACCGTTTGGAAAACGGACCGCTCCGTTGACTACAAAGACCTCGACGGCAATGGCAAACCCTCCGGCGATGGCGACTATCGCAAAGGCTTCGCTACCCCCCTCGTCACAGAGCTGAACGGAAAACCCGTCCTCATCTCCAGCGGCGCAAAAGCCCACTACGGCTACGATCCCGCGACCGGCAAAGAACTCTGGCGCTTCGAAGAACGCGCCCAACACAGCGCCAGCACCCGCCCCGTCGTCGCCAACGGACACATCTTCATCCAAACCGGGTTCGGCAAGGGACAACTCATTGCACTGAAAACGCCTGCGGACGGTCTGGTGCCCGATTCCAGCGTGGCTTGGCGCATCTCCAAAGGCGTCGCCAACAAACCCAGCCTCATCCACCAAAACGGCCTCCTCTTCATGATCGACGACGCCGGCATCGGATCCTGCATCGAGGCCGCCTCCGGCAACGTCGTTTGGAGTCAGCGCGTCGGCGGAAACTTCTCGGCCTCCCCCATCCTCGCCGATGGAAAAATCGTGCTCCTTAACGAAGAAGGTAAAGCCACCACCATCGCCCCCGAACGCGAGTTCAAACTACTCGGCGAAGGCAAGTTCGAGAGCGGCTTCATGGCGTCCCCTGCCGTCGACGGAAACGATCTCGTTCTCCGCACCAAAACCGCCCTCTACCGCGTCGGGTCACGCTGACCCGCCACACACGCCGCCCGCCCCCCGGAGCGCACCTCGCTTCGGGGCTTCCGGTTTACCAGTCGAGCGGTTTACATCACCGATTCATTCTCCCTACCTTCATGCAGACTCCCGAATCCCAACTCGAAGCCCTTAG
>Ga0315899_10004686_pt1 | contig 14757 bp, 18 predicted proteins | sample LakEriMetagenome_2_FD_203518 | JGI IMG/M metagenome (GOLD analysis project Ga0315899, IMG submission 203518) | Freshwater fungal communities from buoy surface, Lake Erie, Ohio, United States - Buoy 4 MA112 | ecosystem: Environmental > Aquatic > Freshwater > Lake | place: USA: Lake Erie, Ohio... | reverse complement strand
CCCCCCATCTCCGGCCCGGGCCTACCGCGCGAGCAGCGTGCGTGCCCGTGCGGGGCACGGGACGAGGTCCGCACGATCGGCGCGCCAGACATTCACTGCTCCAAGCTCCCTTGTGTCTGTGCCTGCGCATTCTGCCGGGCTGCCCCCGCCAGCTTGTGTACGGAGCGCGCCAGCAGCACCAGGGCTGCCGGGATGCGCGCACGTGCATATACCGACGCGCCGCATGCCGCTGCTGATGCCTCCTCGGCGATGATGTGCAGGTGCCGCCCCTCGAGGTGGCGACTGAGCTCGTTGCCAACATGAACGAGTACATGGATTTGCTGAAGCACGAGGAAAAAGTAGCGTTAAAGCTGAAAAAGGCAATAGACGACGTGGGCGCAGTGGTGAAGAACGGAGTTGAGTACGACAAGGAGATCTCCGGCGCCGGGGTCGTTGATATGCAGATGCTGCTTTTCAATACGCGAAACATGCTGAAGCTCAAGGAACGCTACATGAACGGTTACAAAAACACGAACAACGAACAGCAACAGGTCGCGCGAAGGTTACGAAACAGCTTGTACGACCAGCTCCAAAACCCGCAGATCCAGCAGAAGAGCTTGCGCTCGCCCTCGGCCCAGCAGCGCTCCTCAAGCTCCCTCGGGAGCTTCTCAATGTCTCGGCCCACCACGCACATGGACAGCATTCTCGACAGCACGACGGACTCGGCGTCGGCGGGACTCAGCCTAGGCGAGGAGCTCGCGTTCCTGCGACGGAGGGTCAAAGAGCTCGAGCGTATGTGAAAAGTACTAGTACAGGCCCCGAAACGGAGTGCTCACCGTTGCTCTTGTGGTTCGTGAATGCACGTGAAGTAGCGGAGCACCGAAGTTAAGTACCCTTTTGCTACGCGCACACAGCTCCTCGGCAGCCTTAACAGCTACCGGAGTACACACTCATGTACGCACATATCGGACGTCTAGCGATCCTGCATATCTTTAACGTTACGTTTATGTGTACACCAGAGTAGACCCGCTAGAAGAACAAGGAGCCGACTCGGGCAATTGAGCCTCGGCATAAGCCGCCTGGGCAGCGATGGATTCTGGATGGGGGACTACGGGGGGGAGTCCGGGTAGGCCGCCCTTTTGGCGCACGCTGAAGGAGTCCTGTAAGGGGCTCGGCTCGGTGACCTTAAAATAAACACTCAACACACCCTACACCTACACGCTCAATCGGTCCTACCGCTGTCCTAACCTCCAACGGCAGATGGCCTATTAGGCTGGAGCTGTGCACGTCCGCCCTTTGCGTGCAACCTCGGGGCCACGTGGGTCTCCTCGTGTTCATGAACTATAGGCAAGGTGCGCCATGCACTCTTATCATCCGGGTAGGACCGCATTTCCCTGCGCAAGCTCCGGAGCTTGCGCAGTTTACAGACCACCGCGGCCCACAGGTGTTGCGGGGGAGCGAGCAGCAAGCAGGTGTTGAAGCACGCAGCACCGCTGAATCGGCAAACATCTGCTTCTGGCTTTACTGTTCTCAATCTCATCCGGTGTACCGCACGCCTCAAGTGGGAGAATACCGAGTGTACTCAAATCTGCTTCAGGGCCGCATTGTGCTGCAGCTCCTCGTACGAGAGGGGCTCAGCGCGGAGGCGTTGTTGGAAGATCGCCTTGCTCAGCGAGTCCGCATCCGAGCGATTGGCTGCTGCCGGTGCAAAGAACTCAATGTTGCTGACCGACACTTGAGGCGGGTCTTGAACATCTGCGTCCTCTCCCATTTTCTCTTCTGGATAACTGAGGGTAATGCCTGCAATCTTGAACAGCGCCAGCCCGTTCTTATTGCGTGCGAACGTGGCTGCGAGCTCTGCGCCAGCGCTTGCGACGACAACCTGCGGCGTGTCATGGGTGAGGAGATCCCCGCTCTCAGCGACCTGGAGACACACGACCTGGATGGCGGGGTCGAGATCCTTGTATACTTCGCACAAGTAGGTACTGCACGCGCTGTCCTTCCACAGGAGCATGAGAGGGGTGAGTCCGATCTCGTAATTCGAGTCGCGGTGTATAAATTGCAGCCCGTCGCGGATGAAAGCCACCGCAAGTGATCGGTACGAAGCTTCGAGCCCTGCCGGGTCGCAGGAGAACCACGGGAGCACGTGGAGCGGATGCGGGTTCTGCTGCGGGTGGTGCTGGGAGGGGAGCCCAGCCTCCTCCGCCCACTTTTGCTGCAACCAATAGAAGCGGAATTCCGCGGTGCAGTCGACGAGCGCATGGCCCTTCCAGCACAAGACGTCGCAGATAAAGAAGCAGCCCAGCTCCTCAGCGTAGATGCAGTCGAGCACCGTTGAGTCCTGACCGCCCGTCCGCCCCGCGCCCTTGCCCGGGCCCCCGTTTGGCAGCACCGACTGAAACACCTGCAGCACCCGCCCCGTCCGCAGCCGCGCCACCGTCTTGCCCTGCGACGCCAGCACAAGGCAGCGCTTGCCCTGCGGCCGCGGCGCCACCAGCCATTTGTCTTGCAGGGCGTCGGGCACCTCGACCATCCAGTCGGGCATCATGACCTGCCCCGCCCACACGTCCTCCTCGAGGTCGACATCCCCGCGCCGCCCGCGCCGCGCCACCCGCGTGTCGCCGTCGCCCGGCGAGCGTTGCGGCGGCATGGCGTCGCCGCCCGCGCCCTCGGCGTGCGGCGTCGCTGTCGCAGGCGCCTGCGGCACGTCCGGCGCCGATGCGTCCTCCGCGGGCGCCGAGTCCTGCCCGAGCATGCGCGCGAGCTTGACGCGGTCGCTGCGCGTCTGCTTCTGGCGCTCAAACATCTGCTTCTGGCGGCGGCGCTGGTCGATGGCCGCCGCCGCCTTGACATTCCGCCGCTCCTCCCTAGCCGGCATTCAAATATTCCAGTAAAGAAATCACGGGTCCGCACGTGAAGCCTGCAGCATGCAAGTACAGCACAAAGGGAGTCCAGCGCTGCCGTGGCACCCTAGCTTGCGGCGGATCCAGCTGGACAATGGTCTCAAGGTCGTTGCGCTGCCGAACCAGTACCCGAAGGACCGCTTCTACATGTACCTGGACGTCCACGTCGGTTCAATGTGTGAGGCAGAGGATGAGCAGGGCATCGCGCATTTTCTGGAGCATGTGGTTTTCTTGGGCACCGAACAGTGGAAGACGCCCGAGGAGATGCGCGAGAAAATGGCGGAGCTCGGCATGAGCTTCGGCGGCGACACCAACGCTAGCACGGATCAAAAGAGCACCATCTACACAATGGAGGCGCCCTCCGGCAACGAGCAGACGAAACTCGTCACCGAAATCCTCTACCAGGTAAGACAGTTTAGAGCGCTTCTTAATTAAACTAAACTAAACTGAACTAAACAAACTTACCAAAACCCTCTACCAGATGGCGTTTAAAGCCCTCCTGTCCGAGGAGTACATCAACAGGGAGCGCGCGCCGATCCTCTCCGAGAAGCAGATGCGCAACACGATCAGCTACCGGCGCCAGTGCAAGATGATGGAAATGATGCACAGGTTCCTACTCTAGATTGTGGCGGCGCCAGTGCAAGATGATGGAAATGATGCCTCGTTAAAACAATATTAATTAAATTAATGCTTTTCTGCCTGAAACCTCAAAAGTCTCTCATGAACTATGCAAAGCCACCACATACAGGACTTTTCTTTCTCTTTTTACAGCCACAATCTCATCCCCAAGCGCCTGCCGATCGGTTTGGAGGAGCAGATCAAAACGTTCTCCGCCGCGGACCTCCGGAGATTCTACAAGAAGTGGTACCACCCAGTAAACATGACCATCTACATTGCGGGCGTCTTCGATATGGACGTGTTCATGGCGGCGGTCAAAGCGTCGTTCGGCTCGGAGCTCGCCCCTGACGCGGCGACGCTGGGCAAACACCCCGAGATCCCCCACACGTATGCGCGCCCAGAGGGGGAGAGGATTCGGACCTTTTTGCATGACCTGCAGACTCAATTTTTGTGCATGCTCGAACTCATCCAGCCGCTCGATGACTATGCGACTGAAGCCGACTTCCTGCGTGAGACATGCAATAACCTTGTCAACTTGTGCCTCGAGGATCGCCTGGAGCAGGTACAAATACACAGTAAACTACATGGCAAATTACTTTGTAAATCACGTAGTACATTAGTATATAATAGTAAATTGTAGTAAAGTGTAGTAATGTGGGCACTGTAGAAAGAGCTGACTGTCTCAACGGTCGCTTGGAGCAGATCCGCTCCAGCAGTAGGTCTCTTTTGACACTAGAGTAGGTCTCTTTTGAACTGACTGTCTCAACGGTCGCTTGGAGCAGATCCGCTCCAGCAGCGCTGATCCGCCCTTCACGAGCATCTCTCTGGACTCGGCATGCGACGCCATATTGGGCTGCAAGTCCGTGAGCTTGAACGTCACGTCCCGACCCCACGACTGGAAGGGAGCAATGACTGTGGCGTTCACGGAGGTGCGTTGTGTGTGTGTGTGTGCGCGCGCGCGCGCGCGCGCGTATGTGTATGTGCAGAAGGGAGCAATGACTGTGGCGTTCCCGGAGGTGTGCAAGATGCTCAACTTTTTTCAATTTGTGTGTGTGCGTGTGTGCTTGTGTGCGTGTGTGCGTGTGTGCGTGTGCGTGTGTGTGTGTGTGTGTGTGTGTGTGCGCGCGCGCGCGCGCGCGTTTGTGTGTGTGAGAGAGAGTGTGTGAGTGTGAGTGTGTGTGTGTGTGTGTTTGTACATATTTATACATAGGTGTGCAAGTTGGGCAAGTTCGGTATGAGCACGGATGAACTGAACCTCGCTAAAGCTACCCTCCTCAAGGACCAGGAAGATGATGCCGAGCAAAATGACACCATTGCATCCCTCGACTGGCTAGAGGATCTCATGGACTGCGACGCCTTGGACAATGTCTTTACCGATAAGGCACATACGCGAACAATAGTAGGTCTCATTTCGCTATGTCTGGGTCTCTTTTGACACTTTTGTTGACACTTTTGCGTATCTCAGGCACAGGACCTTGAGGTATTGAAGCGCGTGCTCCCGCTCATCACTCTTGAAATGGTTTCTGAGAGGTCTCTTTTGCCCCTATAGTAGGTCTCTTTTGACGTCCGCACATTGCTGCGCGTGCTCCCGCTCATCACTCTTGAAATGGTTTCTGAGAGGTGCCGAGAGTTGGCAAAGTCCGCACATATTAGGTCTCTTTTGCCCCTATAGTAGGTCTCTTTTGACAATGTGCGCGACAGGTGCCGGGAGTTGGCCAAGCCCATAATGAGCTTCCTTGAGGACACGAACCCCTGCGGGGTTCTTTTGTGCGGGCATGCTCTGAAAAGTCAGCATATAGTAAGTATCTTTTGCCCCTAAAGTGGGTCTCTTTTAATACTTGTGTGGCCTGAGCAGGCCCGTGGATCCCCTGGCAATTCTCCACACACACAAAAAATCCGTGTGCGACGACGGTGTCTCTGAGGAGGAGGAGGGGGAGGAAGAGGAGGAGGGGGGGGAGGGGGAGGAGGATGAGTCTATGGATGACGAGGAAGCGGTTGCGGCTAAAGCCAAATCCGGAAAAAGTGCGGAAAAGAGCTCTGATAGCCCAAAAAAGAGCGCGAATTATTCGAAAAAGAGTTTTGGGAGCCAGTTGAAAGGATGTGCGCGGGAGGAAGTGGAGGTTGGGTGGGACGGCAAGGCGGTTAAGGTGTGTTGGCAATGTGTGTGCGAGTGTGTGTGTGTGTGTGTGTGTGTGTGTGTGTGTGTGTGTGTGTGTGTGTGTCTGTGTGTGTGTGTGTGTCTGTGTGTGTGTGAAAACATATACATAGACACATATACATATACATATACATAAACTCATTCATATACATGTACGTATGTAGGGATGGCCAGTGAGCCCGGACACCTGGCTACGATGCGTGGAAAAGGCACTTCGCGTGGAGCTGTCGCCCTACGATATCTGTGTACCTCAGCATTTAGTGGACCCCGCAGAGCTGGAGCGCAAGCGCGACGCCCTTCACCCTTGCTGGCAGCAAGTGCACGTGCGCGGCCTCACCTCGCATCCTCCTCTGCATCCTCCTCCCCATCCCCACCCGGGCGCCCAGCCCGCAGTGGATGTAGGTGTGTGTGTGTGTATGTGTGCGTGTTTGTATGTGTGTATATATATATACATATAGACACATACACACACACACACACACACACACACATAGGCAAATCTGGAGTCACCAAAGCGCAAACTAGCCCTTCTGGGGAGGGGGTGCGCAGGAGTAGTAGGAGAGGGGGTGGAGGGGAGGGGGTGGGGAAGGGCGAGGTGGACAAGGCAGCTTCCCCGGTGAAGCGCGTGAAGAAGGATGGTGGGATGGGGGACGGCGGCAAGAGGGAGCAGGAGGTGCTGAGAGAGGGGGTGTCGGATGAAGAGTCAGGACTGCGCTTTTGGCGGCTGTCAAATGGCGTGCGCGTGAGCTACAAGTACACAGCCTTCGAGGCCGGCCAAGTGGGGATCAAGCTAGTTTCGCGCGGAGGCAAAATGACGGAATGCGCTACGTTCTCTGAGTCACGGTCTGGAGACCCTGCGACCGCTGCTGGCAAAGGGAGTGGGGGCGGGGGGGGGGGGGGCGGGGGTAAGGGAGGGGGCAAAGGGGGGGGCAAGAAGGGGGGGGCGGGGGGGCGATCTGGGGGGAAAGGAGGTGAAAATGGGGCGGGAGGGAGGGGGGCTGGGGGTGCAAGGGCTGGGCGGGTGGGAGAACTGACTCTTGCTCTGGATACTCTCATGGATTCGGGGATGGGATCGTATAGTGCCCAGGATATCGAGAGGTACCTGACCCTGAATGCCATCGGCGTGGACAGCTCAGTGTCTATGGAGAGCATCAGCATCTCGCTCTCGGTCAGCACCGCCAACTCGGGACTGGAAAAGGCGTTGCAGCTGGCGCACGCGATGCTGGAATCGGCGCGCTTTGACGAGGACGCCTTGTTGCGCGCCAAAAAGGACCGCGTGCTTGAGTACCAGCAGCGCCACAAGTCGCTCAACGGTTTGACGTGGGAGGCACTGATGAAGGCGGCGCTCGTCAATGACCCGCGCTTTTTGCAGATGGAACCAGCAACGATTGAACTCATCCGCCTTGATCATGCCTCGCAGGCGCTCCAGGCGGCGCTCAGGCCGGAGAACCTCGAAGTAACCGTTGTGGGGGACATTCAACTGCCGCATGGACAGCTCGCTGATCTCCTCCTCCTCTACTTCGGCACCCTGACTGGCGGTGTCGCCGCAGACCACCCATCCGCACAACACTGGCGAAACGCAACGTGCTCGGCCGCACATCCCGCGCGGCAATTATCCATTGCCAACATACCGCCCGCCAAGGGTGGGCGGACAGAGAAAGGGAAAGGGCGGTCGGAGGGCAAGGATATTGCTTCGGGGTTGCCGGGGAAGGGGCCTGTTGCGGGGGTGGGCGGGGAGTGGGAAGGTCTCATGACGTGTCCACGTTCCGTTTCCCGAATCACGCTTAAGGACGAGGAGGAGAGGGCAGTGGTGTACGTGCTTGTAAGCACATGCGGTTTTTATGGACAGACCGCAGATGGCGCTGACCTCTCCTCGCTCACTGCCGATACGCGCAGGCATGTATCCTCCTCCTCATATGACATGCATGTATCCTCCTCCTCATATGACATGCATGTATCCTCGCTCACTGCCGATACGCGCAGGCTGCACCTCACGCGGAGTTTCCATGTCCTCTCAAAAGTTCTTAACAACCGCCTCCACGACGAGCTGCGAGAGAAAATGGGCTTAGGATACTCTGCTTCGTTTGGCACGGTATCCATTGTATTTTTTCGCCTCTATTTTGTTTTTCCGCCTCTTTTTCCCCCGCCTCCATGACACACACACACGTGAATACAGGTACAGTACTCGCTGCTCAACGGCGGCATGGCCTATGTGTGTGTCACAGCCTTTCCCGACAAAGTCGACCAAACGGTAAAGTGTGTGTGTGTGTGTGTGTGTGTGTGTGTGTGTGTGTGTGCGTGCGTGCGTGCGTGTGTGTATTCGACGAAACGGTAAAGTGTGTGTGTGTGTTTTGTGTGTGTGTGTGTGTGTGTGTGTGTGCGTGTGTGCGTGTGTGCGTGCGTGTGTGTATTCGACGAAACGGTAAAGTGTGTGTGTGTGTTTTTGTGTGTGTGTCTGTGTGTGTGTGTGTGTGTGTGTGTGTGTATGTGTGTGTGTGTGTGTGTGTGTGTGTGTACTCGTGAGAGAACGAGATAGCGCCCCCGTATCACACACACACACACACACACACACACACACACACACGCTCGGTGGAGTAGGTCACGGCAGCGCTGTCTATATTGGAGAGTGCAAACACAAGACCTATAGACCCAACAGAGCTCAAGAAGGTGCCAAAAACCATATAGATATAATATATATATATATAAACACAAGACCGGTATCTACTACAGAGCTCAAGAAGGTGCTGGCGGAAAGCAGAGACAGAGAGGGAAGGAGAGAGCGAGAGAGCGAGGGGGGAGGGGATGGGGACCCTATAGAAAAGAGACTATAGCAAAGAGACCTACATAAGAAAAGAGACCTACTATAGAGGCAAAAGAGACCTACTATATATACGTTAGGGGATGGGGACCAAGAGAAAGAGAGAGGGGCTGGCCCTGAGACATCTAGAGACACACAGATATACACACGTAGACGTGTATATGTGTACGTCGGCGCGCAACGGACTGGCCCAGTAGCTGTTGTTGCCAACACTGCCGAGCGCTCCCTAACGTGTATATATAGTAGGTCTCTTTTGCCTCTATAGTAGGTCTCTTTTCTTACATAGGTCTCTTTTCTATAGTAGCTCTCTTTTGTAGCTGCTGTTGGCAACGCTGACGAGCGCTCCCTAACGCTGACGCGCACTCCCTGGCTGCGCTCACTATGCACACCCCCTCTCTCGCGCCCTAATCATCTTCCCCTCATCCACACCCCCTCTCTCCCGCCCTAATCATCTTCCCCTCTCTCCCGCCCTAATCATCTTCACCTCACCCCCTCTCTCCCGCCCTAATCATCTTCCCCTCACCACCTCTCTCCCGCCCTAATCATCTTCCCCTCTATCCCAGGCCTGCGAACCAATTGTGCATTCGAAAGAGTCAGTCCTCGCCAGCAATAGCACTTGGTCTTGCCCTGCCTAAAGCCAAAAGCCTAAACGCTAAACCCTCACGGCTTCCCCTCGCTCGCGCCCACCCCCTGCTCAGCCCTCTTCATTCTCCCGTGCCCTATTCTCTTCCTTGCCTCTCGTCCTTGAGCCACGCGCAGCACTGCAGCATGTATAACACCCGCACGCAGTCTCACGCATCCTCCTCCCCCCACCAACTAACGGTCACACGAACCAGGGTCAGCTACTGCACAGACTTGCAGTCGAGCATAGTGCCCAAGGATATCCAAGACGTGCGCGGCGTCTTTGAACACTACGACTCGCTCACGTGCGAGGACATTCACACTGCTGCGCGCTTGTGCCTGCGCCCTAAGTGTGTGCATATCGCCATTGGCTGCACCGATGGCGCGGCCGACAAAGCTGGGTCTGAGTGAGGAAGGAATACGCCCACTGTATTTGCACACCCCCCTTCTCTTTCGCTTCTGTACAACCTCTCGTCTAGTCTTACAATCGTGCATCTACCCCTCATCTTGCCAACCCTGCCAGGGCGGTTGCACGTGCGCCTTTTGGGGCTGTCCCTCAAGTTCGGCCGATATCCTTCCCTACACTTTACTCCTTTGCCCCTCTACCGCCCCTCTTTCCCTTACCGCGACCTTTCCCCCCATCCCGCATCCCGGTGGCTGTACCCCCTTGCGCTGTACCATCCTGCAACGTGGAGTCGCGATCCTTATTGATATCCAGGCGTGTGCCCTTGCGACTCTTGACGCTCTTCCGGAGGGCCGGGGGCGGCGTGAGAGCAGCATTGGCGGAGCCCTCGGCTTGTTCTGACGCCTGAGAAAATGACACTTTGACGCTCCGCACCCTACCGCGAATTGCCGCCGCCTGGACCCGCAGCCAGGTGTCGAGGGTCTCTGAAGGCACCGGCATGCCCTCACACTGAACAAAAGCTCCCCCAGTAGCAGTGGCTCGACACGCGCTTTTAATCACGGCCTCCCGCCGCTGCACTGCCAGGACGCGAGGCGATGGCGCGTCGGCAGTCGATACCGCATCCTCCGACGGCAGTAGGAGGGCGAGATTGTAGCCAAGCGCTGCCGAGAATGCGTTGCCCGCGCCTGTCGGGTCAACCACGGACACCTGTGCACAGGGCACTAGCCACACGCGATCCGGCTCCTGGCAATCCAGAATGTATGAGCCCTTGGCCCCCCCTGCCACATAATCAAGCCTGTCAGTAGCCTCCAATACTCGCGGGAGAAGCCAAACAAGAGGTATGCGCGCCCATGTGGTGTCAAATGCTTCTGCTGCTGACCCATGATGTGTTTTAGCATGCTCTTGAGGACGGCACACTGCAGCCCAAGACAGTATTTGAGCAGACATTGACACGGACAAGCAGACAGGCACTCACGTCGGACGGCAAGAATGCCACGCGCGCCATCTTTCATGCCCAGCGCCTCGGCGCATCTGTCCAGCACCACTTCTGGAGACGGATCCCACTCGTTCTCCTGCCCCTCGCTTTGCGTAATCACAGCCTGTAAATCGCTCCCTGTGTCAGCCTTGCCCTCGCGTTCAACCTTCCGGGCTGTTCTTCGTTGCCCACGCAACGGGGGCGGCGGCATGGAAGCAGACGCGTCGTCCGCTTCTGACTCTGACTTGTCGTACACCTGGCCAAAATTTGTCACATCGCCTTTGACACTGCGGATCGAGGTTGTCTTGGTGTCCTTGGCGGTGCTGACGCGCAACATCTCTGGGGGTCGCTCCCATGACGTCTCGTCCGTTACTGTGTTCCAGAAGTACACGTCCCCACTCTCCTCCTCGACTACAGCACGCCAGAGGTCTTGAACCTCTTCTACCACCACCAGCGTGCTCTCCACGTCTTCCCACCGCGCACGCTGCCAATACAGCCTATCGTGTCAACAGCGGATGACAGAAATGAGGATGAGGTCACAAATGCGCCGCCCCAGCACAATCCACGCACACCAACAGCCCAATAGCATACACATCAGCAGCACAATGACACACACCTGGGAACCGTCGAGAAGCCATGGCACTCCCAGTGAGGCACACAGTCGCTGTAGCTTGACTGCCGGTTCAGAATCCAGCAATACGAACTCTTGGATACTGCTCTCCATCATGGCGCCCCCGCTTCTCTCCTCCTCCGCCTCTCCCTCACTGTCGAACTCCGAGGACGCGTCCTCTACCTCGTCGACGACTGATTTCTTTCCAGCAATTGACGTGTTTGAACGCTTATCATTTTCAACGGCGTCCAAGGACAGCGATCGTTCCAGTTTCTTGATAAGTTCTGGATCGACTTTCGCGTGCGTGACGTTCTGTTCGTCACTCTCGGCCAACTCTATGTCATCTTCGTCTTCCTCCTCTTCCTCAAACTCCTCAAACTCCTCCTCATATTCCCCTTCGTCCTCTGTGTACTTGGAGGCAATCGCCACATCTCGACTCTGTGCCAGTGGTAGCTGCTCCTCTTGTATCACCACCCTGAGGTGGTGGGGGTCAAACTCAACAGACCTCACCCTGGTAGCGGTCATACCCTCCCTTTCCATTACCATCCGCCCACGGTCGGCAGAAATCGTGCGGCTGACAGACAGAACGTCCTTGAAGGTGATCGCTGGCAGCCCCCGTGACACCCGCACGTTCGGCCCGTCGATCCACTTGCCTGACGAGCGCAGCGTGTCAAGGAACAAGACACTTGCAGAAAGTAGTCACGGGCACGACGAGAATAAGACTCTGAAGGGCTTCTCACATGACACGTGTCTCTCACACGTGTCATCACATGACACGTGTCTCTCACACGTGTCATCACATGACACGTGTCTCTCACACGTGTCATCACATGACACGTGTCTCTCACACGTGTCATCACAGTGTCTCTCACGGGCTTCTCACATGACGCGTGAGAGACACTGTGACTCTTTGGGCTTCTCACATGACGCATGACCTAAACCCCAAACCCTAAATCCTAAACTCTTTGGGCTAAAACATAAACCCTAAATCCTAAACTCTTTGGGCTTCTCACATGACACGTGACCGTACACTGTCTCATCACACAAGTTCAGTCTGACCTGAGGTGCTGTTGTACTCTTGCCACGGGCCATCGATCTCATCGGGTGACACGGCCTCGGACTCTACGTACAAACACGCCACAGCCGAGCCTGCGTTGGTAAAGCTTTTTGTCACTGCAGGCATGAAACCATAGTGGGCGCCCGAGCGAGCAACACGGCAACTTACCTTGGGTCGGAGTCGGGGCAAACGCAAAGGCTACGCGCAGACTATACACCAACGCAAAGGCTAGGCACACATGGTACGCATGGCGAGACGTCCCTTACCTTCTTGAGGGCCCATGAACCACCGTGACGCGCATCCATCATGCCGAGTGTCAAAAGAGACCTACTTTAGTGTCAAAAGAGACCTACTAACCTTCTTGAGGGCCCATGAACCACCGTGACGCGCATCCAGGGGTCGTTTTGTGGTACATGTAGTATGTCACCTGCGCCCCACCCGGCGGACCTAGCAGAGCAAACACGCAGACAAACAGACAAGTATAAGAGCAGGGAGCACATGCTGCCACCAGCGGCCACAGCGCAGACAGAGGGACAGGACTTGCGCGGGCGCGCGGTGACGTCACGACACGCCGTGATGCAACGTCACGCCGCAAAGAGGCAGCGACGGCGCAGGATTACCGCGCGTCATTGCGTACACTGGCCGGCCGCCCCAGTACTTCCCGCCTTTCCGCATCTCGTACTTGCCCATCAGATGCGGGTGCAAAGTGCACCCGGTGACCTCGATTGACCCCACTTCGACAGTGCTTTCTCCCGGGGTCTGCTCTCTTGCCGCCGTGCACATTTTCGAAATTTTGACGGCAGTGTCCCAATCCGGCGACACTACGGTAGCGTTGCTCGTGATACGGCGCAGGTTTTCGATAGTTCCCTCTGTCACGGTATGAATGACAGGCTCAACTGACAGGACTGATTTGCTCTTGCTTTTCTCTCCCCGTGTCATTCCCACCACCTCGTGTCGAGTGCTGCATTTGTCATTACATTCCACGGGGCCGCTGCCGCCATCCTCGTCCGTGGCCGTGAGGCTTTTATTGACGTCCGCGTCACGCGAGGCCTGCGAAATGATTTCTGCAGTCATGTCCACCTCAGCACCTCCGGCGCCCTCGGTGATAACGTGCACGAGCTTTGCTTCTTGGTACCCCTCGGGGATGGGCAGAACCTCGCGGCCAAGTTCCGTCCATCTGTCCCAGCCCTCTCCAGGCGTCCAGATCATGCGCTCAGCCTCATATCGAATCTGCGTGTGCGGGGTCACGTAGCCCTTGAGACGGGACACGCCTTGCGTATCAATGCCTGCAATTTCTAAGGGCGAGAGCATCTCTTGTGCAAAGCCCTGACCGACGGGTGCAACCAGCCCGATACGGGCCCCCCAGAGGCGGGCCCCGACGGCAGCCTGCGGGCTGCCGCCTCCCAATCCGGTGCGGACCACTTTGGCTTCGGGCTGGCTGCGCAGCACAAACTCATCAATGATAATCTTCCCCATGACGAGCGCTTCAATCGGACCAAGCTCGCCGCCCCACTTGCTCTGTGTCGAAAACGTGCCGTCGCTTGCAGCCGTGCCCGCAACGCGGCTGTCTGTGAAGTTGCTGGAGCGAGCCATGATGTTTATCTTGAGTTTCCGTGTGCTATTTCTCTTCGCTGCGATGGGTTTGTCGCGACTGGCGCCGCCGCGCTTGCTGCTGCCCTCATTAGACTTCAGGGAGGCGGCGCTAGAATTCCACGCTGACTTTTTGCGGGTGCCGACAGGGAGCTTGCCTATGCAGGCGGCCGCGCCTCCTTTATGGGCGCCCTCAGTGGGGACGTCCGCATTGGCGTCTACCACGCTCGAGTTGCCCCCGGCAGACCTCGCTGCGGCGAGGAGGGCCAGGCAGCTTTCGCCCACGCGTCCAGCGCAAAAGGGCTGCGCACGCAAAAAGCTCGAGCCGCGGAGCTGAAGCGCAGGTGTAATGCGGTGCGGCACGGTCGCGGTCGCGGCTGTCGTGCGCACGCCCGGCGCAGCATGCCGCCCGCCGCACCGCGCGGTCCCGACGCCGGCGCAGAAGGCCAGCGCGCCAGCGCCGGGGTCCGAGGAGCCGAGCGCTGCATCGCTGCCCGGCTGGTTCAGCAGCAACGAGAGGGAAACGATCGCCACGAGCGGCTTGGCACGGTCCCTAAATCCGCTATCGCCCGAGGCCGGGCCGCGCATTTTCCCTGCGCAATCTGGGCCCGGGGCAGAGGTCGTTTCGCGGCGGCGACCACCGTGTCCCATGCTTCCACGCCCTCGACCCTACACCTGACTGACGCCCAAAAAACAGGGGTTTTCGGCGTTTTAAAGCCCCGCAGTCAAATGGGCTTCGGCCCCGACAAAAACATGACTGGACCTCAACCGTCAAAACTTCTTTTTCGAACTGGTACAAAATCAGGATAAATGGAAAATTTTAATCATTTTTAAACTCTGGTACAAAATGACCCCCTAACATGTGCACGAACACCCTCCGTCACGGTCTTCTTTTTCAACGAGAACGGCTTCACTGAACTCCGTTTGCCAACTGAAATGGGTCTATAGCATCACCCATCCTCACTCTGACGTCCATCGTACTCACCTCATCCTCATCACACACCTCTGGTGAACGGTCTTCAGC
>Ga0315899_10004685_pt1 | contig 14757 bp, 12 predicted proteins | sample LakEriMetagenome_2_FD_203518 | JGI IMG/M metagenome (GOLD analysis project Ga0315899, IMG submission 203518) | Freshwater fungal communities from buoy surface, Lake Erie, Ohio, United States - Buoy 4 MA112 | ecosystem: Environmental > Aquatic > Freshwater > Lake | place: USA: Lake Erie, Ohio... | reverse complement strand
ATGCACTTATTGGTTGATTTTAATAATTTATGTATAATGGATTCCGTGGATGACCCATCTTGGAATCCGAAACTCTAGGAGTAAAAGATGGCTACCACTACCACATCGTCAATTGACCCAACAATTCAGCCATACCTTTCGTATGGCTTACAGCAAGCACAGCAAGCCTATCAGGGCGGTGGCCCACAGTATTATGGTGGTCAGACTTATGTAAGTCCTAGCACTACCACTCAAACTGGTCTACAGGCTTTAGAGGCTCGTGCTTCTTTGGGTAATCCCTTACTTCAGTCTGCACAGAATCAGCTACAGAACACAGTTTCTGGTGGCTTTTTAGGTGGAAACCCTTTCTTTCAAGGTGCTTTCCAACCTGCTGCTAAAGCTGCTGAGACTCAGTTTCAAACTACTTTAGGCGATATTGCATCTAAGGCTAGTCTTGCAGGTCGTTATGGCTCTGGTGCTATGGGTTCATTGCAAGACCGAGCCACAGGCGCATTTGGTCAACAGTTGGCTAATACTGCTGGACAGTTGGCTTACCAGAACTACGCTGATGAGCGTAATCGTCAGCAACAAGCTACGATGGCTGCACCTCAAATGGCTCAAGCTGATTACCAAGACATTCAGAATATGTTGCAAGCTGGTCAAATCCGTGAGGGTTATACAGGTCAACAACAAGCAGCAGACATGGCTAAGTTTAACTTCTTGCAAAACCAACCACAACAGAACTTACAGAACTATCTATCACTTGTCTATGGCAACCCACTAGGACGAGTTGGTCAGTCTACAGCTAGTGGCGCAGCAGACACATCATCATTGCAAAACCTATTAGGCATTGCTGCTGTTGGTGGTGGCTTGTATAAAAACTTAGGTGGTCAACAAGGCATTGGTAACTTGTGGAATAGCGCATCTAATTGGCTTGGTGGTTCTTCAGCAGCTTTAAACCCTGCTTCTGGTGAATACATGGGTTCTTTGGAGTTCTAACATGGCTGGATTATTAGACATTTTCGGTACAGGCGGTGCAGACACAATGGGTCTGCTCGGTATGTCACCTACTGACATTGCTCGTAATCGTGACGATGCACAAGCACAAGCCCTCTACGCACTAGCTGGCAGACTATTCCAAGGTGGTAACACAGGTCAGTCTATTGCTGAAGGCTTACAAGCTGGTCAGAAAGCCTACAAAGGCGGTATGTCTGAGGCTATGCAGACGCAATTGCAAAACTTTCAATTGCAAGAAATGTTGCGTAAGCGTAAAGAAGATGAAGCAAGACGTGAGCAAGAAAAACAAGTGCGTTTACTTGCACCACAAATTTTTACCACTAGCACTACGCCAGAACAAGTTACTTACGATGGCGCACCAAGTCAATTCCCTGCTCGTGATGATGAAGGTAACTTAATGCCAAACATGGCTGTAAGACCTGCTCAGACTACACGTTCTGTTGACACAAACAAGCTACAAGCCTTGGCAATGTTGTCTCCTGACCCACTAACATCTTTAGCTAGTATGGCTAAACTTGTTCCTGACTTGCGTAAAGCAGGGTTTATTGGTGCTAGTCAACAAGAAGACAACCCATTTGCTATTTATTTGGCAGACCCTAATTTGCCTAAAAATCTTAAACCAATTGTTCAACAATATTCAAAGACTTGGCAGAATTTAGACCCTGCTGTTGTTGATACTCGTGTAGCGCAAATTGGTCAAATGTTGCAAAAAGATTCTGATTTTAAACAAGTTCAAGCACGAATTGAAGCACAAGATAAACAACTTAATGCTTATAAAGAGCAAGGTCTAGCACAAAGTGCTGAAGCTAAAGCATTGACAGCAAGCATTGCACTTGGTAATCAGCAAATTGCTCGTATGCTTGCAGAGCAAAAAATTGATGCAGCCAAGAATAAACCTTTGCCAGCAACTTTACAGAAGTCTGAAGATGAAGATTTGCAAGCTATCAATAGCTATAAATCAACACAGAAAGAGTTGTTCTCCCCAATTAAAGCATTGACTCCAGACCCTGTTACTAAGAAACCAATGTTAGAACTTGGCCCTGTTCAGAACTTGCGCTATCAAGCAGCCAACTTAACTGGTGACTCAACTGAGGCAAGTCGTGCATATGCAGACTTACAGTCATCAGTTAAAAACGCAGTTAACTTAAAAGTTAGTGCAGAAAAAGGCGTACAGACAGACAAGGATGTATTGCGTTTTGCTGATGCTTTGATTGCTGCATCTGGAAAGAATGATACTAAAGCAACATTGGAAGCATTGAAGAAATTTAATGAATCAATTGCTACTGCACAGGAAAATACAGTCAAACTTATTGACCAGCGCAGAAAGTCTCAGGGTGTAGCACCTTTATTTGGTGATACGAGTAGAAATGTTAATGTGAACTACTAATATGCCATATTCCATTACTACAAAAGACGGAATTACGATTCCAGATATTCCTGATGATGTTGCACCAGATGCACCAGAATTAAAGGCAATGGTTGAGAGAATTCGTGCAGGTCAAAAGCCTACCGAAAAGCCTATGGCTTCTGCTCAACCACAACTGTCTGCTGCTGATGTGGCGGTTAGTGCTGTAAAGAACTTTCCTAGTTCTGTTGGCTCAATGCTTGGTGATATATATCAAGCGGTATCTAGCCCTGTTCAAACAACTAAAGCTGTTTTAGACCTTGGTGCTGGCATCCTACAAAACGCACTACCAGAACGACTTGTCCAAGCAGTAGGTGAAGACAAAGCTAGTCGTGATTTAGCGGCTAAAGTTGGTCAGCACTATGTAGAGCGTTATGGTAGCGTAGAAGGTGCTAAACGAGCATTGGCTACTGACCCTGCTGGTGTTATGGCTGACCTATCTACTGTCCTTACAGGTGGTGCTATGTTGCCTACAAGGGCTGCACCTGCATTAGCTACTGCTGCTCGTGCTGTTGACCCTTTGATGTTGGCTGCTCGTACTACTGGAAAGACACTTGATGTTTTGGGTGGTGCTACTAAAGGTGGTCTTGGATTGCAAACTGGCGTAGGCACAGTAGCAATCAATCAGGCTTACCAAGCTGGTAAAACTGGCGGTGAAATGTCTGATTTGTTTAAGGCTAACTTGCGTGGTGAAGTACCACAATTAGATGTTCTTGATGCTGCCAAACAAAACTTAGCAAAAATGGCAATGGAAAGAAGACGTATTTACAATGAAGGCATGAAAAACATTAAGGGCGATAAATCTGTTCTTTCTTTTAAAGGTATTGATGACACTGTAAAACAAGCCTTAAATGAAATTTCATTTAAAGGACAAATTAAAGACGATATTGCTTTTGAGAAATTAACAGAAGCACAAACAAAAGTTAATAACTGGAAAAACTTAGACCCTGCCGAGTTTCATACACCAGAAGGTTTAGATGCTTTAAAACAGCAAATTGGCGGTATTCTTGCAAAAATACCTTATGAGGAAAAAACTGCTCTAACTTTGGTTAATCAAGTTTATAACGGAATTAAATCTGAGCTTGTTAAACAAGCACCAACTTATTCAAAAACAATGAAGTCGTATTCTGATGCAACAGATACGATTCGTGAAATTGAAAAGGCTTTGTCTTTAAACAACAAAGCAACAGCAGACACAGCAATGCGTAAGTTGCAGTCTTTGATGCGTAACAATGTTAATACAAACTATGGTCAGCGTTTAAATCTTGCTACAGAACTTGAGCAAGCTGGTGGCAAACAAATGATGCCAGCATTGGCAGGTCAAGCACTTTCTGAGTGGACACCAAGAGGACTACAGAGAGCAACTTCAATTCCTACTGCGTTTTTAGCGCAAGGTGTTGGTGGTTTACCACTTGCAGGTGCTTCATTGATTACATCATCTCCTCGTTTGATGGGTGAAGCTGCTTTTGGTGCAGGGCGTGTTGCTAAAGGTCTTTTAGATGTTCAAAACAGGATGCCAGATATAGACTATCCAACAATGTTCAATTTGTTGTACCAAGCACAACAACCAATGAAAATAGATTTAACTGGTATGGCTAACCCCGACTAAGGACTAACATGGCAAAGACCAAGATTTCAGAATACAGCAGTACCGCTAATAACAATACTGACATTAACAGTATTAACTTAGCGGAGGGCATGGCCCCATCCTTAGTCAACAATGCTATCCGTCAGTTGATGGCTCAGTTGAAGAACTTTCAAGATGGTTCTGCTGGCGACAACGTAACTGTAGGCGGTAACTTATCTGTTACTGGAACATCCACTCTGACAGGCACTTTAACGGCTACTGCTGGTCTGTCAGGCCCACTCACATCATCGTCTGCCACTATCACTGGTGGAACAATCAATGGTGCTGTTATCGGTGGTTCTTCTGCCCAAGCTATCACAGGAACGACAGTAACTGCCTCTACAGGCTTTGTAGGTGGTTTGACAGGTAACGTAACTGGTAACACTACTGGTACGCACACAGGTGCTGTAACTGGTAATGTCACAGGTAACCTGACAGGCAATGTCTCTGGTAACGTCACAACAGCTACTGGTACTTCTACATTCAACAATGTCACGATTGATGGCACATTGGATATGTCCTCTGGGACAGTAGGAACAATCACAGGATTGGCTACACCTACCAATGCATCAGACGCAGCCACTAAGGGTTATGTAGATACAGCAGACGCTTTGAAGCTGAATCTAACTGGTGGCACTTTGTCTGGTGCTTTAGCTATGGGTACAAACAAGATTACAGGTCTTGGTACTCCTACGGCTGATGCTGACGCTGTAACCAAGGCTTATGTAGACGCTATTGCCCAAGGTATTGATGCCAAAGCGTCTGTGGTTGCTGCTTCTACTGCTAACCTTACGTTGTCTGGCGCACAGACCATAGACGGAGTTTCTGTTATTGCAGGTGACCGAGTATTGGTTAAAGACCAGACCACAGCATCTGCTAATGGCATTTACTTGTGTGCTTCTGGTTCATGGACTAGAACAACTGACGCTGATACATACGCTGAATTGGTAGCTGCTTACACCTTTGTTGAAGGCGGTACAACTAACGGAAATAACGGATTTATCTGTACTATTGCAGCAGGTGGTACTTTAGGCACTACAGCGATTACTTGGGCGCAGTTCTCAGGTGCTGGTCAGGTGGTTGCTGGTACTGGCATGAGCAAGACAGGCAACACGCTTAATGTGAATACTGCATCAAGCGCACGAATTGTTGTTGGTGCTGATGAGATTGATTTGGCTACAACTGGCGTTACTGCTAGTACATATAAGTCTGTAACTGTTGACGCATTTGGACGTATCACTTCTGGTACGAATCCCACTACCATCTCTGGTTTCGGTATCACAGATGCTTACACAAAGACTGAAGTTGATACTTCTCTGAGTGGTAAGTTATCGACTACTGGTGGCACGATGAGTGGTGCTATTGCGATGGGTACGTCTAAGATTACTGGCATGGGTGACCCTACCAATGCCCAAGACGCTACCACTAAGACTTATGTTGATGGCATCTTAGGTAGTGCAACATCTGCTGCGACAAGTGCTGCTGCTGCTGCGACTTCAGCCTCTAACGCTTCAACGAGTGCATCAAATGCCTCTACAAGCGCAGGAAATGCCTCTACAAGCGCAACGGCTGCTGCTGCTAGTGCTACGAGTGCATCTAACACTTACGATGCCTTTGATGACCGATATTTAGGTTCTAAGAGTTCTGCACCATCTGTAGACAATGACGGAAACGCTTTGCTTACAGGTGCTTTGTACTGGAATACATCCACTAGCAATCTGTTCGTGTGGACAGGTTCTACATGGACTAACGCTGCTTTCACGGCAGGTGGTTTTGCTACTTTGACAGGTACAGAAACCCTGACAAACAAGACCCTGACAAGCCCTGTCCTGACAACTCCTCAGTTGGGTACACCTGCTAGTGGTGTTTTAACCAATGCTACAGGTCTTCCTTTATCTACTGGTGTAACAGGAACACTTCCTATCGCCAATGGCGGTACAGGTGCATCAACTTTGGCAGGGGCTAATATTCCTGTTGTCAATGTCGCCAACAGCTTTACTGGCACTCAGACTTTCTCAGGCACTTCATCAGCTACTGCCATTGTTCTAAACGATGCAGCAGAGGTGGCAACAGTATCAGCAACTGCGGCTACAGGAACGATTGCTTACGACATTACAACTCAGTCAGTCTTGTACTACACAAGTAACGCAAGTGCTAACTGGACAGTTAACTTCAGAGGCTCTAGCGGTACTTCACTCAACACTTTAATGAGTACAGGTCAATCAATGACTGTGGCTTTCTTGGTGACTCAGGGTGCTACTGCTTACTATAACTCTGCTGTACAAGTTGATGGCACTACATCTGGTGTCACGACACGTTGGTTAGGTGGTGCGCCTACTGCTGGTAATGCTAGTGGAATAGACAGTTACAGATTTCTTTTACTGAAAACTGGAAGTGCAACTTTTACAATTCTTGCTTCTGTAACACAGTTCAAAGCCTAATGAATACCGCTTACGTTTACACGCTTACTGACCCTAGAAATGGGATGCCCTTTTACGTTGGTAAGGGGCATGGTAAACGTTGCGAGGCTCATTTGGATGAGGCTAAGTATTACACCAAACGCAAGTCAAAGAAGCTAAATAAAATTCGCAAACTTATGTCACTTGGTATGAAGCCAATTATTACCAAAGTTGAAGAAAATGTTTCAGATGCACAGGCTATTGATTTTGAATGTTTTTTAATTGCTGAAATGCGTGATATTGGAATACCATTGACCAACATGACAGATGGTGGTGATGGTGCTCAAGGTTACAAGCATACTGAAGAACATAAAAAATATGTAACTCAGTTGTTTAAAGGTCGCATAGTTTCTGAAGAAACAAAACAAAAGATGCGAAAACCTAAGTCTGAAGAAGGTAGGGCTAATATTGCCAAAGCTAGATTGACTACAACTTATAGACCATCTGAAGAAACAAAGCGTAAGACTTCCGAGGCTTTAAAGGGAAGAATAATTACAGATGAACATAAAGCAAAAATAAAAGCAGGTTTAACTGGTAAACCTAAAGCAAAAATAGAATGTCCTCATTGCCAAAAACTAGTATCGCCAGCAATGGCAAAGCGTTGGCACTTTGATAACTGTAAAGATAAGGAATAACAATGCCGTTACAAGCTACGAGTGGGGCTGCATCCTACGATGGGTTCGGAGGAGGTGTTGTTGCTGAACCAAACTATATAGAGTCGGTGTTTAGCACATACCTTTACACAGGCACAGGCGCATCGTTGACCATTACCAATGGCATTGACTTGTCTACTAAAGGTGGGTTGGTTTGGACTAAGGCAAGACCCGCACCAGTAGGGCACGGACTTGTGGATACCGCCAGAGGTGGTACAAAACTACTTCAATCCAACACAACAGCGGCAGAAGACACGTTTTCTAGCTACATCACATCCTTTAACGCCAATGGCTATACGCTTGGGGCAAGCGGTGTGTTGAATGACGTCTATAGCATGGTCTCATGGACATTCCGCAAGCAACCAAAGTTCTTTGATATTGTGACTTGGACTGGTGATGGAACAACCAATAGGGCAATCCCACATAATTTAGGTTCTACTCCTGGTTGTTATATTGTTAAATCTACAAGCGCTGCTACTGATTGGATTGTGTGGCACAGAAGTCTTACTGGAAATTCTTATAATTTGGTCTTAAACACCACCGCAGCACAAGCTAACTATGGTCTTTTTAGTACAACAGCACCAAACAGTACTAACATATATCTTGGTACAGCATACCCCGCTTATTACAATGATTCTGGTCAAACCTACGTAGCCTACCTATTCGCCCATGACGCAGGAGGCTTTGGCAATACTAGTACAGACAATGTGATTAGCTGTGGGTCTTTTGTGGGTACAGGCTCTGATTTAAGTGTAAATCTTGGGTATGAGCCTCAATGGTTGCTTGTAAAACGCGCAAGCAGTGGAACTGAAAATTGGGCCGTGTACGACAATATGCGGGGTATGTTTGTCAACTATGATGACAACATATTGTTTCCAAACACTTCAGGCGCAGAAGTTCAAGTAAGCCGTATTGCACCAACAGCTACAGGTTTTAACGTCGCCTCTGGCTATCCTGCATCTGGAACAACCTACATCTACATAGCCATTCGTAGAGGCCCGATGGCAGTGCCAACTTTGGGGACTAGTGTGTTTGAGCCAGTAGCTTACACAGGAACTGGAACAGATAACCGAATTATCACTTCTTCAATTACCCCTGATTCTGTTATTCCCTCATACAGAAACACAACAGGAGCAAAATACTGGTATGACAGATTGCGTGGCAGTGGCACTTACTTGATTATTACTGGCACAAACGCAGAAGGAAATGAAGGCGCAACATATGGCCCCCAGTTTAATAAAGTTCAAACAGGCTATCAGCAAGGTACAAGTGATTCTGGATTTTTAAATCAAAGTTCTTACACATACGTTAACTGGTTGTTTAAACGTGCCCCCGGCTTCTTTGATGAGGTTTGCTATACAGGAAACTCGACTTCTGGTTTAGTTGTTAACCACAATTTGGCGGTTGTTCCTGAGTTGGTAATCTTTAAAAAACGTGCTGGCGCAACTGGTGGGTGGCCCGTGTGGACAACCTCGGTTGGCACTGGCACATCTTTTAACTACCTGAATGCAACATCTGCCGTATCAAATCAAGGTGTGCAGATTTTTACCACTACGCCAACTTCTTCAGCTCTGACGCTTGGGTCTTGGACGGGTGTTAATGATTCAAACACTATGGTTGCTTACCTCTTTGCAACCTGCGCAGGTGTTTCCAAGGTGGGGTCGTACACAGGCACGGGAGCCGCACAGACTATTAACTGCGGCTTCACAGGCGGTAGCCGTTTTGTCTTAATCAAACGTACTGACTCAACGGGCGACTGGTACGTCTGGGACTCCGCACGGGGCATCATCCCATCTAATGATCCATATCTCTTGCTCAACAGCACTGCCGCTGAAGTCACGGGCACCGACTACGTTGACACCACATCAGTAGGTTTTGACATAACCTCCACCGCACCAGCCGCGATTAACGCCAACGGTGGTACATTTATTTTTCTCGCAATTGCTTAAAAGGAGCACATCATGGAAGTTCGTGTAAGAAGTACAGGCGCGGTCATGTTTGACCATGAGTTTCGCCAACTCCAAACTGGCTTGGGTTTCCCCAAGGAAATCAACGAGGCTATTCTAAATGAGTGGGGCGCAGACATTGTCTACGAAGGCCCACAAGCTTCTGGCGGCACGGTCTACCAATACTCAATGCGTTCAGGCGTTGTTCATATTGGCGACAAGTGGTACACCAACTACATCCTCGGCCCAGTGTTTACAGATACGCCAGCATCAGAAGGCCAGCCTGCCAAAACAGCCGCTGAGAATGAAGCTGAGTACAAGGCAATGAAGGACGCAGAACAAGCCGCAAATGTACGCCGTACACGTACAGAAAAGCTCAAAGACTGCGATTGGGTGGTGACTAAAGCCATAGACCAAAATGCTCAAGACAATCTTGGCATTCAGATTCCTGTGGTCTGGGTCACGTACCGCCAAGCCCTGCGCGATGTGCCTACACAAGCAGGTTTCCCTTGGACAATCACTTGGCCTGACGCTCCCTAATCATGCGGGACTGGGCTGAAGCGTTTATCGTTGCGGCCTTTGTGACCATCTTCATTGTATGGGGGATGTTTACCCTCGTTTGGATTTGGGGATGAAATGGGTATTGGTAATCTTCATGCTAATGCCGGGAGCGTCCAGTCAAAAAAAGAAAGATGAGTACCGCTGTGTGCGTTGGGCGTGGACGGGTGATGTCTACAACCGAAAAGTAGTATGCCTTGAGTGGCAAAAGGTTGAACGGAAATGATCGATCCAATCACGGCGCTAGAAGGGTTGCAAACTGCAATCAGTGTCGTTAAAAAAGCGAGCAAAGTCGCTAGTGATCTGGCAGGTCTAACTCCGTCAATAGCCAAGCTTTTTGATGCCAAATCAATTGCTACGAAAGCCATGCTTCAAGCCAAGCGTACGGGTGGTAAGTCTAACCTTGGTGCGGCGTTACAGATTGAGATGGCTTTGGATGAAGCCAAGCGGTTTGAAGAGCAGTTAAAAATGTTGTTCATGCAAGCTGGGCGCATAGACGTATGGAATGCAACCAAAGCCCGTCAAGCTGAAATGGACAGGGATGATGCCAAAGAGATGGCGGCTCTACACGCTGAAGAAAAAAGGCGCAAAGAGGCCGAGGCTGAACAAATGCAATGGGCAGTTGCCATTGTGATTATTGTGATGTTTATTGGTGCTGTTGGCTGGGGAATCAATGAAGTATCTGATCTGTGTGCTAGATCAAGGTGTGGGCGGTGAATGAGTACCAAAAACAGTTTGACCTTTTCCTTAAAGTCTTTGTCAGGCTGTGCATTGCGTGGTGGGTGCTTGGGTTTCTCCAGTTCCTGCCAGATGAGTTGGCGGGGAAAATTGTCGATAAACTACTTGGAATGATAGGACTAGGATAATGTTTTCACTTATATCAACCCTTGGCGGTTTGCTCATATCAGGCCTGCCCAAACTACTAGACTTCTTCCAAAACAAGGCTGACCAGCGGCATGAGTTAGCGCTTGCCCGTGTGCAGATGGAGTTGCAACTTCAGATGATGGCGCAGGGCTTTGCTGCCCAAGAGCGCATGGAAGAGATTCGCACCGACCAGATAGCGATGGAGACAGACGCACAGATGACGGTAGCGGCCTATGACCACGACAAGAAGATTATGGACAACGCCAGCCGCTGGGTAGTGAACTTTGTGGGCACTGTGCGCCCCATGGTGACTTACATCTTTGTGCTAGAACTTTGTGCTATTAACGCTTGGATTGCCTACTACGTTTACAGCAACCCACGGCTTGTATTGAGCATGGAAGACCTGATCCGCTTGTCTGAGATCATCTTCTCCACCGATGAGATGGCAATGCTTGGAGGCATCATTGGTTTCTGGTTTGGCTCAAGAAGCTGGAGCAAAAAATGAAACTAGGCGAAGCTGGCGCTAAATTGATGCACCAGTGGGAGGGGTACAGGACTAAACCGTACCTCTGTCCCGCCCATATCTGGACAATTGGTTATGGTCATGTGTTGTACCAAGATCAAATCCGCCTGCCTGTAGTCAGGGTAGAGGGGAAAGAAATCCCGATGATCCGCAAAGAGATGCCACTTAAACCGGAGGACAACCGTGTCTGGACTAAAGAAGAGATCGAGAAATTATTCACAGATGATGTCGTCCCTACTGAACGTGGTGTTCTTAGACTTGCTCCCGCTTTATCTGGTCGTCAAGGGGCTTTCGATGCGTGTGTCAGCTTTGCCTTCAACGCCGGAGTGGGGGCTTTTCAGCGCTCTTCTATTCGGATGAAAATAAACAGGGGTGATTGGGAAGGCGCAGCCGATGCGCTCTTGCTGTATTGCATGGCTGGTGGCAAAATACTCGCAGGGCTAAAAAAGCGCAGGGACGCTGAAAAAGCACTGTTTCTATCCTAGGACTGCCGATGCCATTACAAAAAATACTGTTTAAGCCGGGCGTCAACCGGGAGAATACTCGGTACACCACCGAGGGTGGCTGGTATCAGTCCGATAAAGTCCGGTTTCGTCAAGGCACGCCAGAGAAGATTGGTGGCTGGTCGCGTCTGTCCTCAAACACATTCTTGGGTGTGTGCCGTTCCTTGTGGAATTGGATCACGCTTCAAAACTTTAACTTGCTGGGTGTCGGCACTAACCTTAAGTTTTATCTTGAACTGGGCGGGGTATACAACGACATCACGCCGATTCGGGCATCTGCCGTATTGAGCAACCCGTTTGCCACAACCAATCTAAGCACCACCGTCACAGTTACTGCCGCCGCTCACGGTGCGGTTACTGGGGATTACGTAACCTTCAATAATGTGGCTCCTGTTGGCGGGCTAGACTTAAACGGCGAGTACGCTTTAACGTACGTAGACGCTAATACATATACCATCGTATCTGCTACGCAAGCCACTTCAACTGTGGCGGCGGGGGGCGGCACAACAGTCCAAGCCATCTACGAAATCAACGTAGGTCTGCCTTACGAAATCCCACTAACTGGCTGGGGTGCTGGCACTTGGGGTGCGGGTTCTTGGGGTAACGGCGGCACATCTACCTCTGCTCTGCGTTTGTGGAGCCAAAGTAATTTTGGTGAAGATTTAATTTTTGGCTTCCGTGGTAGTCCTATTTATTATTGGGACGCTAGTTTTAGCGTGACGCCAACGGCGTTTACTGTGACCATTGCCTCTCCTGCGGTAGTAACAACTTCTTTGGCACTGCCTAATGGCACGCCTGTTATTTTGTCCAGTACGGGGTATCCGTCTGAATTGCCGACTGGGTTAAGCGCGGGTACGATTTACTACGTAAAGAACGTTTCTGGGTTTACATTTAACCTTTCAGCTACTTCTGGTGGCGCGGCCATTACAACTACTGGAACACAATCCGGTCTGCACTACATACTGCCAAACGCTGTTCCTGTGACCTCAATGACTGGGGCTGCGGACGTGCCAATCATTCAGAACTTTATATTTGTATCTGACGTAAGCCGGTTTGTGTTTGCGTTTGGCTGCAATCAGCAAGGTGAAACAACCCAAGACCCGATGCTTATTCGCTGGTCTGACCAAGAGTCTGTGGTGGACTGGGCTCCGTCAGTCACCAACCAAGCCGGTTTTGTGCGCCTATCTCATGGCACTGAAATTGTTACAGCTATCCAGACCCGTCAAGAGATTGTGGTTTGGACAGACTCCACGATATATTCCTTGCAGTACCTTGGCCCCCCTTATGTTTGGGGCGTTCAGCTTTTGGGCGACAACATCTCTATTCTTGGCCAGAACTCTGTGGCGCAGGCTTCCGGTGTTGTGTACTGGATGGGAACCGATAAGTTCTACTCCTACGATGGCCGAGTCAACACACTGAATTGCGACTTGCGTAAGTATATTTACCAAGACATTAACCTCTCCCAGAACCAGCAGTGTTTTGCCAGCACCAACGAAGGCTTTAACGAGGTCTGGTTCTTCTACTGCTCGGCTAACAGCATTTCAGTAGACAGGTACGTTGTGTATAACTACCAAGAGAAAATTTGGTACTACGGAACAATGGGACGCACGGCATGGCTTGACTCTGGTCTAAGGGATTACCCTATTGCTGCTACGTACAACTACAACATCGTCAATCAGGAGTACGGCAATGATAACGATGAGACAGGTACGCCGCTTGCGATTGATGCTTATATTAGTTCGTCTGAGTTTGATATTGGGGATGGCCACAATTTTGGCTTCGTCTGGCGTGTTTTACCGGACTTAACTTTCTCCGGCTCTGAAAACGCACCCACACCACAGGTTACGCTGACTCTGTACGGTATGCAGAACTCTGGTACTGGAACCGGCACGCCTGTGGCAGCTAATGTTAGCCAGTTGACTGGCGCTCAGTACACAATTACTGAAGGCTTTACGGGGCAGGTTTACACCCGTTTGCGCGGACGGCAGATGATTTTTAAAGTGGGCTCTAACCAGCTTGGCACGGCTTGGCAGCTTGGCGCACCCCGTATTGACATTAGACCGGACGGCAGACGATGACTTTTATCATTACGTCTGAAGCAGAACTTAGCAGGATTGCGGCTCCTAACCTGCCGTTGGCCACACCACAATACAGCCAGCAATACATCGACCAGCTAAATAACGTCCTGCGTTTGTACTTTAACCGACTGGATAACTTGCTGGCTCAGTTACAAACGGACGGAGCTATTGATCCGGGACTGATTAACAATCCAAACGGGCTGTTCTTTAGCACTGTAGACCAGACGCTGGCGGCAGTAGATACGGGCTATCCCATTACATATACAGCCACATATCTAAGCAATGCAGTGGCACTAAAGTCTGGCAGTACATCCAAAATTGAGGTGACTACTGGGGGTGTGTATAACTTTCAGTTTTCTGGGCAGTTAAAGAGTACCAACGCATCTGGTAAAGACGTGCAGATTTGGATTAACCGCAACGGCACAGACATTGGTTATTCATCTCACATATATACCCTAGAAGGTGCTGACAATAACTTCAACGTCACATGGAACTTTGACATTGATTTGGCTGTTGGTGAATACATTGAGATGTACTGGGGCGCAAGCAATACCAATGCTATTCTTGAGACAACCGCCGCAGTTGCCCCATACCCAGCCGCGCCTTCTGTAGTGATGGCAGTAAACTATGTTGCGCGGTTGCCTAGCCCCCGTCCAACCCCACCTTAATGTTGTGCTCACATGCCACACATGATATTATCAAACAACCCCCATTTTGAGAGGCAACTATGAGCCTTGCTGTACTAGCCGACCACATGGCATCCAAGGGTCGCGGCCCTGACTCGATGCTTATCCACATGTCCCCCCGTGAGGTGCAGGGACTACAAGCGTTGGCCATGAAGCATGGCGGCTCCCTTACTATTAACCCAGAAACGGGTCTACCTGAAGCTGGCTTCTTAGATAAGTTGCTTCCCGCTGTTCTTGGTTTTGCTTTAGCCCCCATGACTGCGGGCACATCTTTGGCTTTCCTAGGGGCAACCCCGCTTGCTTCTGCAATGACTGTGGGCGCTCTCCAAACCTTGCGTACTGGTGATTTAGGCAAAGGACTTATGGCGGGTTTTAGCGCTTATGGTGGCGCTGGGTTACAAGCAGGTTTGACTACTGCTGGGGCAACTACGCTTGCTGGAGAAAACATTGCAACAGAAG
>Ga0315899_10004683_pt1 | contig 14758 bp, 13 predicted proteins | sample LakEriMetagenome_2_FD_203518 | JGI IMG/M metagenome (GOLD analysis project Ga0315899, IMG submission 203518) | Freshwater fungal communities from buoy surface, Lake Erie, Ohio, United States - Buoy 4 MA112 | ecosystem: Environmental > Aquatic > Freshwater > Lake | place: USA: Lake Erie, Ohio... | reverse complement strand
TAGGTTTGCACCTAACTCATTGAATTCACGTCGCTATGGTGCAAACTGCAACCCATAATTTCCGCCTGGCGCTAGCGATGTCGCGCGCGTTTGCTCCCCGCATACAATATCGCCAGGAAGGAACCATGGCCTCGACTGCGCATTGGCCGCAGCCACAGCAACTTCTCAAGGATGACAAGAAACTACGACATGTGGATTCCATAGCGCAACGGACTTTAGTGTAACAAAGCGCCAAAAACTGGCGCCTCATTGATGCGATGAAATCCGGTATTGACAGCGCCGCCATCGGGTGATGCCGTCGTCCATCCCACAACAACAGTAGGTCACGGTGCAGGACACGGCCCTCCGCGAAAAGCTGCGCAAAATTGAGGCGCTGTTCGCAGGTGCGGCGACGCCCGGTGAGCGCGATGCGGCAGAGGCCGCGATGCTGCGTGTCAGGGCGCGCCTCGCTGAGATCCAGCGCAGCGAACAGCCGGTCGAGATGCAATTCTCAATCCAGGATCATTGGGCGCAACATCTGTTCATCGCCCTATGCCGCCGGTACGGGCTACGCCCTTATCGCCGTCCGCGGCAGAAGCGCAGCACGATCATGGTGCGTCTGCCACGCGCCTTTTCGGACCAGATCCTATGGCCGGAATTCTTACAGCTGAACGAGGTCCTGCAAGCACATCTCCTGGACATTACCCTCAAGCTGATTCGTGATCATGTGCATGCTGATTCGGGCGATGCTGAGGAGATGGCAGAAAAGGGTTGACGACGCGCGCCAGCGATTTGCGCGCGCAAAGTGGCGGCGACCCCGCGGCTCGGCAGTTTGTCGCAAATGTCGCTTACGCGCGCGCGAGCAGACAGGTGGCAATAGGCACATCAGATGTGTGAAAAAGGGGGCGTTTTGGCTTTCCCTTCTCACACGCGCGCAAGCGACAAAATCGACATTCAGGGGCGAGGGTCGGCCCTAGGCGCTGGGCGATCACGCGCTGGCCGATTAGCCTTACTGCGGTACCCCGAATCGGATCCCTGTTGGAGTCGTCCGTGACAGCCACCCCTGAACCGCCTGCCGAGGGCTGGACGCTACCCGAGGCGGCGGCAGCGCTGTTTCCTGACGCTTGGTCTGCGGCATGGTTTCCAGACGATGTTACCGCCGCGCGCGCCCGGCCGGGCATAGAGCGTGAGCCATCGCCTTGGTCGCAGGTGCCGCTCGACATGGTTGCCTCGGTCACGCGTGCCGTGGTGGCGGGCAGCGCCATCCCTGCTGGCCTGGAGATCGTGGTTGAGGCCTGCCGCTCCTATGAGGCCGAGACCAAACAACGAATCGCAGCCGCCCTGGTGCACCGTGCTGAGCAGCGCGCGGCGTTGCCAAGGTTGCTGGCGGCGCGGCTGGCTGGCGGTGCCTTCACGGCGCGTGGCGTTTCTCCCCGTGACCCGCTGCGGCCTGTGGATATCCCTGCCCTGGCCTGGGGGACGGCCGAGATCGCCTTGGGCTGGGAGGAGACGACTTGGCAACGCGGCTTCAAGCCCTACAGCAGCCATAGCTCGCCGCCACCGGCGCCAGGCTCGGTGACCTTGCCGGGCGGAGTCACGCTGCTTGGCGTGCGCGTATTCGCGGCGAATCGAGTGATTGCCCCGACCGTTGAGGCGCCGCGCGCGGCGCCCGAAATGCCAGCACCACCCGCGGACAGCACGTCTGCGCTCTCAGGGCGGTCAGGCTTCGCCGGTCGGCCGAGCTCCCAGCAATTGATTGAACTTGAGCATGCGCGCCGGCTGGCTGCCGGCGAGGCCGAGGACAAGATTACGCTTGAGGCTCAATATCTCTCGACCTGGCTCGCCAGGGCACATCCGGAGTGGCCCAAGGCGTCCGCAAAGACCATCGCGAATAACATCGGGGCGGCGCATCGGCGGGGCCTGAAATCGCGCCCGAAATAGCGCCCGAAATAGCGCCCGAAATAAAACGCATCAGACCATTTCAGGTTTCTTTTACGGGTGAAAAAACTGATGTGAATGCAGTGCCATCGCAACCGCACGCCGCTGCGTGCCGACTGATGGTGACACGATGCCCACCCCGACCCCCGACGATCCAAAAGCCCTGCTGGCCTGCGACGCGACTGGCGTCGCCCTTGATTGGGCGCGTAGCTGCCTTCAGGCGCGGCGCGATAGTGCGATCTTCCAGCCGGGGAGTGCGGTGGCATGAGGCCGGTGCCGCTACTTTTTATGGGGATCAAGCGCTGGCAGGACATTCGCCCGACTGACCCCATCGAACGCGTCTGTGGCGGTGATTTCGCAGCCTTTGCAGCCTATTACGGCATGGGTGACGCTGAGGCAGGCTCGACGCTGCTTTACGGTCTTCAAAAACTCCGCGACATGCTGCGCAAAGGTGATCTTGAGGAAGCATCAGCCTTCCTCGAATGGCAAGCGGGCGAATGATGGACACAGCCCCAGCCATGCTCGCAGCCGATACCGCGCAGATTGCTCGCTTCGTGCACGCGTTGTTCCGCTATGCCGATCCGGACTGCGTGGTGGCGCTACGCTCCTTTTATGACGATGCCTCCTCGGTTCATCAGATCGGTGTCTACCGCATCGCCGACGGGCTGGAGGGTTTGGTCGCAGCCGCTACTGCGCAGGCCACACGTTGCTCACAGCACCCGCGGCCGGTGGTATTCTGCCCTCCCGTGGCAACCTTCACCGAGGGGGCGCAGGCCCGCGAACAGGACCTCGTCAACGGCCTGGCACTGTCGGTCGAATGTGACTCGGCGCCAAACGATGCCCGCACAAGGCTCGAGGGCTTGCTGGGGCCGGCTACGCTGGTGGTGCGCAGTGGCGGGTGCTGGACCGATGAGCAGACCGGCGAGGTGCAGGACAAGCTGCACCTGCATTGGCGCCTGACCGAGCCGACACGGGGTGCCACCACGCATGCGGCGCTAAAGCAGGCCCGGACCTTGGCGGCAGCCCTGGTCGGCGGCGATCGTAGCAACGCCCCGGCTGTCCATCCCATCCGCTGGCCGGGTAGTTGGCATCGCAAGGACCGCCCCCGCCTCGCATTGATCGTTGCGGAAAACGATACGGAGCTGGAGCTTGGCGACGCGCTCGAACTCCTTGCCGATGCCTTGCCGGCCGTGGAACGGCCCGCCAAGGCAATCCCTCCTGCCCAAGGAGATACGCCAACAGAGATCGGCGAGGCCCGCGACACCTCTGTCCTGATCCAGCAAATCCTCACCGCCACCGACTACCATGCGCCGCTGGTGTCGCTGGCGATGCGCTACCTCAAGGGCGGTATGGCGCCTGCCCAGGTGGTTCTCACCCTGCGCGGCCTGCTCCTTGCCGTGCCGCAGGCGCAGCGCGACATCAAGGACGGCAGCACCGTGCCGGGGCGCTGGCAAGCCCGCTACGACGACACGCCGCGCGCTGTCACCACCGCCTGCCGGAAGCTTGGCCATGATGGCAACACGCCGGACGGCGCCAGTGCATGCATGGCCTCGACCGATGGTGCCTGGCCAGAGCCCATCGACTTCCTGGCCGATGCTGAGATGACCGGCGCCCCCGAGTTGCGGCCCGAGCATCTGCCGCCTGCAATCGCGCCCTTTGTGGCCGATACGGCGGCACGCATGGGTGTTGATCCAACGACCGTGGCGCTTGCCGCCCTGGTCACGCTCTCTAGCGTGGCGCACGAGACCTGGCGGCTGCAGCCGAAGCAGATCGATGATACCTGGCGCGAGGGTGCACGCATCTGGGGCGCGATCGTGGGCGACCCCAGCATCCTCAAAACACCGGTGATCCAGGCAGCGACCCGGCCCATCGATAATATCGACATTGTGGCCCGCGGCCGACACGAGCAAGCGATGACCGAGTATCGTGCGGAGATTGCTGCGCTCAAAGCTGACAATGCACCGCCCGGTAGCGGGCCGCCGCCGCCGCGTCTCGATCGCTACCTGGTGGAGAACAGCACGGTGGAGGCGCTGACTGAAGTGCTGCGCGACGACCCCGAGGCCAAGCAGCGGGTGCCGATGGGCAAGGTACTGATCCGGCAGGACGAGATGAGCGAATGGCTCGCCAACATGGACCGCTATCGCGCCGGCGGTCGTGGCGGCAGTGATCGCGGCGCCTATTTGCGCCTCTATAATGGAACGCGGTTCGTGGTGGACCGCGTTGGCCGCGGCACCTTATCGATCTCAAGCTGGTCCGCATGCATCATCGGCGGCATCCAGCCGGAACCGATTCAGCGCATTGCGCGCGAGGCTGCCGATGACGGCCTGCTGCAACGCTTTTGCTACGCCGTTCCAGCGCGCCAGGATCGTGGCGTCGATCGCAAGCCCGATCACGCATCAACCGAGCGTTACTATGGAGTGGTGAACACGATGGCCGGCTTGCTGCCGCCGTCGGCGTTGCCTGGGGCAGAGCCGCGGGTGGTAGTCCTTCATCCAGATGCTCAAGTGCATCGCTTGGCGATCCTGGATCTGGCCGAAGCCGTTGCCGCCATGCCGGATACATCGAGCCGGATGAAATCGGCACTCGGCAAGTGGCCAGGGTTATTCGCGCGGATGACGCTACTTTTTCAGTTAATCGATCATGCAGATGCGCTGCATCAAGGGATCGTGCCGTCCAATGTCATGGTGGTGCCTGAGGCGGTGGCGCGGCGCAGCGCGGCTTATATGCGCGATGTGCTGCTGCCGCATCTGCTGCGGGCTGAGGCTGTGATGTTCTCCAGCGTGCAGTCGGGTCATGCCCGCTGGATCGCGGGTTTCATCCTGTCGCGCGAGGACGGACGCCTCGCTTTGCGCGACGTTGTTCGCGCCTATGGTCCCCTGAAGGCGCCGGAGCAGCGCAACGAGCTGCTGAGCGTCATGCAGTCGCTGGAGACCATGGGCTGGCTGAAGGCCGAAGCACAGGAAAATCCGGCGCGGCCGCCGACGGCGTGGGAAGTCAATCCGCTGGTGCGGGAGCGATTCGCGCGCCGGGCCGCGGAGGAACGCACTGCGCGGCAGCTGGCCAAGGCGCGCATCGCTGCGACGCTGGCACGCGTCGGGCAGACGCCGGGTGCCGCAGAAGAGGCGAAGAATGATTCGACAGCGGCTCTGGGGGTAGCATGATGTATTACCAAGCAGAAAGCGAGCATTGCCGCGTCGTTACCTTACCGTGCTCACCTGATTCCCACCCGCGGGAAGCAGGTGTGCTGCCTTGGCATGATGATACATTGAAGCACGCGGATCGAATGCCCAGCGGCGGGAAGTCGATCAATGCGCCACGCGACATCCCTGGCGTCCCGCAACGCGATGCGGAGGCCATCAGCGCATGATGAACGTGGCACCGAATCATCAACTCCCGCCCCATCTCCGCGAGGTCTGCGACATTATCGCTCGTGGTTTGGTGCGGCTGCGCAGCCGCGGTATGCAGGTGGAAGCGACCGACACCGCTGACAGTAGAGAAATTCCGCTACACTTTACTGCCCGCCAGCGCAGTCATGTGACCCTCAAGAGAAAGGGCACCGCATGAAACGATCATCGCCCGCCGCAGTATCAACGGCGCCCTCCGTCCCGTCCATTCCGCGAACGCAGGTGCTGCCGCGTCTGGCAGCGCTGCGCACTGCCCCCATCGCCGACCTGAAGCAGCAATGGCGCACGCTCTATGGCAAGGAGCCACCAGCCTTCAGCAGAAGCTATATCGAAAGCAGGCTCGCCTATCGCATCCAGGAACTCGCCTATGGCGGGCTGCGGCCGGAAACACGCAAGCGCCTGGAAGCGCTCGGTGAAAGGCTGGATGGCGGCAATGCCGTGCTGCGGCGCATCCGCGCCGATAATCGCCCTTTGCCGGGCACGCAGATCATTCGCGAATATGGGGGCGTGCAGCATGTGGTGACCGTGCGCGCAGATGATTTTGAATTTGAGGGGCGGCCCTATCAATCGCTCTCGGCCATCGCGCGGCACATTACCGGCACACGCTGGAATGGCTGGGTGTTCTTTGGTCTGAAATCAGGGGCGCACGCATGACCCGCCGCAAGACAAGCACAGAAGTTGCCATGTCTGCCTCGGTGCAAAAGCGCCGCTGCGCCGTCTATACGCGCAAATCCACGGACGAGGGCCTGGAGAAGGAATTCAACACCCTCGACGCCCAGCGCGAATCTTGCGAGGCCTATATCGCCAGTCAGCGCGCGGAGGGCTGGGTGCTGGTTCCGCATCGCTATGATGATGGCGGCTTTTCCGGGGGCTCGTTGGAACGCCCCGCGCTGCAACGCCTGCTGCGCGATATTGAATCCGATCAGGTTGATGTCATCGTTGTCTACAAGATCGACCGCCTGTCACGATCCTTGATGGATTTTGCCAAGCTGGTCGAGGTGATGGACGCGCATGGCGTGACTTTCGTTTCCGTCACGCAGTCCTTCAATACCACCACGTCGATGGGCCGCCTTACGCTGAACATCCTGCTGTCCTTCGCGCAATTCGAACGCGAGGTGATTGGCGAGCGTATCAGGGACAAGGTGGCGGCGTCCAAGGCGCGGGGCATGTGGATGGGGGGCAAGGTGCCGCTCGGCTATGAAGTCGCCAATCGCAAGCTGGTGGTGAATGAAGCCGAGGCGAAAAGCGTGCGACAGGTGTTTGAGTTCTTCGCCGAGACAGCCTCCGGCACCGAGACCGTACAACGCCTGCAAGCGCAGCGCGTCACCAGCAAGTCGGGCCGGCTGCTCAACAAGGGCGATGTCTACAAGATCCTGAACCTGCGCACTTATGTGGGGGAGGTCGAGCATAAAGGGCGCATCTATCCCGGCGAGCATCAGGCGATCGTGCCGCGTGCGCTGTGGAACAAGGTGCATGCGCTGCTGCAAACCAGCCCGCGGGCGCGCGCCGTGCAGAATCGCCGCCACCAGACAGCGCTGCTGAAGGGGCTGATATTCGGCCTGGATGGCAGGGCGCTATCGCCGACGCATTCCCGCAAGAAGGGGCGGATGTATCGCTACTACGTCGCGCAGCGCGTGTTGAAGGAGGAACCCTCCGGCGGCGAAGACATTCTGCGCCGGATTTCCGCCGCGCAGATCGAAGGTGCCGTGATTGGCCAGGTGCGCGCCCTATTGCGCCAGCCGGAAGTCGTGGCGGGCGGCTGGCTGGCCGCACGGCACGAGGCCCCCGACCTTTCGGAAGAAGACGCGCGCGACGCCCTGGCGCGGCTTGACCCGCTTTGGGAGGAGCTTTTCCCGGCCGAGCAGCAGCGCATCATCCACGCCCTGGTGGACCGTGTGGTGGTGGGCCCGACCGGTGCTGACATCCGGCTGCGGGTGGAGGGGCTGGGCAGCCTGGCACGCGGCCTGGGGCGGGGAGGGCATGCAGCATGACCATGCCGGTTTCTCACCTCACTATCCGGGTGCCGCTGACCATCCGCCGCCGCCCAGGCCGCAAGACCCTGGTATCCTTGGGGTTTGGTGCGGAGGGCGGACGCATTGCGACCAAGGCCGACCCGGCGCTTGTGAAGGCGCTCGCGCGCGCGTACCGCTACCAGAAGCTGCTGGATGAGGGTCGATATGCCAGCATCAGCGAAATGGCGACGGCGGAGAAGATCGAGCGGGGGTATCTCGGCACCCTGCTGCGGCTGACGCTGCTGGCGCCGGAAATGGTGGAAGCGATCTTGAACGGGCGGCAGCCGGAGGGGGTGACGCTGCCGGCACTGCTGGAGGGGGTGCCAGTAGGGTGGGGGGAGCAGAGCATCGTCATAGGCGGGCTAAGCGCCGCTAGTACCCATTCCAGCAAGTAGCCTGGAACGGTCGTCCTGCCCCTTCCTGACCTATGAAAGTTAGGCCGGCCAGACTTTCAAAGCCTGGGGTCTAATGAAAGCCACCTTTCGTAACGCACCCGTGGCATGCGGCGCTGCCAAAGCTGGAAGTTTTGGTCAAAACCGCATCGCCACCCGAGAATGATTGAAAAATAGGTAATGTTATCGGTAAATGGCGTAATGCTTCCATGCCTCTGCCGCCCTCTCCCCCGAAGCCCGAGTCCTACCGCGGTCTATGGCGCGATAAAGGCTCAGTTGCTGGAACGATCGGCAACCCGCTTGCCCTTCCGGCCAAGCTAGCCCCACAAACCATGGACAAGCGCACCCTCTCCGAACGCGATATCTGCACCAAGTTTATCACGCCCGCGCTGCGCAAGGCGGGCTGGGACGAGATGCTACAAATTCGCGAGGAAGTCAGCTTCACCAAGGGTCGCATCATTGTGCGCGGCAAGCTGGTCAGCCGCGGGCAGGCCAAGCGCGCTGACTATATCCTCTATTACAAGCCAAATATCCCGCTGGCCCTCATCGAAGCTAAGGACAACGCGCATGGGGTAGGCGACGGGCTGCAGCAGGGCCTGGAATACGCGGCCACGCTCGACATCCCATTCGTCTTCTCCTCGAACGGCGATGGCTTCGTGTTCCATGACCGTACCGGCGCCAGCGCCCAGCCAGAAACGAACCTCCCGCTCGATGCCTTTCCTGCACCGGCCGACCTGTGGGCACGCTACGCCCAATGGAAGGGCTTTGACGCCGAAGCCGAAAAGATCGTCCTGCAGGATTATTACGACGATGGCAGCGGCAAGACCCCGCGCTACTATCAGGTCAATGCCGTCAATGCGGCGATAGAGGCCATCGCCAAGGGTCAAGACCGCATCCTTCTCGTCATGGCGACCGGGACGGGCAAGACCTACACCGCCTTCCAGATCATTTGGCGCCTTTGGAAGGCTGGCCGCAAGAAGCGCATCCTGTTCCTGGCCGACCGCAACGTGTTGATTGACCAGACCATGGTCAACGATTTCCGCCCCTTCGGCGGCGCCATGGCCAAGCTTTCCACCCAATCCAAAACCATTGAACGGGCAGACGGCACTAAGGAAGACATCACCCTCGCGCTTGATCGCCAGCGGCGCATTGATACGGCCTATGAAATCTACCTCGGCCTCTATCAATCCATCACCGGCCCCGAGGAACGCCAGAAGCTATTCCGCGAATTCTCCCCCGGCTTCTTCGACCTGATCGTGATTGACGAATGCCATCGCGGCAGCGCCGCCGAGGACTCTGCCTGGCGCGAAATCCTGGAATACTTCTCGGGCGCCACACAGATCGGCCTGACCGCCACCCCGAAGGAGACAAAATACGTCTCCAACATTTCCTATTTCGGCGATCCCGTTTTCTCCTACTCCCTCAAGCAGGGCATCCGCGACGGCTTCCTGGCGCCCTATAAGGTGGTGAAAGTCCATATTGACCGCGACGTTCAGGGATACCGGCCAGAAAAAGGCACGCTCGACCGCGATGGTGAGGAGGTTGAGGACCGCATCTACAACACCAAGGATTTTGACCGTAACTTGGTGATTGATGATCGCACCAAGCTGGTCGCCCGCAAGGTGACAGAGTTCCTCAAGGAAAGTGGCGACCGCTTCCAAAAAACCATCATCTTCTGTGTGGACCAGGAACATGCCGGGCGAATGCGCCAAGCCCTGATCAACGAAAACGCCGACCTTGTTGAACAGAACCATCGCTACGTCATGCGCATCACCGGCAATGACAAGGAAGGCCAGGACCAGCTTGGAAATTTCATTGACCCGGAAGCGACCTATCCTGTTCTGGTTACTACCTCTCGCTTGCTATCCACCGGCGTGGATGCGCAAACCTGCCGCTTGATTGTGCTGGATCGCGAAGTGGGGTCCATGACCGAATTCAAGCAGATTGTCGGGCGCGGCACCCGCGTGCATGAGGATACCAAGAAATTCTACTTCACCCTGTTGGATTTCCGCGGCGCTTCAAGCCACTTCGCCGATCCTGAATTTGATGGCGAGCCGGTGCAGATATACGAACCCGGCCCAGATGAACCAATTTCTCCGCCCGAGGATGCGCCAGCCCCGGATGGCGATGATCAGCCTCCTGCCGAACCTGGCCCCGATGAAACCATTGTGGATCAACCCCTCGGCCCGAAGCCGCCAGGCGGCCCGCAGAAGAAGGTCTATGTGGACGGCATTGATGTGCGCATCATCGCCGAGCGCGTGGAATATCTGGACGAAGGCGGCAAGCTTGTCACCGAGACTCTGCGCGACTTCACGAAAACCGCGCTGCGCAAGCGCTTTGCCAGCCTGGATGATTTCCTCAAGCGCTGGAAGAATACGGAACGCAAGCAGGCAATCATCGAGGAATTGGAAGCCGAGGGCCTGCCGCTTGACCCAATCGCGGATGAGCTTGGCAAGAACCTAGACCCCTTCGACCTGATCTGCCACATCGCCTTTGACCGCAAACCATTAACCCGGCGCGAGCGGGCCGAGAATGTCCGCAAGCGCGATATCTTCACGAAATATGGGCCACAAGCACGTGCCGTGCTGGATGCGCTTTTGACAAAATATGCCGATGAGGGCGTTTTGAACCTTGATGATGCCAATGTCCTGCGCGTCACGCCCTTCACCTCCATGGGCAGTGTGATGGAACTGGTGCGCGCTTTTGGGGGGAAGCAGGGGTTTGAGCAGGCCGTGCAGGAAATGCAGACTGAAATCTATAGGGATACCGCTTAACCCATGTCCGTCCGCACCCTCGTCAAATCCATCCAAGACATCATGCGCCAGGACACCGGCGTTGATGGCGATGCGCAGCGCATCAGCCAGCTATGTTGGATGTTCTTCCTGAAAATCATAGACGATCAGGATCAGGAACTGGAATTGCTGCAAAGCGACTACCGTTCCCCCATTCCGCCGCAATACCAATGGCGCAACTGGGCCGCCAACCCGGAAGGCATCACGGGTGAGGAGCTTCTGGCCTTCATCAACGCCGATCTATTTCCGGCGCTGAAGAACCTGCCCACATCCTCCCTCCCTGGGGACAGGCGCCGCGTGGTGAAGGATGTTTTCGAAGACGCCTATAACTACATGAAATCCGGCCAATTGATGCGCCAGGTGATCAACAAGATCAACGCCGTGGATTTCAACAACCTGAGCGAACGCCAGCATTTCGGCGACATCTACGAACAGATTTTGAATGACCTTCAATCCGCCGGCAATGCGGGCGAATACTACACCCCGCGCGCCGTCACCGCCTTCTTGGTGGACCGGATAGACCCCCACCCCGGCGAAACCCTGCTTGACCCTGCCTGCGGCACCGGCGGCTTCCTGACCTGTTCCATCCGCCACATGCGCGACCGCTATGTGAAGCGCCCGGAAGACGAAAAGGCCATGCAAGCCGGCCTGCGCGGGGTGGAAAAGAAGCAACTGCCGCACATGCTCTGCGTCACCAACATGCTGTTGCATGGCGTGGAGGATGCGGGCTTTGTCCGGCACGATAATACACTCGCGCGGCCCTATATCAGCTACACGCAATCAGACCGCGTTGATATTGTGCTGACCAACCCGCCCTTCGGTGGCCGAGAGGAAGACGGCATCGAAAGCAACTTCCCCGCCCATTTCCGCACGCGGGAAACGGCAGATTTGTTCCTGGCCCTGATCATCCGCCTGCTGAAGCCAGGCGGGCGCGCCGCGGTGGTGCTGCCGGATGGCACCTTGTTTGGGGAGGGGATCAAGACACGCCTCAAGGAACATCTGATGGAAGAATGCAACCTGCACACCATTGTGCGGCTGCCCAATTCCGTCTTTCGCCCCTATGCGTCCATCGGCACCAATCTGCTGTTCTTCGAAAAGGGTGCGCCCACCAAGGATATCTGGTTCTGGGAACATCGCGTGCCGGAAGGCCAGAAGGCCTATTCCATGACCAAGCCCATCCGGCTGGAACATCTGCAAGCCTGCATGGATTGGTGGGGCGGCAAGGACCGCAAGGGGCGCGAGGAAGGCCCGCAAGCCTGGCGTGTCTCCGCCGAGGATATCAAGGCGCGCAACTATAATCTGGACATCAAGAACCCGACCTCTATCGCTCAGGATCACGGCGACCCAGAAACCCTATTGGCCGATTTGAATGAAGCCGAGGCCGAGACTACCCGGCTGCGCGATCAGCTTAAGGCCATTTTGGCTGAGGCGCTGGCGCGCTGAGCCATGCTAAAAACCTGCTCATGGATCACCTGCCCAGCATCGCCGTATTGGAAAGCAATCGGGATACACCGGAAGTGCCGCTTGGTCACCGAGTGGATGTGGTGGAGCGCGAAGCGGAGGAGGTCAGCCGCAACCACAACCGCCGCCGCATCCTGGCCGAGGCCCGCCCGCTTTATGCCGCTTGAGGGTAGGGCATGAACGCTGAGCGGTTACTGGCGCTGTATGAGCGTGTGGCAGAGGCACCGGATGCCATCGCCCGCCTGCGTCGGTTTATTTTGGACTTGGCCGTGCGCGGTAAGCTGGTGGCGCAAGACCCGCAGGATGAACCGGCTTCGGAGTTGCTGAAGCGGATCGCGAAGGAGAAGGCGCGGTTGGTGAAGGCGGGGGAGATTACACGGGATAAGCCGCTTCCGCAGCTAACTGACGCTAATAGAGCTTTCGAGTTACCTAGCGGTTGGAACTGGGCGCGCCTGGGTGATTTATCCAAAATAGTCACAAGCGGTTCGCGTGATTGGGCAAAGCACTACTCGAATGAAGGCGCGATCTTTGTTCGTATGGGAAACCTGTCGAAGGATCACTATCGCCTTCGGCTGGATCATATTCAGCGTGTCAAAGCCCCAAGCGATGGCGAAGGTACCCGAACCCGATTGGAGTCGGGCGACATTCTGATTTCCATTACTGGCGATGTTGGGATGTTGGGGCTCATACCAGAGGGATTTGGTGAAGCATACATCAATCAGCACACTGCGATGGTTAGACCGATAGCGGAAATGAATGGCCGCTATGTAGCCGAACTTTTCAGATCACCATTTGCGCAGGGGCAGTTTAATGAGCCGCAGCGCGGCATCAAGAATAGCTTTCGCCTAACTGATGTGACGCAGTTCGTAGTTCCCCTCCCACCCCTCGCCGAACAACACCGCATCGTCGCCAAGGTGGATGAATTGATGGCGCTCTGCGATAGGCTGGAGGCTGCGCGGCAAGAGCGAGAGGCGCGGCGAGACAGGCTGGCAGCGGCAAGCCTCGCCCGCCTCAACGCGCCCGATCCCGAAACCTTCCAGTCCGACGCCCGCTTCGCCCTCGACGCACTCCCCGCCCTGACCACCCGCCCCAACCAAATCAAACAACTCCGCCAAACCATCCTAAACCTCGCCGTCCGCGGGAAGCTGGTGCCGCAGGACCCGCAGGACGAACCGGCATCGGAATTGCTGAAGCGGATTGCGCAGGAGAAGGCGCGTCTGGTGAAGGCGGGAGCAATTACGCGGGACAAGCCGCTTCCGCAGCTAACTGACGCTGATATCGTTTTAGAGTTGCCTCGCGGTTGGAAATGGGTGCGCCTAGGCCAGTTAACCACGATGGTCACAAGCGGTTCGCGTGATTGGGCAAAGCACTACTCGAATGAAGGCGCGATCTTTGTACGCATGGGAAACCTGTCGAAGGATCACTATCGCCTTAGGCTGGATCATATTCAACGTGTCAAAGCGCCAAGCGATGGCGAAGGCACCCGAACCCGACTGGAGTCAGGCGACATTCTGATTTCCATTACTGGTGATGTTGGAATGTTAGGGCTAATACCCGAGGGATTTGGTGAATCTTACATCAATCAGCACACTGCGATGGTTAGACCGATAGCGGAAATGAAGGGCCGCTATCTCGCGGAACTTTTCAGATCACCATTTGCGCAGCGGCAGTTCAATGAGCCACAGCGCGGCATCAAGAATAGCTTCCGCTTAACCGACGTGACTCAGTTTGTAGTTCCCCTTCCACCCCTGGCCGAACAACACCGCATCGTCGCCAAGGTGGATGAATTGATGGCGCTCTGCGACCGCCTGGAAGCAAGCCTCACCACCTCAGATCAAACCCGCACCCGCCTCCTCGAAGCCACCCTCGCCGAAGCCTTTGCACCAGCCAGCATAAGCGAAATGGAGGCAGCGGAATGACCAAGGCGCAACCTATTGCACGGAAAAGACCGGGCGGATCGCGCAACTCAGACAGGAACGCGATGCGCGCCGTCGCGCGAGGCCCTAAAATGGCTGAAGCCGCCCGGGCGAACCAGGGCGGCCTCGAATGCTACTCCTACACATGGCAGGCGAGACGGCGCTTTCACGCATTTTGCTTGTGTGCAAGTCAAGAAAAATCATCGCTTTTGAGCAAGCTGCGGTGATGTGAGATCGCTGAGCACAAAAAGAAAAACTTTTTCTTCAAATACTGAAACCCGCCTTCCGGGCGCGTTAGGGAACCAAATGATGCCAGCCTTCACCCGCACCGTCGGCATAGATTACTCCGGCGCGGAAACCCCCGGCGCAAGCCTGAAGGGTCTGCGCGTTTACCTCGCCGAAGGCAATGCGTCGCCGGTCGAAGTGCCCCCGCCACCCAGCCCGCGCAAATACTGGACCCGCAAGGGCATCGCCGCCTGGCTGGTGGAAACGCTGCGCGATGGGCCACCCACGCTGGTCGGCATAGATCACGGCTTTTCCTTCCCGCTGCGCTATTTTGAAGTCCATGGGCTGCTGCCTGAATGGCCTCGTTTTCTTGATGATTTCCAGCGCCATTGGCCAACGGATAATGATCACACCTATGTGGATTTCGTGCGCGATGGCTCGGCGGGCAATGGTGCCAAGCGCATGGGTAATGCGCGGTGGCGGAGGCTGACCGAAGAACGCGCTGGCGGCGCGAAATCCGTCTTTCATTTTGATGTGCAGGGCACCGTCGCCAAATCCACCCATGCGGGAATCCCGTGGCTGCGCTTCATCCGCCAGCAACTCGGCCCGCGCGTGCATTTCTGGCCCTTTGACGGGTGG
>Ga0315899_10004681_pt1 | contig 14762 bp, 19 predicted proteins | sample LakEriMetagenome_2_FD_203518 | JGI IMG/M metagenome (GOLD analysis project Ga0315899, IMG submission 203518) | Freshwater fungal communities from buoy surface, Lake Erie, Ohio, United States - Buoy 4 MA112 | ecosystem: Environmental > Aquatic > Freshwater > Lake | place: USA: Lake Erie, Ohio... | reverse complement strand
ATAGTTGTAATAAGTGCTGTGGATTGTGGGAAACATCCGCAATCCCAATACCAGCATGACATGGCCGTGTGCACGAATCACATGGTCTTGCCACATGTTGCACGTGTGTCATTTCATGTGTTGTGGGCAATGTGTGGGCAACGCCACTGTTATCCCATATGAGAACGATGTTGTCCCCGTGTCATTCACAGGCTGTCCACACCCAAAAGAGAGAGAAACTGACTATGAACTCTTCAGTTTGGTGATGATGCTGGTGACCTGGTCGTAGGTCTCTTTGCTCTCACGCATGAGGCGCTGTGTCTTTTCAACGGCGTGAATGACCGTTGTGTGATCACGACCACCGAAGAGACGCGCAATTGCCGGATATGACAATTCGGTCATGTCACGGAAGACATACATCGAGATCTGACGGGCTGCTACCAATGGCCGCTGGCGGCTCTTGCCTTTCAGCGCCTCTACGGTGAATCCGAGAATGGCTGCCATTTCGGCGAGCATTTCTTCGTCGGTGCGGTGCTTGGGCGCCGACTCAGACAACAAGTCACCAAGTTGGGCTTTGGCCATCTCAACAGTGGCTGGTTCGCGGGTGAGGTTTGCGTATGCGGTGACCCGAATGAGGGCGCCTTCCAATTCACGGATGTTCGAGGTGATATTGGAGGCAATGAATTCGAGCACCTCAGCATCAAGCGGGGTGTTGTCGCGTTCGGCCTTGTTGCGCAAAATCGCGAGGCGGGTTTCGAGATCCGGGGGCTGAATGTCGGTGATGAGGCCCCAACGGAAGCGGCCACGGAGGCGATCTTCCAAGGTGGGGATGGCATCTGGCATTCGGTCAGAGGAAATAACGATCTGCTTGTTGGCTCCATGGAGGGAGTTGAAGGTGTGGAAAAACTCCTCCTGGAGACCTTCTTTTCCTTCCATGAATTGGATGTCGTCAATCAGCAAAACGTCAACATCGCGATAGCGACGCTTGAACGCGGCGGTGGTGTTTGTACGAATGGCGTCGACGTATTCGTTCAAGAACGTTTCTGTGGAGACGTAACGAACCTCGTAATGCGCGTAGTGATCATGCACGTACCAGCCGATTGCTTGCAGCAAGTGCGTCTTTCCGAGACCGGCTGAACCATAAATGAACAACGGGTTGTATGAACGTGCCGGTGTTTCTGCAACACGTAATGCAGCGGCGAGCGCGAACTGGTTCGATGCGCCTTTCACGAAGTTGTCGAAGGTGTACCGTGGGTTTAATCCCACCACTAAACCCTTGCCATTACTGGCTTTTGCGGTGTTTTCCGATGCGTCTTCGGTGTCAGATGATGACGAGCCTGATTCATAGTCAACGGTGTTGATAATCGAATTTGCAGTTCCAATTTCGACAATAAGTTCACGATCGCTTTCACCAATTTCATCAAGAGCGTCGAGAACAAGTGGGCGATAGCGAGTGACAATGCGATCCCGGACATGAGCATTTGGAACTTGGATACGAAGGGAGTCTTCGTCGCTGGTGAGGGCAACAACGTCGTTGAATGTCGAATACCACACACCTTCAGACACCTGTGCCTTCAGCAATTGTGATGTGGCGTTCCACAATGCTTCATGATCTGACACAGCTCGCCCCTCCCTCCACAGCAGTATCCACAGGATGTGGACACGCCCCCACGGGGAAACCGCGGGAGAGATGAACGTAGCAGGATCTGTGGATAGCGAAAAAATCCCACAGAGTGTTTACATTCCCGATGTTGTCACGGTGCCCCGCTTCGCCCTAGCCTGTGATCTTTGCTAGTCCGATCCGCCCTCATTTGCGTGGGAGCTCTTGCCCAAGAGGAGGCGCCATGAAGCGCACCTTTCAACCAAACAATCGCAAGAAAAGCCGTAAACACGGCTTTCGCCATCGTATGTCCACCCGTGCTGGCCGCGCCATTTTGAAGGCTCGTCGCGCCAAGGGTCGCCACCGCCTCAGCCATTGATCGGTCGTATCCAAACACGCTCGGCCTTTGAGCGGGTTCGCCGCGACGGGGTCCGTGTTCGGTCCGCTGTGTTGTCTTGCACCATGATTCTTGATGAAACTTGCCAGCAGCCCCATGTGGGATATGCGCTAGGTCGCAAAATCGGCTCTGCCGTGCGCCGTAATCGACTTCGTCGGCAACTTCGTGAACTTGTGAAATCTCATCAGAGTGATCTGCGGCCGGGCTGGTACGTGATGGGAGCATCTCCTAAAGCAACCGCTCTGTCATTCAGTGAGTTGTCTAAAGAGATGGACTTGCTTGTGCGGAAATGCGCAAAGGCTGGTGCCAAATGAAGCGATTTCTGCTCTCTGGCATCGCCTTCTATCAAAAAGGTCGTGAGGGTCGCCCCTCCCCTTGTCGTTTTTGGCCCACGTGCTCGCATTACGCGGCTGAGGCCATCGAAACCCACGGAGCCGGTAAGGGTTCGTGGCTCACACTTCGTCGACTTGCCCGGTGTCGCCCGTTTGGCCCATCGGGTGTTGACCCCGTTCCCCCAGTAGTTGTCCGCGACGCCGCAGTCGCACAGGAAATGTAGGAAGACCAACCATGTTTCAAGCCGCCGCCTGGCTGATCGCCACCTTTTACGGGTGGGTCAGCAGCTACGCAATCGCAATCTCATTGGTCGCTGTTGCCGTCATGTTGCTCATCACCCCGCTCACGTTGAAGAGCACAAAGGGAATGCTCGAGATGCAACGCCTCCAACCAGAGATGCGTCGCATTCAAAACCAATACCGTGGCGATCGTCAACAAATGAACCAAGAGATGATGAAGCTCTACCAAGAGCACAAGGTCAACCCTCTTGCATCATGTTTGCCGCTACTTGCGCAGATGCCGGTGTTCATCATCATGTTCCGCGTACTTAATCAGTTGGGTCGCATGGGTGAAGACGGAACATTGAATCCCGGATACATCTCGAAAGACTCAACTCTCTACAAAGACCTTGATAAGGCAACAGAGATGGTGTCGTTTGGTCTCAACCTTGCGATTTCACCTGCGAAAGCAATGAGTGAAAATTTCGGGACCGGTATTTGGTACGCGCTGCTCATCATCGTGTTAGGTGCATTGTTCTTCGTACAGCAACGAATGGTTGCAAGTCGTGTGACAAGCCCGACGATGTCACCAGTACAGGCCAAGATCATGCAGTACTTGCCTGTTGTTTTCGCTGTTTTTCAAGTGTTTTTGCCTACCAGCCTCGTGTTTTATTACATCACGCAAGCGATCGTGCGCATTATTCAGCAGTACTACATCACGCGACGTTTCTATGGCGGTGAACACTCAATCGGTCGTCAAGCGCAAGCTGCGAGTGTAAAAGCGCGCGAGATGAAAGACGATGACAAAAAGCAAGAGATCAAGGCGAAGAAGAAAGACGACTCTCCTTCTGCGCCAACGATTCAAAGCAAGCGCGTTACCGCGCCAAAAAATCGACCAACACCAAGTGGCAAACCGGCTCGACCGGGCGCTCGTGCGGTTCCGCCGAGCAAACGCAACAAGTAACAATCTCAAACCCTGTGTGATCTGGCCATTGGTCAATCACACTTCGACATAAGGCATACATCATCATGCGATCAGTAGAAACAACCGGAAAAACAATTGAAGACGCAAAGCGCGAAGCACTTGATCAGCTTGGCGTTGCAGAAGACGACGCGGAGTTCGAGGTTCTCGAAGAGCCATCAGCGGGACTCTTTGGTCGCGTGCGCGGTGAAGCACGTGTGCGTGCGTGGGTGCGTCCCACCACCCCTCGTGGCAAGACCGAGCGCAATGACCGTCGCCGTTCATCGAACACACGTTCGGGTGGAGGAAAGGAGCGCAGCGACCGCAATGGTCGTGGCAGCCGAAATGGCGAGCGTTCTGAGCGTCGCGACCGTCCTGCTCGAGCACCACGCGCTGAGCGTCCCGAGCGTGATGAGGAAGACCGCGCCCCACGTGAGCCAGTGGATCCCAATCTGGTGACCGAGGCAGCAACAGAGTTTTTGAAGGGTCTTGTGACCGCATTCGGTGTTACTGCTGATGTGTCAATTGAGCGCAAAGAAGACGAAATCGATGCCCGCGTTGATGGAGACGAACTTGGCCTCATGGTGGGCCCGCGTGGTTCAACCTTGCTGGCAATTCAAGATCTGACTCGCGTTGCCAGCCAGCGCCGCTTGGGAGACCAAGAAACTCGTTTACGCGTTGACATTGCTGGCTATCGCGAACGCCGTCGCGAAGCGTTGTCACGTTTTGCGTTGAAAGTTGCAGAAGATGTGAAAGCAACCGGGGAAAGTCGCGTTCTTGAGCCGATGCCGTCTGCTGATCGCAAGGTCGTACATGACACGTTGATGGAGGTAGAGGGAGTCCAGACTCGCTCTGAAGGTGAAGAACCACGTCGACGCATCGTGGTGGAACCCGCTGACGCCTGAGTCAACAATTTTGATGGTGGCAACGGTGAATAACCCGGGGTTGCCACTGACATGACACAACCCGGTCAAATCGACGCCTTGCGCGAGGTGATGGTGCGCGCCCAACGGCTGGGAACTTTGGGTGACCGACCAATTGATGAGGTCATTGACCACGCACGCCAATTTGTGGCGGGGTTGGCAGACGTGACTGGTCGGGTGCTCGACATTGGAACAGGGGCTGGGGTACCAGGACTAGTGATTGCAATGGACCGCCCTGATCTGGAATTGGTTCTGGTGGACCGACGGGCAACCCGAATGGACGAGCTCTCTCGGGCTGTGATTGCTTTGGGGTTCACTGATCGGATAACGGTGATGACAGCCGATGTTGAGACCCTCGTTCGCGATGAGAATTTTGCTGGAGGGTTTGACGCCGTCGTCTCCAGGGGCTTTGGACCTCCTGAAGTGACCCTGCGGGCAGCGCGACCCTTCCTAAAAAACGGAGGTCGATTTGTGGTGTCGGAGCCTCCGAGCCGGGATCCAAACCGATGGCCACACAGCCTGCTTCAGGAGCTGGGATTCTCTGAACCCCAGTATTTACAAGGAATTGCAATGTTCCACGTGGAACATTCCTTGTCCTAGAAACCTTCAGATGTTCCACGTGGAACAATTTGGCTAAAAGATATCCACAGTTTGCGTACACCGAAGAGGTACGATGTCGCCGTATGACCGCCACCGTGATCGCAATTTCCCTCCAAAAGGGAGGCGTCGGGAAGACCACCACCGCCATCAATCTGGGCGCTGCCCTTGCCGAGTTGGGATTCCGGACCCTCATCATTGACCTTGACCCGCAAGGCAATGCGTCTTCCGGATTAGGGATTCACCCGCCTGAAGACGCTCCGACCATTGCTGAAGTACTTCGTCAGGAAGAGACGCTTGAGAACATCATCGAACCCACGGCGGAAAAGAACCTCTTTGTTGCACCCGCGCCAGCTCGTCAGGAATTGGCTGAAGTAGAAGCAATGTTGGTGGGAGAGATGTTTCCCACACCCCGCCTCCGCGAGGCAATCAAGGTTGTGGCAGAGGAGTGGGACTATGTGCTGTTGGATTGTCCCCCAACGCTCGGACGTTTGACGGTGAATGCCTTTATGGCCGCCGACACCGTATTGGCTCCCGTGCAGACGCATTATTTCGCACTCGAAGGCCTCCGGGACTTGAGTGAAGTAATCAATCAGGTTCGCCAGGCACTGAATCCCAAGATTGAGATTGGTCATTATTTATTGACGATGGCCGAATCAAATAAAAAGCTGTCATCTGAAGTGGAGGCTGAACTACGGACAGCCTTTGGTAGCAAGGTGTTTAAAGCAGTGATCCCGTACAACGTGAAGTTGGCGGAAGCCCCATCGATGGAAATGTCGGTACTAAAACATGCCAGTTCCTCAAAGGGTGCTAAGGCGTATCGAGATGTAGCAAAGGAGTTGACCAATGGCCGAACGCCGCAAGCTCGGTAGAGGATTGTCGACCCTCATCCCTACGGGTGCACCACCGGCAGAGACCCCGCCAGCACCAGTACCCGCTACAAAGCCACCCTCAAGTAGTCAGTTGCAAGAAACTACTAAGTCTCCTCCGCATTCTCGCCAAGTCTCACCCTCTGATTCACCGTTACCCGATTCAGCATTGCGTGAAGTGCCAGTGGGATCGATTGAACCCAATCCGCATCAGCCCCGCGTTCACTTTGATGAAGACTCACTGAAGGAACTTGCTGCCTCGATCAAAGAGATTGGCGTGCTGCAACCGCTTTTGGTGCGTGAAGTATCCGCTGGGAAGTATCAACTCATCGCCGGTGAACGCAGATGGCGGGCAGCCCAACGCGCAAAGTTGTCAATGGTGCCGGTTGTGGTGCGCGAGGTCACCGAACTTGATTCCGTGGAACAAGCTCTTGTTGAGAACTTGCATCGTCAAGACCTCACTGCCCTCGAAGAAGCGTCTGCATATCAGCAATTAGCTGAAGACTTCGGACTGACCCATGAAATGGTGGCCAAGCGTGTGGGCAAGAGTCGATCAGCGGTCACAAATGCACTAAGGCTTTTATCGTTGCCCGCCACAGTTCAGGGGTATCTGGCAGATGGTCGTTTAAGCGCCGGTCATGCCAAGGCACTGTTGTCATGTGATGACTCGAAACTGATGGAGCAGTTCGCTGCTGATGCGGTGAAAGGCGACTGGTCGGTGCGCGCCACCGAAGACGCGGTTCGTCAGGGAGTACGGGCGACAAAGCCAGAAAAAAAGCCAACACCGACTGCATTACGACCCGCTGGGCTTCTTGAATTGGAAAATCTGCTGGCGGACTTCCTTGCGACCAAGGTGTCGGTGTCGATGGCTGGCAAACGGGGTCGGATCGCCATTGATTTCGCGGATCTCGAAGACCTCGAGCGCATCTACCGAACCATGACTGAAGGAACCTGAAGTCAAAGAGTGAAGACTGAAGGAACCTGAGGTCAGAACGGGTCTTATAAAACTCTCAACGTGATGTTGTGGGTAAGGCCACCGAGTCTTTTATAAGCGTCCACAGCCTGTGGATTGTCTGTGGAAAATTGTATTGCACAAACAAGTGACGATAGTCACAACAGTGCTATTACAAAACGCACCACCAACGGGACAACCACATTTCCGGTTGATCGGGTAGCCCTGACGACACATTGTTCCATTCGTCCGCGTAGGCGCCAGCAATCTCAAGTGTGTAAAACGTGGGGGGCTCTTCGAGGTCGACGCCAATGACGTCAAAATCGAACTCAGTTGTACTTCCGGACACTGGTCGCAAATCGGATAAGCCAACTCCGGCGGCATAGGGCAATCCCGGTGTCCACTCCGCACAGTCGTTTGAGAGGTGTTGTGGGCGCACTTTGAAGTCCGTTTTCTCTAATCCATAAGGGGTTTCATTAAATATGAGTCGATATGTGTTCGCGCCAAGCCATGACAACGTGGCTTGCGGCCCGTACATGTCGTATTGGATTTGGGCGCGAGCACAACACAAACTGAAATTGCCCGCTAAGTCCGTATACGTCGCAATGTCAATCAGGAAGTCGATATCAGTGTTGATGCCAGACATCTCCATCGACATTGAGTACGTCGCACCGCTACCGGAGAATGAAAGTGCAGCGCAGATAACACACCAGACGTCAATGTCGCTTAATGTAAACCCAGAGACAGATTCGTTTGCAGTAAACACAATGTCATATGTTGCATTACTTCCTACGGTGGATCGTTCGGGGGTGATGGTCATTGTTGGGCCAGTGCGGTCAACAACAACCGTTAGTGGAACAGATGAACTAGATGTGCGACCATCCAATGTTGCAATCGCAGTTATAGAACGAGTTCCTTCAGAAACGCCAGTGATAGAGCACTCAAAAAGACCATTAACGTCGGTAATACAGGGTGATCCGGTGACAAGATTATTGACGCTCAATTGAACAGAACTGCCAGCTGGTGCTGAACCTGTAAATGCAAGCACGGTTGCTTTTGTGATTCCGTCAGATGATGACACCCCAGTGTCTGATGATGCTTTCAGTTGCAAAGATGTCGGCGCGGCCAACGCAGGAATAGTGGTAGTTGGTGGCGATGTAGTCGGAGTTGTTCCAGGGGTGGGTGATTGTGTTACTTCGTTCTTTGAACACCCCGACAACGTCACAATTTTTGAAATTCGTCGTGTTGTAATCACACGCGTTTTGAAACGTACGCGAAGTGTTGATTTTGCGGGAATCACTGTTGCGCCACAGACCGTCGCGACACCATTCCCGTCTGTTTTCACGGTAGAAATGCGTTTTGGCTTTGGCTTTTTCTTTGATGATGAAGTCGGCAAGTAATCAACAGTGACCAACTCTTACCGAGGTTCAGTGTGAGGTGAGTTCCAAGGTCAGTCGATTCCTTGACGGACACGCTGGCGGCCTTAGTTGGCCCAGACATTGCAAACACAGAAAGTAGGAGTGCGATTGGAACGAGCAGCGCGATCAACTTATGTTTGAACACGCATTCAATCGTATCGTCCCTGTCAAGGGTGGCCTTTAGATCTCGACGCGAGTGCCAACCTCAAACACCTGCTCGGGCGGGAGGCTAAAGAATCGTGCTGCACTATCAGCCGACCGGTTGAGTAGCACGAAGAGATGCTCGGCCATCGGGTTCATCGAGGGAGCTTTGCCAGCGATGATTGACTCACGACCAATGAAATACGTGATCGCATCGAGATCAAGTTGAATCTCACGATGATCAATGAGTGCAAGGGCCTGAGGAACATTCGGTTCTTCCATAAAGCCAAACTCCAATTGCACCATGAATACTCCCGGTTCAATTTTGGTGACTTCTACGCGACGTTCAATTGGAACACGAGGCTCATCCGCAGTTTCAACAGACACAATCAATGTGGTCTTGTGCAACACCTTGTTGTGATGCAAGTTGTTTACTAATGCAGGTGGAGCCTTGCCCAAGTCTTTGAACATGAACACAGCTGTTCCATCAACGCGCTTGATGCCAGTTGTTTCATCCAACACTTGAGCAATTGGTTGTTCACCGCGGTGAATACGTGCTGCAACAACGGCACGTCCACGACGCCATGTTTGCATTTGAACCATCAAGATAAGACCAACAGCAAGTGCGAGCCAGCCACCCTTTGGAATCTTCACAACATTTGCGGAGAAGAAGCCCATTTCAATGACAAACAAGGGAAGACAAATAAGGAATGCACGATAACGCGGCCAACTACGACGATCAGTGAGGAAACGGAAGAAGATCAATGTGGTGATCACCATGGTCATTGTCACTGCAATTCCATACGCAGCGGCAAGATTGCTTGAGGTACGGAAGCCAAGTACTAACGCAACACAGGCGACCATTAGAACCCAGTTAACGAGGGGAACATAAATTTGTCCTGAGTGCTCTTGCGATGTGTGACGAATTGCGATGCGCGGCAAGTAATCGAGTTGCACTGCCTGGGTTGTCAGAGAAAAAACGCCTGAAATCAATGCTTGTGACGCGATGATCGTTGCCATTGTCGCCAAGATCACGATGGGGAGCAGAAGTGGTTCCGGAGCCATGCTGAAGAACACACTTTCTACGGTTTCTGGCTTTTCCAACAACAAGGCACCCTGGCCCCAATAGTTGAGCACTAGTGCGGGAAGAACAAAGCAATACCAGCCATAGGTGATTGGACGACGACCAAAGTGTCCCATGTCGGCATACAACGCTTCACCGCCAGTGACCACCAAGAAGATTGAACCAAGTGATAAGAAAGCCTTCATTGGTTCATGCGTAAAGAATTGCACCGCGTAATACGGGTTAATCGACTGCATGATCTCTGGATTACCAACGATCTTTGAAAGCCCAAGTACCGCCAACGTGGTGAACCACACCATCATCACCGGACTGAAGATTCTTGCAACAACAGCAGTACCACGACGTTGCACAACAAAAAGTCCGATGAGAATCACGACTGCAATAGGGATAACCCAGTCCGTGAAACGTGTTGACACTTGTTCCAAACCTTCGACCGCGCTCAACACAGAAATTGCGGGCGTGATCATGCCGTCGCCGTATAACAGCGCAGTACCAAAGATGCCCAAACTGACAAGAATGCCTGCACGCGCAACCGCACTCTTACGACGCGGCATCACCAGCGCCGTCAGTGCGAGGATTCCACCTTCACCTTTGTTGTCCGCGCGCATGACAAATAACAGATATTTCACAGAGATGATGATGATTAACGACCAGAATGCAAGAGAGCACACGCCGTACACGTTGATTTTGTCAACCATCAATGTGTGAGATTTCTCGGTGAATGCTTCCTTCAACGCATACAACGGGCTGGTACCGATGTCGCCATACACAACACCGAGTGCTCCGATGGCAAGTGAAGCAGTTCCAACGGTGGTCGAGTGCCCGTTGTGTTCAGTCTTTGAAGATTGACCGTCGGGATTCTGTGTAGCACTGACCCCGCCTGCCATTGTTCGGCCCATTTTTCGGGCCAATTCAACCGACGACCAGTCGGCAGAGTTGTCAGATCCCATGCGGGCTTCGATGCTAGTTCCGCAATGTCAACAAACCTCATCCTCAGAGGTTCGGGTATTTAATGAGTTTGTGGCGCTTGCCACCACTGGGAAAGGGCTTCTTGTACAGCCAATGCAATTGCCGATGCCTTCAGTGAGATGATCGACATTGGGGCCAAAGAACACAACACGGCCGGCATGCGAGTCTCGCGAAGTGCTGAATGGCGAATGCCTTCAGTGTGAACGGTGATCTCTGGGATGCGCTGTCGTAATTGCTCGCAGATTGCATTGGCAAGTGAGCGACCACCAACACTGACAAAATTTGGCACTTCGTAATACTGAACGACACACGCATCATCAACAGCTACTTCAAAACCAATGTAGACATCTGCAGAAAATCGATTTGCTGTTTGTGCTTGGGATGTTGCGTCTGACTCCACCAAAGTGACTAGCTCGTAATCTTCACGACAACGTCGTACAACTTGTTGAGCGATGGCAGCCATACCTGTGTACGAACCAACCACAATTCGTTGTTGTGTGTTCGCGCGGATCTCTGACAATGTTTCTGCTTCGCGTAACACTGCGATACCTGGGCCTTCACCTGTGTGAGTACTCACGCGATGTAACGCGGCGACAACTTCGCGGGTGCAAACACCATCGGGAACAAGTCCACAATTTTGTTGAAACTCTGATACCGCTCTTACTGCGAGTGGACCGTAGATGCCATCGGTGCGGCCACAGTCAAAACCTAAACGGGACAACATCGTCTGCAATTGCGCAACATCATCACCGCGAAGATTTGGTGAACGCAGGTACAAGAGACGATCACCCAACGACCACGATGCTTCAATTAATGCTGACCACGTTGTCTCGTCGCATTCACCAGTGATGCGCAAGCCGTAATCAGATTGAAAAGCCAATAACGCGGCATGTGTTCGCTGACAGAAAGTTGATTCGTCGACAGACCCTGGTGCGAGGTAGCCCGCGGCAGCAAGGTGTCGTTGCAGGTCGCGGACAGAAGGTCCGTGTTGACCTGGCTTTATTGGGAAGCCGGAAGAAATTCTGACAACTCCTCCATGAGGCGACCCTTTGGCATGGCGCCGACCAAACGCTTGGCAGCTTCACCGTTGTTGAACACGATGAGTGTCGGAATGCTCATGACGCCAAAACGACCAGCAATGTCGCCATAGTCATCAACGTTCACCTTGGCAATTGTGACTCTGCCCGCTTGCTCTTTTGCTATGTCTTCAAGAATCGGAGCGATTTGCTTGCACGGACCGCACCATTCGGCCCAGAAGTCAACGACGATTGGGGTAGATGACGCATTCACTGTTTCGTCGAATGTGGAACTTGTGAGTGTGACGATGCCTTCAGCCATGGCGTGTCCTTTCGCTTCGATTGAGACTAGTTACAACCTGCCAGCAGTGGCTCGTATTTCCACCGACAGCCCGTCATAAGTGGCAGATTCAAAAATGAGTCTTAATGCTGGTTTTCGAGCCAACGTTCACAGTCGATTGCTGCCATACAGCCAGATCCGGCCGCGGTGATCGCCTGACGATAGGTGTGGTCTTGCACGTCGCCACAGGCGAAAACTCCATCAATATTCGTGTAGGTGGAGCCCTGGCGTGTGAGGAGATAGCCGGACTCTTCCATATCGAGAACGCCAGAGAAGATGTCGGTGTTGGGGCGATGACCAATCGCGATGAAAAGTCCGGTCACCGCTAGTGGGCGAGTGTCACCTTTGACCGTGTCAGTCAACGTCACGCTCTCCAACTTTGCATCGCCGTGTAATTCGGTGACGCGGGTGTTCCAGAGAATTTCGATCTTTTCGTTGTCCTTTGCGCGGTCTTGCATGATGCGCGAAGCACGCAACTGATCGCGGCGCACGATCAGATACACCTTGTTAGCAAACTTAGTGAGAAAAGACGCTTCTTCGATTGCTGAGTCACCACCACCAACGACGGCGATGTCTTGTCCGCGGAAGAAAAACCCATCACACGTTGCACACGTGGACACACCGTGTCCGATGAGATCATTTTCACGCGGAAGATCAAGCATTAGAGACTGTGCGCCGGTGCTGACGATGATCGACTTTGCCTTGTATTCGGTATCGCGCACCCACACGCGGTAGGGCTTGGAAGAAAAATCAACGCGAGAGACCTTCTCGGTGAGGAACTCGGCACCAAAACGCCCTGCTTGTTCGCGGAAACGCATCATCAGTTCCGGACCCATGATGCCCTCGGGGAAACCGGGGAAGTTCTCTACTTCGGTGGTGAGCATGAGTTGTCCACCAGGTTGATCAGATGTTGACGATGGTTCGCCTTCGATCACGAGTGGTGCAAGCGACGCACGAGCTGTGTAAATCGCGGCGGTAAGTCCCGCGGGGCCTGAACCAATGATGATGACATCGCGGACGTCTTGTGCATTCGAGCTCATGTGGGGAACACCATTTCTATTGCGGGTTGCATCGCTTGAGAAGCGACAGTCGAATTATTGCGCTGCGGTTATCGCGTTTCATCATCGGCAAAACGACGACGCATCAACACAAAACCAATGATGAGAAGAAGTCCGCCAAGAATGAAGTAGGTGGCCCACACGGCCTTGTCGCGCTCAAACGCTGCGTCAAGTGCTGCGTTGAGACCACGCATGGAACCAACGAGCAGAAGCACGCACGTGACGACTATGCCAAAGAGCGCAATGAAGCCAAACACCAATCCACGCGCTGTGTAGACGAGAGGTTTTGTGGTGTAGTTACGTACCAATTGCACGAATCGGTCGATGAAATCGACGCTGCGCTTGGCCCAATCGGGATCGGTTAGTGGGTTGGACACCATTCGTCACAGCCTAACGGCGTGTGATTGCCAACTCATCACAGGTGGTGGGGTCAACTAGTTGCACGATTGGTTCGCCGGTGCTCGGTATCGCATACACAGACACTCGTTCGGTGCCGAGACGCACTGTGGCCACAAACGTTGCGTCTGCAAATTGTGAGTCACACGGACCCGCTGCTGTGACACCTTTTGTGATGTCATCATTAATCGAACCGGTATCGCCCACATCTGTTGATGCTGCACCGAGTGATTCAATGTTGCCATCTGCGTACATCACTGGACCATCATCAGTCAGTGATTGCAATGACACGCCAATACCTGCACCAATAACTAGTAATGCAGCTGCTGCAACACTCCACAACAGAGTGCGAGACGAGCGACGTTGTGTCGCAGGAAAATTATTGAGTGCCGTTGCGATCTGTTCGTTGCGAAGATTTTCGCTAGGCGCGGGCATGTCTTTCATGAGTTGAGACATCTCATTGTCATTCATTGCGCACCTCCCATCGCAGCTGCCAGTTGTTCTCGTCCGCGTGACAAACGAGATCGAACTGTTCCAACCGGAATGTCGAGAACATATGCAATGTCGTCGTATTCCATGTCGGCTATGTGACGAAGCACTAACGCAACTCGAAATTCCTCTGGCACGTGTGCAAGTGCTCGTTGAATGTCGATCCGTGTTTCTGCAGCGTCAAGAGTGTTGACAGTACTGGACATCTCCATAAAAGTCTCGTCATCAACTGGGACTGCACGTCTACGTGTTCGTCGTATTTCATCAAGCGCCGCATTTACTGCAATGCGGTAGATCCAGGTGGAGACTTTTGATTGTTCATTGAAATTACGAATTGAACGCGCAATTGCAATCAGTGCTTGTTGAGTTGCATCGTCGGCATCAGCACTGTTCAAGACAATGCGATGACATACTGCGCGCACCGTGTCGTAGTGACGACGTAACAACGTTTCGAGTGCATCTGCGTCACCCCGTTTGATACGCCGCACAAGAGGAGAATCAATGTCGCTTGCGATACAAGAACATTAGTTATGAATTATGTGACGCTCGGAAAGCATCGCCATGACTCATTTAGGAGCTGTGGGATAAAACTCAACTTCAGCAACTTCACCTTTATATGGATTGTTGTTGCTACATGACGGATGACGTCCCACTTCGTTGAAGAACAACAAAATGTGAGTCGCGGGAGTTGCGACCGAGATGTCGATTGCACCAGTGTCTGCGCCTGCAACGTTGGATTGCGCAAAACCCCAGCCTTCAAGAGTTGCGGGTGCGGGGCCATCAACTGTGTACACGTCAACGTCGTATGGGGCCGATGCAAATGTTGTTTTGACGGTGCCAATACCTCGCTCAGACAGTGCCAAAACGAGTCCGACTCCTTGTTTTGAGCCGAATGAACGGTTCACATAACACACGGTGCTCCATGTCGATGACGCACTGCCATCGGTGAGATTGCCCACCAACTCATCGTTTTCTACGTTGTCACCCTCTGGGTCGTAGGTGCGGACGGAGGTGAGTTTTGC
>Ga0315899_10004679_pt1 | contig 14765 bp, 8 predicted proteins | sample LakEriMetagenome_2_FD_203518 | JGI IMG/M metagenome (GOLD analysis project Ga0315899, IMG submission 203518) | Freshwater fungal communities from buoy surface, Lake Erie, Ohio, United States - Buoy 4 MA112 | ecosystem: Environmental > Aquatic > Freshwater > Lake | place: USA: Lake Erie, Ohio... | reverse complement strand
GGTCATCCCAGAATGACGCCCAATTCTCTTGGGTGTTCATCCATTGCTTACCAAGCTGTTCAATAGTTGGGGACTTGGGTAAGTTATCTTGGACGTATACATCATGACGAGCAGCAATAGCACCAGTAGTAGCTACTGCATCTTGCTCTCCATCAGTAGACCAGAAGCCTTCCTCTTGATCTTTCCTGTAAACAGTATCAAGACCATCCTCTGCAACAAGGAAGTCCTTACGAGCACGGATAGACTTCTTAGCCCAGAAGTCAGTTTTGATCTGATCTAGTGCACCTTCAATGGCACACCGTCCTTCCATAATGGCAAGACGTAGCTGATCAAAGTCATCATTCAAATCCTCTGCACGAATAGAGCTACCAGGATAGAAGACAGCTTCCATCTGACTAAGGTCAGTAGCTCGTGCAATGATTACATTGAAACGATCTGGATCTGTTGGAGCCTTGGGAGCTTCCAACATCTCAATAGTTGTCGCATTAGCGAAAACGAATTTATTCTTCTGATCGATGTATGCTTTTTTATTGTCATCCCACACACCCACGGTAACATCATACCAGTGCATGTAGGTGAATGGAAACGTGAATTGCTTCTGCGTCCCATTTCCTTTGTATTTAATTCTAACGCTTTCGCAGGGATTGCTCATTTGTTGTTATTGAAGAAGAGACGATCAATATCTTCCTGACGACCAGAGCGTTGCAGCTTCTGCTTGACTTTACGGTCCACACCAGCCTGACGAAGGGTTGGGTCTTCCTTGTACATCTCAAGCTCAGCAATACGCTTGGCTTTACTGAAGATCCGATCGATTGAACGGTAGAGCAGTGAGTCTTTGATGGGTAGATTATTGGGGTCATTCATTTGAGTACCAGGTACACCGCTATTACGCTTACGACGGTAGTACTCAAGTTCTTTCTGGAACTGTGGCTTCTTGAATAGCTCAGCCAGTTGGGCTTCGATATTCTGTTGCCCCATCAGTTGGGCCAATTTGCTCCGTTGTTTAGGAGTCAGACGGTTACCATAAGAGTCAGTAGTGAAGGTAGGAACCATGTCATAACCACTCTCACGGAGACGACGACGGGTAGCATTATCTTTACCAGAGACCTGGATAGGGGAGACACTGTTCCACATACGAGTGGGAAAGTCCCAATCCTTAACTACGGATCCATCCAACGGGTCATATTGTAGAGCAAGTGTTCCACGGAGACCAGGGTTACGGTTCTTGATGGTATCCAAGAGATCCTTCTCTACTTCACGCAGACCAGGATTAAGGACGTTAGCAATCTCATTCCTGGCACCAGACCAAGGGATGAAGTTGTTAGCAAGGTTACCTGCCCATACCTGACCACGAGCACCATCAAAGGCAAGGATGTCAGTGAGGGGCTGGAGACCAGCAAGGAATGATTTATTGGTGACGTTCATGCCAATCAGGTAACCAGCCTTCCTGAGGAAGTTCTCTGTACCACCTTCACCAAGGGTGTTGGCATTGTCTCCAATATCAGCTACAACAGCCAGGAACGAAGCAAATGGTTCCAGTCCGTCGTAGTTCACCCACTTATCTCCGAACTTGATAGAGCGAGGCTTCCATCCATTCTTAGTCCAAGCGTTACGGGTTTCCTTATCAGCAGGACCATTACCAGTCAGACGACCAGTTGTATAGAGACCAACAGCAGATCCAACAGTCATATAGCCAGTAGCCACACGTCCACGGATTAAAGCCTTTGCCTGAGATAGAGCAGCAGCATCACTGATGCCATACTTCAACACATCATCAAAGTTATCAGGAGTAGCACGCAGTACAGCAGCCACCTCATCGTTGAATCGAGCAAGGATAGGCGTGTGCTTCTGGACAACCTCCAAGGCATTCCATGCGGTCTTCATGAATAGGAAGAACGGACGGAGCATAGGAGTCTGATTGAGCACCTTATCCATCGTTGCCAGACGACCAGTGAGGGGTAGTTGCAGTGCAACCTCCTTACCAGCCAGCTCAGCTGTTGTATCGATTACCTCACCCTGTTGGTTGAAGATGGTGTTCCTCAGATTGGCTTCGTACTTCTTGAGGAGATCCTTTGTGACATGACCATTACTCTCATTCCAGGCAGCTTCAAAGGCACGAGCCTTCAATTCCTGACGACCAATCAGTGTCTTGGAGAAGGTATCAATAGCAGCCATAGCATTGGCAGGATACCTAACCCAGCTCTGGTTGTTAAAGTCCTGCATGGTAGAGACGAGGTTATACATCGCCTTCTCACCAGCGGAACCTTTGGCATCAATCACAGCACCAAGGCTCTTCCAGTACGCAGTCTCAGAAGGACTGACGATCTGGTTCACATAGGCTCCTGCTTGATTGTTGACAAGTGAGAAGTGGGTGTTCCTAGCCAGCTGCCATGCCTCATCGATACTGCCAAGCATTCCATCGAATGCCATGTGCATACCTTTGGCAGTGGTTTTCATGTCACCACCCAGGAGGCCCCCAGCAGCGATCTGAACAGGCCTCATCACCGTGAGAAGGTTAGTACCGCTGAATGCCCTTGCAATGGTCTTAGGGGCGCTCAGGATGCTGTTGTAGAGGGTTGTGAACATCCCATCAACAAAGCGGCTCTTTGCACCATCCTTACCAGTAAGTGACTTCCAGTTGAAGACAGTATCTGAGGCATAACGACGGAGAGCCTCCATTGTATGGACCTCACCATTCGACTCAGCAAATGCCCGTACAAACACTTCAGTCATCTCTGGATCTTCCAGGACAACCTGACGTAGGTTATTCATGAAGCTACGGATCTGCTTCTGCTTATCAACAGAAGAGAAGGCCCTAGCGGTCTGACCGATGGCATCACCACGCCTTGCACGTAGCAGTGATCCAGCAAACTCACTAGCCTGCTGGTTCATCATAAATGCACCTTCTACCTTATTGAGAAGGTTATTGAGACCCTCTTCTACAGGTACCTTATTGATGACTGAGTGTAGGGCAGTAGCCTTATCAGCTACAGCTGTATTCAGGTCATACATCAGCATCTCCAGGGCCATAGCATTGGCACTGTTCATGACCTTTGTCTTAGACCCAGAGACGTTTGTTACCTCAATAGAATCTTCTAGCAGCATCTTGTTGATGTCTTCCCAGTCACCCTTGGAGAGGTCAGGGAAGGTCTGCATGATGTCAGTGTATCGAGCAACAGCAAGCTTCTTTACACCATTAAGATCAGTAGCTAGACCACCTACATTCTTACCAGCAGGGATCTCAAGACCCTTCTGGATCTCTGCAGAGAAGGCATCTAGTTGTTTCTTCAGTTCATTGTTGTCACGAGCCATCCTGGTGATTGCTGCATCAGTGACAAGGTTTGCTCGTCTACCTGCAGAGAAGTCACCACGACTAGCCTGATCCAACAGACTCTTCATGTGTTGGTAGAGGTTAGCCTCAGGGATGGTACGAAACCCCTTATCAGGTGCATCGAAGTAATCGGGGTGTAGCGAAGGGGTAGGCTTGGAGATCTCAGGATCCATCTCTAGATCGTATGAGATATTCTCCTTACCAACAGCTTCCTGATCAGCCCTGATCTCTGCACGCTTAGCCTCGGCTACTGCATCAGGATCCTTAGCTAGACCATCATCAAGCTTCTGCTGGAGCTTCTCAAGACGACGCATCTTCTTAAGTGCTTCAGGTGACTCAGGATCAATGATCTCAGCCAACTCAGCCTTTGTTTTCTCGATCTCATTAGAGACCTTCTTGAAGTCAATATCAGCACGAGGAAGTTTACCTTCGTCTAGTGCCTGAGCGACACGCTTACCAGCCCTAAAGCCAAAGGCAATCTCAGTGATGGTACCCAGACCAATATCTTCAACCACATTCTTGATGCGACGCTCCAGTGGAGAGTCATCATCATCGGTGGTGGTGATACTAGGCATCCAAGGAAAGATCTCCTTCAGGCCATCATTGATGGTTTCACTCTCTGCTTGAGAGCTACTGAAGGTGACCACAGCACTCTTGACTGTACCTTGGACAGCTCGCCCTAGAACAGTAGTCTTAGGGTCAGCAATGTATCGCCCAGCCTGTAGCAGAACAGGGATCTTAGAGGCTTTAGATAGGTGACCAAGCCCTCCAGTCACAGCCATACCAAGACCAAACTCACCAACACCCCTGAGGATGTTTCCCCAGACGGTCTTGTTCATCGGCTCTACTTCATCATTTACCTGCAGCCAGGTAGGTTTGAAGTTAGGGTCAAGGATCTGTCCAGTAGAAAGACCCTCAGCCGTAGCACCAATACCCTCTACAAGGTCAATACCAGCACCCACAACAGCAGTGCCTACCTCTTGTGCAGGATTAGCGTTCTTTGCTTCAGCGTCTTTCTTCTCTTTTTCTTTTTGTTCTGGAGTCTTGGCAGCATCTGCAGCTGCCTGTTTCTTCTGTTCTTCTTGCTGCTTTAACTGATCCTCTTGTTGAACACGAAGCTGGGCTTCCTTGTTCATCTGATCTTCAGTTACCAGCAGCTCATCCTGGGGATCACCTTGTGATTGGTAATAGTTCCCAACATTGGCCGTAGGAGAGTAAGGCATCTTAAGTCTTCACGTTGTCTTGGTGACCGTGCATTAGTCGCAGTTCACGTCCATCAGTGAGACGGTAAGAAGAGACATATCCTCCTCCACCTTCATCCCACCATGTACGCATATACCTGCCACCACGCACACTGAGTTTGGTACCTTCAGGGATTCCATAATCCACACCACGGTGGTTTGTTGAAGCTCCTGGGATACCAGTATTACGCGGACCGTAACCCGACGTAACTGTGTATTTCTTTGCAATAGGTACTCCACCAACAGTAATGTAGTTCTCATATCCCGTAGGATTGATGTAAGAACCTTGCTGTGGATCGAAGACACCCATATGTAGGTGAGGACCGCTACCAACACCTGTACCACCTGTGATGAACTGCTTAGCAGCAGGACCCATCAGTGAGGGGTTAGACCATGGTGAAGCGGTTCTCGGTGTATAGTCAAAGGGTTGATTAGGGTTAATACCCATAGCCCTAAATGTACCAAGGGTCTTGGCTACATAGTTAGGGTCTGTTGCATAACCAGCAGCCTTTACAGCTCGGACGGCTTCAGCTGGAGTTCTGGCCTGTAGCACAGCGGCATACCTCGGCTCTTTGGTAAGCAGATCTACATAGTCCTTGACACTCTCTAGTTGAGAGCTGTAGTCCCTAAAGGATGCTTGAACAGTCTGAAGACCATTACCGTAATCCTCTTGGGTAGAGACTGTAGTGCCTGCTCCTTTAATTCCAAAGACGTTATTTCTACCGCTCTTTGCTTGGCCCCATCCAGACTCGATTGCCCATTGTGCAGCAGCAAGCGGTGCAATATGTGCTGGGAATCCAAAGCTGATTGCAGCCTGGATAATGTCCTGTGCCCCTTGAGGGCCTGTTCTGATCGTTGCAGGGGGTAGGTTACCTTGAGCAGATACACGGCTCAGACGGGCAGGAGTAGGTGCAGTAAGTAACCGCATCATGTTTGCAGAGAGACCAGCCTTCTCATACGGGTCCTGTTTGAAGGGACGCTCACGAGTAAGACCAGAACTCTTCAATGCAGATTCAATGGCCTGATCAATGGTGATCGGCTTACCTGTCTGATTCAACCATGCAGCCATCATGGCTACCTTCTGAAGAGCAGCAGAGTCTTTGATCTCAGGATTAGCCAAAGACTTCAGCTCATCTTGAGAGAAGAGATTGTTGAGGTTCTGCTCTAGTGCAGCCACACCACCACTGGTGATGGTTGATTTCCAAAGAGAGATACGTTGTTGTGCTGCTTGTACATTCTGACCAGCCACACGACCAGTAGCAAATGCAGGGAATGCAGCTGCAGGACCGATCTCTCCATTCATAGCCCAACGACCTTGACCAGCAGAGATCGCTTGGGAGACGTTCATAGATGCTTGGTTGTACGCATCTTCCCATGACATTGCAGGGTTGCCCATCTTGAGAGCCTTAGCCTGCTTCTCCATCTCTGCTACACCAGCACCAATGGCTAGGTGAACAGACGGGTGCATACGACCGTTATCATCAAAGGCTTCGATCTGTCCCTTGACAGCATCTTCGATTGCCTTGATCTGATACTGACCAGCCTTAGCAACCTCACCACCTTTGTGGAGTTGATCGATCTGACGAGCCTTGGCATCGTACTCAATGATCAGTTCATCACTGTATTTACCAGAACGAAGCTCTGCAGAGGTCAGCTGTTGAGAGGCTAATAACCTATCAAGCTGATCCTTCTGTTCCTGCTTATCTCGTGCCTGGAGTGTGTGGTTATTTTTGTAGTCAGTAAGCTCTTTAGGAACATCAGTGGTTCCGTACTTCTCTTGCCAGAGAGTGATGATCTGATCGATATCCTCATCTGTGTACTTCTTACCAGACTGCAGATCAGACATGATGCCATCAAGTGTCTGCTTCTGATCCATCGACACCTCAGCTTCCTGTAGCTGGAAGAGAGCTTGTCGTTCTTTCAATGCACGGTTCTTAGCTTCAAGCCATTCAGAAGAGAATGACTCACCCCAAGTCTTACCAGTAACTGAGAAGACTGTGTTCTCTACTGTTTCAATCAGGGTTGGGTCAGCCTTACCTGCAGCAACCAGAGAGAACAGGTAATCCATGGCAAGCTTACGTGCTTCCTTTGGATCACGAGTAGCTCTGATTAGTGCTTTAACGGATGTCTCAAATGCACCAGGATCAGTGATGATGTTGGTGCCTAATACATTCAGTGCTTCATTCTTTGCTGTTTCATCCTGGGCCTTCTGATGCTTCTCACGGACCCCTTCCATATAGATGGATTCGGATCGACGCATCTGTTCCCAGGTGTACTTATTGAGAAGAGCAGGGTTCAGGTTGTTAATACCACGCTCCTTCATGAAGTCAAGCCTGAGCTGTGCTACAGCTGCAGCATGTTCCTCAGGAGACTCAGCTTCACCAGGAGAGAAGGTCTTATCACCAACAGTGATCTGCTTATCAAGACTACCCATAGCCTGTGATAGCCATGTGCCATAATCCTGGCCTGCCATCTGTGCAAGACCCATGGCATAGCCATACGCCTTCCATCCAGATAGTCCACGAAGTTTGGTGACTGCATCCTGTGGAGCACCAGTCTTCTCAACCTTATCTAGTTGAGTCTGCAGTGCATCATCTGATTGTCGTAGGGCAGACTCTTCCTCGTCAAACTTAGCTTGCTGTTCAGGGGTGATACCACCCATATAGGCTTGGTTAAGACCTTCATCCTGTTCAGCCTCATTCTTCTTCTTACGCTCCTCAACGAGGTGGTCGCTGAGTTTCGTAGAGAACTGAGCTAAAGACTCAAGATCCCTACCAAGCATCTTTGCTGATTGCTCGTTAGCTCTGTCGTTAGCACGACGACCTTCCCAGTGAGCAGTCTCAGCAGCCTGTAGTCGCTCTATGTTGCGTTGAGTGCCAGCAATATAGGAAACCTGTTCAACAGGATTGAACCTACCGTTCTGGGCATAGGATTGATACTGTTCTTGTTCTGCCATTATGCGAACGGTGAGTAGGAGTTAAAGTTGACTCGTGCTGTTTGAGCTGGTGGGGGTGCAGCAGGCGGTGCAGCAGGGGGCGGTGGAGGTGCAGCAGGGGGTACTGGAGGAGGTGTTGGTACGGTTGCAGGGGGAGCCTTCAACGAGTTATAGGTAGACATACCTGAAACCACAGCACCACCAAGACCAGCAATCAAACCAAGACCACTAGGCCCCGATTGCATGACAGGTCTCGGAGGAGCAACACCAGCAACAGGCCGTACAGCTACATCGGAGTAAGCCTTGTTATTGGCAGATATCCATTCATTACGGAGGTCATCTGTGTTCAACGCATAGGCGTTACGAGCACTGACAATCGACTCTGCTTGGATTGCTTGGTTCCTACCGAACTGTGCTACAGCCATATCGCTAAGACGTTGTGCTGACTTACCAGATACATTCTTAGCCTGAGCTGATCCTGATTGATTTACCATTTGGATGAGAGCAGCCTGGTTATTGAATGCTGCTCCTTTATATACTTCATTCAATCGGTTCTGCTCCTGTGCATAGGCACGGTAAGCAGCTGATTTGTTTTCTTCACTCTTCTGTTTGTACTCAACGCGACGCTGATTCCAGATGGTAAGTTCCTGGTTCCAGCGGTTCTCTCGTTCAGCTACTTGATATTTATAGTTGTTGATCGCAGATTGGTTGGCAGCTGATGCTTGATTCTGGGCATCAATGAAACCACCAACTGAACTAGCTGCAGAGGAGATTCCACTAATGATCCCTACAGCTGCGGCTGGAAGACACACGGCAAAATTCTATAAAGGACAAATTGTTTGGACCGTAAGTTACTTCCCGAAGGAATTTGAATCCAAGGAATTGTAGTAGTTTGAGGTGGACACGGTTACGCTTATCCACAATGTTCCAAAGGAGAGGCTCTTCTCTTGAGTTAATGAAGCGTCTTGCCTCTCTTGCAAAGGTATGGGGGAAGTCTTCAACAGCTGGTGTACATAGCATCCAGATATCTCCAGACTCTCCTACACCAGCCAGCCCAGCAGTCCTGCCGTCTGGCACTGTGAAAGCCACCGTAGAGCCCCAGGAAGAGGCTAGAGGGAGCATGACCATAGGATCTAGCCCATGCCCCTCTGTAATCTCTCTACGGTCATCCTCGCGTAAGTTAGAGGCCACCTCTATGGCAGCCTCAACCGTGCATGGGTGAATGTAATCAGACACGTTCGTAGTACATCTTGTTGTAATCGCCTTCCCATGTCATCGAGTAGACAGTGGCAGGTGATGGGTGGTTAGAACGGACATGGATTGTTAGGTTTGTGTTCCGTTCATAGCAAGGTACAGTCTGAGATTTCTCAGGTACAAAGGCCACAGCATCAGCGTCATATCCATCCTGCTCTCTTGATTCATAGAGCGAGGTGTAGTCAGGACGACCCTTACGTTTGATAGTGGTTTCATAAACACCAACAGGTCCGAAGTGAAGCTTGACTCGGTGAACAACTAGGGAAGACCTAAGGTCAGATCTAGTCTTGCTGGATTCTTGCTTCTGGTAGTAGATGGTGGGTAGCTCTACATTCATCTCGAACTCATACCCAATCATCAATCGGGTATCAGACCAGTTACCTTCAAAGACTGCCCAGGTACCTAGACTATCTATCTCAATCTTTGGGTATGCTGCTCTACCTTGGAACTTACCTCTCTTCAACGTATAGGCTGCAAACCTCTTATCAGAGAAGTATCCCATCGGTAGACGGAAGTACGTTTGATTGAGGTGTGGGTACCACTGCAGTTCATTAGGTAGGACTACTCGGTAGTTATCCATATGGACGGTGTACGGGTAGTTCTCTGAATCCTCTACGATGGCAGTCCAGTCAGTGTTCTTCAGGTCAAAGCGTTGTAGACTAACGATGATGTTCCCAGAGGAGTCTGACGTGTTAGAGAGGACTGCATAGTACACATCCTTCATGATGCAGTGATAGACAAGATCTCCAGTTAGTTCCCATCGGAACCATGCTGATTGGATCCTCTCCTCACCTGTGTTGAAGTAACGGTATCCCCATACATCACGTTGGCCTTGTGTTCCACACATCAGCAGGTTGTTCTCTCGTGAGTCAGCCAGCTGGTTCATATTGGCAGGAAGCTTCTCGGAGATCAACTTGCTCTGCTCAAGACACTCAACCTCACCTTCACGTAGGATGTTCGTCATCTCAAATAGACGAGCGTTCATACCAGCGTTGTTCAGGAAGCCTACGGTTGTACCCATAGACACAGGCTGTGTGGTGTAGTTGAACTGGTACGAAGCGATGCTGTTGATCTTGACAGTCTCAGGTGTCAGGAGATCATTGTCTGTAGTAAGTAGGAACTGTTGGTTTGCACTGAAGAGAAGCATACCAGCGTTGACCTCAATACCATCATAGAGAATAGCTGGGTAGGTAGAGCTAGCCGAGATGTCGATCATGTCAGCTGCTGTAACTGTCATCGCAGTCTTAGCCCAGAAGTTCCAGTAGTCACCAGGACGAGACATAACAACATTCTCATCACTGAGCATCACAAGTCTGTTCCTGAAGAACAGCATCTTGTTGATCTGCTTACCGACAAACGATGGCTGTGGGTTAGTAGTGTCGTCACCAACAAGCCTTGGTTCCCAGTCAACAGGACTGACAACAAAGGAGTTAGTGTTGGGGTTATAGACGATCTGGTGTGGCATGGACTCTGGGTTGAGAGTCGTCAGAACACCAGGTTTAATGGTCTCTTCCCATACACCTTCTCCATCAACACCAGGATTACGGCTGACAAACTTGAGGTAGTAGTCATCCTCATTCTCAGCACTGTTGACAACCTTGACGATATAACCATCCTTACACTGCTGAGGAAGACGACTGACATTATTGACTGCATCAGTCATCACAGACATCAGCTGCTTCTCAGGTGTATCGATGTTGAATGGCTTCAGTGATTCAATCAGAATACCGTTACCAATTACAGTTGCAAAGAGGAACGGAGTCTTTTCAATCTCAGTTGCAATCGATTCAAGGATCGTCTCAGCCTTAAGCACATCAGTTGTTGTACTGCTGGTGGTAGGAGGACGTACCTTGGCAATGTCAGCAAGGATGGAGTAGTGAGATGCTTCCTCAACCTGTATGGTGTAGGTCACTCCCTTCATGGTTACCTTAACTGTGTCACCCTTTACCCAACCCTCACCACCATTGATGAGGTTAGCTTGGATGGTGTGGTAGTCACACTTGTAACCTTTGTAAGGGTCAGACTCATCCTTCGGTACTGACTGACCAATTACCTTCAGTTCAAACCTAAGGTTGGTCTTTGTGCCTACTGTCTTATCGAAGATCTGCACATCCTGATCAGGACAAGATGCCGCCTTATCAAGGGCTGTCCTGTCAATAACCTTTAGCTTTGTAGCTGTGCTGGTCTTTACAGGTGTAGGAGCGTTGGTGCTGTAGAAGTTAAGGGCATAGACCTTGTTATAAGCGATCTGATCTAGGGTAACGAATGCTCTGTGGGTAGGGTCGGTATCAGTAGCAGACCCTGAGATGGTAACAGTACGACTCCTGTTGGTGATAAAGGTATAGTCATTAACAGTCAGGAACTGGAGAGTCTCAGACTGGTCATGCTTCAGGTAATCCTGTACCTGAGGATCAGTGAGAGGAGCGTGCGTAACCAACGAGTAGGGGGTAGAGAAGATCCCACAGGGACCTGCCTGTCTCTCATACTCTTTCTTTGCAGCTTCCTCATCATCAACAAGTGGCTCTAGTTCACCTTCAAGTTGGGTGAGTCTAGTCTTTAGAGCTTGTAGCTCGTTATTCTGATTTCCTGTATTCTTGTTCTTTAGGACCCATGCGTAGATGCTTCCATGTACCATGCGATCGATGCCACCTGGAGCACTGCCTACAACAATCATCTGATCCCTGACTGCTGGCTTACTGGCACGCTCCACAACCTGGGTGGTAGAAGCAACGGGCTTGTTAAAGTCAATTGTCAGCTCTCTATCGATCATGTCTTTATGCACAACCTGTCCAACAGTAACTGTGTACTTGGAAGCGTTGTCCCTCTTTGGGCTGTACTCTAGGTACGTAGGGGGGCTGCCTTCAGACTTCTCGATTGCCTCAATCTGGGTCTGAACAGAATCGATCTCTTTACGCTTGGCGTTAGCCTTGTCCCGCGTGGTCCTCAGGTTATCAATAGCTAAGGTAAGGGCTGTAGTATTACACCCAGGATAAGCAGGCCTGTTGGAGTTATCTGCAGAGCCTTGATTGGGCGGTTTGGGGTAGAGCTGGAATGGGGTGTCCTGATAAGTAACAACCCTAGGCAGCCCGTCATAGCAGCTCCATATCCTTACATTACCATCAGGAGAGATGCGTCCAATGTATTGATCAGTGGCATCACGATAGATGTGGAACCACGAGCCATCCTTGGTGGTAGCAAGGGGATTGATCAGACGGGCACCAGGACGCTTCAGTAGCCCCTTGGTAACGTCTGGAAGAACATTCAGGGCATCCCGTACCTGACCTGGTAGCTTCAGCTCATCAGGCTGCTCAGACATACCATGGATATAGGTAGGGATTGTTTGTGTAATACCAGCCATTAGCGCCTCAATGCTTGATAAGGTTGGAAGGAGTGATAGGCACCACCGCTAGGTGTACCGAAGAAGGTGTAGTCACCTTGGTTACATTCGTACTCAAGACAAGCTGCCCTTGCATAGGCCTCTTGTGTAGCGAGTAGAGAGACAAGTTCTTTGTTGCCGACAAGCTGTGTTGCAGCTCGACCAGCAGCCTTCATGGTGATGTAGCGTTTGAAGACAGAAGGCAGATCTTCAAAGGTAAATCTCCACACAAGGTCAAGGTTAATAGGACCTTCAAATTTATCGCTGTGGGATAATTTGTCATAAAGTCTGCCGTTACGTTTGACCACATCAGTGGTACGCCAGACCTGGCCATCAGTTACATCCATCCTCAGAACATTCTCAGGGATCTGGATCCAACCATTAGAGTCAGGCAGTAGTGTGTAGTCCTGCTCTCTGTTGAAGATCCATCCTTCATTCTGAATGTCTAGATCACACTCCTTGAGGATGTTGTAGATGAAGGAGATCTCTGGATTGTCAAACTCCAGTTGTTGAACAGGAGCCTGACCAATGCTCCCCAGAATTGAGTTCACTGCGGAGAGTTCGGTCTCGGTGTCAAATGTCGTAGGGAACATTGATAATCATTCTCATGTATAGTTAAAAAAAAGGGACCCCCGAAGGAGTCCCCAAGTGTTGCTAGATCAGATAGCAGGAAGGTTGCACTCAACACCACCCGCATAGTTGCGAATTCCTGGAGTCACAGACACTACCGTAGAGGCAGCGACAGCCGTACCACCAAAGGCACGACGGGTACGAGCAACAGAGGCTCGGGTTGCGGTAGCGCACACACCGCTAGGAGCGGCAGTGGTACCTTTCTCAGTAGAGAGATTAGCAGCCATTGTTATTCTCAGTATTTAGATGAACGAGGATCGTAGGTCTCACTCTTGATGGAGTAGGGAACCCTACCTGCATCGTTATTACGACGAGGGAAGGTTGCCTCCACAACAGTATGACCAGTTACAGTAGGGAGTGAAGTGGTACTAACACCACCACCTCCACCGCCACCAGAAGCCATGATTAGTTACCTCAGGCAGCCTGCAGCTCAATAGCAGCAGCAGGGTTCAGGGTGCCAACACCCATAGCCAGACGACCCACGATGATGTCACCCTGATACAGGACAGACACATCACCAGAGGTGGTTTGGACTTGAGGACCGATAGCCTCGACCACACCAGCAGCATCCTTCTGGTAGATCAGACCACAGTGGTTGGAGAAGTCACCGCTGTAATCGTTGTTCTCACCAGACACTTTAGCAATGGTACCAGCCTTGAACGGCAGGTTGTTGGAACGACGAATGGAGATACCAGCGATCTCATAGAGACCTTCACCACTGTTCAGGTTACCTTGGCTAGCGCCAAAGTCACGGTTCAGGATGTTGGTATCAACCTGAGAGATCAGGGCATAGTACTGACGAGGGGACAGCACAGCAGTCCGACCTTGCTTAGGCAGGTTCTTCTCATCGAGAATAGCTGCAGCTTCAAAGAAGGAATCCACAAGGTGTTGAGCACTGTACTCATTACCAGCACCCAGCTTGATGATAGAACCACCAGGCTCGGGACCAGGAGCAGCAGTGATCGGATGAGCTTCACGAGCAGCCTTGGCGATGGTGCGGAAGATCTTCTTATCGTATGCCTCAGCAAGGGCATAGCCGATCTTCTTAGCGATCTCGCCACGCAGGCTGTAGTGGGCAAGGGTCTCATCCAGGTCGTAGACAAAGGCGCTGGACACCAGCAGGTCGTCACAAATGATGGTCTTCTCAGCCACAGGCGGATCACCACTACCAAGGATAGGAGTACCCACGGTGTGGTAGTCAGCCGTCATACGGCCAGTGAAGATGAACTGCAGAGACTTGCCGTTCTTCAGGGTACGGTTCTGGACAGTACCTTTTGCAATCGTAGCGGCCTCATAAGCCTTGAACAGCTCACCGCTGAACAGCTTGAGATAGGTGCCGTACTTAGTATCGTATACACGGGACTTGTCGGTATCAGCGACAGCCTTATTAATTACACCAAAAGGTGATTGGGTTGCGTTAGGAGCAGCCATTGTTAGTAAAAGAGAGAAAGTGTGTTTGACTTGCTCTCAAGATCTTGAGAAATTTTTGTAGCAGTTTTTTTTTGTTCGTCTCTCCGAACTGTCAATGGCAAAGGGTATCGACCGTAGTCGGCCTAAGCCAATAGGAGCCAGGTCCGACACTGAGGTGCCTGACTCCATTGCATTTAGGTTGCCACCAGCTCTACACCCTTAGGGCTGAGAAGCTGACAAGCAAGCCATTTGACCTCAAGCCAATCTCCATCAGTGTCATCAAATGCCCTCTCTTCATTGCCAGGAATGAACCAAGGATCATTAGCATTCTTGACGACATACTCAATGCTTACGGAGGAGGTCTTAGGATTGTAACCAAGTGCCATAATAATTAACCAATAGAAGGAGCAGTAAGTGCTACAGGCGTTAACTCAGCAGCAGCAAGGTCAAGCGGGAAGTTATGAGCATTACGCTCGTGCATTACTTCAAAGCCCAGACCAGCACGATTGAGAATATCAGCCCAAGTATTAACGACATTACCTTTGTTATCAATAAGTGATTGGTTGAAGTTAAAGCCGTTCAGGTTAA
>Ga0315899_10004677_pt1 | contig 14775 bp, 12 predicted proteins | sample LakEriMetagenome_2_FD_203518 | JGI IMG/M metagenome (GOLD analysis project Ga0315899, IMG submission 203518) | Freshwater fungal communities from buoy surface, Lake Erie, Ohio, United States - Buoy 4 MA112 | ecosystem: Environmental > Aquatic > Freshwater > Lake | place: USA: Lake Erie, Ohio... | reverse complement strand
CCCTCCTCTCTTGCGGCACTCCGTGCTATGCCACCCGCAAGTTGAATGTTGTCGACCAAATCGTGAAGCGCTCCTTCTCCTGCCCCGATTACGCGCTGGTGAGCCGGGCCCTGTCATCTCTGAATTTCTGTGCATACGTGAATTCCCGTGTATGCTCGCTCCTCGCTCTCTTCCCCCCTACCTCCCTCCCACTTGCTTCCCTTCTCTCCACACACACGCAAATGCAGCCCACACCCTCAAGCTCACGGACTGCTTCATTGTCTCTGCCCTCCCCTCCCACGTAAAACAGGTTTACGCGTGGAGGCTCGCGGCCTGATCAAAAGTCTCACTCGAATTGAAGCACGGCGCCGCCCGACGGCTAGACAGGCGCTGCAAAGCGATTGGCTTGCTGCCATCGACACTCCGCCGCCCAGCATCGGCTCCAATGGCTTTGACCGTCACGTCTGGGACCGACTCAAGTCCCCGTTTCGCTCGATGGCCTGGGCGGAAGCCAAGTCAGAGGCAAGCTGAGAAAGGAAGAGTCTCATCATCATCATCAAGAGTCACATCATGGCTTCATAAGGAACATGAGGGAAGGGCCTTACTATCGTGGTTACTTGCGGAAGCCAAGTCAGAGATGAGCTAAGTCCTAGCAGTGCCCAGCGTGTATTGCATGTAAAAGTGTAAGCTGTGTATTTTATAGAGCGGAACCTTGTTGGGTTCTGTTGTTCCAGTCCGGACGCTCCTGCCGTTCTCGACTTCTGTTTATTTGCACGTCCTTGCTTTTCTCCTTGGCTTCGACGGCGGCGGAGGCGCGGCGGAGACGTGGCCTCGTCCATGTCTGACACGTCCGACCTGCGCGTTTTACTATTGTATAATATTAGCGGTATATTACCATCATCATCATCACCACCCATCCCACACATCCATCCTATACTTCCCCCTTGTCAGGACCCACCTCTTGCTAGTGTGATTGCATCCAGAGGACCAGGAATGCACCCTCCTCCTAGGTCTCCTCCTCCTCCGCTCTTCTTGATTGTCAATAAAACTTCTGAAGAGGCGTTGTACTTACCGACCTTCCGTCATCTATTTGATTGTCAATAAACTTCTCTCTCTCTCTCTCTCTCTCTCTCTCTCTCTCTCTCTCGCCTTTCCCACACTGTCTCCTAGAGAGCCCAAGAAAAGTTGCGGGGAAGGGCCTCCTTGTTTGCACCGTGGTCCAGCAGCAGCTGGCACATTAGGAACACATCAGGAACACATTAGGAACACATACAGCAGCAGCAGCTGGCAAACGTCCGTGTGTCGTCTTCGTCGTCCGGCACCCCTCCACCTGAAGTCCCCCCCCCCCCCTTTCCCTCCTCCGCTGCCCCCCCCCACAGCCCCCTCCACTGCCGCTGCATCTCCCCCTCCGCCCCCGATGCACTGACCCCCCCCCCACCCACCCGCCGAGACCCCCCCTTCCAACTTTACACCATCATTGACATTAGCACCTGCTCCTCCCCCTAGGCCCACTGCCCCCCCCCCTTGCAGCGGTGTTCCTACTGATCTTGCCTACCATCCTGCCTCTCCTCCTCTCCTCTTCTTCATTTGCCTCCTCGTCAGCCTCTGACCCACCTCCTCGAAAAGCTCGCGCAAGGCATCATTGCTCACCGCCGCGCGGCAAGGCAGCGGGACTCGCCATCAAGATGACATGCGAGATTCTACACATACATACGACAGGCAGGCCAACCTATCAAAATCACGACTCCATGGGAACACCGATCGGGGGTTCCATGACGAGTTCTGAGCGAAGTTACGCGGGTTTACGCGGCGTCACGTCATGGCGCCGGCAGAAGTCGTAGTCAACTCAATTATTCTTTACTTGACAATATTTTACAAGGGCTCTTCGCGAGCATTCGTGCCATGCGCGCGCGCGTGTCTGCGCACACACACACGCAGACACGTCGCAGCTCGATCAGACGAGTTTATTGTCGCAGTCCACCCACCCTGTGGCGGGCACGGGCGCGTACCCCAGCAGCTCGCCAACGGACGCCGAGGCGTTGTAGTGCCGGTCGAAATCTGGGTGCTCCGGTTTGGGTTCTGTCAAGATGTTGAAAACAGTGCTGGTCTCGCCCGGAGGCGTGGTAGCTGGGGTGCGCATCTCGTAGTAGTGCGTCACGTCATAATCCTTGAACTTGGCATTGAAGCGCCTGCGGCGCTCTCGCCTTGCCTGCCGCACCGTCTCCTCCTCCTCCCCCTCTTCGCTTTCTGACGTGTCGCCCTGCCCGATCCCCGGTTCTTCCGAAGGGTTCCCGAAACTCGAGTCCGGCGCCGAGGCGGTATCAGGCGTGATCTTGAGCCGCTTTGAGGGGGGCACCGTTCCTTTCCACGTCACCTCCTCGTCCTGTGTCGGCCACTTGGATTGATCCACAGGCAGCGCGGAGCCGTTCCAGCCGCCGCCCGCGTGCATGCAGGTGCGGATCCACGAGGCCACGTCCCACTTGAGGGTGAGCCCCTTGCGCACAATCGGAGGCGGGTGGTTTGCTGACACGGGCAAGTCTATCTCAGCCAGCGGCGGGATGCCGGCAGCAGCGGCAGCGGCGGAGAACTCAGAGGAAGTGTGCTCGCGAGTCTGATCCTGTTCTCGCTTACGGACCGTGCGTTGCCAGAGGAGGCGGAGATAATCTTGCTCGTTGAGTGCGGGCACGCTTCCCAGGCTATCCGTCGCCACGTAACCGTGGTGGGCACCACCCTCAATGACAGGCACGAGGCAAGGAGACCCCTCAGCAACCGGGGAGGCGAAGGTGAGGTCAAATTGGCCCGGGCGCGAGCTGTTACCGCGGGCATACTGCCTCCACACGGCGAGGGAATCGCGCGCGTTTTGATCCATGGCGTCGAGCTCAAACTCGGTAAAGTGCACCTGCTGGCCCACGAGCTTTTGCCTCTCTTGGCCGCGCACGTACCGCACCGGGAAGTTCCCGGGTCTTCTAACGGCAACTTCCTCCACTTGGTGCTTGTTGGCCAGGAGATGGTACTCGGTATCGCCTCCGAACGGCGAGTTCAGCATCCCGCCCTCCTGCAGCGGCTGCCGGGGCCCGGGATTGGCCGGGTCTGGCAGCGAGTAGGCGTAGTCGTAGCAGGAGGGGAAGAGGTCGTCTATGGTAAAGACGCCCTTCTGCGCTCTCGTCCGGTTGAGCACGAGCTCCTGGAAGAGGGTGTGGTTCCACACGTGCCAGCCGACGCCCATGGGCTTGGTCTCACAGCGCATCCCGTCGTACTCCTCGTCGCTCGACTCGCCGTAGTCCAAGTTGAAAATGCGCTTGCCCGTGGCACCGTTGATGGGACGCTGCATCATCGACTCCCACGACTCCTTGGCCTCAGGGTCCTTGAACTTAGACTGGTAGTGCATCAGGTGCGCGCGGACGATTTCCTTCTTGAGCCGCCGCACGCCTTGCTCCCACGTCTTGTTGGGCCGCGACTGCACGTAGTCGCGCACCACGGCGTCGAGCTCGCCCTGCACCTTGGCCGCATCGCACTGCCAGTATTCGGCCAGGCACTCGCGGAAATGTGTCACATTCACCGAGTCCATATTGATCTGGCGCATGATGCTCTCATCGCGCGCGTATTGGGCGTGCTGCTCGTTTTCAAAGAGGAGGTCGTCCCATGTCGTCTCCACCATCACGGGCACTGCCCAGCACCCGGAGAGCGGATCGACAAATGCTTCGCCGTTATTAGGCTGTGGCGGGAGCAGGTGCTCCGGCGTCGCGCAGTCGTCACACCAGCACACCCCGCGCTGGCTAGCAAAGTGAGGGAAGGGGTCCGGGGAGCCAGAAGCAATGGCTGCCAGAGACAGGCGGTCTTGCTCGCGTCGCTGTTCCCACAGCATCCGCTGGCGCACTTTGAAGCTTGCGCCAATATCCGGGACCTTTTTCCAATCTTTGCCCCACTGCTCGTAGAGGCGCTCGGTGCGGCGCAGCTGCCGTGCCTCCTCGTCGTCGTTGTATGCGTTCTCGGCCTCTGTCCAGGGCTGGATCAAGCAAATGCGATATGGCAGCATCTCTCGAGGGTATGCCAGACTCTTGTTCGTGTCCGCCCAGCCTACACAGTCTCAACCGTTAGTGCCCAAGTACATTTCCTAGATACACGTCACGATATAGAGTACTTTTGAGAATTTGTGCCATTGTGTGCGGCGGCGTGGCGATTATCCGCGGGTGGCGCGTGCGCGTGCCACTCACTCTCGCCCACGAGATGCGCGGGCCTCAGATCGCCACCCCACAGTGGCGCCGGGCCATAGAAGGTGTTCTCCCCCAACCAAAGCTCCTGCTGTGCTGCGCTAGCGCTCCCGACACAGAGCGCGGCGATCTGGAGATCTCGGAAAATGCTCTTGGTCACGCGCACGCGTGCCTCGCCTTCCATGTGCACGCCAATGGCTCCGGAGTGGATGACCACCTGGTGCAAAATGAGCATGTACTATGATGATGATGGTGATGCATGATTATATACTATATACCATATAGTATATATTATGTATATACATTATATATTATATATTATGTATTATATATTATATATCATATATCATATATCATGTATAGGATGCCCACCTGGTGCAAAATGAGCTGCGCAGAATTATGCACAGCCACAGCGACACCAACTCCATCAAGCAACATCTCAATTCGCCCGCCCTTCACACGCACGTCGGCCCGGCCCTTGGCAACTATGCCGTCTGATGCCTGTGTGTAGATAGAGAACACATTCTATAAAGAACACATTCCCTTGGCAACTATATACATGCATGTCATATGAGGAGGAGGATGCATGCATGTCATATGCGGAGGAGGATACATGCCTGATGCCAGCTTCTGTCGAAGCCGCCGATACAGCAATCTTTGATCTTCATTTTTGCTTGGTCGCGCGCGATAATAGCGGCGCTCATCACAGCGCGCACCTCTGTCCAGAATTCATGAAAAAGAGGAAAAATAAATTTATTTTTTTATTCTTCTCTTTTAAGCGATAATAGCGGCGCTCATCACAGCGCGCACCTCTGTCCAAATTCTCGAACGTCAGCGCCCTAGTATATGCACTATATAAAGTCACACTGCAGAGAACTTTTGAGAATTCGATGCCGCAGTTTGACAGTGTCCAGTTACCGCCTTGCGCCTGAAAAGTAGGATTGTAACAATTGGCTGTCAGTAAACACATTCTTTAGAGAACACATTCTGTAGAGAACACACAGCATAGACCTTCCACTCTCCCCACAGTGCCGCCCCCTCACACACCTGAAAAGTAGGATTGTAACAATTGTCTGTCTCCAAAAAGAGACACACATTTTCAAAGCTCCCTTTGGTGCCGGCATAGACCTATAATATGCATACATATTGTATATTACATACCATATCATACATAATGATTGCAAAGATGTATATATTATATATAATCACTGTAAAGAATCTATATATTATATATAATCATCGTAACGGACGCTCCCTTTGGTGCCAGCAAAGACCTTCCACATTCTTTAGAAAACACATTCTTTAGAGAACACATTCTGTAGAGAACACACAGCATAGACCTTCCACTCTCCCCACAGTGCCGCCCCCTCACACACCCCCCGCACTCCTGCGTCGCCACGTCCATCTCCCGTGACGTACAATTGGCAGCAGTTCCACATATCTGGAAAAAAGCAAATAAAAAAAATTCTGCAACGTCAGTGGCTAAGTGTATTTACTCTCTACCGGTACGATATGCTGACTTTTAAAATTTCAAAATGTTACAAGTCTCTGGCTCCATCCATTTGGTCTCGCCCGGTTTAGGGTTTAGGGTTTAGTTTAGGGTCTAGGGTTTAGGGTTCAGGGTTTGAGTTTAGGAGAATTTTTACCGATGACTTCTAGTGTTTCTGGGTCCGTCCACTTGGTCTCGCCCGGAGTGAACTTGATCTTGCCAAACCACCTGTGTGTAGATAGAGAACACATTCTATAAAGAACACATTCTATAGAGAACACATGAACTTGATCTTGCCCAACCAACTGTGTGTATATAGACATAATATATACTATATGTTATATATTATATATTGTATATTATACATTATATACTATATATTCTATATTCTATATTATACATATAAACACACACACACACACAGACACACACACACACACACACACACCGGTGCGTCCCATTCCCAACACGGAGCCTGAGAGCTTGGCGGGCAGCAAGAGCAATGGCGCGACAAACTGCCCCGCTCTCCTTCGCAACCACGTGAACCCCAGCCTCTATCCTCACACACTCCTCACCCCTCACCCACTCCATTCTCACCCCCTGCTCCTGGGCATCTACACCCACATCACAGCCTCTCCCGTCCAAAGGCGTCCCGCGCTTTACGGCATGCACGTGCGCCCCGGTCACGTCCCCCTGCACCTCAGATTTCAGCACATCCTGCTGCATTGGAGCCCCCGCCTTAGTCTCACGGTCGCGGCCCTCTTGCGTGGCATCCATGGCGGGTGGCACTGCCCATGAGGGGTGTGTGTTCGGGGAGGGGTGTGTGTTGGGGGGGGCAGCGACATGCTGGTATGCGGGCACGGCGGCGCTCGGAAGCCACTGCGGCCTGTACTGGGCCATGAGGGACGCTTTGAGATGCAGCATGATGTTGGCGGCGCGCTGCGCCATAGTCCTTTCACTCAGCAATGACACACATGTATCCTCCTCCTCATATGACGCGCGCTGCGCCATAGTCCTTTCACTTAGCACCTCTACACCATCTTCCAGTTCTTCACGTCCCCCGCTCCCGCCCCCCTCCATACCCACCCCTTGCACATCCACGTCTCCACCGCCCTCTCCCACTTCCTCCCGGGCAACCTCCGCACCGACCCTCATCCGCTTCGTTTTAACCGCACTTACATCCGCACTTACATCAACACCACCACCCCTCCCTGCCTCCCGTTTCCCTCCTGCCCCCTTCGCTCCACTCCTGTCTGAGGGCGGGGGTTGCGTGGTGCGGAGACGGAGGAGTTCATCACACACATCCGGCTCCCAATAATTTGGGCGTTTGTAGCAATACCAGTCATGAAACGCCTCGCGCTCACGCTCCTCCTCGCGCTCCTCGTCTCCAACATCTGCAGACTCATCAATCATCCACCCCTCCTCTAGCCAAGGCGAGTGGGCCATGAATCCTTGGCCTTGGTCATGCACGTCGATTTTGCGTGCAATCTTGATCACAGTTCCATTAAGGAGCCGTTTGCGCCCGCGCGTAAGATCGACAATGGACCCATCCTCATCCACAATTTTGCCATTAGGCAATTCAGCGGGGCCGTCTCTCGTGGGAGCGTCAAGCGAGTGGGTATTCATCAACATTTCCCAGTCCCCAAACCCGCGTTCGGGGTCGCCAAATCTCGCCACCCCGTGCCCGCGCCCGCCCTCTACGTACAGACCGCCGCCCTTCTCTTTCGGCAGCCCTAACGTCACGTCCTGACCGCAGGATTCCCAGTGGCGCGCCTGAGACAAGCCCTCATTCTCCTCCCCTAGCGGCATCTGGGGCAGGAATCCACCTCCACCACCAACGCCCCCAGGCACAGCAGCGGTGGGGAAAACTCCGGGCAGGTCCACTTTGGTCACATCGGCGCGCAGCCAGTGCGCGTGCGGTTGCATCGCGATGTCTTTCGCACACCTCTCATCCCCTCCGCTTCCATCACCACCCACCGTCCCCTCCCCTCGGACAAGAGACTCGGCATTGCCCCTCGACATGGCGGCTAATTGATACTGCCGCCGGATGAATTCTTTCGAGTACCTCCCGGGCCCCCACTGCTGCTTGCCCGCACCTACATCGGGCACACCGACAGCGCGCAAGACGGCGAGATTCGTTACGCTACGCACGGCGGCGGGCGGGGGAGAGGAGGGAGGGAGCATGAGGCGCCGACGTCGCGAGGCCAGTAGGTATGCACCACTACCGCCGCCATCTCCATTTGCGTAGACGTTGCTGCGCAGGCAGCCCAGTGGCAAGGCTGTGGCTGGAAAGAGCTCAACCGGAGTTCGAAGGGGCGGGGCCGTGTCGAGGGCGGCTGTGACGTTGCGGACCCAGCCCCCACGCGTCTCCAGTTGCTCTATTTTGGGCATGGGGAAGCACGTGGGCAGCACGCCCCGGCGCAAGGCGACAATGCCTTTGACACTGCCAGCCCATGCCTGCAACCGCTCCTCCTCCTGCGAGAACAGCTCGGGGCGCGACAGATTGCCGTTGGTGTAGCGATGGAAATGTAACGGGCGCAGCAGCGCCTCTGACCGTACCGCATCTTCCTCGAGAACTCGGCGCACTCTCGAGGCACGCCGTAGACGTCTCTCCTTTTTCCGCCGCATCTGCTCTGCCGTCCATCCAACCTTTACAAAAGTGTCCTGGTCAATGTCGATACCGGCGCCACGAGCCGCCCCGCGAGGTCGGGAGCGGGGGCTGCGATTCCCGGCGGCAGAATCCGTATAGCCGGCACCAGCCCCTGACCCGCCCTGACCTCTCTCTCTCTCCTTCTCTCTCCCTCCCTCTTCTTGCTCCTCTGGCCCCTGCTCATCGGTGCTCGCACCCCCCCCCACACCACTTCCGACCCTCTCGCGCAGGACCCCCGTGCAAGGAGCTATGCACTCGTCGGCCTTCTCTGCCGGCGTGTTGTAAACTCTGCCGCGTGGCTCAGCAGCCCCCCGCAGCTTGGCCCTGGCTAGAACCCGCAGCCAGGTAGTCTCTGCCCTCTCACGCGCCGCCTGTTCTCGGTGTCGTGGGAGGGGCGAAATCTTGGCCTCGTATGCCTGCTCTTTAGCCTCTTCCGTTTGCTCGGCCCTTTCCATTTGGGCGATTGCGTCTTCCACCCCTCGCGCGTCGTCCAAGTCCACGAGGGCATCCACCTGCTGCAGCCACTTTCGCTCTTCGCCTTCCTCGTCGCTCGACGGGTCGAGATTTACCACCTTCTGCGTGCGATTCCTGCCGCTGGCAGACTCTGTGCGACCACGCTGTTGTGCATCGCGCGCATCCGCGGGCAGATCCACAGACGAAGGCTCGTCAGCCTCCGAAACGCCGAGGGCGTCGCTGTCCATGGCGGCGCCGCTGGACCCATCGCCGCCGGCGATGTCCTCGCCCACATCAGCCGCCGAGGCGTATCCCTCCGGGGCGTCGCCGTCTTCGTCATGGGACTCCCAGGGGTCTAAGCCCTCGCTCATGTCCTCGTCGTCGTTCCCCCCCATCTTCCCGGTGTCAAAGCCGCCCCGCAGGGCCAGAGCACCGCCGCCCGTTCCTGCACGCAGCAGCGATGCGTACAGGGCGCCCGAAGGCGGTGGCTGCCCTCGCGCGGCGTCCTTGACCGAGCAGGGCCCCGAAGCGGCTCCGCACCGCAGGCCAGACCGATCCAGACCGACCCCCGCCGCTGGCGCTGCTGCGTGGGGGGTATTGCAAACGGTGCCGGAGAACGCTGCGAGCACCAGGAGCATCGCCGCACGGAGGACACAACGGCCGGGTAGCAGAGGCGATGGCGGGCACATTCAAGAGCGCGCGCGCTGGGCGCCACCGCTCATTATCATCATCGCGACGCGTTCAGCGGGACGCTGTCACGCCCCCGAGCTAAGATGCACGGACCCAAACCGTGAGTACAGAATTTGTCAACTTAGATGCGGGGCCTGGTGTCTTCGGCGGAGCCCAACGGCGGCGAGCGCCCCAACGCGGGGAGCCACCTGACCAATCTGGAAGAGCATGCAACGCGTGTGGGCATGCTGTGGTTGAAGCCCAATGCAAAAACAAATCGCCAACGCCGGCGCTTCCTGCTCTTCAAACAGGTGGGCCTGGCGTGCCGCGGCACCATACCCCGCGGCACCTGCGTGCGGGCCTCTGCGCCTTGCTCTTGGCGCTGGGCCCTGTTGAGCTCGCTCGTTGGTGAGGTCCTGCTGCCCGGGGCTCCCCTGAGCCCCTGCATGCCTGGCAGATTCTCTTTCACTGCGGCGAGGATGAGCTCGCCGATCAAGGGCCCAGACCCACATGGGGCGCGATTTCAAAGACGCGCCGCGGAGGGCACCTGCATCTCGGACGCTGCTTCTCGGTCGTCGCATCGGCGCACAACGTGCTGACCGACGACGGCGGCCGCCGAACACTGTTCAGCTTCGTGGTCCTCGGGGGGCATGAGCGCCACATATTCTGGGCCGAGAGCGAGGAGGAGCGCAACGCGTGGGTGCACGACATACAAGCGGTGATTGGAGCCGGTGATCACCTGACCGCCTTGCACTCCCCGGCGCGCCATCAGAGCCCTCCAATGGCGGTGCACGATCACGCCTTCTGGGACACTGCTCTGTGGGAGCTCCGGTCGGCACACCAAATCCAGCTAGAGCACGAAAAGGACGGCATCCGCAGCTCGGTGGGCCTGGTGTGCTCAGGCACACGGGTGTCGAAGATCTTGCCCGGTTCGCCTGCTTCCAAAAGCTTGAGGTGCTTTCACAGCAACGAGGAAATTCAGCTCGAGGTGGACGACGAGATCCTGGAGGTGAACAACGAAACGGTGCTACCCGACACCTGCGCTTCCATGCTTCGTGGCGACGATGTTGTCGGGTCTATGGTGCGCATCAAAGTCCGGAAAAGTTCCAACCCTTCGCCCATTGCACGGGCGGTAGCGTCGCGACTTACGACGCCGGGGCAGTCACCTTCTGCAGCATCGCCTAGTCGCTCCTCCATCAGTGCCAGTTCAGTTCAGCGACTTATGACGCCGGGGCAAACCCCTTTTGCAGCATCGCCTAGTCGCTCCTCTATCAATTCCAGTTCACCGTACAGAGACACGTCACAGTTGGGCGCTGGCGAACACGTGATTGACCTAGTCACTGTGCCTCTTATCAGTCTGCTGAGTTTTCAAGCAATGACACAGACAATCGAGAATCTGAAGGATTTGGAAGGTAGCGGGCCGTTGGTTGCCAAATTGCAGAAGCAAGCGGACGGACTGATAGAATCACTCGAGGCGTACTCATCGTATACTCAAAGTCACGTAAAGGGCCTCGAAGACGTGTTCCATGGTCTGCTTGTGTCTGTGGCATGGCGGCTGTCTTGTCTGCTCTGTTCCCAAGTCTATCACTTGGATCTGTCTCTGTTGATGCGCACCGTCTGCACAAGTGTCGCTCTGATCACACACATACAGAGACACACTCACACAAGCACGTGTACCTGTGCGCGCACTTGCAACGCGCCGGAAATACAGGCGAAATGGCTTTGGCAGCCAACCGGGAGAACACGTGGGTGAACATCAATATGCGCCTGGTCAAGGAGATCGAACAGCTTCGGGAGGTCAGTTTTGCGCAATAAATAGCACACGTGCTGTTGACGAATCCACCAAAATGTTAGTATTCCTGTATCGTCTGTACCAAAGGCATAGTCACATCAAATCCTCCAAAATGGTGTCATCCCTGCGGCACTTGCATCTCAACAAAAAAACGCCAGCGCTTATAGCTCTACAAAAAAAACATCGAGCGCTTTCCACAGCTGACCAGTTATCTGCGCGCTCAAATGCGCACTCACATACACACACATCCACGCGCTCACAGAAGCAAAAGTGGCATGATGAGACCAAGAGATCGCTTGAACGCGAAATACTTGCTGCGCAGGTTTGTCTTTGTGCGCACGTTCATGCGCGTATTTGGTGTGGTGTGGGTCGTGTGCAGTGTAGATTGATTGAATCTTATACAAAACTTGATGAAATGCGATATGTATTCTGACACGAGATGGCTTGACGGGGATATCTGGGAAACTGCACAGGAGGACAACGAGCGGCTGCAGAAAGAGCTAGCAGATGCAATGGATCCCGCGAGTATACGCATGATCGAGAAGATGATAGAGGGAGCACTCTACAAGGTGGCACCGTCGCACGACTCGTATGATGGCAAACACCTGCTCACCAAGTGTGAGGACCTCATAGCAGCGCTTGGTGAAGTAGGAAAGCTGGTTGACAACGCGCTGGAAAGTTTTTGTATGCCCGATGCGCGTGAGTCAACGGACTGGCACTCACGGTCACTGGCGCGCAAGATGCAGCTGATGGCAAACCTTTGCTCGACGCTCGAGGACCGGCGCTCGAGCTCTTCCATTGCTGGCGAGCAGATGCTGAGGAGGATCTTGCAGATCCAACTATTGCTTGCGGAGTTGTTGCAGACGGAGGAGGATATTTCACCAGTGGAAATGGCGAAAAGGGTTGCCCTGCTCTTCCGCGATAAAGAGGAGGCCATCGACACCATAGATGAGCTGGTCGGAGATTCGTTGGACATGACGGCGGACGAGCGGGCTCGGAAAACAGTGGTCAACAAAGTGCGTGAGCTGGCAATGGCACACAATCAACGCGTAGATCGCCCGCAGTGCACAGTGGCGACGCAGACTGGAGAGGACACGTGGATAGATCGCATTGTACGAACGGGTACGCTCTTTTTGTTCTCTGGTGCACCTATACAGAAGCCCTCCACCAAGTTCACGGTCATACCGGGATGGGCGGAAAATGTGCGATCCTCACAGATTCACCAGCCCCCCAATAGCCCGCGTTTCACAGGGAGATCGGCGTGGCGAAAGGGTGGCGACATGCTCAGTCCGCGCATAGTCACACCCCGCGGCCGTTTTTCTCCACGCATTGCCGATGATCCGAATAGGACATCAGTAGGAGCCAAGTCTACGTCACCGACGTGGCATGCGTCGCTGACGAACTCCTGGAGTACTGGCCGCCAGCTCGCCGACGGCGAAAGGGTGAAGCCATACACGCCAGCTTCGCCTGCAGAAGCCGACAACTCCTCAGCGAAGAGCACTAGATTGGAATCAGATGAGTCTAATCAGGTGCCAGACTTTCCTATCAGCTATCCACACATCAGCAGCGGCCCGAGTGCTGTTCCAGCACTTAACCTCAAATCCTGCCGTCTTGATAGGTGTGTGCGGATTTGTGTTTGTTTGCCCCTGACGCCCTACTCGATACCCGTATCTGGAACTTAATTCAAACGTCAAATTTATTAACTCAGCTCACATAGGTATTCAAACTTGGAATCTGTGAATCCAGCTCACACATGCTGAAGTTTGATGTACATGCGCAGGTCCACCAAGTTGATCAACGAGTCGTCCAGCACAGTCACGTTGCTTGCCTACGGCGACAGAGGTTCTGACCAGCGCATTTTCACGAGCTACGAGGATGCTGAAGTGTAAGAGATGTCTCTAGTCAAGAAAAATGGTGTTTGAATCTCACCCGTTTCCAAAGGGTTGCATCGGCTGAACTTATTGCAGAAAGCGCGTGTGAGTCATGTCACGTCAGGTATCACGTGGTGGTTGTAATCAATACACTGTTGCATAATTCACAGAGCACGCTCAGAAGCTATACTCTTACCGGGGCAACTCCATTGTGAGTCGTCCTGGTTGTTGATTTGTGAAACGTGTTGAGAACACGAGAGAAATTGAGTTGAAAGAGACAGGGGATCAGTGGTTGATTACGTCGTCGTATAAGAGAAAAGATACAGCGATTGATTAGGCTCAGCGGTGGCTCGGTAGTTTGGCTTCAGCTCCACCTCGATGTCATTTGAGTCGGCCATTGTCGTCTCCTAGTTTTCCACCGCTTTTCCCACACTGCAATTCCGCATCACTACATGTTTGTGCTTGTCGTCTCATTTACACCTATCTCCGCTTCCAGACTCTTTCTGCCGCACCCACGGACATGGCCATAGGTATTGATCCCGTGAAGCACACGAGCTTGGTTGACAATTTAGCCGCATTTATCGGATAGAGAGGCATGCCTGGACCAGTATGCTTTCACCTTGCCCCAGACCTCCTCCACCTAGACTCCTGAAGGATTTCACTCAGCACACACGAGCACGCACAGGCGCAACACATGCCACACAACCTGGTACTTACCTCCATCTCTCGCAGATGTGGAGGTAAGCATGCGGCATGTTCCCACACGTCATGTTTTATAGATTTTTTACTGAAGCAGAAACACACAACGTGGCTGAAGCAAGCATGCGAGATGACACGGCCATCATGCGCTGACCAGGCCGATCTTAACTCTAACCCGTCCTCTTCACACTCACGCCTGTCCCCGCTTAAGCGCCGACGGTTTTGCAGTCCTTCTCCTCCACACCGTCAACCTTGGTGGTGTTGCAGATGTTAGGCGCAAAAACGTTGCCTGCGCGCATTGCACACGCAGAGTCACGACACAAATCAATCGCACAGCATCGGGCGGCGCTGCTGCCCCCCACAAGACTGTCGCCCTTCTTCCAACCATGGCCCGCGCGATTTTCTCGGAATGGATTCAGGGCAAGCCCGGGTTCCCCTCCGGGGGTCCGGGGGAGATCACAATGCGACGGCGGGGCTGGCCGCAAAATGCAGGCTGCGTCTCGCAGATGGCAGCCGCGGGTCAGCAACAGAGGGGTACAAACCCTCGGTGGTCTGGTTTCCGAATACGTTGTTGTCGGGAACATAGGTGAGGACTGTCCTTGCGAGCAGTGCGAACATTGTTGGCGTACCGTGACTGCTCGATATAAATCTATCCTCGGATAGGAAGTCATTTTGTGAGACATCAACCATTGTTTTTAACGTATTCCCAATCGTTTTTTCTTTATACGGAAAACGCAGTTTCTCCGTTTGTTACTCCGTGCGCGAGCCCAACTAGGGTGGATACCGAACGTTTAGCTGAAAGGGAAACGCTTTTGCACCGTTTAGGCTCCAAATTAAATCGCACCGTTCTGAATTCTTGTGGAAACTCATTATCCGTAGCGCAGATAACACGTGACTTTTGCGCAACCAGGTTGTTTTGCGAACAGAGTCATTTTCACTAAATTGACTATTTTTGGAAACAC
>Ga0315899_10004676_pt1 | contig 14776 bp, 8 predicted proteins | sample LakEriMetagenome_2_FD_203518 | JGI IMG/M metagenome (GOLD analysis project Ga0315899, IMG submission 203518) | Freshwater fungal communities from buoy surface, Lake Erie, Ohio, United States - Buoy 4 MA112 | ecosystem: Environmental > Aquatic > Freshwater > Lake | place: USA: Lake Erie, Ohio... | reverse complement strand
ACGACGTTGGATGCATTAAAGACAAAACTGCTTACCAGCCTTCACCGCGACAGAGGCTGCCGATTCAGCGATACACGATTGTTCAGAAATGACGGGAAAACTTTTTTCATGCTGGAGTTTGACGATCTTCCATCCTATCAGCGCGAATATGAAAATGGCGAAGATAAGCTGGTGGACAAATATCCGCGATTGGCTCTGGGACTGATGTATGTTTTCGACACACGCAACAAAACCATCGACGCCATCGCAGACACGCCGGAAATACGCTTGCAAATGCATCAAGTCTGCGCGGAGGTCGTTTATGGGAAAAAGGAAATAGACGCCCGCCCGCCAAAAAACGAAGTCTTTGACCTCCAAGCCCTTCTTGACGACGTTATCGCGGGAAAGCCTTTGACATCTCCCATGTCTGACACGGGGGTCAAGCAGGCTTTTGTCAACGCGTTGCGCATCAAGAGAACTCAACATCCTTATTGGGAAATGAAGCTCAACATCAAGATTCCCAAAAATTTTATGGAGACACAGGACGACAGGATCAAAGAGATCCAAAACATTGCGAAGGTTATAAACACGAAAATTGACACTGGTGGATGGTGGCATCGTAGCTATGTGGAAGCGACACACGCTGAAATGTTCGTCGTGTATTGGGACGCGACAGAAAAGAAAGACGTTTCTCTGAAAGTCACTGTGAATAGTTCTGGCGGCACCAGCCTTGGTCACGATGAAACGGATGAGAACATCAAACGGTTTTTCCGTGCAATCAGATTGTTAAAGGCTTGCGGAGATGAAGAACAAGACGAAAGCAAAACCGATAATGCGATTACAGAAGCCCCCTGAACGGTGGCCGCGATTTTTCAGAGATATGCTGAGGCGATTGGATGTTGCTGGGGATAATCTGGCGTTTCTAGTAAAATCTGACATTACGCCGGAAACTCAATCGTATGTCGCCTGTCTCATGGCGCGGGGGCTGTTATCAGAAGAGCCCACAAACTCTATCGCCTGCATTTCCTGCGATGCCATGGTGACTATTCGGCGTAAGGGCGCAAAAAGTGCAATGGCTTCTGCCCTATGCCCATGTTGCGGGGCGATCTTTACGACCAATGATAAAGAACTCCGACAATGGCGTACCGATTGGAACAGTTTCGGATCGTGGCTTAAAGACATGGCCGAAGCCGATGGTGAGATAGAAATAATTTCAGCTTTGGCGGTCTTTCTAGGGCATGTGACCCGAGGGCAAGAGCGATTCGAGATTTATCTGGCAAAGTCCTTGTGGGATCAAGGACCAGCGAAACAAGCCTATTCCACCATATCCCAATCGATGAGCGGCACAGGCATCGTGCTTTCACTTGCAGGGCATTTTTTTAAACCGACCAACCCAAAAATCCTAGTGGTAAGCCTCTCTGATTGCCTTGTAATGTCTGGCGGGAAATTTGCGTTTGTATGGCCGGAATATGCCTTTTCTGGAAAAGATCCGACAAAACAGAACTCCGGATTAACGCGGGCACAAAACGATCCCAGACAAAAACAAAAGGAAGAACTCAAAACTTTTGTCCGCAAAAACATCACCAGCATTTTTGCAGAAAAATATCATCACCAGATTGCCAATGAAATTATCAAAAATTATCCAAATCAAATCACATATAAAGACCGTAGCGAAAAGACGCAACAATTATCGAAAGCTATGATTCTTGATGCGATCAAAGAAGTGATGCGGGAAAATGGCTTTGAGGATTGGATTTCAGGAACAAAGTTCGCACCATAATTTTTTTTGGTCGGAGCAAACCTAAAATTTAGGGGGTGGCCTCCAGCACAAGGGGGTGACCTTCAGCAGACCCGACCCCTAAAATTATTATCCCTCTTTGGCTTACTATTGACCTCGTTAAATCAACTTTGAACGAGAGGTTTCCGATGACGAATTCTATTTTCCGAGAAATGGTCACCAATCATCAAAATCTAAGGACCCGTAAGGAAGCGGCGGATTATTTGGGCCTTAAGGAGCAAACGCTGGCAAGCTGGGCATGCACTAAGCGCTATCACCTGCCATTCGTGCGCATTGGGCGTTTGGTCAAATATAGGCAGCAAGACCTTGACGCCTTTATTCTTGAAAACCGTATTGGTGGGGAGGTTAATCATGCGCTTTGAAAACGAAAACCGCCTCGTTGAGAGCGAGGCGGTATTAAGCAGTGGATATGCTGGTGATTGTACCAATAGAATCGAAAAAACTAAAACTTTTTCATATAATAATGGTGTTTCCCACAATGAAACAACTTTTGAAAATGATGTCGCACAAACCGACGAAACCGATGAAACCTATAAACACAAGCTCACAAACAACGATTTTTTGCGCAGCGTTTTTGGTGTTGAAGTTTCGGATATACGCCCCATCATTGTAAGCTTTAAGGGCAACCCGGCAAAAGTAGAAAAATCCGCATGGAGTGGGACAGCGTGGAATCCTGACGCTCTAACGCTACGGTGGGATGCCAACAATTATTTCAGCCTTGCGGCGTTTCGCCCTGATGATTCTGGGTGCTATCGCCGGCGCAAGGCGCATTTTGCAGGGCTTTATTCCATTATGCTGGACGATATAGGATCAAAAATTTCCCTTAATCGTCTGACTCTAAAGCCTTCTTGGCTTCTGGAGACCTCATCCGGCAATTTCCAAGCAGGTTATTTGTTGGCAGAACCGATACAGGAAGCAGGCGTGGCGGATCGTCTTGTGACCTCCATCGTTGCTGCAGGATTATGTGATCCGGGAGCGAACGGGCCGACGACACGGCTGGCACGATTACCAGAGGCTGTTAACGGCAAGCATGATCCAGGGTTTTCATGCAGAATGCACGAATGGAACCCTACGCTGCGCTATGGCCTTGAAGACTTGATCGAAGGTTTGCAGCTAGATGTACGTTTCAGTGAGCGCTCCTCAAAACAGCAAAAGGTGCAACGAAACCAGCGGCATGCTGTATGCGCCGATCAGCTTTTGATCCCTCGTCCGATCGATAACCCGGTCATCGCTACTTTGCAAGAACGTGGGCTTTATAAGGCTCCACTTGGTGGGGGTAGACACGATATAACTTGTCCTTGGCTTGCTGAACATACCAATGCCATTGACGGGGGGACGGCCTATTTTGAACCGGATGATACATGGCCGCTGGGGGGATTCAAATGTCAGCATGGACATTGCGCAACGCGTCATATCAGCGCGTTTTTACGGTTTTTAAATGTTGAAAAAAACGCGGCGCGAATGAAGCCGACAATTCGGGTACAAGGCGGGGAAATCCACCGTATTGCCGCTATCGCGGAGGCAGAACTTGCAAAATCCAAACGGCATTACCAGCGTGGGGGGTTGATTGTTATCATATGCACCGATCCGGCCACGCGGGAAACAAATGTGCGCGAGGTAAATCTTCCTACTCTAGTCGCGGCGTTGGCCGGGGCTATAAATTGGGAAAGATTAGATGGTCGATCTCAAGAATGGGTACGGATTGATCCCCCTGCCCGTCACTGCGGCGTTCTGCTTGATGCGCCTGAATATCGATATTTGCCAGTGCTAAACGGGATAGCGCGACAGCCTTATTTGCGGGGGGACGGCACTTTGGGAACCATCGCCGGTTATGATCCAGCAACAGGCATGTTTGGTGTGTTTTCCGCCAAAGATTATTTGATTCCAAGCCAACCGACAAAAGAGGATGCCGAAGCTGCGTTGCTGATTCTTCTTGATCTTTTGGCCGAATTTAGTTTTGCAAGGGATTGTGATCGGGCAGCGACTTTGTGCGCCATCCTGACGGCAGCTATTCGATCCAGTCTTCCTTTTGCCCCCATGTTCCATGTTCGCGCCGCGCAAATGGGATCTGGAAAATCATATTTATGCAGTTTAATCATTGCCTTCGCATCGCCGCAACGTGGTGCGCCAACTACATTTCCGCAGGACGACGAAGAATGTCGGAAATTTTTGTTGGCAACGCTTCTTACTGCCCCTGCAGTCATTGAATTTGACAATTTAACCGGTGATCTTGTTGCTCACAAAAGCCTATGCACAACCCTGACATCCGAACATCTTACCGGGCGTATTCTCGGCGTTTCTAAAACCGCAACTGTAAGCACCCGCGCCTTGTTTCTATCCAGCGGAAACAATGTCGGACCCGTACAGGACATGGCGCGGCGGTGTTTGACGATCACACTCGACCCAGCATGTGAAACGCCAGCTACACGCGAATTTAAGAATCCGAGTCTTGTTCCGGACATGCTGCGCGAGCGAGGACGCTATGTTTCAGCAGCACTAACGATCATTCGCGCATGGATCGTCGCTGGAAGACCGAAAACCCAATGTAAGGCCCTTGCGGGATATGATGAATGGTCTGACCTGTGTCGTCAGCCTTTGTTATGGTTGGGACAGCCCGATCCTGCTGAGGCTATTTTTGAAGCAATGGCAGATGATCCTGAGCGTGATACATTAGGACGGCTCTTAAACGCTTGGTATCTTTGTTTTGGGCATAAAGCAACGATGGTGCGCGAGGCCGTGAATTGTGAAACCTTTTCCGAAGCTGGTCAGAAACTGCAAGAGGTTCTTCATGATATTGCCGGAGAGCGCGAAGGCATCAATCGACGAAGTTTGGGGCGATGGATCAAGCGGCATTCCGGTCGCATCGTTGGGGGTATTCGATTCATACGCGCCGGAGGCAGCCGATCCGCCGAAGCATGGATTGTTGAATCGGTTTCGTAGGTTTTATCGATTGTAACAACGAAAGGAACAAAATATGTCAAAGAATCCACAAGATGCAGACCAAAGCAAATCGAGAAGAATTTCAATTCCCAATAGCTCCGACAAATCGCCAGATGCTTTTTTGGCTGAACTTGCGCTTAACGGGGTCATTAACAGCGCGACTTTGGCCGTCGATTTTTCAAAGGACAACTACGGCGAATTGAGCCTAACCGATTGTATTCGAGAACTATCCAAGAAAACGCGTAGCGTTCATGCAGGCAACTTGCAGGACGCTGAAACCCTTTTGACATCTCAAGCCTTCGCTCTGGATGCGATCTTTATGTGCCTTGCGCGACGGGCGCAGATGAATATGGATAAATACATCGATGCCACCGACCGCTATATGCGCCTTGCGCTCAAGGCGCAGGGACAATGCCGCGCCACGCTTGAAACGCTGGCGAATCTCAAAAATCCCCCTGTCGTCGTCGCACGGCAAGCCAACATCACCAACGGCCCCCAGCAGGTGAACAATACCGTGAACAACGCTGATGGGAATTTTCAGGGCAGTACACACGCACGCGCAGGCGTGGAAAATTTAAAATTTGGGCAAAACGAACTATTGGAGGATAAAAGTCATGAAAAAGAGCGGGTGGACTTTGGAACGTCGGGCGCAACAGTCAGCCGCGATACGGCGATGGCAACCGTGGGAGAAATCCACCGGCCCGCGCAGCTCTGACGGCAAGACCCGATCCGCCCGCAATGCCGACAAAGGCGGCGGATGGCGGGAATTGTTTAAACTGCTAAATCAGGAAATGCGGCAGCAGCAGGAGGTTTTGGCAGAGGTTGAGCAGGCCTTTGTGCGGTGAATATAGGCCTTATTCGCCGCATAAATTGCGTCAAATATCCTTTCCTTTTGCGGCGAATCTAGGTTATATTTGCCGCAGGGAGTGCGGCAAATATGTGGATACACGAACATGACAACTGGCCAGATTTTACTTGGGATGCCAAGGTGTTGGCGTCCAAGCTCGCTGATGTTCGTCACCAGCAGGGGCGTTTACTGGGGCGCATGGAGGGTCTGGGTTTTGACTTGTGCCGCGAAGCCAGTCTTGAAACGCTTACCAGCGACGTTGTGAAATCCTCAGCTATCGAAGGCGAGATTCTTAACCCCGAGGAGGTGCGTTCCTCTATTGCGCGGCGTTTGGGACTGGATATGGCGGGGCTTATCCCCGCCAGCCGCCATGTCGAAGGCATTGTCGAAATGATGCTGGACGCCACGCAGAAGTTTTCCAAACCACTGACGAAGGATCGGCTTTTTGGTTGGCATGCGGCCTTGTTCCCCACAGGGCGTAGTGGCATGCTCAAAATTATCGTCGGCGGCTGGCGCACGGCTGAAACGGGCGCGATGCAGGTTGTCTCCGGCCCGGCGGGGCGCGAGAAGGTTCATTTTGAGGCCCCCAACGCAGAACGTCTTGAGGAGGAAATGATGGCCTTCTTCGCATGGTTTGAAAAAAAGGCCGACCTTGATGCCGTCCTGAAGGCAGGCATTGCGCATTTCTGGTTTGTGACGATCCATCCGTTTGAAGACGGCAACGGACGCATGGCGCGAGCCATTGGCGATATGGCCTTGGCGCGTGCCGATGGGATGGCGGATCGTTTTTACAGTCTTTCCACTCAGATCGAACGCGAACGCAAAGCCTATTACGATCACCTGGAACGCCAGCAACGAAGCGAGCTCGACATCACGGAGTGGCTGTCATGGTTCCTTGACTGCCTAGGTCACGCCATCACCAGCGCGGAAACGACCCTTGGCCATGTTTTGTTCAAGGCGGCGTTGTGGAAAAAGATCAACCAATATCCCGTAAACGATCGCCAACGCAACGTCATCAATCGTATGCTTGAAGACGGCTTCAAAGGCTTTATAAATACGTCTAAATACGCCAAACTTTCCAAATGCTCAAACGACACAGCCCTGCGCGATATTCAGGATTTGGTGACGCGGGGCATCTTCCAGCAAAACGAAGGCGGCGGACGCAGCACCAGTTATGCGTTTGTGGGTGATCAAGAAAGGCAAGATAAATGACCAGCCTGTTAGAACAACTGCCAAAAATCGTCGCCGACGGGAAACGCGAAGCCGAGCGCATCATGGAGCGCCTGGAAAGCAATTATCGCGTCGGGTTGCAGACCCGCGAGCTGGTCATTCCGTCGCGTGATACCAATTGGCAACATATTTTGAGATTTCCGGTGAATACTGTTCCTAATAAGAACTGTGATCCACAACTCAGGGGGTAGCAAAATTATGTCCACAGACACACGCTTTATCACAAATCAGCGCGGGCAAAGCCTAGCAGATCGTTTTGTCACTCTTATCGGAAATGATACGGAGGCCTTCGATTGCCTAGTAGGATATTTTTATAGCAGCGGATTTCACTTGCTTAGTCCTACACTCCAGCAAACGGATAAAATCCGAATTTTAATCGGCCTCAGCACCGATACGCAGACTTTTGATCTTATCCAAAAATCAAAAAAACAAACGGAATTCAATCTAAGCCATGCCGAAACAAAAGATGTTTATGTGCAAGCGGTAGTTTCTGAATTGGATCAGGTAGAAGAAAATAAAAACACCGAGGCTGGCATTGACCTGTTTGTAAAATGGTTAGCAGCAAAAAAACTAGAAGTCAGAGCATTCCCCTCCGCCAACCTGCACGCTAAACTCTACATCATTACGCACCACAAGGGATCGCGCGATAAAGGGCGGGTTGTAACCGGATCGAGCAACTTCTCAATATCTGGACTTAAGGGAAATTTGGAACTAAACGTCGAGCTTAAGGACGCGCCTGATTATCATTTTGCATTAGATAAATTCAATGAATTGTGGGAGCAGTCTGTCGATGTCAGTGAAAAATACATACAGACAGTTCAAAAAAAAACTTGGTTTAACGACGAAATCAGCCCTTACGAATTATATCTAAAATGCCTGTATGAGTATTTTCAGGAGGAAATAAATCAAACTGCAGACGAAGATGCATACATACCCGCAGATTACATGCGGCTTGCATATCAGGATCAGGCTGTTACAAGTGCCCGACAAATTATTAAAAAATTTGGTGGGGTATTCCTTTCGGATGTCGTAGGGTTAGGCAAAACCTATATATCTGCACTTCTGGCGCAGCGCTTGCGTAATGACGGGCGTATATTGGTTCTAGCGCCGCCACATGTTTTAGACAGAAACAATCAAGGTTCATGGCCGAATGTATTTTACGCGTTTGACGTTAATGCGCGTTTTGAGTCTGTAGGGCAGTTGGATAAAATAATCCAAGAAGGCACGGATCGGTTTAAAACCGTTTTTATTGATGAGGCACATCGTTTTCGGTCGGATGACACTGAAACCTACGCGAAACTATCGCAAATCTGTTTCGGAAAACAGGTGGTGCTGGTGACTGCCACGCCATACAATAATAAGCCATCCGATATTTTATCCTTGATAAAATTATTCCAAAAGCCGCATGACAGTACAATTCCGAACCATCGTAATCTGCAGAGCTTCTTCACAAATCTTGAGAATCGAGCAAAGAAATATGATCGCAGATCGGATTATGAAAACTATATCCGAGTCATTCGTGAAAATGCGCGTGCGGTGCGCGAGAACATCCTGAAGCATTTAATGGTGCGCCGTACAAGAGGCGAGGTGGTTAAACATTTTAAGCAGGATATTGAACAGCAAGGGCTTAAATTCCCCGAAGTGCAGAAGCCAACGCCGCTATTTTACAAGCTGAATGTGGCGGAAGAATTGGTTTTTTCTGAAACTATCAAGTTAATGAAGTCATTGACATACGCCAGATATGTGCCGATGCTGTATCTAGTTGAGGGATTGCGACCACAAGAAGTCACCGGCCAGCGGAACATGATGGGCTTTGTAAAAACGCTTATCGTCAAGCGCATGGAAAGCAGTATCATTGCCTTTGAATCGACGCTAAATCGCCTGTTGCGTTCATATGAAGTATTTCTAAAAGCATATGAACTAGGGGACGTATATTTCAGCCCTAAACACGCCTCAAAAATCTTTGATGCTATAGAATTGGATAACGACGAGGCTATCGACAAGCTCATTGAAAGCGGGAGAGCGGAACGTTTCCCATCCGATTCTTTTGACAAAAAATTACACGATGATCTGCAGGCAGACATTGTTATCATCAAACGCATCTTGGCGTTGTGGGAAACTATTGACCGCGACCCGAAATTATTAGAATTGCTCTCGCATCTGCGCTCGAACAAGGTACTCAAGGAAAATAAAATCATCATTTTCACTGAGGCTGAGGTCACCGCTAATTATTTGAGAGAAAAGATAGAGGCTGAAACTGGACGGAAAACTCTAGCTTTCTCGGGACATTCATCAGCGGTGGACCGTGTAAAAGTCATTGATAACTTTGATGCAAAGGCGCGGGACAAAAAGGATGACTACGACATTCTGGTAACCACCGAAGTGCTTGCTGAAGGCGTAAACCTGCACCGCTCGAATGTAATCATTAACTATGATATTCCGTGGAATCCAACGCGCTTGATGCAGCGCGTGGGGCGGATCAACCGCGTAGGCACTGCGTTTGAAAAAATTTACACATTTAACTTCTTTCCCACCAAAGAATTGAATGATGAAATTGCTCTGCAAGAAGCTGCTGAAGCCAAAATCGAGAGCTTCATCGAAATGCTTGGCGCGGATGCAAAATTGCTCACAGAGTCTGAGGAAGTATCGCCGAAAGGATTGTTCGAGATATTAAACTCCAAAGATGTGCTGGAAGATGAATCTGACGCGCAGAACAGCGAGCTAAAATACCTGCGCGTAATCCAGACTGTGCGTGATAAAGACCCTAGCTTATTTGAGAAAATCAAGAATCTGCCAAGAAAAGCTCGCTCATGCCGTGTTGATGGAAAACGGAAGACGGATGGCCTTATCACCTATTTCCGTAAGGGGTATCTCACGAAATTCATATTAAGCGATGTTGCGGCTACGCAGGAAATTGACTTTTTCCAAGCTGCAAAAACGCTGGAGTGTATCCCAGAAGCGAAACGCGCAAAACTCTCCGCTGCCGATAATGATGCGTTTTATGAATTCTATGACAAAAACCGCGACGGATTTATTGCAGCGACCGATCCCGTTGAGGAAGAAGCAGGAACACAACGCGGCAGCCGCAATATTCTTACGCGCCTACGCGAATTCGTAAAAATAGTCCGTAAAGATGCACGGATGACAGAATTTGACCAAGATTTCTTAAAAGACGTGATGGCCGCCCTCGAAAGCGGTGTGATCCCGAAAAAAGACGCACAGGCAATGGTCAAAAAAATGGAGGATACTGGCAGCGACATTATCAAAATGTTGAACATCATGCGCTCTGGTATCAATCCCACCTTCTTGCGCCCTACGGAAACGAACAAGCGCAAAGAGCTGCGTGAAAAACGTGAGGTAGTGCTCTCCCTCTATACAAAAGCAGGATAAGTCACGATGCACGAGCAAGCGGCAAAAACCCTAATCAAAGACACATTCCAGCAACCCTATGATCTGGGGCGCTTCCGCGAATTTATTCGCAATTTGATGAAGGGTTATGAAGAGCGGCATACCTCCAGCCAGATTCCTGATAATTTTAAGGATAGCATCACATCCATGTATCGCGTCGGCAAGGTGCGCGATGATGCGGGTAATGAGATTGAATTGCTTGCTGTAACGCTGACAAAAGAAACATCACTGGATCGCGCCCGTACCATGCAGCGAAATTTTATTGCACGGCATTTGAGCGTACGAGACAAAGAGGCGGCGCTGGTGGCGTTTGTATCGCCTGATAGTGATTCTTGGCGATTTTCGCTTGTGCGGCGCGAATTAAGCCTAACGCGCAACCTCAAAGGCAAAACCAAGGCTGTGCAGGATTTTTCACCAGCGCGGCGGTTTTCATTTTTGGTGGGTAAAAACGAACGCACCCATACCGCCCAGCGCCAGCTGATCGAATTGCTGAGGTCCGACAACCGTCCATCGCTGAAAATCCTCGAAAAGGCGTTTAATATCGAGCGGGTCACCGAGGAATTCTTTGAGGAATATCGCGAACTGTTCAACCGCGTGCATGATGTGATTAAGGCGTATGTTGATCAGCACCCAGCAACCAAAGTGCATTTCGCTGAGAAAGATATAGACCCCGCTGATTTTGCCAAGCGGTTACTGGGGCAGATCGTGTTCCTCTATTTCCTTCAGAAAAAGGGCTGGCTGGGTGTGCCCACGGGCAAGAAGTGGGGCGAAGGTTCACGCACCTTCCTGCGCGACATCTACGACCAAGCGGAAAGCACAAATCAGAATTTCTTTCATGAATATCTGCAGCCACTATTTTATGACGCACTTAACCGCGACCATTCCGATAACAAGCACTATCACAAGCTGTTTGACAGTCGCATCCCGTTCCTGAATGGCGGATTATTTGAGCCATATCATAATTATGATTGGACAGAGCAAGACATCAAACTGCCCAACAGCCTATTTCATGAATTGGGAAGCTCTCTGTTTGGGGATGACGGCAAAGGCATCCTAAACGTGTTTGACCGTTACAACTTCACCGTTGCAGAAGATGAGCCGCTGGAGCGCGAAGTCGCGATTGACCCTGAAATGCTGGGTAAGGTCTTTGAAAAACTGCTGCCGGTGAAAGAACGCGGAAGGCTTGGGACGTTCTACACCCCGCGCGAAATCGTGCATTACATGTGCCAGGAGAGCCTGATTGCCTATCTCTCCTCGCATTTTCCTGCGCTGGATAAAACCGATCTGGATGATTTTATTCGCTACGGCGATTTGCTCATGGAGCATGACAGCAAAATTCTACGCGACGGGGCAAGCGAAACCTACAAGGACTTTTTCCTCGGTGCCACCATCCGCGCCAACTTGAAGGCGATTGATGAAGCGCTTAAAACGGTAAAGGTATGCGACCCTGCCATCGGCTCCGGCGCGTTTCCGGTGGGGATGATGAGCGAGATTGTGCGTGCGCGGAAAGTGCTGGCCGCGCATATGCGGCAAGATCGCCAGAATTATGACCTAAAGCGCGAGACAATTCAGGAATCGCTCTATGGCGTGGATTTTGACCCAGGCGCCATTGAAATCGCCAAACTTCGCCTATGGCTCTCGCTGGTGGTAGATGAAGATAATTTCGATGAAATTCAAGCATTGCCGAACCTTGATTACAAAATTATGCAAGGGAATAGCCTGCTACAAAGCTATGAAGGCATAAAGCTGTTCGAGGATACGCTGCTCAAACAGCACGACCATACAATCCGTAGAAAAGCGCAGCTGCAAAGCGAATTAAAATCTCTGGAGACTACCTACAAAACGCTACAGGATAATTCTTCCTTTGCCATGTCGCCCGCGCAGAAAAAGGGGCTTCTAAAAGAAATTAAGCAGAAGAAAAAGCAGATTACCGCATTAGAGGAAGCCAAAACGCAGGAAGATATGCCCTCCCTACTTCCCAAGGTAAGCGAGGCGGTAGAACTGGCGGAGCGCCTCAAGAATTTGCACCATGAGTTTTTTGATGCCGACCGCCCGAAAAAGAAAAAGGAACTGAAGGCTGAGATTGAAACGCTGGAATGGCAGCTGATTGAGACATCCCTGCGCGAGAAAAACAAGGCCGATAAAATTCCCGACATTCAAAAGCTACAACGCCATAATGTGAAGCCTTATTTCCTATGGAAGCTGCATTTCAACGAGGTTTTCACCGGGGATAACGGCGGGTTTGATATTGTGATCGCTAATCCGCCTTACATTAACTCGAAAGAGAATACTGACTTCTCTGATGCATATCGAGAGACATTCTTATCTGCCTATGGAAGCTATGATGTTTATATTTTGTTTATGGAATTGTCACTTAACGTTATCAATTCCAATGGGCACATTAATTTTATTACGTCCAATAAATGGCTCATCGCTGACTATGCTATGAAGCTGAGAAAAATTATTCTCGAGCAGTTTACTTTATCCGAGGTGGATGATCTGGCGGATTGCAAGCGTGTATTCAAGTCAGCTCTAGTGTCTCCAGCCATTACAATCATCAATCGCGAGAAGCCTTCACCAGATGCAATGTTGAAATTTAGAAGATTGAAGGATGACGATGCGCAGAACATTGCGGCAACAAAATCGCATCTTGCGAGCATTGAAGATTTTAAGCTCGCAAAGAGCTTTCAGATCAATGTTGTTGAATCCTCAAGCGATTCAGATTTGTTGAATAAAATGTGTGCGGGAGTTCGCAAACTTCGTGATATTGCAGAGGTCCGGACTGGCATAATGGGCTTCGAGTACTGGAACTTTGATCCTTATATTTCGGAGGGCGCCCGTACAGGAAGCATTCGAATTGCAACAAATGGTTTTATAGAGCCCTTCGCTTTCAAATGGGGTAAAAAAGTAAAACTGTTTAAAAAGGATATTTATAACCCATACTTAGACATGCAGGCTCCAAACATCAGCGATAACACTTTGACTCTTTTTAGAGCAAAGAAGGTTGTAATTAGGGGGGTAGCAAAGAAGCTCAGTGCTGTTTATGATGATGAAGGTGTCGGTTTATTAGTAGCCGTGCATTGTGTGCATAAGATTGTGCCAGAAATTAACCCTCATGCTATTGTTGCAATTCTTAATAGCGAATTAATGAACTGGTATCATCTAAAAACCTATTATACAGCTCGAATACCAGAGGGCTCCCTTAAATACCCAGTCTCATTTCTGGAGGATATTCCTATTGGTGAAGATGGAGCGCTTCTGGAATCAATAGCTCAAATAGCATCACAAATTGCAGACCAGAAAAAACAAAACCCCGATGCCGATGTGTCGGCGCTGGAGGCGGCCATCAATGCTGAGGTCTATAAACTCTACAACCTCACCGAGGCCGAAATCGCCATCATCGAACAGGCCGTGCCCTAACCAAATTCTTTATTGGCAAATCTACCCTTCGCTGATTGATCCAACCGCCACAACTAACACAAATCAGCGGCTTAAAAGTTCAATTTTCAGTGCAGGAAGCTAAAGAACTTGACCAAAAGGATATACTATGCGGCACCCATGCGGCACCAGAAAAATCTCGCAAAACCTGAAAATGGGATAACCCATTGAAAACCTTGGTTGCGGGGGCCAGATTTGAACTGACGACCTTCAGGTTATGAGCCTGACGAGCTACCGGGCTGCTCCACCCCGCGTCATGGGTAAGGCGCGTTTTTTAGGGCATTCTCAAACCATTGTCAATGGCCTTATGCAGCGCGAAAAAAACGCTCCGCCGCCCTGACAAAAGGGTGCGACAAAAGCCCTGTGACAAAGCCCCTTGCGCTTTGTGTGGCTTTGGACTACACAAGGCTAAGAAGAAACAGCTTGCGGTTTTTCCATGCCCACCCTGACCATTGATGAAAAAACCTTGGAGGTTCCTGCGGGTGTGACGGTGCTTCAGGCATGCGAACTGGCCGGCGTTGAAATTCCCCGTTTTTGTTACCACGACCGTCTGAAAATCGCCGGCAACTGCCGCATGTGTTTGGTGGATCTGGAAAAAGCGCCCAAGCCCATTGCCTCGTGCGCCATGCCCGCGGCTGAGGGGATGGTCATTCACACCAACAATGATCGCGTTCAAAAGGCCCGTCGCGGTGCCATGGAATTTTTACTGATCAACCACCCCCTGGATTGCCCCATCTGTGATCAGGGCGGCGAATGCGATCTGCAGGACCAAGCCATGGCTTACGGCATGGACAAAAGCCGCTATCACGAAGAGAAGCGGGCCGTTTCCGAAAAGGACATGGGACCCCTGATTCAAACCGTCATGACGCGGTGTATCCACTGCACGCGGTGTGTGCGCTTTGCTGAGGATATTGCGGGTGTACCCGCCTTGGGCGCGGTTGGGCGCGGCGAATCCATGGAAATCACCACGCTGGGCAAACCCGTGGCCAGCGAGCTGTCCGGCAACATCATTGATTTGTGTCCCGTGGGGGCCTTGACCAGCAAGCCCTATGCGTTTCATGCCCGCCCGTGGGAATTGGACAAAACGGAATCCATCGATGTTTTGGATGCCGTGGGCAGCAACATCCGCATTGACG
>Ga0315899_10004674_pt1 | contig 14779 bp, 9 predicted proteins | sample LakEriMetagenome_2_FD_203518 | JGI IMG/M metagenome (GOLD analysis project Ga0315899, IMG submission 203518) | Freshwater fungal communities from buoy surface, Lake Erie, Ohio, United States - Buoy 4 MA112 | ecosystem: Environmental > Aquatic > Freshwater > Lake | place: USA: Lake Erie, Ohio... | reverse complement strand
ATATATACATATATATATATATATCGCCTAAACTGCCACGCACCTGACCCTGCTCGTTGGGTGGGATAAGAGATAAGTAGTTGTTTACACTCGAGGCCATCTGTTTAGGGGTTAGGGTTTAGTTAGGGTTTATGGTACCAAGATACATACCCGGAAATGCATACGGGGCTTAGGGGGCTTAGGGGTTAGTTTAAGGGTTAGGGTTTAGTGTACCAAGATACAACACCCGGATATGCATACGCATGTACAACGTACATGCACACATACACAGATACACAAATACACAGATACACACATACACAGATACACACATACACAGATACACACATACACACATGATACTCGCACACACACATAAATAAACGCATCAACTCACGCACGCACACACACGCACAAGCACTCTCTCACCTGGATACCGTCAGGAAGGTTTAGGGTTTAGGGTTTAGGGTTTAAGGTTTAGGGAGAGCACTCTCTCACCTGGATACCGTCAGGAAGGTTGTCACCCTCAGAGCACCACGCAAAAAGACAAAGAGCGTCCACCGAGAGGTTCTTCTCTGTATTTATATAAATATCTATCTATCGATCTACCATAGTGTCACATCATCATACATAGTGTCACATTATCATACATAGTGTCACATCATCATACATAGTGTCACATCATCATACATAGTGTCACATCATCATACATAGTGTCACATAAATATCTATCTATCGATCTTCCTACCTATCTATTTATACATCTATATATACACACACGTACATGTATATATAATATAATGTAAATATAATATAATGTAAACAGTGTGTGTGTGTGTGTGTGTGTGTGTGTTTGTGTGTGTGTATGTGTATGTATGTGTGTGTGTGTGTATAGAGGCTCTCGAGATGGGCGTAGTGTCCGCAAAAAAGGCGCTCACAAGAAAAAGGAAAAAGAAGGAAAAAGAAGAAGGACCTTATTCCAGGAGTAGGGCGCTTGACAGGGGCGTAGCTTCCGCGCGCATAAAAAGAAAAAACAAAGACCTTGTGCAAGGAGGAGGGCGCTGGAGAGGAGCGTAGCTTCCGCACGTATAAAAGAAAAAAGAAAAGAAAAAGAAAAAACAAAGACCAAGTGCAAGGAGGAGGGCGCTGGAGAGGGGCGTAGCTTCCGCGCGAACCAGCGATGCATGTATCCGCTCTTCCTCTGACTCCCCACCTGGTTTTGTTCAGGGTTTTGCTTTTAGCGTGTAGGGTTTAGGCGCGTAGCATTTATCCTTCCACACCAGGTTTTTAGGTGTAAAAAAAAACTAGGCACACCACCGGAAAAAGAGAAACATTTCCGAGAGATTGAGCTTTCATGAGAGTTTAGTGTAAAACAAAAAAAAAGGAAAAAAAAGGACAAACCCGCAGAAAAAGAGAAACATGTCCAGCCGAGAGATTGAGCTTTTAGCTGACCCTCCCCGCCGGCAGCTCTGCAGACTGCCACAGATATTTGCGCGCCCGCTGCAGATAGCTGCCACAGATCGGAAAACAAATTCTCAAAAGTCAGTGACCTTTGTGTGTTTACTACATCAATTCACTTTCTACTTACTTTTGGGAATGTGTAAGAAGTTACTATCTACTGGCTTTTGAGAATGTGTGCCTGCGCGTCCTGTCGCACTTCCTAAACCCTTAAGCCTAAACCCGTAAAACCTAAACCCTATCAACTGACTTTTGAGCATGTGTGCCTGCGCGTCCTGTCGAAGTTCGGCAGGGAGTGAGGATAGCACCACCACCTGGGTTAGGGTTGAAGGTTTAGGGTTTAGGTTCAAGGTTTAGGTTTCGCGTTTCGTGTTAAGGGTTTTGCGGGGCGTGAGGACAGCAGCACCACCTGGGTTAGATTTTATGGTTTATGGTTTATGTTTTGGGGTTTAGGGTTTAGGATAGAGGGTTTAGCTCTGCGGGGGGTGAGGACAGCAGCAGCGAGGTGCTTGCCGTTTTCATTTGTTTACACACAACATTCCTCGCATCTTGGCAAGGGCGCTTTCGCTCATCCATCCGGCCAAGTGGGTAGGCTGGTTTGGGGTATTGTGTTTAATTCTGCGGGATGTGGGGACAGCACCTTTGCGAAGGCGCTTTCGCTCATCCAAGCGGCCAAGCGCTGCGCATAGAAGGCCTGCCTGGATGCTACTGCGGGCGACCTGAAGCAGCGCAGCAGGGCAGCGCGCTCCGAAACACAAGTCAGCCACGCCCACCACGTCTTGAAGGGCGAGCACAGGAGGTCAGACACAGGTCAGCCACGTCTTTCAGGCGAGCACAGGAGGTTTGCGGTGCACGAGGCGCCGGGAAGCAGTGCGGCGCGGGCACGGATGCGAAAACGCCGCAAGATAAGCGTGAGCCGGGGCCGTCAGAGACCGATGTTGCAAGACGAACAGCGTGGCGTCGGCCGTCGCAAACAGTTCAGTGTTTACGCGCAGTTTCCCGTCCTCGATTCCTGCCGCACGCGCGCGCACGGGTCTTTCAGCAGGTCCGTGCTCGGGCGCGGGGCGCGGGACGGTAGCGGCAGCCACGGAAAAAAGGGCGGCAAGACCAGCGGGACTTCGTCGTGTGCATACGGGCGCCCTGCAGCGCTCCAGCGCGCGTGCTGCGTGCGAAAGAACAATTGACGCACCGACGGCAGGGAGCACGTCGGGGTCCTCAAAGTACCCCACGCACTGCATCTGCAAGGTGGCGACCAAGAGGTCCACGGCGAGCTGCCCCACATTCCCGCGCGACACGTCCGCGACCAGTAGTGTCGCGCCCTTGAACACCGGCTCTGCCGCGGCGCCCGCTGCCCGGAACGGCATGTCCTCAAGGCGTGCACGAACGAGGCCATGACATTTTTAAGAGTCATGACCACGGGGTGCAGCTGCGACGCTGGCCGCTGACCGCCGCTTTATGTGGGGCGCCTGTTTCGCGTCGGCGGTGGTGCTCGCAGCAGCGGCGGTGCACGCGGCGGTGCCGCCGGGCTATGAGGTACCGTGCGCACGGCGCTCGCTCGTTGCCGCGGGACGCCCGCTTGCGAGCTTCGCGCGGTTTGCAACGGTGGCAATCGACCCCGGCGACGCAGCGCAGGACGGTGGAAGGTACTATCTACTGGCTTTTGAGGATGTGTGCCTGCGCGTCCTGTTGCACTACACACACACACACACACACACATACTATACATACTAAACTATATAATGTGTCTGCGACCTACTGACTTGTGAGCATGTGTTCCTGCGCGTCCGGTCGCAGTGCGGCCGCATGCGAGCTGAGCCACGAGGTGCTGGTGCGCCTGATCGAGGACCAGGCCGCGGAGGTGGGCGCGCTCAATGTGCCGCTTCCCGCGGGCTTCCTCGAGCGCCGCGCCGTCGCGCGCGAGGACTGCGGCGCGGTGGCAAGAATCGGGCGAAATTTTACTGCGGCGCTGCTCGAGTACCAGGCAGACTGCTTCCGAATATGGGAAGGGGGCGCGCGCTGCTCGCTCAAGCAGTCGCTCAAGCAGTCGCTCAAGCAGTCGATCGGCGCGCCGTGGGACCAGGTCCTCGACACGCCCTTCAACTGGACGGGCGCGGGCCTCGTAGCCTGTCCCGCGAATAGCACCTCGCTTGGCGACTACAACGCAACCACCTCGTTCAAGTGCGCCTTCTGCCGGTCGTCGGCCGCGTATGGGGAGGAGACCGCCGTCTGCGCCAGCCCGGCGCTTGTCAGGCTCAGCGTGTGCCCCGTCGAAGCCTGGTGGCCCGCCGCCCTGTCGACAGCGATGAACATGCTGAGCGTATGCCAGTCGAACGCGGTGTGTTCGAGCCTCTGCTACGGCTTCGACGAGTGGAACAGGACACGGACGCACGTGGAGAAGACGACGCTGCTCCCGCTCCTGCGCGACGCCGCCGGGCGGCGCGGGCGGGAGGCACCACTGACCGAGGCCATGGACCTCCTGCGAAGCGTGCTGCTGCCGCTCGACGAAGTGGCCCAGCAGTGCTGGCAGGCACAAATTCTCAAAAGTAATCTCTATAGTGGATTGGCATAGTAAATCTTGTACGTCACTGAATACTGATAATTTTGAGATGTCGCCCCCTGCTGCAGAATCCGAAATGTGCTGACGCTTCCGTCACGGGATCAATTAACGTCACGTCCAACATCTGCATGCTCGCGAGCGACCGCGGCGCGCTGCCCCCCGCTGCGTCGTGCCCCGCTTACCCCGCTGCCATGGCCTCTCTCGTTGAGGCGTCCGGCGGTTTGCTTCCCAGCGAGTTCGCGCGGAAGCTGAGCGCGTACTGCCCCAGCCACACAGCGTCAGCGATCAAGTGTGAGACGCAACTGCAGGCCTACGCCTACATGTGTGAGTCACGTCACTATTGGCAACTTTGCCGCCGCCAGGCGCTCGTCATGCGCGACGCGTCGCTCAATGGCCGCATGTATGACAGCTGCGCAGAGCCAAACCTCGGAGAGTACTTTGATCAAGTGTCTGCCGTGAACCTCGCGTGCAGTTTCCAGCCTACTTTTCGAAACCTGTCTGACCGCGGAGGCTCGGTCTGCGATACATTTTGCACGTACCAAAACACGACGAATATTCCGTGGCAAGACCACTGCGTCATCACTGCGAGGATCGGGGTGGCCTTTGGCGCGTACTCGGCCTTCCTCTTCCTGATGATCGGGCTGCTTCTCTTGTCGTTCGTCCTCGCTGGTCGCAGCCCCTATTGGTTCAGCGCAGCAGATATGACAACAGATGTATGCCGCTCTCGGCTGTTTACTACGGTGAGCTTCACGTGGCTGCTCTACGCCTTCTACTCGCTGCTGACGGACTACTTCATCGATCTCAATTCGGAGGCGTACCGCTACGTCCTCCGCAGCAAGTTCCCACAGGGGTTGTACTTCCTGGGCTTGAGCGTGGCGTGGGTGCCACACTTTGTGGTGCTCTTGCTCGCGAATAACCCGTATCGGGGCAGGTACGCCTACCTGGTAACTATCGTGGGCATGAGCGCGGAGCAGTGCGTGGCGGTGGCAATGCTGTATATCAAGGCGCACAAGTTCTGGCGGTCCACCCCGGACACGGCGCTCAAGGAGATGATCATTGTTGAGGTCGTGGTGGTTTTCCTCCTGCTGAGCATCATGAACGCGGCGTTTTTGAAAATGATCTTGCAGAAAGGCGGCTTCATGCACCGCTCTCAAATCAGCTGCCTCAACCACACGGCCGCTGCCCTTAACTACCCCCGCGCCCACCGCACCGAGTGGTGGAGAAGGGGAGGGGGGGCACTATTATCTGCCTCCCCCCCCCGGGAACTCACTACCGACGGAACCCCCCCCAGACACACATCCACAGAGAAATCACCAGTCGGCGCGCCGGCGACTCGAAAGGGGGAGGGGGCGGGGGAGGGGGTGTCGGCGCTTGCGCGCTGCAAGCCCAGTGTGGCTCTGCGGGCTGATGTGCATCTGGTGATACCACGTTACACGGCGCTTTCGCACGACGCAGTTGCCGCATACCTATCGCACAAGCTTTTCCAGGGGCAGATTCCTCCCAAGCGTTTCGTGGTCCTCAATATCGCCGTGTTGCGGGGCGGGGGGGGGGGTCCAAGCGAAGATGCCGCGCCCTCGGGACTCGATTGCACTGCGATGCACCCTGATTTGATAGAGTCTAGTACGCCGGAGGTTGACCATGTGGTCACCCTGCGGCGGTTGGAGAGGGGGGGGGATGGGGGTGTTGGTGGCACAAGAGGAAGTGTTCTGTGGATGGTGGGAGTTGTGTGGTGAGAGTCTCGCTGCTCGTCTGCGGTGTGTGCGCGGCGCTGCAGGAGCGGAGGTGGCTGTTAGAGGTGCTGGAAGGCGAGCGGGACGGCATGGCACGCAACGCCGCTGCTTTTCGCTACCTTGACCGTGTCGTCATGGAACACCGGCGTGGCATCCCTGTGATTGATCAGACCCTGCTGCAGCTCATGCTTGATAGTCTGAACAGCTTCCTCTTTTCCGAGGTGCTGCGCATGGCATCCGAGCAGGGCGGAGAGATGGGCGGGGAGGTAGGGCGGGGGGGTATATCGGAGCAGTACCCCTGCACCCATGACAGCAGCGCCACGCACTCAAACAGGGGGGGGGGGGGGTTATATCCATACAGACCATCTAAAGCAGTTAATGGGCCCGGTTTATGAGGCGCTGCGAGAGATGATTTTGGCGCAGTCTCTGTGTGCCGATGGGGGGGGGCAGGATCCGAGAGCTTCCAGCAGTGCACTGCCAGCTCCCAGACTGGCGGGGGGAGGAAGTGCAGAACGTGTCTCTGGGCGCCCCGCGTTCATTGCGGAGGGTATAGAAAGGTGTAGGCGCGGGGCAGGGGCAGATCAGGCTTCAGGGGGGAAAGATACAAGCACATCTGGGGGGGGCACCAGGAGTGGGGGAACAGAGAGAGAGAGTGGGCGTGCAGGCCGCGGGCAGATGGAGCAATTATTCCGTTTGTGGACGCACTGGGGCGTTGGCTTTGACGACGCACAGATTCTAACGTGCCTGCCTCCGCGCGAACTCGAAGAGTTCAAGGTGCAACTGGAGAGGCTGGCTGAGGACATTTCATCGAGCGCCATGGGTGCCTCTCCCTTGACGACATCTGCGTCTGCCTCTGCCTTCAACAATCACGTGCAGGCCCTCGTCGCGGCAAACGTCGCGCGTCAACTAACACGTGCGAAGAAGGATCTAATCCAACGCCTGCAACATCAAGACTTTCGCGAATGGGTTCGTGATAACCAGGAGTTAATGACACGTCACGGGGGACCTTCGCGAGGGCCGATAGAGCGCGTCAGTCTTCTACCGCGTGGCGGGGGCTCTCAAAAACCGCTTCCCTCGTGGTTTCCCCTCTCTGCAGTCTTCGCGTTTTACAATGCCTACGTGGGAAAAGATGTGAAAGAAGGTGGTGTGTGCGCGCTCGAAGCAACCGAGATCCTGACCCAGCTCATCGCCCTGGGAAACAGCCAAGGCAGCCCGCAAGCGCTCCAGGCACACGCGTCCCTCGCCAAGGAGCAGCGGCGGCTGAACTCGTGCGGACTTCAGGCAGTAGCATCCGGCCCTGCGGTGAGCAATGCGGCCCTGGCTGACTGGAAGCGGCACACCGAATACAAAAATGGCCTCGACGAATCCAGCGAGAGGGTCAAGTGGTTCTGGGAGGCGGTAGCAAGCATGTCGCCTGCCGCCCGTGCAAACGTGTGGAGATACGCTACCGGCCGCACCATTCCGCCACCGAAATCTGAGGGCGGCTGCGGCGCGATGGAGCCCAAGTTCAAGCTAGTGGATCGCGGTAGCGGAAAAAAGGAGGAGGATCAAATGCTCATCACGGCAGCGACGTGCCACCGGCAGCTGTGCCTTCCGAGGTATTCGTCAGCGCAAGTCACGAGCCGGCAGCTCACTCTGTCGGTGGAGCAGGGGCTTGAGCAGTCGCGGAAGCAGCGGGCTCTCAAGCGATTTCAGTCCAAGGTGCACCGGGCCATGACGGTGCATAACAACCCCTCGCTGTTGGCCCTCTCGGCCATGTACCGCCAGACCTCCATCTTGCACGCTGCTGCGCCAAATTCTCTCTCTACTTCAGAATTGACTCACAGGCCTGCTGTGCGCTGCTCAGAACGGGTACACCAGGCTGAGACGTCGGAGCTGCGCGAGGACGCTGTGCGTGTGATGAGTGTGGTGGAATGGGAGCCCAGGACGCCAATGGTGCTGCGACGCGCGACGGAGCTGGTGATGATGCCGCCGCCGGAGCACGAGGAGCGCATTGCCGCGCGCCGGAAGCTCACGAGCAAGGCGGCTTTTGTGCCGAGCATCGTCTTCATCTCCTGCTCGCTGGCAATGCTTGTCATACTGCGCTCCTTTATCGGCAACATGGTCTCCCTCAAATACTCGTTAGCGTGGCTGCTCTCCATTGTCGAGTGGCTGTTGGACACGTGCAATCAAATCGAGATGTTTGGAACAACTGGCTTCACAATTTTCCAGTGCTTTACGCCGCATAGGCTGCAGCAACTCGTGTCGGGCGACGCTGGAAGAGAGCTCAAAAAGGGCCTCAATGACCTGTTTGCCATTCGGCACTTGCCTCAGCACTCAGCTGCTGCTCGGTCCCTCGTCGCTCTCAAAGAAATTACGGCCCGCGTGGATTTCGTGTCGATGGAGAAGGACCTGGAGCGCGTCAACGGCGTCATGGTGTTGGCGGGCAAGCTGCAGGCAGAGGTGATGGAGATGCCGCCCGACATCCAGAAGATCAGAGCCACGGCGAGGGAACTGGATACAGAGGTGCTGGCGCTGGAGGAAAGCTCGAAGCGGCTGCAGGGGACGGCGAAGTTGGTTGCTGCGTCGAGGGAGGACATCATGAAAGTGGCGCAGTTGAGCCAGGACCTGCAGGAACGAACGGCCCAGCTCCAGCCCTTGGTTGCTCCCCTCAGCGACATCTTCAGCTGCGTTGCAAGTAGCTTTGAGAACTTCAACTGGACGGCGCTAAAGGAGGTGGCATTGGGAAGTGAGCCTGTGAGCGAGTGGGCTAAGATCTTTTTCAAGGCTGATCAGGATGGGGGCGGGACCCTCAACTCGACTGAGTTTGAGGCCATCCAGTGGGAGAATTACAATAGCAGCAAAGTCGAATTAGCGCAAATGGACACCGACGGGTCACAGGAGCTAGACGAAAGAGAATGGCGGCAGTACCACATCACAGGCGTCGCGGTAGCGGAGGCGCAAGTCTCCAAGGAAACTGCTCCAACACAAGGGCTCGCAGTGGAGAACCTGGAAACTTCCGGCGCCCAGTGCCGGGCCTTTCTGCAGAGGCACAGGTGTCACGAACAGCTGCGCGATTACCTGCCGCGCCAACGCGAGATGCGAGCACAGGTGTTGCCGCTGCTGAGCGACCTTGAGGACGATCTACTACCCTTACCGGGGGCGCCAGAGTTCCAGATGATGCCAGAAGCTGACGGGACCCTCTCGGAGGCGTGTCGGCTGTACCAACGCGTGGGCTGCGCTGCGCCCTCAATGGGCTTCCTGCTGGTCAATGGGGAGGATGACCTTGAGCGCTGGCGGGACCTGATCCATCAACGGCAGAAGCACTTTAACTACACCATTCAAGTTGCTCGCGAGCAATCACAGGACTTGAAATACTTCTCCACCTACAACTTCACGTTTTCGGTGATCACGGGCAACGTCGTGGCGCTGATTATCTCGGTTCTGCTCACCAGACGGCTTGTTGTTCAGTTCAAAGTGGCGGTGAATAAGATGCGGTCTGGCCATCCGGATGGAAAGAGAATGAACTTGGAGAAGAACAGCGCCAACATCACATCTATTGAGATCCCCAAAATAGTAGGAGTGACGCTCATGTCGTGGTGGTTCAACTTCTACATTGTTGGATACGTGGTGGCCGGGCTAATGGGATTCATTTCGGGGCCGTGGCTGTGGAAGTTAGTCTTCGACTATAGCGATGATCTCCTCCGCGGCATCCTTGAGATTGGACTGGTGTGCGTCGTCAGTGTGGTGGGGCTGGACATGGTGGTCGGCACGAAAATTCTCTTCGGCGGGTAATATAAGAGTTTTTTTATTATTATTATGTAAGAGAACTACCTTCGGCGGGTAATAATATGTATAATAATAATAATAATAATAATAATAATAATGAAGTGATATGTAAAAAATATAAGAATAAGAATAAGGTCGGACGACATGCTGCAACCAATTTGTGCACGTAGTAATATGTAGAATAATTACAATAATAATTAAATGATATGTATAAGGTCGGACGACATGCTGCATCCAATTTGGTGGTCCTGGTACGCTGTCATCATGCTCCTCTTCAATCTCGCCAAGGGCGCGGTGTTATCGGCATCGCGAATCCTCTACATGCTCTTCTTAAACTTTTGCCAGTTTGCCATCATCGACAAGACGAGCTTTCCGACCGGGTACGAAAGCATGGATCCAGGTTACTCCTCCTTTCTCTCTCTAGTCTACTTCACCAGCAAGTACCGCAACCCGCTCATCACCACTCTCATCATGCGCCATGCGGAGGATCTCGAAGAGAAATCAGATGACGCACCAGCATCAAAAGACCAAGACCCAGCCACGCTCCGAGATGTGTGGCGCTGGAAGAGCCGCAGAATCTTCGTGTCATGGCTCCGAGATCCGAGCTGCCAGCATCGTGAATCCGTCTCAGCTGTTGCATCTGCTGTGGCATCTGATCCTCCTCCGCTGACCTCGGTCAGACTCCGCGAAAGGGGACGAGCTCCTTCGTACGAACTCGCGGCATCTTTTACGCCGCCACTAACGTGCATTAGTGGCGCTTCGTACGTTAGTGCCGCTTCTGACTTTGACCCACTCCCGCAGCGAGGGGCTGCGGCGGAGCCGAACTCTCAGGCCAGTAGCATTGTGATGTACCCGCAGATAGGAATTGCATGAGCCGTAAATGACGGATACAAGTAGCCTCTTGATGAGGCCTCTTGATTGATCAAATCACACAGAGATGCTTGAGTGTTCACAGGCTATATTCTTTATGCAAAACCCCTTTTTTGCAGCAGCATAATAAAATATCTTCAAGAACGAGAGAGAGAGAGCGCTTGCGCGTGCGTGCGCGCGCGCATTATTAGGAATTTTCCCCAACGAGATTTCTCTCGTGGCCAAGTGCCACAAATCTTTTGAAGATTCGAACGCGAGAGGCTCGTGCGCCGCCACGGCCGCAAATCCGCACCCCGGTAGGGAATACTGTTATAACCAATAAACCCTCCAGGCAGGAGGCCAGCACGTGCGCTGGATGACAGGTGCCAGCCAGGAACCCCCCCCACTGACGACTCTGGGGCCCCTTGGGAAAGGGGGTGCCCTCTGCAACCGCAGAAGCACGGCCGTTCCTGTAGGACCACCTCGACCCTCCAGCATCACTCACCCGGAGGTGGCCCCGGCGACTGTGACCTGCAGCTACATTGAGGCTGGCGCAGGTCTTGGCTTGGGCAGAACGACACGACGACAAAGCGCTCCACTGTTTGAAATGATGGGCCGGGTGGAGTTCGATGCCCGTATTTTTTTTCCCTGGATGGCAGGCCACCCGTGTCCCACCCTACGCGTGCGAGGTCCCTTTCCCTCCAAGGAGATCCGGCGGATATCGGTAATGGATGTTCCCGGCCCGCCCGTTGTACCAGGGGGGCTGGGGATCTGTTTGGGATCCCGAACCCTCGAAAGAGCGGGTCGGTGATTGGGGCAGACCGGCAACGGTTTGGTCCCTCTTGTGTGTTGCTGGACGCGTGCCACGAGGCCGAACGGAGAGTGGGGGTATAGTACTCGCCGCTAATGCTGGGCCACGATTGCCCAGCGGCGGTGTCACCCTGAAGAGGCGTTGTACTTACCGACCTTCAGTCACCTATTTGATTGTCAATATAAACTTCTCTCTCTCTCTCTCTCTCTCTCTCTTTGTGTGTGTGTGTGTGTGTGTGTGTGTGTGTGTGTGTGTGTATGTTGTATGTATATATATCACTCTTCCAATCTCCCCACGTCACTCGCGTCCCACATTCGTGACATTTGCCGTGGCATCTCAAAACGAGAGGCAAAAGACAGAGGAGAGAAAGAGACAGGGAGAGGGAGAGGGAGAGAAGAGGCGAGTAGGCAAAAGAACGAGAGAGTGCGAGAGACAGCAAGAGAGAGCGAGAGAGAGAACACATCGAGAAGGAGAGAGTGGGGTGTATTGGGCGAAGGCATTTCCGGGGGGTGTCTTGGGCGCACTGCGAGGCACTACACACGGACTATAGCGAATCCGATCTTCACCTCGCCCACGTCCACGGCATCCTGCCCCTCCTCCTCACCCACCCCCTCATCTACCCCTCCTGATGCTTCTGCCCCAGCTGCAGCCTCCACCTCCAATTCGCCTTCCCCTCCTCCCCTGCCAGACGCCATCCCTACTTTGTATTTGAAAGGGGTAGAGTGGGCGTAGTGCGCGTGCAATTTGTACCAATCTTCTGTCCCCAAATTTTTCAAGCGCTGGACACCGTCTGGATAGACCACTACGTCCATGTCCTTCTCCCTCCGTAAGGTTGGCTTGGCCTGTGTCTCCGCACTCTGCGCATTGTTGATTGCGTTTGGATAATAGAGGAATCTCTGTATTTCTGAAAGGGGCACAACGGTTTCGCCAATCAGATCATTGGTTCCCACGAGGTCCCAATCCCACACTGAAATCTGGATGGCCAGGTCTTTGTTGGAAGCCTCGTCGCGAGTGAGGGGAATTTCAAAAGTCTCATTCCATTCGGGGTTCAGGGTCTTGCGTATCACTCGCGTGCAGCATTTCAGCCGCCTTTCACACGTGTCAAAGGATAGAATCTTTCGTGTGTTGCCCACGTGCACTTTGAGGAAGGGGTCGCTTAGACCGTTGCTGTCCATATCTTTCAAATTGACGGCTCGCACAACATGGACGACGAGATTGAACGGAAACTGTCCCTGATTATCTATCCGCATGTCAGTGCGCTTAGACCCGCCCAAGCGATGCAACGTCTTGAAGTCGGCCACCTTGTTGTGGACATCAGACACGACATCATTAGGCAGCACTTCCAGGACAACTTCCCGTAAGTTTTTCTTTTGCTGCAACTTGCTTGAGGACATGCTCTTCAACAGCGCCCCGTCTTCCTGAAAATCCCTCTGCGAAAATGTATAGCGAAAGGCGATGGCTGCAATGCCCATTTCAACGCATATCAAAAAATCTTGGAGCCCTTTAGTCACGTCCTCGAGGTTGTAGTCGTGAGTCTCTTTAATGTAGCCCGCGTACGCCAGGATCGAGATCAAGACAGACTGCCAGAAGGAGAGGAAAATAACACACTTGACCGAAACGAACTTTCCAAATGGTGCGAGGGGACGCAGGCCCTCAAGAGTTTCGTGGTAGAAGAGGAGCAGGCAGTACAGGGCCCACGTTTGGGACAGATTGACGACAATCATCTGGTACACGTAGACCTTTTTGAAATCGTCAAAATCTCCTTCGCCATACATGCCGAGTGGCTCGGCAAAGACTACGAGAACGGCAAAAAAGGTCCGAATGAACACATACTGGTAGACCCCGGTCACGGTCTTTGACATAAACTCAGACCCAAGAATCCAAGGGCGCACAAAGTGCTTAAACGGGAAAAGGTGGTGGCAGGGGGTCCCGTGGCGCCCAGTGGGTTTAAAGTATTTTCCACGTGATTTGACAAAGTGGTTCATGCGAAGGTCCTGGATGTGGAACTCGTCCCATTCGGCTGTATATATTTGTGTTATACACACAGACACAAAGACACATACAGAGAGAGAGAGAGAGAGAGAGAGAGAGAGAGAGAACGCACGCACGCACAAAGACACATACAGAGAGAGAGAGAGAGAGAGAGAGAGAGAGAGAACGCCGCACGCACACACACGCACACACACGTACGCACCGTGCGTGGAACTAGTTTGCGCTCCAAAGCCGTTACCAACTCGGTTTAGTCTTTAAAGTTTAGGGTTTAGAGTTTAGAACTAAACCGTGCGTGAAACACGTCTTGCTCTCCAAAGCCGTTACCAACTCGGGCACGCGCAATTCAATGCACTCGGTAGGCTCCGTGGGACCTATATTGTTATTATATATGTATATATATATATATATATATATATATTCATATACATGTATGTATACGTATGTATGTACGTATGTATGTATGTATGTATGTATGTATGTATGTGTATATGTATGTATGTATATGTATGTATGTACGTATGTATGTATGTATGTATGTATGTATGTATGTATATAATGTGTGTGTGTGTGTGTGTGTGTACAAACCGCCGTGGCACCTAATCAAAAGTCAGCCAAGTAGTATATCTACTATATAGATATCTCTGTAGTATATATATCTATATACATATGTAGTATATATAACATACTTCTCTCTATATACAGAGAAGTACATATATACTTCTCAAAAGTCAGCCAAGTAGTATATCTACTTTATAGAACCGCTAAAAAAGGAGACTTTTGAGAATGCTGTGCACCAACTGAAATCCACTTTAAGCCGGACGCCCCCCACACTTCGTGTGGGTCCCCCCCCCCCTGCCCCCCCCCGGCATCTGCCTCGCGGCTGTGCAGGTACTCGCGAAGGATCTGAAAGTATGAAAACAACACCCTGTATGCGTATACGTAAGTAAAATAAGCTTAAAAAGTATTTGTTTTTTAAAAGGATATGAAAGTATGAAAACAACACCCTGTATACGTAGGTTAGTAATGTGTATTGTGTGTGTGTGTGTGTGTGTGTGTGTGTGTGTATTTGTGTTTATGTATTGGTATATATATACACACATACACACCTCTCAAGGTTTACACACACACACACACACACTTACATCCACACACAAAAACACACACACACTTACATACACACACAAAAACACACGCACAGTGTGACCAAGTTTGGTAGGCCTTGCGCGTACTTTCGAGGTACTAAACCTGCCCCCCTAAACCCTAAACCCCAAACCCTAAACCAAGCATTACGGCCTCGCAGATACTTTTGAGATATATCTTTTGGTTATTTTTACTTTTTTACTTTTTTACTTTTTTTTCACTTTTTTTTACCAAGCCTCGTAGGCCTCGCGGGTACTTTCGAGGTATATCTTTTGGTCCTTCCAGTAGAGCGCCAGCCAAGATTCGATGGAGTAGACCTACGAAGTATTAGCAACACATTAGGAACACATTAGGAACACATTAGGAACACATACACAGATGAATGACTTTTGGAGTAGACCGGAACCATCCAGAGGATCCGGATGTAGTACTTCTGCAGGTGGCTGTAAAGAAGTGCAGCACGTTAGGAACACATTAGGAACACCTAAACCGGCA
>Ga0315899_10004673_pt1 | contig 14780 bp, 12 predicted proteins | sample LakEriMetagenome_2_FD_203518 | JGI IMG/M metagenome (GOLD analysis project Ga0315899, IMG submission 203518) | Freshwater fungal communities from buoy surface, Lake Erie, Ohio, United States - Buoy 4 MA112 | ecosystem: Environmental > Aquatic > Freshwater > Lake | place: USA: Lake Erie, Ohio... | reverse complement strand
CGACATGGAGCCCACGCCGTCGGCGCCGCCGGCCTCGCTCATCGTGATGTCGCCCACTGGTGACCAGGCGCTGGCCACGGTGGGGATGGATCTCTACACCGTGACCGTGCCGCTCGTGGGGGCCACGGCCCCCACGGTGAGCGTGGCGTCGCCGGAGGCGGCGCCGGTACCGGTGAAGAAGCTCAACACCATTGGCGGCGAGTTCGCCACCTGGGCGGCCGATGGGCGCAAGGTGCACTGGGGGCTGGGCAACGCGCTCTTCACCTACGATCTCGACCGCGCGAAGGTGGTGGAGGATTCGCTGAAAGCCGAGGACAAGCGCCAGGCGCGGCTGCGGGCCGACACCACAAAGTCGGTGAAGGACAGCATCGCGCGTGCCGATTCGATCGCCAAGGCCGACACCACCAAGAAGACGCCGCCCGGCTACAAGGCGAGCGAGCTGCGCGTCGAGGTGGCCGGCCAGCGTGACCTGCCCAAGGGCACGGTGGTGTTTCGCGGGGCGAAGGCCATCACGATGAAGGGGAAGGAGATCATCGAGAACGCCGACCTCGTGGTGAAGGACCAGCGCATCGTGGCGGTGGGGGCGCGCGGCAGCGTGACCATTCCCGAGGGGGCCACGATCATCGACGCCACCGGCAAGGTGATCATGCCCGGCATGGTGGACACGCACTACCACCCGCAGTGGCTCACGCCCAACATCCACAACACGCAGACGTGGCAGTACCTGGCCACGCTCGCGTACGGCACCACCACCACGCGTGATCCGCAGACTGCCACGACCGACTTCCTGTCGTACAGCGATCGGGTGGAGAACGGGGAGATGATCGGGCCGCGCATCTACACCACGGGCCCTGGCGTCTTCAGCGCCGAGCCGGTGCGGGACCTCGCGCACGCGAAGGACATCCTCACGCGCTACGCCAGGTACTACGACACCAAGACGCTCAAGATGTACATGAGCGGCAACCGCCAGCAGCGGCAGTGGATCATCATGGCGGCGCGGGAGCTGGGGATCATGCCCACCACCGAAGGCGGGCTCGATCAGAAGCTCAACATCACCCATGGCATCGACGGCTACCCGGGTATCGAGCACACGTTGCCCATCACGCCCAAGTTCGACGACGTGTTCGAGTGGTACAAGGCCACCCAGGTGACGAACTCGCCCACGCTGGTGGTGGAGTACGGTGGGCCGTTCGGTGAGGGATGGTTCTATCAGACCGAGGATCTGCTGAACGACACGAAGCTGCGTCGCTTCACCCATCCGGTGGACTTCGACAGCAAGGTGCGGCGTCGTGGGGCGGGCAACGCCCCCGGACCGGCGGGCTTCGCGGTGAAGGAGGAGTACGCCATGTGGCAGCACGCCGAGGATCTCGCGAAGACCGTCGAGCGTGGTGGCCGTGTGGGTGTTGGCAGCCACGGTCAGCTGCAGGGGTTGGGCATGCACTGGGAGCTGTGGCTGGTGCAGTCCGGCGGCATGAGCACCCACGACGCCCTGCGCGCGGCCACCATCGTGGGTGCCGAGGCGATTGGCCTGGGCGGCGAGATCGGGTCGCTCGAACCCGGCAAGTTTGCCGATCTGCTGGTGCTGGATGCGGACCCGCTGGTGAACATCCGCAACACCAACACCCTGCGCATGGTGATGGTGAACGGCCGGCTCTTCGACGCGAATACGCTGGACGAAGTGCACCCGCGCCGGAAGCCGCTGGTGAAACAGCCGTGGAGCTACACGGTGCCGGTGGCGGGCGCGGGCATGCGCTGACCCGCGGACAGGTCATTGGGAGGAATACGACGGGCGCAGGCGGACCGGTTTCCGCCTGCGCCCCTTTCGTGTGCCGGACCGGGTGCCGGCAACGGCGGCGAAACGACAGCCGGGCGTGGTCCGTGCTACGCGGTTCGTGCCACCACCGTGCCCGGGTCGGGCATTCCCTTACGCGGGGAAGAACGGGCGGTCGCATCGTAGGGGGGCGTTCCCGGCGATTCGATCACGCAACCCGGAGTCCCTCCATGCCGATGCCGGCCTTCACGTCGCTCGAAATCCCGCACGGCGGCGCCAGTGGCGCCGGCTGGCGCTTTGCCCGGTGCGCCCTGCTCGTGGTGAGTGTGGCAGCCTGTGGTGGCGGGTCGACCGAAAGCGTGGTGCCGTCGCCCACACCGACTCCGGTGCCCGGCGCGGCCAAGGTGCCCGGCACCGGCCAGACGCTGTGCTTCGACGACTCCGCACCGATCACCTGCCCCGCGCGTGGGCAGGCATTCTCCGGGCAGGACGGCAGCACACCGGGCCCGACGCCGAGCTTCCGCCTCAACGGCGACGGCACCGTGACCGATCTGAACACGGGCCTCACCTGGACGAGCGCGGTCGCGGGTCCCATGTCGTGGAGCGAGGCGCAGACCAGCGCCGCCGCGCTGCGCACCGGTGGCCACGCCGATTGGCGCGTGCCGACCATCAAGGAGCTCTACACGCTCATCGATTTCGGACGCGGCTACTTCTCGACGGTCGCCACGACCTCCATCCCGTTTCTGGACACGTCCCGGTTCGCATTTGCCTACGCCCCGGGTGAGCGGTTCTTCGACGTGCAACTGTGGTCGTCCACCGCCTATGTGGCCACGACGATGAACAACGACGCCACGGTGTTCGGGGTGAACTTCGCCGATGGGCGCATCAAGGGGTACCCGCGCGATGAACCCGGCTCCGCCGGTGCGGTGCCGCAGCGGATGCGGGTGCGGTACGTGCGTGGACCGGCGTACGGCGCGAACCGCTTCACGGATCAGGGCAACGGCACGGTGATGGACGCCGCCACGGGTCTCGTGTGGCAGCAGATCGACGACGGTGTGGTCCGTCCCTGGCGCGAGGCGCTCGCCGCCTGCGTGGCGCTCACACTGGGCGGGTCCACGGATTGGCGGCTGCCCAATGCCAAGGAATTGCACACGATCGTTGACTACACCCGCGCGCCGGCCGCGACCGGCAGCGCGGCGATCGCGCCGCCACTGCAGGTAAGCAGGGTGGAATCCTACTTCTGGACCTCCACCACGATTGCGGACGGACCGGCCGACGCGAAGTACGGCAAGGCGGTGTACGTCGCGTTCGGGCGGGCGCTGGGGTATATGGAGATGCCACCGGGCTCCGGGCGGCGGCAACTGCTCGACGTGCACGGGGCGGGTGCGCAGCGCGCCGACTTCAAGCGCGGCGATCCGGCGCAGTACCCGAACGGCTTCGGCCCGCAGGGGGACGAGGTTCGCATTGCCAATGCCGTGCGCTGCGTGCGCGGCGGGCGCTGACGGTCCGCGCCGTCGCGTGGCAGCGTGGCGACCTCCGGCGTGCCGGCCGCGTCACTCCCGCCGGCGCGCCGGCACCGCATCGTTCCAGGAGGCGGTCACCGTGATGCGCATCCCTTCCGGGGTGCGCACGAACACGCGCGTCGACACGCCGGTGAGCGTGTCGCCGGGCGTGGGCACCCCCACGTAGCGGTAATACCCGTACACGACACCGGGGGCGAGCGGCACCACGCGCATCTCCCGCACGATGAGCGTGTCGGGCCAGGCGTTGTCGGTGATGGCCGGCCACCCGGCATAGCCGGTCTCGAGTGCGTTCGGCGAGTGCCGCACCAGCCGCTCGGTGTGCACATAGGTGGCGAGATAGCGCGCCTTGTCGCGCTTGTGGATGGCGTCGAGGTTCTCGCGAAAGGTCGCGAGCGCGTCGGCCGAGTCGCGGGCGGCGGTGTTCGGCGACTGTGCCGAGGCCGCCGACGCGCACAGGGCCGCGGCGATCGTGGCACCAATGACGCGCGAAATGCGAAACGTGGTCCAACCCGTCACTCGGGGCATGCGGGGGCTCCCATGGATGAATGTCCGTACCCGACGCGTCATGGCCGTGGCCTGGAGACCGCCGGGATACCGGCCTGCGCGGCGGCGGTATTGAGTCGATCGAGCAGCGGGCCAAGCACCCGCTCTGCGCGGGCCCGCACCGCCGTCCACTGCGCGGCCAGTTCCGTCTCGCGAGCCACGCGGGCGGCGGTGGGCCGCCCTTCGGCCGACCCGCTGCCGTAGCCACCGTCGCCGACCAGCGCACCGTACAGCGTCTGGTACTGCATCGCGAGCCCGGCCGGGCCCGCCGGTCCGGTGGGACGTGCCGGCCCCGTTTCCGCATCGATTGCGTCGGCCGCGCGCACGACGCTGTCGGCCGCCGCCGCCACGGCCGCCGCAGCGTGCGCCCGAAGCGGCGCGGCGCCGGCACGCACGTCGCGCAGCGCGTCCAGCGTGCGCGTGAGCACCGACAGACTGTCACGCACGCGCACGGCCAGCGCATACTGCGCGGCGTAATCGGCCTGCGTGTGCCCCGCCGTGGGGTTGGGCACGATCTGCAGCGGGCGCTCCTGAGTGACGCCGCCGGCGACCAGCCGCACGGTGTAACGCCCCGGCGGCATCTTCACCCCACGCCCCCGTTGCCCCTGCGGATCCCGCGCCGATCGGGGGCCCGGGCCACGCAGATCCCACACCACCCGATGGGCCCCGGCGGTGGCCAGCGTGCTGTCGCCACGCCACGTCCGTAGCACCTGCCCCGTGCTGTCGCGGACCTCGAGCGCCAATCCCGGCTGCGCCTGCGAGAGCGTGTAGTGCAGCATGGCCCCGAACGGGCGGTCATCGGGAAGCACGAGGTCCATCTCCTGCAGCGGCACGCCAATCGTGCCACGTTCCGCCGGCCGCGGGGTGAACAGCCGGGCCACGCCCACCGTGGTGTCGGTGGCGAGTTCACGCACGGGCGTGAGATCATCAAGGACCCAGAACGACCGCCCCTGCGTGGACACGACGAGATCGCCCCGATGCACCCGGAGGTCGGTGACGGGCGTGCGCGGCAGATTGCCTTGCAGCGGGCGCCAGCGCCCCCCGTTGTCGAACGACACGAACAGGCCGAATTCCGTGCCGGCGTACAGCAGCCCCCGGCGTTCGGGGTCTTCGCGCACGACCCGCACGAAGTGATCAGACGGGAGCCCGCCCGGCCCGGTGCCGAGGCGTGTCCACGTCCGGCCGAAATCGTCGGTGCGCCACACGTACGGGGTGAAGTCGTCCACGCGGTAGCGATGCACGGCCACGAAGGCGCGACCGGGATCGTGTGGCGACACCTCCACGCGATTGACGGTCGCGTACGGCGGCATGCCGGGTGGCGTGATGTCACGCCAGTTGCCCCCGTGGTCCCGGGTGAGGTGCACACGACCGTCGTCCGTGCCCACCCAGATGGTGCTGGCCTCATGCGGGGACGGCACGACGCTGAAGATCGTGCCGAACATCTCCACGCCGGTATTGTCCGGCGTGATGGGGCCGCCGGACCAACGTTGCAGGGTGGTGTCGTTGCGCGAGAGGTCGGGGGAGATGCGGGTCCATGTATCGCCGGCGTCGCGGCTCACGTAGAGATACTGACTCGCGTGGTACACGGTGCGCGGATCGTGCGGGCTCACCACGATGGGTGATACCCACTGCCAGCGATCGCGCAGCGCGACCGGTGCCGCCTGCTGACTCTCGAGCCCGAGGCCCACACTCACCCGGGAGTCGCGCGCCACGTCGTAGCGATTGAGGTTGCCACCGTAACAGCCACCGAAGATCAGGGTGGGGTGGTCGGGGTGCAGCGCTACCGGCCCGGTTTCGCACCCCGCCGCATAGCCCCACTCCTGCTGCGGGCGCAGCGAATTGCCCAGCCGCCGCGACAGCACGCTGATGGCCGAGTTGTCCTGCTGCGATCCGTATACGCGATACGGATGCTGGTGGTCCACCACCACGTCGTACAGCTCGGCGGTGGGCTGGTTGTACATCGTGCTGAAGGTGCGCCCGCCGTTGAGCGTCACCACCGTGCCGCCGTCGTCCGACAGCGCGAAGATGCGCGGGGTGCGCGGATTGATCCACAGGTCGTGCGTGTCGCCGTGCGGCACGGGCACCTGCTCGAACGTTCGCCCGCCGTCGGTGCTACGCAGCAGGGGCGTGCTGAGCACCCAGACGGTGTTGGCATTGGTGGGGTCGGCCACCACGTGCGTGTAGTAGAACGGCCGGGCGCGCACGCGCGCGTCGTCGGAGACCAGACGCCACGACGCGCCGCGATCGTCGCTGCGGTAGAGCCCCCCCTGCGTGGCGTGCTCGACAAGGGCGAACACGCGATCCGGGTTGGCCGCCGAGATGGCGAGCCCCACCTTGCCCACGAGCCCGGCAGGAAGGCCACCACCGAGCTTCGTCCAGCTGGTACCGCCGTCGGTACTCTTGTACACGCCACCAGCCGGCCCGCCCGAGATCATCGTCCACGGCTTGCGCTCGGCGCGCCAGGCGCCTGCGTACAGCTCGCGCGCATTGGCGGGGTTGAGCGCCAGCGACACGACCCCGGTGGAATCGTCGAGCGTCAGCACGCGCTGCCAGGTGGCGCCGCCGTCGGTGGTGCGAAACACGCCGCGGTCCGGGTTCTTGCCGAATGGATGGCCCACGGCGGCCACCCACACGACATCCGGATTGTCCGGATGCACGATGAGCTCCCCGATGGCGCCCGATTCGCGCAGCCCGCGAAACTGCCACGTGCGCCCGCCATCGGTCGAGCGCCATACCCCACGGCCCACCGACGAGTTGCCGCGAATGGACGCGGACCCGGTTCCCACCCAGATCACGTCGGGGTCGCTGTCCGCCACATCGATGGCCCCGATATTCCCCACATCGAGGAAGCCGTCGGTGATGTTGGTCCAGTGCGTGCCGGCATCGTCGGTCTTCCAGACCCCGCCGCCAGTGGTGCCCATGTAGAACTCGTGTGGGCGCTCGGCAATCCCGGTCACCGCCGTGGCACGACCGCCCCGGTGCGGGCCGATCATGCGGAAGTGGAGCGGCACCGCCGGGTCGGAGCGCGGCTGGGCCAGAAGGGGGGCCGCCCCCATGATGACCGCAAATGACAGCAGACCAGCGACCTGCATGCAGACCTCGGCGATTGTCTGGATGGCGACCCGCGGCACCACATGGGCATGACCGGGGGATTCCTGCCCCGCCAAGCTAGGCGGCGGCGAACGCCCGCGCTCTGCCAACCACCGTGGCGCCGGTCCCCCGGTTGCGGGCGGGACCGGCGCCGAACCCACGACCGGGAGCCCGACCCCGGCCCCGTTACTTCGGCCCGATCACGTACTCCCTGGGCGGCGTCGCGCCCAGGAGATGCTGCACGAAGTAGTCCCAGCGGCGGCGCATCATGTAGTTCGTGGCCGCACCAAAGCCGTGCGCCGCGTTGGGAATCATGAGCAGGTCGAAGTCCTTGCCCGCCTTGATGAGCGCGTCCACCACCAGATACGTGTTGTCGGGCGGCACGTTGTCGTCGAGCGTGCCGTGCGCCAGCAGCAGCTTGCCCTTGAGATTCTTCGCCAGCGTCTGGTTGGCCTCGGCTTCGTAGTTGTCACTGGCCCCATTGCGCACCAGCAGGCCGTGGTAGCGCTCACCCCAGTCGTCTTCGTAGTTGCGGTTGTCGTGATTGCCCGACTCCGCAATGCCCACCTTGAAGAAGTCCGGGTAGCGGAACATGGCGCCGGCCGTGGCAAACCCACCGCCGCTGTGCCCCCAGATCCCCACCTTGTCGAGATCGATGAACGCATGACGGCGCGCCAGTTCGCGCATGGCCGCGATCTGATCGGGGAGCGTGTTGTCGCCCATGCGGCCGTAGTAGGCGTCGTGGAACGACTTCGAGCGCGTCGGGTTGCCGGTACCGTCGATGGCCACCACGATGAAGCCCAGTTCCGCCAGCGCCTGATTGTCGCGCGTGGAGGGCGTGAACTGCCGCGAGCCCACCGAGCCGCCCTGGGGCCCCGGATAGATGTAGTTGATGATCGGGTACTTCTTCGTGCTGTCGAGCGTGGTGGGCGTCCACATGAGGCCATGCAGGTCCCACTTGCCGTCGCGATCCTTGGTGGTGATGCGCGTGGGCGGCTTCCACCCCATGGCCACGAGCTTGCTGATGTCCCCCTTCTCGAGCGTGGCAATGAGCTTGCCCGTGCGCGCGTCGCGCAGCACCGCGGTGGGCGGCAGGTCGGGGCGTGACCAGCTGTCCACGAAGTGCGTACCCGTGGGCGAGAGCGACACGTTGTGGTCGCCGTCCTCCGGCGTGAGCAGCGTCAGCCCCTTGCCGTCCATGCCGATGCGGTAGAGATGGCGGAAGTACGGGTCGCGCCCCGCCTCCTTGCCCGCCGCGACGAACCAGATGGTGCGCGACTTGGGGTCGATGCGCTGAATGTCGAGCACCGTGCCGTCGCCGGTGGTGATCTTGTTCTTGAGCGTGCCCGTGGTGAGGTCGTAGAGGTACAGCTGCCCCCAGTCGTCACGCTCGGAGAACCAGATCACCTCGTTGCTGGCGGGAAGCACGCGCCAGTTCTGGTCGCCATCACCGCTTTCGAACTGCGTGGCCACTTCCTCGCGCAGCACGTCACGCACCTCGCCCGTGGTGGCGTCGGCCACGCGCAGCGTGGCAATCTTGTGGTCACGCGAATTGCTGAGGAACGCCACCGTGCTGCCGTCGGGGAACCACTCCGTATCGGCCAGCTTGCCGCCGCAGGCGATGTGGTCGCACACCGAGCTGCGATGCTGGTCGGGAGACATCCTGAAGCGCACGACCTTGGGCGCGGTGCCCGAGAGATCGACGACCACGCGCTCGATCATGGTGATGGTGCTGTCACCCGGCAGCGGGTACTTCCACTGCAGCAGCTCGGGGTGCCCCACCTTGTAGCGCACCAGGTACATCTCCCCCGTCTTGCGCTGGTCCTGCTGGAAGGTGGCAATCTTCTTCGAGTCGGGGGACCAGAGCAGAATGGCGCGGTTGCTGTGCACCCAGCCGGCGTTGTCGGTGGCGTAGCCGTAGTCGGGTGCGCCGTCGGTGGTCAGCGCTGTTTCCTGATTGGTGGCCACATCCCGCACCCACAAGTTCCAGTCGCGAATGAACGCCGCCTTGCTGCCATCGGGGGAGAGCACTTCGGGGGCGTTGCCGCGGTTGCGCGGAGTGGCGCGCGGCGTCTCCGGCGGGCAGGCGGCCCCGGCGGTGGCGCAGTTGGTCTTCACCCCCTTGGCGTTCACGAGCAGGAGCGGCTGGGTCCCATCGCTCTGGCGCACGCGGTAGGTGAAGCGCCCGTCAGGGAGCCAGGCGGGCTGCACGCCGGTGTTGGAAACGAGCGGCTGCGTGTTGAAGCCGAGGAACTTCTCGGCCCGGGCGTAGTCGGCCGCGGTGAGCGCGCGGGGTTGGGCCTGGGCCGCCGCGGGCGCGAGCAGGGCCCAGGGGGTGGCCGCCGCAACGGCGGTCAGGAGAACGGAGCGACGCATTGGATGGTCTGGGGTAGGGGAAACCAACTCCGGAAATTCGCCCCCGGGGGCGGGTCGGGAAAGTCCGGCGTGCGGCGCGGAATCCTTTGGCCCATCTTCCGGCTCTCCACAGTGAGGACCCGCGATCCCGTTCGGGACCGGTACACTCCCCACCCTCACCGGAGATACGTCCATGTCGGCCCTGCTCAAGAAGAACGTCGGTACGATCGATCGGGCGCTGCGCTTCGCCCTCGGCATTGCCCTGCTGTCCATGGCGTTCACCGGCCCGAAGGCGGCGTGGGGATTCCTTGGCATCATCCCGCTGCTCACCGCCACGTTGAGCAGCTGCCCGCTCTACACGATCCTGGGCTTCTCCACCTGCAAGGTGCGCCAGCCCTCGTGATCAGCGATGCGGTGCTGCTGGCCGCATCCGCGGCGGGTGACACGGGTGCCTTCGAGACGTTCATGCGAAGGCACCAGGCCCCCGTGGCGCGCTACCTGCGCACCTTCACCGGGTCGGCCGACGTGGACGACGCCGTGCAGGACACCTTCATTGCGGTGTGGCGCAGTGCCGGGCACTTCCGGGGCACCGGGCACGACGGCGGGGCGCGCGGGTGGCTCTACACCATTGCCCGCCACGCCGTGCATCACCAGCAGCGGCGTCGTGTCGACGAGCCGGCGCAGCTGGAAAGCATCGAGCAGCTCGCCGAACAGGCGGGGTGGGGGAGTCTGCCGGAGGCGACGGCCGACGCCGATGACCGCGCGCTGCACGAACTGCTGCAGGTGGCCCTCGCGCGCCTGCCGCAGGAAGAGCGTGAGGTGCTCACGCTCCGCGAGCTCGACGGTTTCTCCGGCGACGAAACGGCGGCGATTCTCCAGGTCAGTGTGGCGGCCATGAAGAGCCGCCTGCATCGCGCCCGCATCCATCTCGCCGCCGTCGTGCGCTCGCTCGAGCATATCGCGGCACCCCCCGCAGCGCCTCGCGACTCCACTCACACCGGTAGCGCACCATGAACGATCACGGACTCGATACGATCGTGGCGGGTGTCCGCTGTCGCGACGTGCTGGCCGACCTGTCGGACTTTCTCGATGGCGCACTCGGCGCCCCGCGAGTGGCCGAACTGCAGGGGCACCTGGCCGCATGCAGCAACTGCGCGCGCTTCGGCGGACACATAGCGCGCACGCTCACCGCGCTGCGCCGCGCGATGCCCGAGGAGACGAGAGACCAGGGCCCCGCAGTCCTCGCCCGCATTCGAGCGGGAAGATAGCCGCGAGACGACCGCGTCGAGTCTCAGAGTTGAGCGGGAGGCGGGAGACGGGAGACGGGAGGCGGGAGGCGGGAGACGCTGAGCATGAGCCCGGATAGCAGTGAAGCTGAGTGTTCTCGCGGTGAGAGTCGAGGACTCAACTCTCGCTGCTTGGCCACTCAGCTTCACCGCTATCCAAGCTCAACTCTCCCTCGCCCCACTGAACACGCAACTCGATCACTCGAGTCTCACCTCTCTCCGTTCAGCCCGCCGCGATGGCCGCGGCCGTTCGCAGTCCCACGGCCGCGAACGTGAGCGTGCCGTTGCAGCATCCCGCGGTGGGCTGCGTGGGCGCGCCCGCCACCCACAGGTTCTCGTGGTCGTGCGCGCGCCCCTCGGCGTTCACCACGCTGCTGGCGGGGTCGGTTCCCATGCGGCAGCCGCCCGTGGGATGCTCCTGCCCCAGGTCGTTGGCGCTGTTCTCCATGCGCAGGATCTCGCCGTTCCCCGCGCGGGCCATGCGCCGGAACAGCTCGCGCAGCTGCTCCTCCTGCCACTCGCGAAGCGCCGCGCTTTCGGGGGCATCGCGGAAGGCCACGGTGGGCATGGGGTCACCAAAGCGGTTGCGCTGCGTGTCGTGCAGCGTGAGGCGACTGTCGCGATCGGGGAGCACGTCGTAGTAGCCACGCACGCGCGCCGTGGCGCCCTTGGCGCGCCGCTGCCAGTCCTGCAGCATGGCATCGCCCAGCAGCAGGGCACCGTCGTCGCCACGCAGCCGCGGTTCGCGCCCCACGCTCGACTCCCAGATGCGCAGGTCGTGCCGCAGGTAGCGCGACTGGCGGCCGGGGCGCATGAACTGCTTGCTCACCAGCGAGTGCTGCGCGTTGATCCCCGGCAGCAGCTCGAGCGGCAGCCGCAGGTACGCATTCACGTTGCGATGTCCCGCCAGATAGCGCCCCACGAGGCCGCTGCGGTTGGCGAGTCCCTCGGGGAACGCGCTGCTGCGGGAGAGCAGCAGCAGATGCGGCGACCACACGAAGCCCGCGGCCAGCACGAAAGTGGTGGCGCGAATCTCCACCGGCGCGCCGCTGCGGTCGGTGCGGTTGCCCGTGGCGTGCGTGATGCGGCCGGTGCGCGCGTCGGCCTCGAGGCGGCGCACGAGGGTTTCGGTGAGCAGCGTGACCTTGCGCTCACGCACCAGCGCCTCCCACGTGAAGTCGGGAGAATACTTGGCGCCGGTGGGGCACACGGGGTAGCAGCTGTCGCACCGCTGGCACTGCGCGCGTCCCGCGAACGGCGTGCTGTTCTTGGCGCTGGGCGTGCTCCACGCGGCAATGCCCGCGTTGCCCGCCCATTGCTGCAGCTGCGCGAGGTTGTGGTTCACCGGCAGCGGCGGCAGCGGGTACGGCTTGCCGCGGGGATCGAGTGCGGGCGGCCCCTGTTCTCCCGCCACGCCCATGCGCTCCTCGGCTTCCTGATAGAACGGATCGAGGTCGTCGTAGCTGAAGGGCCAGTCGTCACCCAGGCCGTACAGCGACTTCACACGAAAGTCTTCGGGCGAATAGCGCGGTGAGACGCCGCCCCAGTGCATCGCCAGGCCGCCCACGTGCATGCTGGGCGAGTAGCCCCACGTGGTGCCGAAGGCGTTCTGATCGTCGAGGTGGTCCGACTTCCACGGGCTTTCGCCGTACGCGAGGTAGCGCTCGCGCGCGGCGGTGCGCTGCGCGAACGGGGTGGTGTGCGCGCCGGCCTCCACCACCAGAATGCGGCGCGATGAACGTTCCGCCAGGTGCGCCGCCATCATGGCGGCGGTGATACCGCTGCCGATGATGCAGATGTCAGTCTCGTGCACGGCCGTGCTGCTGTCCTGCACGATCATGTCGTGCCCCCCGCCGGCGTGGCGGTGGGGGCCAACGGCAGCGGCGCCCGCACGGCGTCGTCGAGCTTGCGGCAGGTCAGCGGCGAGACCTGGGCCCCCAGCGCGAGATTCCACGCCTCCGGTGAGGCGCTCCAGTGCGCCAGCAGGGCGAGCGCCACATGCCGCGCCGCCAGCGGCGCCGGCAGCCGTTCACCACCCTCGGCGCGCAGCGCAGCCTCCACCACGGCGGTGCGCTGGCCTGGTGTGGCGCGGACAAAGGGCACCCGTTGCGACTTGCGCGCCAGCATGTCGAGCGCGTCGAGCTGGGCGCGCCAGGCCGGCACCGGGTCGGCGGGCAGGTAGCGCACGTCGGCGTAGCCGTAGCCGTGCATCTCTTCCGCCACCGGATCGTACCCATCGGCCCACGCCACGAAACGGTCGGTGGCCGCGCGCACTCCCGCCTCGCCCAGCGTGGCCGGCAGCACGGTACTGGCCAGCGCGTCGAGCAGCACGCGGTCGAAGCCCACTCGGCGCGAGGCGGGCTGCTCGTCCACCGTGGCGGGTTCCTTCACATCGCAGGCGCTGCTGCCCACGGCGGCGGTGCCCACGGCCAGCACGCCGGCCGTCTTGAGAAAGTGCCGGCGCGCCGGCGCGGGCGGTGTGGCGTCGTCTGATCGCATGCGGCGGAAATGACGGCGCGGCGGGCCATGTCGCAAGCCGTGGCGCTTGATCCTTGCGCGTCAACGGGCGAGCGTTCCTCAGCGTCGCCGGCACGGTTCGCCGGGCTGGTTGGCGCCCATCACACCACTCGCACTGACACCTTCACGGGGCATCTCCATGATCCGCACTGGCTCGGCCGTCTGGCACGGCACCATCAAGGACGGCAACGGCACCATCACCACGCCGAGCGGCGTGCTCAGCGCCACCCCGTATTCGTTCAAGCTGCGCTTCGAGGACGAGAGCGGCCGTAACGGCACCAACCCCGAGGAGCTGATCGGGGCGGCGCACGCGGGGTGCTTTTCGATGGCGCTGTCGGGCCAGCTCACCCGTGCCGGCTTCACGCCGGAATCGCTGGCGACGACGGCGGCGGTGACGCTGGAGCAGAAGGATGGCGGCTTTGCGATCACGAAGGTGCACCTGACGCTCGACGCGAAGGTGCCGGGCATTTCGGCCGAGCAGTTCCAGGAGCTGGCCAACGCCGCCAAGGTGGGGTGCCCCGTGTCGAAGGTGCTGAACGCCGAGATCACGCTCACGGCCACGCTGGGCTGAGTGACGGTAGGGCGGGCGCGCTGCCGGCAGGCGGGTAGCGCGCCCGTTCGTTGGGCTATATATTCATTGTTACGTATGTTTGTATCAGTGCACCGCCACCGGAGGGCGTGACATGGCAGCCAAGCGCATGGGGCCGGAGTTGCTGGAGATGGTGGCCGAGCGCTTCAAGGCGCTCAGCGACCGCGCCCGCCTGAGCCTGTTGCAGGAGCTGCGCGGCGGGCCGCGCACGGTGAACGAGCTGGTCGAGGCCACCGGCATGGGGCAGGCGAACGTGTCGCGGCATCTGTCGCAGCTGTTTGCCAACGGCCTCGTGGCCCGCGAGCGCGACGGCGTGTACGTGCGCTACGAACTGGCCGACAAGGACGTCCTCAAGCTGTGCGAACTCGTCTGCGGCCGGCTCGAGACCGAACTCACCGAGCGCCGCAAGGTCATTGCCGGGCGCTGACGGGGCAGGCGGGGGTCACCCGATGCCGCTTACCATCTGCTCGAGCACGGCCATGGGCACGGCACCAACCTGGCGACTGACTTCGCGACCGCCGTGCATGAGCGTGAGCGTGGGGATGCTGCGAATGCCGAAGCGCATGGAGACGCCCGGGTTCTCATCCGTGTTCACCTTGGCCACCAGCACGCGCCCCTTCTGCCGACGCGCAAAGTCGGCGAAGACCGGCGCCATGGCCTTGCAGGGGCCGCACCAGTCGGCGTAGAAGTCCACCAGCACCGGCACGGTGCTCTTGGCCATCACCGTGTCGAAGGTGGCGTCGGTGAGGGTAATGGGGGCGTCCACCACCAGGGCACGGCGGCAGGTCCCGCACACCGGCGCACCGCTGGCGCTATGCATCTGCACCCGATTCAACTTGCCGCAGGAACCACACGGCACGATGGCGTGCCGTGTGGGCGTGTCGGTGCTGCTCATGGAAACTCCGAACGTCCGGGAATTGAGGTCACCGTGAAGATTGCGCCGGTGCGCGGCATCCGAACAAGCCCAGCCGCGCGAGGATCTTCTCGAGCGGGCAGAAGCTGGTGAAGCTGGACTGCAGCAGGTTGAAGCCCACGAACGCCGTGAAGAAGAACCAATTCTGCGACACGGTGAAGCCCAGCAGCACCGAGAGCAGGATGAACACGCC